>Ga0228634_1000096_pt1 | contig 76624 bp, 62 predicted proteins | sample 42DmetaG_FD_190063 | JGI IMG/M metagenome (GOLD analysis project Ga0228634, IMG submission 190063) | Seawater microbial communities from Monterey Bay, California, United States - 42D | ecosystem: Environmental > Aquatic > Marine > Coastal | place: USA: California | collected 2016-09-27 | reverse complement strand
AGATAAAACGGCGTTCCTAAAGGATTATCAGTAAATTCAGAAACTCCAGTTCGCCCATTTTGAAATTGGACGCTTGACATGATAAAATTAGCTCCTGCCTCAATTGAAAATTTATTTGAATCTAAGCCCATCATAGCCGGATTAAAATAGGCACTAGAAGCACCTAAATGGAAACTTGTTCCCAAGTGACCCATCCCAGTTTGCTTTGTTCCTTGAAGGTTTACCTGAAACCCTCCTGCAAAGGAAAGCAAAGGTAGAATGCCTAATAAAGGCAGTAACAGTTTTTTCATATTCGTTAAATTTAAAAAATGAAAGATAAAAGTATATAAAAAAATCCGTTTTAAAACACATGTACCCGTTAACTGTTACTTATAGTAATTCTAGTTAATTTTACAAGGAGAAAAAAACCAAGTCTTAATGACAAAACAAGTCGAAGAAAAACAAGAGGTAACCATCGTATTTGCAGGTGATTCTGGTGATGGAATTCAGTTAACTGGAACCCAGTTCACCAATACTAATGCGCTATATGGAAACGATATAAGCACATTTCCAAACTATCCTGCAGAAATTAGAGCGCCACAAGGTACGCTTGCTGGAGTATCTGGATTTCAACTTAAATTCGGAAGTATTGAAGTTGCAACACCAGGAGATGATTGCGATGTTTTAGTGGCAATGAACGCTGCAGCTTTTAAAGTTAACATTGCAAGATTGAAGAAACACGGGACTATTATCATCAATTCGGATGGTTTTAATACTCGAGATTTAAAATTAGCAGGCTACGAAACAAGCCCACTAGAAGACAAATCCTTAAATGACTATAGAACCATTCAAATAGATGTATCCAAAATGACCCGAACAGCTTTAGTAGATAGCGGCTTAGGTAAAAAAGAAATAGATCGGTCTAGAAACATGTTTGTTTTGGGCTTCTTATACTACATGTATAACAGAAAGTTAGAAGGAACTATTGAGTTTATCAAATTGAAGTTTGCGAAAAAGCCTGAATTAATTGAGGCCAACGTGAATGTATTAAAGGCAGGATATAATTTTGGAGATACGAGCGAAGTTTTTACTTCTCGCTACAACGTAAAAGCCGCAAGTTTACCTTCCGGCTCTTACCGAAATATAATGGGAAACCAAGCTGCTGCATTAGGTTTAATTGCAGCTTCGCAAAAATCTGGGTTAGATTTGTTCTACGGTTCATATCCAATTACTCCTGCTTCAGACATTTTACACGAATTAGCAAAGCATAAAAACTTTGGTGTAAGATCTTTTCAAGCCGAAGATGAAATAGCTGCCATGTGCTCTGTCATAGGTGCTTCATTTGGAGGAAAGCTTGGAATAACAGCCTCTTCTGGCCCAGGAATTGCACTGAAAGGTGAAGCCATTGGATTAGGTATTATGTTAGAATTGCCGATGGTTATTGTAAACGTTCAACGTGGTGGGCCATCTACAGGGCTACCTACAAAAACGGAACAAGCTGACTTGCTACAAGCATACTATGGCAGAAATGGTGAGGCACCAATGCCAATTGTTTCAGCTTCTACTCCTTCAGACTGTTTTAGTGCAGCGTACGAGGCATGCAGAATTGCTTTGGAACACATGACCCCTGTATTTTTATTGTCAGACGGTTACATTGCAAATGGTTCTGAGCCATGGAAATTTCCATCAACAGATGAGTTACCGAGCATTAGTCCAAAGTTTGTACCCACGAAAAATGACGATGAAACATATTTGCCTTACAAGCGAGACGAGAACTTAGTTAGAGACTGGGCACTTCCAGGTATGAAAGGCTACGAACATAGAATTGGGGGTCTAGAAAAAGAGATAGACACCGGGAATGTTTCTTATGACCCTGAAAACCATGAAAAAATGGTAAAAATCAGGGCAGAAAAAATTGCAAAAATAGCAGACGATATTCCGTTACAACAAGTAAATAACGGAGCCGAAAAAGGCGAGGTTTTAATGCTCTCATGGGGCTCCACCTTTGGAGTTGTAAAAACTGCAGTAAAACAGTGTAATGAAAAAGGAATGGCTGTTGGTCACATTCACCTCACCTACCTTAGCCCATTTCCAAAAAATTTAGGCGATTTACTAAAAAACTATGAGCACATTATTGTACCAGAAATAAACAATGGCCAACTGGTTAAAATCATTCGTGATCAATTTTTAGTGGATGCAAAAGGCCTTAATAAAATTAAAGGGATTCCGTTTTCTACAAAAGAAATTGTAGCGGCCATTGAACAAAAATTTGAACTAGCATGAGCGAAATATTAACAAAACCTTTGACCGCAAAAGATTTTGCAACGGACCAAGATGTAAGATGGTGCCCGGGCTGCGGAGATTACTCCATACTAAAGCAAGTTCAATCCATTATGCCTGAATTGGGCAGAGACAAGGAAGACATCGTATTTATCTCAGGAATTGGTTGCTCTTCTCGTTTTCCGTATTATATGAATACCTATGGCATGCACAGTATTCATGGCAGAGCTACTGCAATTGCTAGTGGACTAAAAATTAGCAGACCGGAATTAAGCGTTTGGATTATTACAGGTGATGGAGATTCTCTTTCCATTGGTGGGAACCACCTGATTCACATGATTCGACGAAATTTCGATGTCAATGTTTTATTGTTTAACAACGAAATTTATGGCCTAACGAAAGGTCAGTACTCACCTACTTCTCCAGAAGGAAAAGTGACAAAATCTACACCTATTGGATCTTTAGACCACCCGTTTAATCCCTTGAAACTTTGCTTAGGCGCAGATTCAACGTTCATTGCAAGAACGATGGACAGAGACCCTAAACATCAAAGAGACGTTTTACTGCAGGGGAGCAAGCACGTAGGAACTTCTATGATTGAGATTTACCAAAACTGCAATGTATTTAACGACGGGGCATTTGAGGTATTCACAGATAAGGGGACAAAACTCCAAGAAACTCTTTTCCTAGAAAGTGGAAAGCCAATGATTTTTGGTGCAGATAGAGAAAAAGCAATTGCCTTAGATGGCACAACCCCTAGAGTCGTAAACATTGCCGAAGCAAACGAAAGTGACTTAATGATTCACGACGAAACGAACTACTTTCAAGCTCAAGTACTAACTAGCTTTTTCGACAATCCGAAAGACGAAGGACATTTACCTAGACCATTTGGAGTATTTTATGCCGAAGATCGTTACCGTTATGAAGAAGCAATGGAAGAACAAATTGCTTTTGCAACGGACAAGATGGGAAAAGGAAACTTAGATCAGTTGCTTAGAGGAAATAATGTTTGGACAGTAGATTAAATTCGGTAAGCTAAACGTAATTATTAAAAAGCCCTAAGAAGAAACAATCTCCTTAGGGCTTTTTCGATTTTAATAAGTAGTAATACTACTAATCCTTTGGTGCTTTGTATTCAAAGGTTTCCATAAATTTTGTAGTACAATTCCCTTCTCTAAATAGAGGATCTTGCATTAGCTGTCTGTGGAATGGAATGGTAGTTTTAATTCCTTCTATTACATATTCACTCAGCGCTCTCTCCATTTTCAAGATTGCTTCTTCCCTCGTTTGTGCAACCGTAATCAATTTAGAAATCATCGAGTCATAGAATGGAGGAATAGCGTATCCTGCATAAACATGCGTATCAATTCGAATACCGTGCCCGCCAGGTGCGTGATAGGTAGTAATTGCTCCAGGACTAGGTCTAAATCCATTTTCAGGATCCTCAGCATTTATCCTACACTGAATAGCGTGCATTTTAGGCTCATAGTTCTTCCCAGAAATTTTATGCCCTGCAGCAATCTTAATTTGCTCTTTAATCAGGTCAAAGTTAATTACCTCTTCAGTAATGGTATGCTCCACTTGAATTCGAGTGTTCATTTCCATGAAGTAGAAGTTCCGATCCTTATCAACTAAGTATTCAACAGTTCCAACACCTTCATATTTTACCGCTGCTGCAGCTTTAACAGAAGCTTCTCCCATTGCTTTTCTCAACTTCGCAGTCATAAAAGGTGATGGCGTTTCTTCCACTAGTTTTTGATGTCTTCTTTGAATTGAACAATCGCGCTCAGACATGTGGCAATAATTGCCAAATTGGTCTCCTGCAACCTGAATTTCAATATGGCGAGGCTCTTCAATATACTTTTCCATGTACATTCCGTTGTTGCCAAAAGCAGCTAGTGATTCTTGGCGCGCGCTTTCCCAAGCAGCTTCCATTCCTTCTTCCGAACGAATGATTCGCATTCCTTTACCACCGCCACCGGCAGTTGCCTTCATCATAACTGGATAACCAATTTTTTTGGCAGAGTCTTTTGCATGTTGCAAATCCTTCATCAAACCTTCCACACCTGGAACAGTTGGAACTCCTGCTTTAATCATGGTTGCTTTTGCAGAAGCTTTGTCACCCATGCCATCAATCATTTCTGGAGAAGCACCAATAAACTTTATGGCATGTTCTCCACAAATCTTTGAAAATTTTGCATTCTCTGACAAAAACCCATAACCGGGATGAATGGCATCTGCATTAGTAATTTCTGCAGCAGCGATAATATTGGTCATCTTCAAATACGAATCGGTACTTGAAGGAGGTCCAATACAAACTGCCTCATCTGCGAATCGTACATGTAAACTATCAGCATCAGCAGTAGAGTAAACAGCCACCGTTTTAATGCCCATTTCTTTACAAGTACGAATTACCCGTAGAGCAATTTCTCCTCTATTGGCAATTAATATTTTCTTAAACATATTTCTACGTATTAAATGAAAAGAAACAGGGATTAACCTGCAGGATCAACTAAAAATAAAACTTGGTCGTATTCAACAGGAGTTGTATCGTCAACCAACACCTTCACTATTTTTCCACTTACTTCACTTTCTATTTCGTTGAATAACTTCATAGCTTCAATAACACAAACTGTGTCTCCTTCACTAATCACATCACCAACTTTTGCAAACTCTTCCTTATCAGGTGAAGGTTTTCTATAAAAGGTCCCAATCATTGGAGATTTAATCTCAATGTAATTGGCATTTTCATCAGCTTTTGGAGCTTCAGCTGCTGGCGCAGCAGGAGCAGCAGGTGCCGGAGCTGCCGCCACAGGCATTTGAGCTGGCATTTGTTGCATCTGAGCCGGCATCATTTGAGGGACCATTTGCTGCTGAGGCGCAGTAGGTTCAACCCCCTTCCCTTTTCTATAAGGAGGTGTTTTTATATTGATTTTAAAATCTTTGTGTTCAATTTCAACTTCACTTACACCTGATTTTGAAACGAATTTAATCAGTTCTTGAATTTCACTAACTTTCATAGGTCGTAATTCTTTTAATTATGTCGTTAAATTTATAAAATATCTTGAAAAGTATAATTATTACTTGCTATCGTAGGCCCATTTTAAATAGATAGAACCCCAAGTAAATCCTCCACCAAAAGCAGAAAGAATTAAATTGTCCCCTTTTTTTAATTGTTTTTCCCATTCCCACAAGCAGAGAGGAATAGTTCCACTGGTCGTATTGCCATATTTTTCAATATTTAGCATCACCTTATCTTCTCCTACGCCCATTCTTCTGGCGGTAGCATCAATAATTCTTTTGTTCGCTTGGTGTGGCACTAGGAATCGAATATCATCACTTGATAAATTGTTGCGCTCCATGATTTCCGCTGAAACATCTGCCATATTTGTTACAGCAAATTTAAAAACAGCTTGGCCTTCTTGGTAAATAAAGTGCTCCTTAGCGTCAACCGTTGCATGACTTGCAGGCTTAACTGAGCCACCTGCTTTTTGATGTAAATGCACTCGACCCGAACCATCACTTTTCATAATGGTATCCATCACTCCAAAGTCCTCTTCCGTTGGCTCTAACAAAACTGCCCCACAACCGTCTCCAAAAATAATACAAGTTTGACGGTCTTCGTAATCAACTATGGAAGACATCTTGTCTGCCCCCACTACTATCACTTTTTTACAAGCTCCTGATTCAATGTATTTAGAGCCCGTTGTGACACCGTATAAAAACCCTGAGCATGCAGCCATTAAATCAAAACCAAAAGCATTACTTGCTCCTATTTTATCAGTAATAATATTTGCTGTAGCAGGAAATACTAAATCCGGAGTAACTGTACAACAAATCAACAAATCAATCTCATCAGCAGAAATCCCTCTTTTTTTCAAAAGCTCATTTACTGCTTCTACTGCCATATCTGAAGTGCCAAGCCCTTCTCCTTTTAATATTCTCCTTTCCTTGATTCCCGTCCTAGACATGATCCACTCGTCATTTGTGTCAACCATGGTTTCCAAAACTTTGTTGGTCAACTTGTATTCAGGAACGTAACCTCCAACTGAAGTTACTGCTGCTCGGATTTTACTCATTCTGCGATTATAAATGTTTTAAGGTGGCTAATGTACTCCATTCTTAGAAGTAATAAAAGCCCAAAGCAAGAAGCTTTTCAATAAAAGCTGTTAAAAACAAAAGGTGAACTACTTGCATAGTCCACCTTCAAAAAAATTTATTTAGAAAATTAAGCTTCTGCCTTTTCCATCACCACTTTCCCTTTGTAATAAAGCTTCCCTTCATACCAGTGTGCTCTGTGATACAGGTGCGGCATGCCAGTTGTTGGACAAGTCGCAATTGTTGGAGCTTCAGCTTTATAGTGCGTTCTTCTCTTGTCTCTTCTCGTTTTGGATATCTTTCGTTTAGGATGTGCCATAATCTTATAATTTTATTCGCTTTTATCTTTTAATTTTGATAAGGCAGCCCATCGTGGGTCTACTTTTTTACTTTCTTGTTTTGTTGTAAGCTTATATAACTGCTCAATAATTTCAGGATTACAATCCTTTTTGTTCTCGTGGGTCACTTTTGTCGGCATTAACAAGTGAGCATATTGATAAATATCATTTGTTAAATCCAGCTCGTACTCCGCAGGTGAAATAACTTTAATTTCATCTGTTTCATTAAAAGTTGTTTCTCCAAACTTAACAATCAAGCTCTCCTCTCCCTTTACTTTAAGTGTTAGCGGCTCTAAACACCGATCACAACTTGCAGTAATTTTTCCCTTTATCTTAAAATTCAAATTAAAAAGATTCTTTTTCTTTTCAAAATCAACTTTAATCTTAAAGTCTCCCTCTTTTATTATTGAGTAATCAAATTGCTCAAAGAACGTAGAATCTATCTCAAATTCAAACCGATGTAACCCCGGCTTCAAGCCTACAAAGGGAATTATCAATTTTTGTTTCTCTTTCTTCATCATTATCTTCCCAAAAAAGAAGTTGGCAAATTTAACAAAATAATACTTCCTAACTACTAATTCCGACTTTTATTTACAACTAAAGCCCCTTCTGCTAACTCAGCATTTAATTCTCTGTTTTTACACAACTCAATTGCAGTGTAAAGTGCAGTTCTAAACGACCCTTCATCTGCAACACCTTGACCTGATATTTCAAATGCGGTGCCATGATCAGGTGATGTTCTAATAAAAGAAAGTCCGGCTGTAAAATTGACTCCTGATCCAAAAGAAAAACTTTTCGCAGGTATTAAACCTTGATCGTGATACATGGCAAGAATACCATCGAATTTGGCGTAGGCGTTAGAACCAAAGAAGCCATCTGCGGCATACGGTCCAAAGGCTAAAATCCCAATACTTTTTGCTTGATTGATTGCAGGAATAATTAATTCTTGCTCTTCTTTCCCAAAAAGCCCATTGTCTCCAGCGTGAGGATTCAACCCCATAACTGCAATTTTTGGTTTTCGAATACTAAAATCTTCTTTTAAACTCTTATTTAAAATAGTCAACTTTGCCAAAATAAGCTCATCCGTCAATTGTTTTCCTACTTCCGCTAACGGCACATGTCCAGTTACCACACCAATTCGAGCACTATCGCTCAACATCAACATCAACGAATCGCTAGCCTCATCTTGCTGCTGTAAATATTCAGTATGTCCCGGAAATTCAAAATCTGCAGATTGAATGGCATTTTTATTAATTGGGGCAGTAACTAAGGCATTAATCTCATTTGACTTCAAACTTTTTACTGCCGCCGAAAGAGACTCAAAAGATATCTTCCCTGCTTCACCCGATTCATTTCCAAAGTTCTGTTCAAAAGACTCATCACAAACGGTAACCACATTAATCTGCCCGTTCTTTGCATCTTCAACAGACTCAATAAAGTTGAATTTAAGGTCTTGAAATTGAAATGTTTTCGTCTGACTTAAAATAATACTCTTCCCTCCGAAAATAATTGGCGTAAATAACTCCATCAATCTATTATCCGCCAACGTTCGCAGAATTACCTCAATTCCAATTCCGTTAGGGTCTCCTATCGAAATACCAAGTTTAGTTTTTGTTGATTTTGTCTTTGTCATTTTACATTTCCATTGAACAAGCCATATGTCCCGCTGTTAATAGCGTAGAAGTGGCTTTAATGCGTAATTTTACAGCTACAAAACTAACACAATTAACACGGACAATTTCAGTTATCATTCAAATACATTTGCATTGAACACAGAAGATTTATTAAGTAAAGCATTAAAAAAAGAATTTTTAAGCGCAGAAGAAGGCCAGTTTTTATTTACAAATGCTGCAACAGCTGACTTGGCCTTTGTTGCCAATCAATTAAAAATTGAAAAAAAGGGCAACGAGGAAGTCACTTGGATTATTGATAGAAACGCAAACACTACCAATGTTTGTTTAGCAAACTGCAAGTTTTGTAACTTTTTCAGAATTCCCGGCCATAAAGAAGCATATGTAACAACGATAGCTCAATACAAAGAAAAGATAGATGAGCTCATAAAATACGGAGGTGAACAATTGCTGCTGCAAGGCGGACATCACCCTGATTTAGGTTTAGACTATTACTGTGGGTTATTTAAAGAGCTCAAAAGTCTTTATCCAAATCTAAAACTGCATGCCTTAGGACCACCTGAAATTGCGCATATCTGTAAGCTTGAAGGTTTAAGTCACATTGAAGTACTAAGACAACTAAAAGAAGCGGGCTTAGATTCGCTTCCGGGAGCAGGTGCAGAAATTCTCAATGACAGAGTACGTAGGCTCATTTCAAAAGGGAAATGCACTGGAAAAGAGTGGTTAGATGTAATGAGGGCAGCACATCAATTGGATATTACCACATCTGCCACCATGATGTTTGGTCACATTGAGACATTAGAAGAGCGTTTTGAACATTTAGTATGGTTAAGAGAAGTACAAAGTGAGAAACCGAAACATGCAAAAGGGTTTTTAGCTTTTATCCCATGGCCCTTCCAAGATGATGGCACCTTACTAAAAAGGTTAAAAGGTGTTAGCAATAATGTCTCTGCAGACGAATACATTAGAATGATTGCTATTTCTAGAGTTATGCTTCCAAACGTGGAAAACATTCAAGCGAGTTGGCTAACAGTTGGGAAAGAAGTAGCTCAAATTTGCTTACATTCAGGAGCTAACGATATGGGGTCAATTATGATAGAAGAAAATGTAGTTTCAGTTGCAGGTGCTCCTCACCGCTTTACTGCCGATGGAATACAAGATGCAATTCGGGAAGCAGGCTTCATACCTCAACTGAGAACCCAGCAATATGAGTACCGAGAATTACCTCAAAACATCGAGCAACAAGTTATTAACTATTAACGTCTAACTGTATATGATTCGTAAACTCTTCGGCTTTATTTTTTTGTTGTTCGTAGCAATTTCAAGCTATGCTACACATAATCTTGCAGGAGAGATTACATACCGTCATATTAGCGGCTTAACTTATGAATTTACCTTTACAATATACGCTGACGGAAATAGCCCGGCAATAGAACGCAGGGAGATAGAAGTAAATTGGGGAGACAACACAAAGTTAGATTCAATTAACTTAAACAATCAGACACAAATAGCTTCTAATCCTTTCCCGATACTTAAGCGAGTTTGGAAAGCAACACATACGTTTCCAGGACCGGCTTTCACTTATCGAATATCCGTAGAGGATCCAAACAGAAATGCGAATGTATTGAACATGAGTAATTCAATTAACGTTCCATTTACCATTCAATCCGAATTGACAATACCCGCCTTTACTGGCGATGAAAACAACTCAGTACAACTTAGAAACGACCCTATTGACCGTGCCTGTGCAGGAATTAAGTTTATCTATAACCCCGGGGCCTTTGATCCCGATGGCCAAGATTCATTGTCCTATGCTCTTGCTCCGAGTAAAGCAGCAAGAGATGTAATAGCTCCAAACTTTACTTTTCCCCAAGCTTCAAATAGCTTTTCAATTGATGCTATTACAGGAGATTTAATGTGGGATACTCCTGTTCAAACCGGGATTTACAACGTCGCTATCGTAATTACCGAGTTTCGAAGAGGGTTTAAAGTTGGAAGTGTCCTCCGAGACATTCAAATATTAGTAGAGGGCAATTGCAACAATACAGCACCAGCGATTTTTTCTAGTGATTTGATTTGTGTAGAAGCAGGAACTCGACTAATTACTCAGATAAGCAGCTCCGACTCTGACCCATCAGATCAGGTTACACTTTCTGCTTCGGGGGAATTACTAGAATCACCCATAAATCAGAGAACAAATTTTATCGTACAGAACGCTTCTAATCCCGTAAATACAAGCTTTGAATGGAACACCACCTGTGATGACGTTAGAAAAAATAATTATACCCTTAACTTGCGAGCAGAAGACAACGCCGAAGCCAGAGGGTCTGTCAACCTAGTAAATTTTAAGAGTCTTAATATCCGAGTTATTTCTCCCGGACCAAAAAATGCCACAGCGCAGGCTACAGGGAAATCAATTTCTTTGAATTGGGATAACCTAGAATGTCCAAATGCAAGCGGCTATTATGTTTACAGAAGAAGAGACTCTTCCGGTTTTGTTTCCTCGAATTGTATACCGGGAGTTCCTGATGGCATACAATACGAGCGAATTGCAATAATTAATGATGTTAGCGTGCGATTTTATAATGATGACAATAGTGGCGAGGAGTTAGTTCCCGGGCAGAAGTATTGTTATTTGATTACAAAATACTATCCAGACGGAGATGAAAGTTATGCTTCGAATGAGGTATGTGCAGAAATTGAGAAAATTATTCCTGTCATTACCAATGTATCAATAACGAGTACCTCTTCAACCTTAGGAGAATTATTTTTAGCTTGGTCTCCACCAGAAAAATTTGATACAGTTGCGTTCCCCGCTCCATATAAGTATCATATTTTCGATGAAGAGAGCCCTGCTCAACTAATTGACTCAACGAACAGTATTGATGATACTATTTTCAACCTAAACAATACGGACACAGAAAGTCGAAGCAGAAGATTTAAAATCTCCTTATTAAGCTTGGGAAATGGCAGGCAAGAAGTTGGAAAAACGTCAACAGCCGCGTCACTATTTTTAAGCACATCCATCAGTGACGAGCAAATTACGCTCACGTGGACAGACAATACGCCATGGAAGAATTCAAGGTATGACATTTTCAGAAGTCTTTCTGGAACATCACAATTTGATTCTATCGGAAGCACTAACAAACCTACTTATACTGACCTCAATTTGATAAATGGTGATGAATATTGTTACTACATTCGCTCTATTGGTGAGTATAACCTGAACAGTGTGGTAAAGCCAATCGTTAATTCATCTCAAATAACTTGCGCCACGCCTGAAGATAATGTATCGCCTTGCAGTCCAATATTTTCATTAGAAAATGAGTGCGAAGATGGCTTTTTAAAACTCACTTGGAATGATGTTCAACGAAATTGTGCACCTGACCTCGCTAGTTATAGAGTTTATTTTGCTGAAAATAGAAGAACTGCCAAGAGGTTAATTTTTGAAACAACCGATTTAAATGATACCACTTATCAAGCCCCGGCAGATAGTGTAGGAGGTTGTTATACAGTAACTGCAGTAGATTCAACAGGAAATGAAAGTATTGAAACAGAATTTCAATGCGCACCCTATTGCCCAGTATATGAATTACCTAATGTTTTCACACCAAACGGCGACGGTAAAAATGATTTATTTGTCCCGATTCAACCGTACAAGAATGTTGACTCAATTCAAATTCAAATCTATAATAGATGGGGCGAACTTGTCTTTAGCACTAACAACATTGATATTAATTGGAATGGCGAACACCAAAACATTAGAGGTGAGAAAGCAAGAAGAGCTCTAAACCTAGATCAAACTAAGGTCAATTCAGCTGTTTATTTTTACGTTTGTGAAGTGTTTGAATTAAGCCTTGATCCTCAAAAACCAAGAATTATTAAGGGAACAATAACCGTATTGGACTCAAAAATATTACAAGAAAAGCAATAAATGTTTACAGGAATTATTGAAAGTTTAGGAGAAATTAAGTCTCTTAAAAATGAAGGAAGTAATGTTAGGATAGAGATTGACTCTACTCTATTGAATGAATTAAAAGTTGATCAAAGTGTTGCTCATAATGGCGTTTGTCTAACTGTTGAGAAAATTAATACGTCAAGTTACGAAGTAGTTGCAGTAAAAGAAACGATTGACAAAACCAATCTTGGAGAATGGCTAGCTGGTCAAAAAGTTAATTTAGAACGCTGCATGCAAATGAATGGGCGTTTAGATGGTCATATAGTCCAAGGTCATGTAGACTCAACTGCTACAGTTCAATCTATAATAGAAGAAAAAGGAAGTTGGATTTACAAATTTCAATTAAGAGCCCCTTCTAAACTAATTGTTGAGAAAGGATCAATTTGCATTAACGGTACTAGTCTTACAGCATTTAACGTTACAGACAACTCTTTTGAAGTGACCATTATACCGTACACTTATGAGCACACTGTTTTCCACCAATTAGCTGCAGGTTCCTTAGTAAATATTGAATTTGATATAGTCGGAAAGTATATCCAGCGAATGGTTCAAGTCTAAAAAATAGATTGAGCTATCTTCTTTACCGTTGTGGATTTTCCCATAGTATAAAAATGTAGGCATGGAGAACCGTGCTCAATTAACTCTTTCGACTGTTGAATCGCCCATTCAGTACCCACTTGTTTAACGTCCTCATTCGATTTGCACTTATCTAACTCGTCAGTAAGCTCCGAAGGTAAATCAATATTAAAAAACTTTGGTAAAAACGTGATGTGCCGCATAGACTCAATTGGTTTTATACCTGGAATAATAGGCACGTCTATTCCCGCTGACCTGCACGCATCAACAAAGTCAAAAAACTTTTTATTATCATAAAACAATTGAGTTACCACATAGTCTGCTCCGGCATCAATCTTCTCTTTCAGTCTCTTAATATCGGTAGTCATATTTGGTGACTCAAAATGCTTTTCGGGATAACCAGCTACGCCAATCGAAAAATTTGTCGGAGTTGCATTTTCGATATTTTCGTCCATGTAGTTCCCATTATTTAACTCGACTATCTGTTTTACCAAGTCAACTGCATACTCATTCCCTCCAGGCTCAGGAACAAAATGAGATTCAGTTTTTATTGGGTCTCCCCTTAAGGCCAAAACGTTGTCAATACCAAGAAAATTTAAATCTATTAAAGCATTCTCAGTTTCCTCTTTATTGAAACCCCCACAGATCAAATGAGGAATGGCTTCAATGTTATATTTATTCATAATAGCGGCACAAATTCCTACCGTCCCCGGTCTTTTCTTAATAGCTATTTTTTCTAGAAATCCTTTCTCTCTTTTCTTGTATATAAATTCTTCCCGATGATAAGTAACATTGACAAATGCGGGCTTAAACTCCATCAGTGGGTCTATTCCATCGTAAATAGACTGTATACTTTTACCTTTTAATGGTGGTAAGATTTCGAATGAAAAAAGAGGCTTGTCGGTTGATTTTAATCGCTCTATCACTAGTCGTAATGTTTTGTATTAGGTACAAATATAAAGGCCCTTTGTTCGCAAAAAGCCTTTAAAAGTAGAAAAGTTAATTAGCAATCTATCTTAGAATTGTAACAGTTCCTTTAAAAATATCTTGTGTCCCACTTGGGTCATCAATGTCTAAAACATAGAAATAAGTTCCATCTTTCAAATCACCTCCATCCCAATCATTTTGGTAATTACTATCCTCAAAAACTAGTTTACCCCAACGATTAAAAACCTGTAACTTATTGCCATCAAATAATTCTAATAAGTCAAATCTCAATACATCATTAATTCCGTCTCCGTTTGGAGTGAAAACATTTGTTGGTTTAACAAGTACTTCGCATGCCTCTGCTAAAATAGCTTCACCATATTTACAAGATCTGCCTTCAGGAACTTCATTATTTACGGCACGAACGAATAATCGAACCTCTTTCCCCTCAATCCAATGATGAATTCCATACGTATCATTGGCTCTAAACCAAAGTACTTGCCCATTCACTGTAGTATCTGTTCCTAAACTATCTAAAGGTCGACCTAGTTGATCAACTCCCCGAACCTCGTATCGTTCAGCTCCTTCTACAGTTGGCCAATAAAAACGTTGTCTAATCTGTCTTGTGTTTTTATCAAAAGTTACAATGGAACATTCAGGTTCTGTTTTATCCAAAGAGTCGGCTATGTTAACGTAGATCGAATCTGTTCCTTCACAAGTACTGTTATCGGTTGTTTTCGTAACCACTAATTTGTACCATCCCTTTCCGTTTTGAAGCATAGAATTCGCAGAAAGCGTGTCTGTAGTGTCATTTGGAATTGCAATATTTGCAGTATTCTCGCCATAGTACCACTGTCTCGACATAAACTCTGGTCTTAAATATTCTTCAGAAAGAGTATTAAACATCTCAAAAGCCTCATCACGACAAATTACAGTATCCTTGATTCCGAAGTTACTTACAATTTCAGGGGCCAACTTCACATTCACATCTTGCTTAACAATTTGTATTGCATTAGAATCAATACAGCCATTTGGGAAAGTAACATACACTTTCACCTTTTGCAATGAACCGAATCCTACACCGGTTCCAACACCAAGCTCTAGGTCTAATGTATCATTGACATTACCGGCTGCTTGAGAATTCCCATTCGAAGAACCTCCAACCGGAATGATGTTATACGTTACTGTATCACCAGGAAAGCCAATTACATCGCCTTGCGCGTTAGTAGCGATAACTGTTCTAACACTGTCGCTATACTTTACCCAAGAATAACTTACAGGATTACCCGGGCTCCCAGGTATTTTATACTTTGGATCCACTAAATCTCGAATCACCGGCCAACGTTCTTGTCGACACAAATCTATATCAACTGTACTTACCTTCGGGTGAGTAAAGAACGTAACCTCTGTAAAGTCGTCGTCATAACAACGCTCATCATTTTTTGTCCCGCTAAAACTATACCAAGGAAAGTTTAATCCAACGCCAACTCTCCAAAAACCTTCAGTTTCATTACCCAATGGAGTAGTATCGTAATCATATGGGTCAGGTATGGTAAGGGTATTGTAAACATTAAACCTACTATCATTCAACTGAGCAGAATCTACAATTCTGGGCGGCGCTCCCGGATTAACAGTTCCTCTGTATGAGAAATGAAAAGAATCTGCCTTTGCCACAATAGTCCTTCTTTGTCTGGCAAGTGCATCCAAATTAAAAACTGGTGCATCTCCCGGAAAACAGAAATTTTTCTGACTAAGTACTTGTATTCTGTCATCGTCATCTTTAAAAGTATATTCATACTCTCTGTTTATGATAAACGGCGTAGACTGAAATTCTGGCATAAAAAATCCACATCTATTTTCTATTGTGTTGGTATCATTTCCTACTCTAGTAAATAGAGTATACCTGCCTGGTCCTAAACCTTCTCCAAAATAAAGTCTAAAGGTGCTAAACTCACCAAACTCATTTATACTGTCAGGATTCACAAAAATTTCATCAGGATTGTATGCGCTTTGATCAACAGGAGCTTTTGGATCTGTACCTCTAAATACTCTAAAATCAAATGGCGCTTCTAATGCTAGACTTCTGAAAAGCATTGGCTTGTTAAACCTAAACTCTAGTGTATCTGAAGCACAATCAAACTCCCAGGCTTGTTCGATTAAATTCCACTTTTCTGATTCTACAATTGGTAAATTATCGTCACACAAACTTTGATTCGCAATAAGGAATCTAATTTGTCTCGTAGTAATCGCAGCTGTATCCCATCTAGTTCTTCTAATGAAACTTCCAGTTCCGCTACCGTCATCCTCTAACACAAAAACTCTCTTCCATTCCGTCACTTCAAAAACAACTGGAGCTGTGTATATCCTTTCTCCGATAGCGAGCTGAGGTGTAAATGTCATAACACCTGTAGCTTCATTAAACCTAAAGGGGTCAGAAGCAGCTGTTGGGAAAGGGTCGTATGTATTTCTAGGATTTACGTAAATAGCTGCTCGATTTTCTCCTGTTACTACAGGTTTCAAGCGAAAAGACAGAGAATCTCTAGAAGTAATAGGCCCTTGAACAACCGTGTTGTTAGTAATATCGGTGATATTATAAACTCTTTGGTCAGGATCTCTTACGTAATCACTCAAAGCGTAGCGATAACTATTGCCTTCACAAATAGTTTCTAAAATCTCTGTTTTCGCACTCCATAGCGCTCCACTATTTTTACCCGTATTGTACACCACTTGTTGGTTTGCAGGGGTATCATCTGAAAAAGTCCGAACGGTATCACAAAAAGTATGCACCTCTGTTTTTAGAAAAAAACGTTGTCCTGCGTTTATATTTGAATTCGCGGGAGAATGAAACTCATACCCTATATAACTGAAGCCTCCAGGTGCTTGCTCTCCATAAAGAATTTTATACCGCTTATTAGCGTCTAACAAAACAGGCGTGCGGTTGGAGTAATACCCCCCATCAGTAACAACCTCATTGTTTTGAATACATAAATTATTCAGAGTAGGGAACTCCAATAAACTATCTAGGGTAATTTCTTGGAAAGCATGAGTGTTAGGGTCTTTTGAAGTTATGTCTACAACCCAGACATTTGCTGTGGGTGGCAATGGGTCTATTGTTGACGTCGGCGCATCTCTAAAAAATCGGAATGTTATCTCATATGGTAAGGGGTCATTACAAGTTTCACTACCATCTCCTATATATTTTGTATAAATCTCCCCTCCTGCGAAAATTGCCTGTGCAGAAACACTTGCAGAAAATAATGCACAATTAACAAAAACAAAAAGCCCAACAATGTACTTTCTCATAAAATAAAGTTTAATTCAAAATGCTTTAAAAAAAGACGAAACGTAAAGTAACAGAAATTTCCACTTCTTTACAATAGTCTTTCTCTAAGAGTACAGAGACGCAAATAAAAAGAATAGCGTTGCATGAAATTAAGAATGTTTAGAGGAATATAATAAAGTAATTTTGTCACACATAAATTGAGACATGGAGTTGATAAGGAATTTTTGCATTATTGCACACATTGACCACGGGAAAAGCACCTTGGCCGACAGACTTTTAGAGGCCACAAATACAATAACATCACGAGAGTTACAAAACCAAACTCTAGATGATATGGACCTAGAAAGAGAACGTGGCATTACCATTAAAAGTCATGCGATACAGATGAACTATGTGCATGAGGGAACCACTTATATCTTAAATTTAATCGACACACCTGGTCACGTTGATTTTTCTTACGAAGTTTCAAGGTCTATTGCCGCTTGTGAAGGAGCTCTTTTAATTGTTGACGCTGCTCAAGGAATCCAAGCTCAGACAATTTCGAACTTATACCTTGCTCTAGAACACGATTTAGAAATTATTCCCATTTTAAATAAAATTGATCTTCCTTCGGCCATGCCTGAGGAGGTAAAAGACCAAATTATTGATTTGATTGGCTGCGACAGAGAAGATATTTTAAGTGCTAGTGGTAAAACCGGACAAGGAATTGACGAAATGCTAGAAGCAATTATCAAAAGAGTTCCAGCACCTGTTGGAGATCCTAACGCCCCACTTCAGGCATTGATATTTGATTCAGTATATGATTCCTATAGAGGAATTTTAGCATACTTCAAAATTATTAATGGAGAGCTTAGAAAAGGCTCTAAGGTAAAATTTGTGAATACCGGAAGCGAATACGGAGCTGATGAAATCGGAGTCCTAAAATTAAAAAAAGAACCAAGACAAGTAGTTAAAACTGGAGATGTAGGCTATATCGTTTCTGGCATTAAAACCGCAAGTGAGGTAAAAGTTGGAGACACCATTACTACCGTTGACAAACCTTGTACATCTGCAATTCAGGGATTTGAAGATGTAAAACCAATGGTATTTGCAGGAATTTATCCCGTTGATACGGATGAATACGAAGAGTTGCGCGATGCTATGGAGAAATTGCAACTAAATGATGCTTCATTGACATTTGAACCAGAATCATCTGCAGCACTAGGTTTTGGTTTCCGTTGTGGCTTTTTAGGAATGCTTCATATGGAAATAATTCAAGAAAGGCTAGAACGAGAGTTTGACATGACCGTTATTACGACAGTTCCAAACGTTTCTTACCATGCATTTTTAAACAAAAATCCGGATGAGTTAATTTTGATTAATAACCCCTCAGACCTACCTGAAGTTACCTTGCTAAACCGAGTAGAGGAGCCTTACATCAAAGCACAAATTATAACAAAATCAGACTTTGTAGGTGCAATTATGACACTTTGCATTAGCAAACGGGGAGAACTTCAAAATCAAGTTTATTTAACAACAGACCGTGTAGAGCTTACCTTTCATATTCCGTTAGCTGAAATTGTTTTTGATTTTTACGATCGTCTAAAAACAATTTCAAGAGGTTATGCCTCATTTGACTACTTTCCGATAGGCTATCAAGAATCTAAGTTAGTGAAAATGGACCTGCTTCTAAATGGAGACCAAGTTGACGCACTTTCTGCTCTTATTCACAAAGACAAAGCATATGACTTGGGTAAAAGAATTTGTTTAAAGCTAAGAGAATTACTTCCAAGACAACAGTTTGACATTGCCATACAAGCTGCTATTGGAGCGAAAATAATTTCTAGAGAAACAGTGAAAGCACTTCGAAAAGATGTAACGGCAAAATGCTATGGAGGAGATATTTCTAGAAAGCGGAAATTATTGGAGAAGCAAAAGAAAGGAAAGAAAAAGATGCGGCAAATTGGGAACGTAGAAGTGCCTCAAAACGCCTTTCTAGCTGTATTGAAGTTAGACGACTAAAAACATCTGAATTGACCGGAAATCTTACTTTTTGTTCGTTGGCTCCGGCACGCTTTTCTCCTGAATTTTCGCTGATTTAGTACTCAAGTTAGTTATTACTTTTTCAAATAACTTTTCAAACTCTTTCGGTCTATTTGAATAGTAACTGAAATTACTGTCAAAAACAGCTTCAGTAATTCCGTGTTTTCTAAATACGGCGGCAAAAACTGAATCGTTCAAAATTAAACTGTCTGACGTGCGATTATACCCTAGACGGACAATTGCTTCGGCTGTTTGAAAATCCGTTAATACCTCAACAAAGCCATCTTCTTCTATCAGGTAGTCAGGCTTCTCTACCTTTTTTTGGCACGCCATAATTGAAATAAATACTAAAACTATTGCGAGAAGCTTCATGCGTTAAATTTTAACCGGTGTCCCTTTTTGGACTCGTCAAAAACCCCTTCATTAAAGGCCAAGTGCCCACTTATGAAAGTCTTTTGAATACTCGCTTTGAACTGCTGTCCTTCAAAAGGAGACCACCCACATTTGTAAAGTAAACTTTCAGGGGTAACAATACTCGGCTTATTCAAATCTACTAGTACCAGATCAGCATAATAACCTTCTCTAATAAAACCTCGGTCTTTTATTCTAAATAATTTAGCCAGTGAGTGACTTGTTTTCTCGACAATTTTTTCTAGACTAAAAACACCTTGATGGTACATATCAAATAAGGCCGGCAATGCGTGTTGCACCAAGGGGCCTCCACTCGGTGCCTTAGCATATTTGTTTGCTTTTTCTCCTTTTGTGTGCGGTGCATGGTCGGTAGCAATTACATCAATAATGTTATCGCTTACTGCCTTTCTTATGGCATCCCGATCTGATTTAAATTTTACTGCAGGATTCCACTTAATTCGAGTCCCAAACTTTTCATAATCGGCATCAGTAAACCACAGGTGGTGAATACAAGCTTCAGCTGTTATTCTTTTTTCCTCTATATCTAATTTATTACTAAAGAGTTCAAGTTCTTTTGCTGTAGAAATATGCAAAACGTGTAACCTAGTGTTGTACTTTTTTGCTAACTCAACTGCCTTTGAAGAAGATCTATAGCAGGCTAATTCATCTCTTATGATTGGATGCTGTGCAATCGGTATATCCTCTCCATACTGTTTTACTGCTTTCGCCATATTAGCTCTAACCGTTGCTTCGTCTTCGCAATGCGTGGCAATTAGCATAGAACAGTTCCGAAATAAGTTATCTAATACTGCTTCGGAATCTACTAACATATTCCCGGTAGAGGAGCCCATAAATACTTTTACTCCACAAACGTCATTTGCATTCGTTTTTAAAACCTCATCTAAATTATCATTTGAAGCTCCCATGAAAAAGGAGTAATTCGCTAATGCTTTTTTTGCTGCTATTTGATACTTATCCTCTAACAAATCTTGAGTCAAGGTATTCGGAACGGTGTTGGGCATTTCCATAAAACTGGTTATCCCTCCAGCAACGGCTGCTTTAGCTTCCGTATAAATTTCAGCTTTATGCGTTAACCCAGGCTCTCTAAAGTGAACCTGATCATCTATCATTCCAGGAATTAAGTGCAGTCCTTTTGCATCTATAATTTCCTCATTCTCTTTTGCTGTTAATCCTGTAGTGCTTATTTCTGCAATTCGCTCTCCCTCTATTCGAACATCTGCTTCGAATACTTTATTCTCGTTTACTAATGTTGCATTCTTTATTAAATAAGTTGAATCACTCATGCTCATTTGCTTTGTTTTTGAAAAATACTTGATAACCTTAAATAAATCACACCAAAAAAAGCTTCCTTAAAAATTCCTCCACTCATTTTGCTTGTTCCTTCTTGCCTATCCGTAAAAATAATTGGAACCTCAACTACATTGAAACCTAGTTTCCATGCACGAAATTTCATCTCGATTTGAAAAGCGTATCCTTTAAACCGAATTTTATCCAGGTTTATTGTCTCTAAAACGATGGCCCTATAACACTTAAATCCCGCAGTTGTGTCTCTAAAAGGCATGCCCGTTATAAATCGCACGTAGACTGATGCATAATAAGACATTAAGACCCTTCCCATTGGCCAGTTTACTACATTTACACCAGTTTTATAGCGAGAACCTATAGAAACATACCCACCTTCTAATTCACATGCGTTATAGAGTTTAATTAAGTCATCAGGATTGTGACTAAAGTCTGCATCCATTTCGAAAAGAAAGTCATACTTATGCTTCATCCCCCACTTAAACCCGTGGATATAAGCTGTACCTAGGCCTAATTTACCACTGCGTTCCTCTATGTGCAGCTTCCCAGAATATTTCGATTGCAAACTTTTTACTATATCCGCAGTGCCATCGGGAGAACCATCATCAACTACTAAAATGTGAAAATCTCCTTCGAGGCTAATCACTTTAGCAATAATTTTTTGAATGTTCTCCAACTCATTGTAGGTTGGAATGATGACTAATTTTGATAGCATGCTTTTATAAATAAAGTAAAAATAGTGAAAGGTCCATAGATTTCAATGGCTATTTCCTAACAGAATTCCGAAAAGATGTTAAAGATCTCTTATGATTTCAAGAAGTTCATCACAGCTTGCAAAAACTCATCCATCTTCTCTGCATGCACCCAATGTCCTGCACCCGAAATACTTTCTAATTCATACTTAGGGAATTTAGACTTAATAGTTGCGCCATATTCAGGTAAAATATAATCTGATTTTGCTCCTGCAATGAAAAGTGTTTGTTTTTGAAAAGTCCCTTTCATGATAGCATACTCACTAATCGGCAAAATCTCATCCGCTAATACTTCTAAGTTGAAGCGCCAAGCCAGTTTGTCATTAGCTTGCCAATACAGGTTTTTGAGTAAGAATTGTCTCGTCCCAAAATCCTTGATGTACCGACTTAAAAACTCCTCTGCCTCTTTCCGGCTAGAAATATCTTCTAGCGGCACACTTTTCAAGGCATCAATAATTGTATAATGATGAACATTGTAACTTACAGGTGCTATGTCTACAACAATTAGTTTTTCAACCATCTCAGGATATTTCATAGAAAACTCCATTACAGTTTTACCTCCCATTGAGTGGCCCAGCAAAATGGCACTTTCTAGTCCTAGTTGATCCATCAGCTGCTTTAGGTCATCTGCCATTAGTGGATACGAAAACTGATCTGAATGTGGCGATTGTCCGTGATTTCGTTGATCAACTAAGTAAACCTCAAAATCATTCGACCATTTCTTCGCTAAGGTCATCCAGTTATCCAGCGAACCAAAAAGTCCATGTAAAACAATTAAAGGCTGACCTTCTCCTAATCTTTTGTAATTTAACTCCATACTGTTACTGCAATGCTTTTAAATAGTTTTGAATCGTTTTTTCTAAACCCCAATAAAGCGCATCAGAGATCAATGCATGCCCAATAGAAACTTCCATCAATTGAGGGATTTGACTCTTGAAGAAAGCTAAATTTTCAGTATCCAAATCATGCCCGGCATTAATTCCGAGACCAAATTCTGCAACCCTTTGGGCAGCCACAACATAGTCTTTTGTGGCTTTTTCCGGATTTACCTTAAACTTCTCTGCATAGGGTCCGGTATAAAATTCAATTCTATCGGTGCAGATATTGGGTAAGAAATTAATTTGCTCCAGGTCGGTCTCCATAAATATAGAAGTGCGAATTCCAGCATCTTTGAACTTGCTTAATACATCATTCAAAAAATCCTTCTGCTCTGTTACCTTCCATCCTGCATTTGATGTCAACACTCCCGGAGGATCAGGAACCAACGTAACTTGCTCAGGATTAACATCTAATATTAAATCAATAAACTTTTTATTGGGATAACCTTCTATATTAAATTCAGTAGTAACAACTTTTTTAAGGTCATAAACGTCTTTATAACGAATGTGTCGTTCGTCAGGACGAGGATGAATGGTGATGCCTTGGGCACCAAACTTTTCACAATCTAAAGCAACTTGTACTAAGTTTGGAACATCACCTCCTCGAGCATTCCTTAGTGTTGCTATTTTATTGATGTTTACGCTTAATCTACTCATGAATAATTCAGTAATATTGTGTAACGACGCTCAAAATTAGTTTTAATAGATAACATACAAAGCAGGACGTAAAATGTTGGCAAGAGAATTAATTAGTGATGAAATCCCGGCTTTAAAAACCTCTGATACAGGAAAAAAGGCATTGGAACTAATGGAGGAGTATAAACTTACTGAGCTTCCAATAGTAAACAACACCGATTTCTTGGGTTTAATTACGGAGAGTGATATTTTAGATTTGGATGATCCAAATGCTCCCATCGGAAACCACAACCTTTCACTGGAAAAATCGGCAGTCAATGCTTATGAGCATATTTACGAAGTGCTTTCTAAAATTTCCACGTTGAAACTTAGTTTGATTCCTATTTTAGACGACGACAATACCTTCTTAGGTGTAATATCACTTCCAATTCTGATACAAAGCATCTGCAATTTGGCTGCAATTAAAGATTTGGGAGGAATTTTACAGTTGGAAGTGAACATTAATGACTATTCTCTTTCCGAGATATCTTCTATTATTGAGAGCAACGGTGCAAAAATTTTAAGCTCCTACATTCACACTCATGATGACTCCACTAAAATGGATGTAACGATAAAAGTGAATAAAACAGACTTGTCTCCAATCATTCAAACATTTGAACGCTACAATTACACCATCGTTGCATCTTTTCATAAAAGCGAAATGCAAGATGAATTAAAAAAGCGATACAATGAATTTATCAACTACTTGAACATCTAAGTCTACAGATGTTTCGCTTCATCCTACTATCATTTTTCTTAGTATTCAACTTGAGCTTACACTCTCAAGCCTTTCAAATTGATACATTTAAACCATCCATTGCGTTTAAGGAAGTTAATGTGAAAGTGATTAACAACATCACCATTGTTGGGAATAAAACGACTAAAGATAAAATTATACTACGTGAGTTGGAATTCAAAATTGGTGACAGCCTCTCGAATCAAGAATTAACAGCTGCAATTTCTCAATCAAAAAAGAATTTATTGAATACCTCACTATTCAATTTTGCGAATTTAAATGTTGCACTTATTGACAGTGTTCATGCCAATATCATTATTCAGCTCACTGAGAGGTGGTACATTTTTCCACTTCCCATCATTGAAATAGATGATAATAATTTTAATACTTGGTGGCGCACCAAAGATGCCTCGAGAATTAACTACGGGATGCACCTAACACACTATAATTTTCGAGGTAGGAAAGAAAAATTAACTTTAACTGCAAAGTATGGCTTCACAGAAAGATATCGACTACAGTACCGAATCCCGTATTTAACAAAATCTCAAAAGCTTGGTTTAGACATAGATTTATCTTACAATAGAAGAGATGAAATTGCATATAACTCCTTAAATAATGAACGTTTACAATATAAGGATGCCGATAGCGATGCACTTCGAAACTTATCCAACTCCGTTACATTAACATATCGAAATAAGATATTCAATACTCATGCCTTTACTTTAAACTATAGTCGAAACACGGTAACTGATTCCGTTGTCACGTTAAATGAAAATTATCTTTTAAATAGTCAGAATAGGTTAGACTATTTTCGAATAGGCTATCAATTTACAAGCGACAAAAGGGACTCGCGGAATTATCCCCTAAAAGGTAGTTTTTTAAAAGCTTCTATTACTCAATACGGCTTGGGAATACTATCTGATCTGAGTTTACTGAACTTAAATATTGAAGCCAAAAAGTTTATTGAGGTAAAACCAAGGTTATATTTAGCAGGAAGTGCACGAGCTCTTTTAACACCGAATAAAACCCAACCTTATTTACTGCGAAACGGCTTAGGTTACAGTTCATTTGGGATAAGAGCATATGAATATTACGTAATAGACGGGCAAAATATTGGGTTGGGCAGAGTACAGCTTCGCTACCAAATTGTAAAACCTACATCCATGAATTTGACAGGACTAGCAGAACGATTCGGTAAGTTTCATTATGCCTTTTATTTGGGAATTTTCAATGACATTGCGTACGTCGACGATCAAGTCGGTTATCCCATGAACAGCTTAGCCAATGAACTTCAATTCGGATATGGCGTGGGTCTTGATTTCGTGAGTTACTACGACATAGTTATTCGAGCAGAATATTCCTTTAATAAATTTGGAGAAAGCGGTTTATTTCTGCATTTTGTAGCACCAATTTAATCAAGTGATGAAAATAGCACTTTACGGCAAAAAAATAGAACCCAAAGACGTTTCGAAAATTCAGGAGTTGTTTACCTTACTTCAAAAAGAAAGAATTCAATACATTGTTCATCGTCAATTAGAGGCAAGTGTTAAAAAACACAGCCTCATTACATGTGAATCGGTCGATTATTATAATTCTTATGATGACTTAAAAACTAGTGGAGTTTCCTTTTTGCTAAGTATTGGAGGCGATGGCACTTTTTTAGATACAATTCTTTTGGTAAGAGACTTAAAAATACCTATTTTAGGTATAAATACCGGAAGATTAGGCTTTTTGTCTAACACCCCAACATCTGAAATTAAATCTGCGGTAAACGATATAATAACTGGAAGTTACTCCACACAAGAGCGTTCTCTTTTGCGCCTAGATAGCAGTGAAAATCATTTTGGAAATGACAATCATGCGCTAAACGAAATTAGTATTTTAAAAAGTGACAGCTCATCAATGATCACAATTCATACTGAGCTAAATGGAACACACCTAAATTCGTATTGGACAGACGGGCTTATTATATCAACTGCAACAGGGTCTACAGCTTACTCATTGAGTTGTGGTGGGCCAATAATGATGCCCGGATCCGGTAATTTTGTAATTACTCCAATCGCCCCTCACAATTTAAATGTTCGGCCAATTGTTATTGATGATGATGCTGTTTTAAAAATTGTTGTAGAAAGTCGAGCTAAGAAAAATCTTGTAGCGATGGATTCCAGATCAGAAGAAATGAAAAATGGCGAAGTGTTAACCATCCAAAAAGCAGATTACAAGATTTCTATTGTGCAACTTCAAAACCAAAGTTTTGTAAATAGTTTAAGAAATAAATTAAATTGGGGACTAGACCAAAGAAACAGCTAGTTTATTGAAATCAATTTCCTTAGTTTTAACAAACTAATTATATTTGTCGATTGTATTTTGAAAGAAATGAAAAAACATATACTCATTGTAATTGTAGCGATAGTGCTACTTCCTAGCTTAGCTGATGCCCAGCAGTGGAAAAGATACCGTAAGCAAGTGATTGGAGGAGTTGGGGTGACTAGTTTCTTAGGAAATCTAGGAGGAGGTCCAGGAGTTGAAAGAGGTTTTATTTGGGATGCAGACATTGCGGCGACGCGACCATCACTGATGGTAGGCTACAGATACCAACTGAACAACTTCATGTTTGGTAGAGCCAATGTTCAGTGGGGCATTCTGAAAGGAAGTGATGAGTATACAACAGAAGAATTTAGAGGGAATAGAAATTTAAAATTCCGCACTGGGTATTTTGAATTGGACTTGATGGCTGAGTTTTATCTTATTCAAAAGGCGAAAGGTAATCTTTACCGTTTGAGAGGAGTTAGAGGAAGAAATGCACTGAAATTAGATGTCTATGTATTTGGTGGAATCGGATTCATGTACTTCAACCCGAAAGGAGAGTACCAAGGAACGTGGCACAAACTGCAACCTTTAGAGACTGAAGGTCAAGGATTACCTGGTCAACCCGACAAATATAACCGCACAACGTTTACGATTCCTTATGGCGTTGGTGTTAGTAAGTCAATTGATCGATTTTGGGGAGTTAATCTTGAAATGACCTTCCAACAAACATTTTCTGATTACATTGATGACGTAAGTGGTGATTATTTTGGAAGAAAGAACTTCAGAGATGCATATCAAGGTCAGCTATCAGATGCCGAAATCAGAAGAATTGCAGTTTTGTCTGATCCCAGTTTAGGACAAGGTGGCAATCCTGCAAATGATTTTCGTGATCCATTCGATCCTGATAGAAACGATTTAGTTGGCGAAATAAGAGGCAATCCAGACAACAATGATTCATTTATGACTGTCATGATAAGTGTTTCAAGAAAATCGTTAAGCGCCGTCGAAGCCGACCAAAATTTTAATACTAATCTCTAGTTTTTCACGTTACACGTAAATGATAAGAAGGTTTAGTCTCTCATTATTTTTTGTCTTATTTTTTTCAGCGATTGGTTTTTCTCAGAAAACAGCCGAAGTGGGAATTCTTGTCGGCAGGTCCTATTATCTTGGCGAACTAAATCCAAGAACACATTGGGGAAATGGAGTTGGAAGCCTGACATTGGGTGGAATATTTCGGTACAATCTAAATGATCGCTATTCACTAAAGGGTGCCGTCATTAGAACTACATTAACTGCCAGCGATGAATGGGAAAGCTTCCAATTCAATAATCAACGCTTAGCATCGTTTGAAAATACAATCACAGAATTTGCAGGAGAGGTTGAGTTCAATTTTCTACCTTACAAAATGGGAGATAAGCGGCATTTTTTTAGTCCTTATTTGTTTGTTGGGTTGAGCTACTTTCTAAATGATGTTTCAACAACTGTAGAAGGTTTTGACCCGGCTCCAATAAGTCAAGAAAGTGGAGGTAGGTTCGCGATACCATTTGGTACTGGAGTAAAGCTAAGTTTAGGTCAAAAGTGGGCTTTTTCTATGGAGTGGGGCTTTCGAAAAACGGGTTATGATTTCATCGATGGTCTTGAAAATAGAGTAAACGACGTTTTCGAAAGCGGTAAAACCTATGATAATGATTGGTTTGTAGTAAGTGGATTTATGTTAACTTACAAAATTACCAGAGAGGGACCTTGTCCTGTTTATAATTTTTAAACTCCTTTTAAAATTCGCATATTTGCGGCCCTGAAAACTGTTAGTAAATGCCTATCCCATCTCATTTTAATTCCGAAAATGTTCCTCAGCACATTGCCATAATTATGGATGGGAATGGACGTTGGGCCAAACAAAATGGGAAAGCAAGAGTATTTGGTCATAAAAGTGGGGTCAAATCTGTACGAAGCGTTTCAGAAGGTGCTGCAGAAGCGGGGGTAAAGTATCTAACTCTCTACGCCTTCTCTACAGAGAATTGGAACCGGCCAAAAGCTGAAGTTACAGCATTAATGCAACTATTAGTTTCAACGATTTCTCGAGAAACAAAAACACTCAATAAAAACAATATAAGATTAGCTGCAATAGGCGACTTGGGCTCCCTGCCGGGAAATTGTCAGTCAGAACTTGAAAAAGCCATTGAAAACACCTCTTCAAATACCGGGATGACCTTAGTTTTAGCACTTAGTTACAGCTCACGATGGGAAATTCTAGCTGCTATTAAATCGCTGTTAAATGATGTTAAATCAGGGACATTAGACGCAGCCACATTAAACGAGACAGTTTTCAATAATTACCTTTGCACCAAAAATATACCAGACCCAGAGTTAATTATTAGAACAAGTGGGGAACACAGAATAAGTAATTTCTTGCTGTGGCAGGCTGCATATTCCGAATTTTACTTTACTGATATTTTGTGGCCCGACTTTAGAAAAGAGAACCTTTGGGATGCTGTCACTGATTTCCAAAATAGAGAAAGAAGATTTGGCAAAACTAGTGAACAACTAAAATGAGATATTTAAAATCAATCTTTCCTTTCTTGTGTATCTTATTTGTTAGTAATGTCTCAGGGCAAATAACAGTGGACCCTTCTTTAGAAATCCTTGATTACAACTCGCCAAGAACATATGAAATTGGCGAGATAACTGTTTCCGGTACTCAAAACTTAGACCATAGCGCTTTAATTGCTATAGCAGGCCTAGAGGTCGGCCAAGAAATTGAAGTACCCGGTGATATAATTTCGAGTGCCGTCACCAATCTTTGGAAGCAGCAACTTTTTACCGATGTAAAAATCTCTGCAACAAAAGTCCAAGGCGAGTTGATCTTTCTGAATTTACATGTAGAAGAAAGACCTAGATTATCAAAGTATAGGTTTAAAGGTGTAAAAAAAGGAAAACAAGAAAGTTTGCGAGACGAGATTAATCTGACTCGTGGCAAAGTGATAACTGCCAACCTTATTAATAATACGAAGCAAGAAATTAAAGAGTACTTTGTTGATAAGGGCTATTTTAATACTGAAGTAGAGATAACAGAGGAAGATGACTCTACACTTCGAAACACCAAAGTATTAACTATTAACATCGACCAAAACCAACGGGTGAAGATTGAAAATATCCGAATTGAAGGGAATGAACTCTTCACGGATAAACAAATACGGAGATACTTAAAAAACACGAAAAAAGCGAGAATATACGGTTTGTTTAAGCCCTCAAAATACATCAAAAGTAACTTTGAAAAGGACAAACGAGGAATTATAGCAAAATATAATGCTCAAGGCTATCGGGATGCTAAAATCTACTTTGACACCCTTTATAAAATATCAGACAACCGGATTATGATAGAGATGACAATCTCTGAAGGGAAAAAGTATTATTTTGGGAATCTAAAGTGGATTGGTAATACTAAATATTCAAATTCAGAACTAGATAGAATTTTAGGTATTGAAAGGGGAGATTTATTTAATCAAGACCTATTTGACCAACGAATTTACCAAGACCCTAATGGACGAGATATTAGCTCATTGTACCTTGATGATGGATACCTGTTCTTTCAGCCAAGTGTTGTGGAAACTGAAGTTAGAGGTGACACCATTGACTTTGAAATTCGTTTGCGAGAAGGACAACAGGCTAGAATTAATGAAGTTCGGATTATTGGAAATACAAAAACCAATGACCACGTAATCCGCAGAGAGCTTAGAACAAATCCCGGAGATCTGTTTAGCCGAGCTGACATCATAAGATCACAACGAGAGTTAATGCAGTTAGGTTATTTTAACCAAGAGCGAATGGGGATTAACCCAATTCCCGACCAAGAGAGCGGTACTGTAGACATTGAATATACTGTTGAAGAGCAACCCTCTGATCAAATTGAACTTTCCGGTGGATGGGGTGGCGGCCGAATTGTTGGTAGCCTAGGTGTTACATTTAACAATTTCAGTGCTAAGAATATGTTCAAGAAAGATGCTTGGAGACCTTTACCTGCAGGAGATGGCCAAAGACTGAGTGTTAGGGCTCAGACCAATGGTGAATTCTTCCAATCATACAATATTTCATTCACTGAACCTTGGTTAGGGGGCAAAAAGCCAAATAGCCTCAATGTTACAGGTTACTTCTCAAGACAGACTAATGGAGCAATTAGAACAATTACAAACCCTGTAAGTGGAGAACAAGTAGACAACCCTAACCGACAAGCTTTAGGTATTTGGGGAGTTTCCGTTGGATTGGGACAACGATTACAATGGCCAGATGATTTCTTTACCTTATACAACGAAGTAAGTTATCAGTATTATGATCTACAAAACTGGGGTAACTTCATCTTCCGCTCTGGTTTTGCACACAATTTAAGTTTTAAAACAAACCTTTCAAGAAATTCTATTGACGCTCCAATTTACACCACTAGAGGAGCTCAAACTACTTTATCAATTCAATTAACACCCCCTTATTCTCTCTTTGATAGCAAGGATAACTATGATGAATTGGATAACCAAGAACGTTATAAATTTATTGAATTCCACAAGTGGAAATTTAACTCCTCTTGGTTCACTCCTTTAGCAGGTAATGAACGAAAATTAGTCTTGAACACAAAAGTTGGATTTGGGTACTTAGGAGAATACAATGATAGGCTAGGTCAGTCTCCATTTGAAAGATTTTATTTAGGTGGGGATGGATTAAGTGGTTTCAACCTAGACGGTAGTGAAATAATTGCTCAACGAGGGTATGATGATAGAACACTTTCTCCTGAAACAGGAGCAACTGTTGTATCCAAATACACCATGGAAGTTCGTTATCCGTTTACTTTAAACCCGAGTGCAACTATATATGGATTAGTATTCGCGGAAGCAGGTAATTCATGGTTAAATATAGAAGAATTTAATCCTTTTGAAGTTAAAAGGGCTGCAGGTGTAGGTGTAAGAATATTTATGCCATTCTTTGGTTTACTTGGCCTAGATTGGGGATATCGATTTGATGATGTTCCAGGAAGAGTTGATCCAAACAGTAGAACAGAATTTCACTTTTCCATTGGTGGAAACATTGGAGGTTGGTAATTATATAAAACTGAATTACAATGAAAAAGATATTTTTTTTAAGTTTGGTACTCTTTTTGTCTATAGCTAGTAAAGCGCAGAAATTCGCATACATTGACACGGAGTATATTCTTAGTAAAGTACCAGAATATCAAGAAGCCCAAAAACAATTAGATGCACTCTCGGAACAATGGCAGAAACAAGTAGAAAAAAGATACGAAGCAATTGAGAAAATGCACAAAGACTTGCAAGCAGAAGAAATTCTGCTAACAGAAAGCATGAAAAATAAACGGCAGGAAGAAATAATAACAAAAGAACAAGAAGCGAGAGATTTTCAGAAAAAGAAATTTGGAATTGATGGAGAATTATTTAAGAAACGTAAAGAATTAATTAAACCAATACAGGAAAAAATTTATAAAGCAGTACAAGAAACAGCAAATGTTGGTAAGTACTCTGTAATATTTGACAAAGCTAGTGATGCAACTATGGTATATTCTAACCCAAAATATGATAAAAGTGACGATATACTAAGAAGAATGGGAATAAAGCCCGAAGGCGATTCAAAATAAATCAACAATTAAAACAACAAACAAAAACAATCAACTATGAAAAAGATGAAAAACATAATTTTAGTAGCCGCTACACTTTTGAGTAGTGCAGTTTTCGGTCAAAAATTAGGACATATTAACTCAAACGAATTATTATTGGCAATGCCTGAGCGAGCTGCTGTTGAAGCAAATATTAAAAAAACAGCTCAAGATTTAGAATCTAAATTAGCCGCTCTAACAAAAGAGTACCAATCTCAAGTACAAACGTACCAAGCGCAAGAAGCTGCCATGACAGACGCTATTAAGCAAGACAAAATAAAAGAAATAACCAACTTAGAAGAACGAATTGGAGAGTTTCAACAATCTGCTCAAAAAGACTTGCAAGCTCAAGAAGAAAAGCTTTTAAGACCAATTATTGATAAAGCGAAGAAAGCGATTGAAGATGTGGCGAAGGAAAATGGCTTCACTTACATCTTTGATTCTGGTGTTGGAGTGTTGTTATACCAAAAAGACTCTGACGACATTATGCCTTTGGTAAAAAAGAAACTTGGTTTAATTTAATACCTGTAAAATATCTACTTTAGAAGCCACGCTATAGCGTGGCTTTTTTATGCAAAAAAAAAATCAAAATATCGACAGTTCTAAGCCAATAGGAGTATTTGATTCTGGCATTGGAGGGACCTCCATATGGAATGAAATCAATCAGTTACTTCCTTCAGAGAATAGCATCTACTTGGCAGATAGCAAGCACGCTCCCTATGGAATTCGGTCAAAAGACGAAATTATAAAGTTAAGTGATAAAAACACGGCCTTATTACTAAAGAAAGGCTGTAAAATTATTGTCGTAGCATGCAATACCGCTACAACAAACGCTATTGACTATTTGAGAAAAAAATTTGATGTCCCATTTATTGGAATTGAACCTGCGATAAAGCCTGCTTCATTAAAGACTGCAAGTAAAGTAATCGGAATTTTGGCTACGAAAGGTACGTTAAGCAGCTCGTTATTTCAAGAAACCACTAACTTATACAACCAGGGAATTGAAATAATTGAGCAAGAAGGCACCGGTATTGTAGAGCTTATTGAAAATGGAAAGTTAGACTCAACGGAAATGGTGCTTTTATTGAAAAGCTACGTTTTACCCATGGTTGAGAAAGGTATCGATCACCTTGTGTTAGGCTGTTCACATTACCCTTATTTAATTCCTAACTTGAGAAAAATTTTACCAGAAAATATTACCATTATCGATTCGGGTTATGCTGTGGCCAAACAAACCAAGGCGGTGTTAACTCAATTTGATTTACTTAATAAAAATTCTGCCGCAGGGAAACACCAATTTTATACTAACGGCACCGTAGAAGTATTGAAATTAATTCTCGAAAATAGATTTACTGTATTAGCAAAGGATTTTTAATAGCTTGTACCAAACTCCATCAAATAGGTCTTAATAAATTCATCAAGTCCACCATTCATAACGCCATCAACATTTGATGTCTCATGACCTGTTCGCACATCTTTCACCATCTTGTAGGGATGCATTACATAATTTCGAATTTGAGATCCCCATTCAATCTTCTTCTTATCCGCCTCTATTTCCGCTCTCTTTTCTAGTTTTTTCCGCATCTCCATTTCAAAAAGTTGCGACTTCAACAGTTGCATTGCCTTGTCTTTGTTGCCTAATTGCGAGCGGGTTTCAGTATTATTAATAATAATTCCCGTTGGTTTATGCGTCAATCGAACACCGGTTTCTACCTTGTTCACATTCTGCCCCCCTGCTCCTCCGGAACGAAACGTATCCCAAGTTATATCGGACGGATTTACATCAATTTCAATGGTGTCATCTACTAATGGATAAACATAAACTGATGCAAAAGATGTATGTCGTTTTGCATTCGAATCGAATGGCGAAATACGAACCAAGCGATGTACGCCATTCTCCCCCTTCAAATACCCAAAGGCAAAGTCCCCTTCGATTTCCAGACTTACCGTTTTAATTCCTGCAACATCCCCATATTGTAAATCAAGCTCTTTTACCTTCATGTCATTCTTTTCCGCCCACATTAAGTACATGCGCATTAACATGGAGGCCCAATCGCAGCTTTCAGTGCCACCTGCTCCAGATGTGATTTGAAGCACAGCACTCAGCGAATCTTCTTCAGCACTTAGCATATTTTTAAACTCTAGGTCATCCAGAGCAATCACGGCCTTGTTGTACGAGGCTTCAACTTCTTTAGCAGTTGCTGCTTCTTCTTTATAAAAATCAAACAAGACTTCAGTATCTTCAACAGCAGTTTTTACCGCCTTGTAACCATCCGTCCAAATTTTCTTGTTGCGGATTTGCTTTAACAACTTTTCAGCAGATTTTGGATCATTCCAAAACTCCGGTAGTTGAGTTCGCTGCTCTTCCTCACCAATTTCAATTAATAAATCATCAATATTTAAATAGCCTTTGAGAGCTTCAGTTCTTTGTTGAATGGATTTTAATTGATCTTGTGTTATCATAGTATTTAAGAAAGAAATTCAAAGTTAAACTTTCAGCCTTGGATTTAAAGGAATAGTTCACAATTAACCCCTAATTTTATCAAACCATGTCGGCAAACCCTTCCATCCAAGATATTTTAAAAACCTATTGGGGATTTGACCAGTTTCGCCCCAAACAGGAAGAAATAATTCTATCCATTCTGGATGAAAAAGACACACTAGCCCTTTTGCCAACAGGTGGGGGTAAGTCAATTTGCTTTCAAATTCCATCCCTCGCGAAAGATGGAATATGCTTGGTAATTTCTCCACTTATTGCCTTAATGCAAGATCAAGTGCAAAACTTAAAAGTAAAAGGAATTAAGGCTCTTATGATTCATTCTGCAATGAGTAAGAGAGAAATAGACATCACGCTCGACAATGCTGCTTATGGCGATTATAAGTTTTTATACGTATCGCCTGAGCGATTGGAAACTGAGCTTTTTCAAGCCAGACTAAAGAAAATGGCGATCAATTTGGTAGCCATTGACGAAGCACACTGTATTTCGCAATGGGGATACGATTTTCGACCAGCCTACTTGAATATTGCCGCTTTAAAAGAAAAATTAAACAGCGTTCCTTTTATTGCTTTAACTGCTACTGCAACACCAACAGTGGTTCAAGACATTCAAGAAAAATTGTTATTTACTAAGCACAATGTTATTCAAAAAAGTTTCTTACGAAAAAACTTGGCCTACATCGTACGTAAAACAGAGAACACAACCGCAACTATGTTTAAAGTAATTGATGGAGTAGGCGGATCAGGAATTGTATATACTGCTACTAGAAAACGAACAAAGGAAATTACCAACACATTATTGCAACATGGCCTAAAAGCAGATTACTATCACGCTGGATTATCTTCTGACGAGCGACAGCGTAAACAGCAAGATTGGGTTTCTAATAAGACACAAATTATTGTATCCACTAATGCTTTTGGAATGGGGATAGACAAACCAGACGTGCGGTTTGTCATTCATGCGGACTTGCCTAGTTCATTAGAGGCCTATTTCCAAGAGGCGGGAAGAGCAGGGAGAGATGAACGAAAAGCTTTTGCTGTTCTTCTACTCAGTCCTTCTATGACAGGTGATTTAAAACAAAAAACAGAGTTGGAGTTCCCAGAGATTGAATTCATTAAAAAATGTTACCTAAGCCTATCTAACTACTTTCAAATTCCAATTCACGGTGGTCTTGATCAAAGCTATGATTTTGACATTCGAGATTTTTGTAACAAGTATAAACTTAATATTTCAAGCACGTATCGAGCACTACATTTCATAGAAAAAGAAGGATTAATTAGCTTATCAGAAAATTTTTCTACGCCTAGCAAGGTAAATATAATCCTAACAAAACAAGACTTTTACAAATTTCAAGTCTCTCATAAAACGTATGATTTCTTCTTAAAAACACTACTCAGAACCTATGGTGGTTTAATGGAAGGCTATGTTTCTATTAATGAAAGTGAACTTGCCGGAAACTTAAAAAGCAACAAAAACAAGGTAATTGAAACATTACATCGACTTCAGAAACTTGAGGTAATTGATTATATACCGAAGGGATTACTTCCAAAAATTACTTATACAAAGCAAAGGGTAGATCATGTTCACATTAGTAAGGTACATTATGAAGAGCGAAAAAAAATAACCTTCGAACAAGTTAACTCGGTAATTCAATATGCAGAGAATGAGTCGATTTGCAGAAGTAATGCGCTTCTTAAGTATTTTGGTGAAAAAATTAATTCAAGTTGCGGAGCATGCGACGTATGTCTCAGTAAAAAGAAAGCAAATGATTCGGTCGATTCCAAGTTCTTAGAAATTTCCCTAATTAAAAAAATGAAAGAAGGCCCTAAAAAAGTAGATGAGCTTTTACATGGTAGTAAGCATCAAAAAGAGCTGGTTCAATTACTCGATTTCTTAACTGAAAGTGGAAAACTAAAATTTGATGGATTGTTTTACTCCTTAAACTAATCCAACATATCACCAAATTCTTGCTCACTTAGAATCGTTACACCTAAACTCTCCGCCTTTTCCTTTTTAGCCGGGCCCATTTTATAGCCTGCTACTAAATAGTCAGTCTTCTTAGAAATAGAACCAACATTCTTTCCTCCGTAATCTTCAATTGTTTTCTTCAATTCATTTCGAGAATAGTTCTCAAAAACTCCTGACACCACAAATGTTTTACCTTCAAAAATAGTGGATACTTGGGTACTCTCAGTTTCTACTATTTCAAACTGCAATCCGTAAGATTTAAGCCGATTAATCAACTCCCGATGCTCTTCCTTCTGCAAAAAGAAATACAGACTTTCGGCTATCTTCTCCCCAATTTCATCCACAGCCGTCATTTCCTCCAACGAAGCATTTAAGATTGCATTCATATTTTTAAAATGCTTTGCCAACTTTTTTGAAACGGTCTCGCCAACGTATCTTATACCTAGCGCAAACAATACTCTTTCAAAAGGTATTTGCTTTGAATTCTCAATCCCTTGTAATAAATTAGAAACGGACTTTTGAGCCATTCGGTCTAACTTGAGTACGTCTTGTTCTTGCAGAGTGTATAGGTCAGCGTAATTTTGAATTAACCCTCCCTCAAATAGTTGCTCAATAGTTTCTTCCCCAAGACCATCAATATCCATCGCTTTTCTAGAAATAAAGTGGGTCATTTTTCCCTTAATTTGGGTAGGACAACCGGTTTCGTTAGGGCAATAATGCTTTGCTTCGCCTTCAACTCTGATTAACTCAGTAGCACACTCTGGGCACTGGGAGATATATTCAGTCGGTTGGGAGTTTGGAGGGCGTTGGCTCAAGTTTACCCCCACCACTTTTGGTATAATCTCTCCTCCCTTTTCCACTTGAACTAAATCACCTTCTCGAATATCCAACTTTGCAATTTGATCTGCATTGTGAAGTGAGGCTCTTTTAACTGTGGTTCCTGCCAATAAAATTGGCTCTAAGTTAGCTACGGGGGTGATTGCTCCAGTTCTTCCTACTTGATAAGTGATTTCATTTAATCGAGTTTCAACCTGCTCAGCTTTAAATTTATAAGCAATTGCCCAACGTGGACTTTTTGCTGTGTAGCCTAACTCTTCTTGCAAATAATAATCATTTACTTTAATAACGATACCGTCAATTTCAAAGTTTAGCTTATTTCGTCCGCTACTCCAGTAATCGATAAATTCAAATATTTCCTCAATGGATTGATAAGTAGCAAACAGTTTCTCACTCTTCTTAGGCACCTTAAAACCCCAACTTGTTGCTGCACTCAAATTCTCTTCGTGACTTTTAAATGGAAGGTTTTCTCCCAAAACATAGTACAAATAACAATCTAGCTTTCGAGAAGCAACTACTTTTGAATCTTGCATTTTAAGTGTTCCAGAAGCAGCGTTCCTAGGGTTCGCTAACCGATCTTCTCCAATATCCTCTCTACTTTCATTCAAGGCTTTAAATACGGAAAGAGGGTAAAATATTTCACCCCGTATTTCAAAATCATCTGGATAGTCTCCTGCTAATTTTAAGGGCACAGACCGAATAGTTTTCACATTCTCTGTTATGTCATCTCCCTTACTACCGTCTCCCCTAGTCACCGCTCTGTGTAACTGACCATTCTTATATTGAATCCCGATTGCAACCCCATCGTACTTTAATTCGCAGGTATATTCTACTTTTTTGCCGGCAAGTTTTTGCACTCGTTGGTCAAAATCGATTAACTCTTCCCGGTTGTAACTATTGCTTAAAGAAAGCATTGGATAGCGATGCACTACCGTTTCAAATTTTTTGGTAATTGCCCCTCCTACTCGTTTTGTCGGGGAGTTTTCTTCGGCAAATTGAGGAAACTCATTCTCCAACTTTTGCAACTCTTCCAACAGCTGATCAAACTCATAATCTGATATTTCAGGAGTATCACTCATATAATAAGCATGGTTGTGCTTACGAATTAGCTCACTCAATTCTACTATTCTTTCTTGTGCCTGAAAAACATCCATGTCCCTTCTAGATTTAGACTAAAATTATTAATTCAATTGCATTTATGTTATTTTTAAATGATAATATACCAACATGAAATTCACTGAGAAATACAGCCGACTTTTTCAATTATTATTGCCTTCCCCGTTAAGTATTGCTTTACTATTGAGCTTAATAGCAATTGTAGTTGCCTATATTTTTACAGCTAAACCAGTATCACTTGAGCAGAACTATTTAATAACTCTTTTAGAATATTGGGAACGAGGATTATGGAACGAAAGCTTAATGGTTTTCGCTCTACAAATGATGTTAATGCTAGTGCTCGGTCATATACTTGCAATGTCTCCTTTCGTTGACAAGTTCATCGATAAAATAAGCGTCTTTGCAACATCTAATGCTAAGGCAGCTGCCTTGGTTTGCTTCTCCACAATGTCGATAGCATTCTTCAATTGGGGTTTAGGTTTAATTTTTGGTGCTATTATCGCCCGCAAAATTGGAGAAAAAGCCCAACGGGAAGGTTTTGAACTAAACTACCCGTTAATTGGGGCTGCGGGTTATTCTTGTCTCATGGTCTGGCATGGTGGTATTTCTGGGTCTTCTACAACTAAGGTGGCTGAGCAAGGTCATTTAGCTTCTTTGATGGATGGCATTTTACCAAAAGAGCAACTGATGAGTTTACCGGCAACTATTCCATTCTCAGAGACGGTTTTTTCACCAATGAATCTTTTTGCAAGTGCAGCAGTATTAATTGTTATTCCCCTATTGATGTACCTTATTGGAAAACGCAGTTCAGGAACTAACTTGGATCGATTGGACACAAGTCAGGTTGAAGTGAATCAAGAAAAAACAACAATAGGTGCTGAAAAAATTGACTATTCCACTTTCACAACAAAAATAGTTGGATCAATCATTTTAATTTACCTAGGCTTTAGAATTGCACAATCAACTGAAATGTTAAGCTTTACCTTCATTACTCCCAATTTCATCAACTTAAGCCTACTCGGTCTAGGGTTTTTCTTCCATAAAAACATTGTAGGGTTTTTAAAAGCAACAGATCATGCGATAGGCGGAGCTTCGGGAATACTTATTCAATTTCCATTATATTTTGGCATCATGGGAATCATGAAGGAGTCGGGATTGATTCACCTCGTTTCTGACTTTTTTGTATCGAACTCAACAGCAACAAGTTTTCCAATATTTACCTTATTCAGTGCAGGGCTAGTCAACGTATTCGTGCCTAGCGGCGGAGGTCAGTGGGCAATTCAAGGGCCAATCATTATACAAGCAACTGAAAGTTTACAAACTTCGCTACCGAAAAGTATTATGGCATTAGCTTACGGAGACCAATTGACCAATATGTTACAGCCGTTTTGGGCATTGCCGCTGTTAGGAATTACCAAGTTGAGTGCGAAAGAAATTTTACCCTATACACTTTTAATGATGGTGGTAGCAGGGACCATTTACGTCGGAGTCCTTCTCCTCTTTTAAACGCCTACTTGCTTTACATTTTTAGTATCGAAAGCATCTCGCAAGCCATTTCCTAAAATAACAAATGAGAGCACCAACAAACAGATTGCTACACCAGGATAAATCGCCAAATAAGTATCTCCTGTAATAATATATCCTTTGTGCTCTGCAATCATTTTACCCCAAGTTGCCTGTGGTGGTTGAGCGCCCAAGCCCAAAAAACTTAAGCCGGCTTCAATTAATATAGCCGCTGCAAAGTTTGATGCTGAAATAACAATAATCGGCCCTGTTACGTTGGGTAAAATATGTCTAACAATAATTCTAGCATCTGTAAACCCAAATGACTTTCCTGCTTCTACGAACTCCATTTGCTTGGTGCTCATTACCTGACCTCGAACCACTCTAGCTACTTCAACCCACATGGTGAGTCCAACGGCAACAAAAACTTGCCAAAAACCTTTCCCTAAGGCCAGGGTCATGGCAATAACTAACAATAAGGTTGGTATTGACCATATTACATTAATGAACCACACAATTATATCATCTACAACCCCGCCATAATAGGCTGCTACTGCTCCAAAACTAATCCCGATAAATAAAGAAATAAGAATTGAAATAAACCCCACTGTAAACGATATCCAAGTGCCTCCCATCAATCGGCTCAACATATCTCGTCCATATCGGTCTGTTCCCAGCCAATACGTTTTTCTTGTGATAATCTCTGATTCTATAAATGACTCAAATTCTACTGAGTTAAAACGAAGTAATTCCCCTTGATTAGAATCATCTCCAGTGTACTTTTCAACCTCAATTTCATTCCTATTAATAGAATAGTTAGCAACCGGAATCTCTATATAATCAGGCTGAAACCCATAAATAAACTCTTGAAAGAAGGACGGGGACGACTGTTGAGGGTTCGGTAATAAAAGCATCTGAACTGTGAACCCAGGTGACTTTCGAGCCAATTCTAAGTGCTGAATGTTCGCCTTAGGAGAAGAATCTGGACGAAGTATTGGGCCTGCAATTGCAACAAACAAAAACGCTCCAATTACAAAAAGACCAATTACTGCAATCTTATTTTGCAATAATTTGTTCCAGGCTAATCGAATTGGGGACTGGTTTTGCTTTCTCAAACTGCTTAGATTTTACGCCCTTTCCATTGTGGCCGATAAAACAAAGATAGCAAAGCAATTCCTACAGAGTAGAGCGGATATAAAATTGATAAAATAAATGTCCACTTTACCATCGATAATGGTCGAAGAAAAAATGGTAGCTGCTGCACAAGCAGCAAATCAAGCACCCACTTAAACATAAAACAACCAATTAAAAACTTCAGTGAATACAATTGCAATAAAGTTCCTGTAAACACCCATAAAATAGACAAGTTTGCTGCAAATATTATTGTTCCAAGCTTCACAGTATCTCGGTCTTTGTAATTTTTAGACTTTGAAGCCCACCTAATTCGTTGCTCAAAAAATGAAGTATAACTCGTTTTAGCAGGAGTATCAACTACTGAAGACTCTTTCTCCGAAAACACGATACAACTCTTGTCAAACTTTCTTTTTAAAGCATGAAGTAAAAAAACATCATCCCCTGTGTTAATTTTTAAGTTGTTTGTATATGCCTTGCTTTCTTCAAAGGCCCCTTTTCTAAAAGCGTAGTTCGCACCATTTGAAAGAATAGCGCGTTCCCTTCGACAGGTTAGCAGAGTAATAGCCATTAGAGTGCTGAACTCTATCTTTTGCAGCTTCTTAAACCATCCTGAAGAACCACTTAATCGCACTGCGCCCAAAACCATCTGAATTTCTTTATTGACAAATGGCCGAATCATAGTTATTGCCCAATTAGGAGGTAAATCACAGTCTGCATCAGTACAAAGAATTAACTCATGGCTTGCCTGTTGAACCCCTAAGCAAACTCCGGCTTTTTTACCGAATTCCCCTTCTAAGTAAAGATGCCGTAACGTTAGACTAGAAAGTTTAACAAGCTCCTGAATCAATTCAAAGCTTCCATCAGTTGAGTGATCATTTACTAGAATTAATTCCAATTTAGCCTTGTCAATTGACTGACTTTCCACCCCTTTGATTAATCGTTCTAAATTATTTTTCTCATTACGATAAACGACAATTAATGATACTGGCTCTTGTGCGGCGTTAATTGCAACCTCGCGCTCGGGTTTCTTCGCTAAAATTAACCACCCCATCATAATTGCATACAACAAGAAGATAAATCCGATCATACGTTCTCAGGATTAATGATTGGGAACAGCTTGAATGACTTTAAAAAATATAAACCAACCATTGCCGGAAAAAGCAAATTAATAACCCAAAGTAAGGAAGAAGCAATCAAACCAAACTCTCCTCCATTTACGACACTTTGAAAGACAAAAAAACTCACCGACCCTCTTACTAGTGCACCCGACAACCAACCGGTTGGAATAACAGCGGTTAACAGAAAAATGAATGCAATAGAGCTAAATGTTGTAATTAAATCTATACCAGGGATAAAGCAGCGAACTAACAACACATACTGAAAAGAAAAAACGAAGTACCGCAACATACTTAACATTAAAACCTTAACCCTAAGGCCATGAGAAATCTCAAATGATATCTTTTGATTGTATTTTAATAAGAATGTTTTAAGAAGACCAAATCGGAATTTAGTTCTAAAATAAAACCAAGTACAAATTCCTATCAATGCAAAAATCAAAAATAACAACGGTAAGCGGTGCATAGGAAAGCTTAACTGTTCACTTATTTTTGATAAACCCAGCAAACCAAAAACAACAGTTGTAAGATATTGACTCATTGACAAAAAACCGTTATAATAAAGCGCTTGACTCCGCTTATCCTTATCGATATTTATCATTCTACCTCCATAATCTCCTACTCCGTTTGGAGTTGCGATTGATAGGGTTACCCCTGTTAACACAGACTTTATGGACGAGGACCAAGACAAAGTTTGCGTATTGATTAGCGCCCATTTCCACTTTAGGGCTTCTATCCCCCAATTCACGGGAACAAGCGCTACAACTGTCATAAAAATTAGAAAATTCGATATGATGACCTCAGAAAGACTTTCCCAATCTAAAATGTCTACCTTAGAATCCAATGCTAGCTTCAGGTAGTAGATGCTCAAGAATACAATAATTACGGTAACCAGAATATTACCTATTTTATATAGCTTTGTCTTTTCCAATGAGCGCTAAAGTTAAAGAAGTAGAAAAGATTATTTTGGGTATCGATCCAGGTACTTCAATCATGGGTTATGGAATTATTTCTGTCTTCAAGGGCGAAATAAAATTACTAGCGATGGGCGTAATTCAGTTGGCGAAATTAGGAGATCATGCACTTAGGCTACAAAGGATTTTTGAACGAACTGTTACACTAATTGACGAATTCAAGGTTGACGAAATGGCCATTGAGGCGCCTTTCTATGGAAAGAATGCTCAGTCGATGCTAAAGTTGGGAAGAGCCCAAGGGGTTGCAATGGCAGCTTCTATGACCAGAGAAGTGCCTGCAACTGAATACATGCCTACCAAAGTTAAGAAAGCAATTACAGGCAAAGGAGCTGCCTCTAAACAACAGGTTGCTGCTATGGTAAAATCTATCACACAATACAAAGAAGACCCCAATTATTTAGATGCTACTGATGCATTAGCAGTCGCAATTTGTCACCATTTTCAAGGAAATGCACAGGTGGGAAATAAAAAATCTTACTCGGGTTGGGGTTCTTTCTTAAAAGACAATCCTGGAAGAAAGGCTTAAGAATTAATCTTGTCTGCTATTTCTTGTAGCACTTCCATGGATACATCCATTTTTGGTGCAGCAAAATTAATATCGTTAACGTTATTTATTGGAACTAGGTGAATATGAGCATGAGCTACTTCCAAACCAATCACTGCAATGCCAATTCGTTTACAGTCTACTTTCTCTTTTATTTTTTTAGCAACAACTTGAGCGAACTTCCACATTTCTGCGTATTCGTCGCTTTCCATATCGAATATATAATTTGTTTCTTTTTTTGGAATGACCAGCGTGTGACCTAATACTAGTGGCTGAATGTCCAAAAATGCCAAGAAACTATCATTCTCTGCAATCTTGAAACTAGGAATGTCTCCGTCAATTATTTTTGAGAATATTGTTGCCATTATCTACTAATATCAATCACTTCAAACTTCATTGAGCCTGACGGAACTATAACTTCTGCAACATCCCCCACCTTCTTCCCAAGTAAACCTTTCGCAATTGGAGATTCTACAGAAATTCTTTTTTCAGCCATATTTGCTTCTTTTTCTGAAACGATGGTGTATTGCATTTCTGATCCGTTAGCTAAATTCTTGATTTTTACTTTAGACAATATCAGAACCTTCGTTGTGTCCAACTCTGACTCGTCTACAACTCTCGAATTTGCAACAAGGGTCTCCAATTTGCTAATCTTCAATTCCAACAGACCCTGAGCCTCTTTAGCGGCGTCATATTCTGCATTTTCAGATAAGTCACCCTTGTCTCTAGCTTCTGCAATTTGTGCAGAAATAGACGGTCGTTCAACTTTTCTTAAGTGATTCAATTCATCAATCACCTTTTGTAACCCTTCTTCCGTGAAATAACTTATTTGACTCATTTCCTATGTACTAAGTATATACAATTCAAAAAGAGAACCCCTTTCGAAGTTCTCTTTTCAAATGTAAGATTTTTTTAAAATTTAGAATGTCAGCCTTAATCCAATGGCGTGAGTTCCATCAAAAGTTCTTGTAAATCGGTATGAATAATCTAAACCAATAGTAGAACCTGTTTTATTTGTTGGAATTTCAAGAGTTGCACCCATGGTTGGACCTACAGACGTTGTTCTAGACTCTACTTCATCAGTAGCATCAGTTTCGAATACGTAACCGGCTCTAACCATAAATTTGTTTTGGAATGCATATTCGCCACCTACACGTATCTGATCTTTAGTAAACGAGTTAGAAGTGAATGTACCACTTGCAGTTACTCTATGTTCAGCCATGAATGAACCGTCTTCATTTTCCTCAACTTCCGTTAAAAAGAAATCATAAGAAGCTCCTATGTTCACTAGAGAAGGTAATTCAAAATCACTTGTTCTTCTCTGGAACGTAAGTGTCTGATCTGTATTAAGCTTATCTGCTTGAATTGACAAACCGTTACCACGATAACTTGTGGTTGGTCCTACATTTCTAAGCGTTATGCCAAATTTAAATGCATCGTACTTTGCTGTCTTATAACTAACTCCCGCATCAATTGAAACGCCGCTAGCGTTTACATCTGCAGTGGACTCCGTAATAATACGAACAACTAAACCCCCACTAATACTATTGGAGAATTGCTTCGAATAAGCGAATCCAATGTTCAAATAATTTGGTTCATAATTTCCTATGCCGCCATCCGGTAAGTCTGCAGTGGTAATTTGAATTTCACCAAAACTCATTCGAGTCACGGTTAACCCCATTACACCAGCATCTCCCAATTTTTTGGCAAACCCGAAACTCAACAAATTAATGTCTGTACCACTTAACCAGCTAGTGTTAGAAAACAACACCTCAGTATTTTTCGTGAAAGCTAAACCTGAGATATTCAAGTTCATAGCTTCCAAACCTCTTGCACTAGCCGTGTTTGCACCTCCCCAACCTGAACTTCTTGCCCATGGATTTATTAACAACTCTGAAGCTCCGGCTTCACCCGCTCTATCCTCATTTCCAGAAAAAGCATCGAATGAAATAAAGGCCAATGCCAAGGCTAATGTGTAAGTTAAATTTTTCATATTCATTTTTTAGAAATTGTTAAAATCAGCTGGTCTAATTGTACCGAACCATTTCAATATTCGCTCTCCTACATTAGGGACCTCAATATGGATGATGTATACACCACTGGCGATTGGAACTCCCACCTGGTTTGTTAAATCCCAATCTAAATATTTATCAGGACTTGCCTTAAAATATCTCCTTATTAAAGTTCCGTTTGTATTGTAGATAGTTATGGTACAATTCTCAGGTAGGTTTGTAAACTTAACCGTATTATCGAGTTGGTCGAACTCATAACCACTTTGAGAGTAATATGGATTAGGAACAACATTCACTTCTTCTAGTGCACTCTTAAGCAATGAAGTTTGACTTTTTAATGTTCCTTTACCAGCTGTGCTAAATTTATAAACGGGAACACCTTCATTTTCAAGTGCCAAATTAGAAGAAGTGTTTCCTGTTCTGATACTTGACTGATTAGCAACAAAAGGCTTACTAACGTTCACATCTATACGAACATCACTTGATAACAAGGTCTCTCCAATTTGCAACAACGGCACAGACACCCACGAACAACTCTGCCATCCTAGCCTAGTCCTTAAACCATTCAGCCCGCTACCTTGAAGGCTTAAAAGATCTCGAGCCTGTTCTCCATAGTCATAAACTGGCATGTTTGCATTGAATCGAGAGTATAGAACAGAATCACGTTCATTACCCTCAGTTTCTCTGAAGATATAAATAAAGTGCTTTCCTCCCCATATCTGATTAATAAACTGTGGATCAATTCCCTCAATAACTGTAGAAGTAGGATTCCACAACATATCATCTCCATTATTGAAGCTATACCTGGTATCTTCTCCAAAAGCCATATTCAAACGATCTCCTGTTTCCTTATTTATCACATAACCTGGGAACCAACCCATACCGAAAGCGTTGATAAATGCTGCATCATCCTCTAAAGTGTCCCCCATCGCTCTTAATGTATCTGTAATTTCAGCTATTGTCAAATTACCAAGTCCTGCTGTATCAACTGGGTTACCATCCTTATCTACAGATAGTTTTGTAACTTTAACTTGGTTCTTATTATGAAGATTTACCGTTGGATTATTTGGGTCAGCTAAACCATCGTCCTTCGTCTCAATTACAGGACACCTCGTCCATTTTGACTTGTCATTTGTTATTACTAATTGGATGGACATCAGTTTATTCAAAGGCGAACCCTCAACATCAGCTTTTCCCCTTGCAGGTGCATTTAAAGCAGCAGGGTCACCCAAACCTAACTCATACCTTACCAATCGATAAGGAGCGATGGTACCATCCAAAATGCTTTCATAGTTTTGATCTGGATCAATAAAGTTTCCAGAAACAGCATAATCAAAGAAAAATCCTGAAGGAGACTGCTCTCCTGTTCCGGATAAAATCCAGTTAAATGGGCCTTCCAAATCATTATCAGGAATACCCGATAACCACTGGCGCTCAGGATCTCCATATTCAATGGATGCTGAAATAAATCCGTTATCAGTCCCTTCAATTCTTGAGCCTGGTTCTATGCCATTGGTTATTGTAATGGCCAGTCCCCAATTTGGGCTTAATAAAAGTTGTTGATTTAAAAACCCTATTGACTTATCAGAGTATACAGTATCTATTCCACCTTCTCTCCAAATTCTCCAATAGGTATTATCTGTTACTCGCTGGTTATCTAAACTATCGATAAATTGAACGTAGTAGTTCCCATCTACAATATTAAGTGGGTCAACAACACTAACACTAAATGGACCTTCTCCGAGTACATAGTCAATTTCATTCACTGTACTATCTTCTGAGTCCCATGCTTTATCTTGTAATATATTTTCAACAGACTCACGCGAAATTCTTAAGGCATTCCCGCCGTTTCCGGCTCCTTGCAGTCTTGTAATTTCTATACCTTCTCCGAAACTTGAGTTCACAATTGTCCCTCCATTTTCGAATTTCGGTGGTGCAGGTATTGCTGTAAACGTAGCAACTTCACCGCCGGTTGCAGACCTTCTACTTTTTATGTATGGAGTTGTTTGCCCATCAAACGCGCCCGACAACGGAAGAGTTGTGTCGTTTAAGTCTGGCGCAACACCCTGTATATATGGTTTAAACTCATTATACCCATAAGCTATCGCTATGTAATAATATGTCTTATAATTGATTAAGGCTGCATCGCCAACAGCAAAGGCATCTTGATTAATAGAAAAGCTTCTTTGAATTCCTTCATTCTCTGCTATCACCATTCTTTCAGGAATGTTTGCATTCAATCCTCGATCGAATGTAAAGTTCGTTAAACTAGCCACGTTATCCTTTACATCACATTGGAATACCAATCTTACTTTACTCAAGTCTCCTATATCATTAATAGATATTCCCGGTCCAGCCGCTTGATAAACTTGATACCCTTGGAATCTATACCTATCATCTAAAAATACAGGGTTTGTTAGGTTGGCTAAATATTCTGGAGTCACAATATTAGGATCTCTTTCTTCATAATTCTCTCCAGCATTATTAGAAACATCAGGGTTTGAAAGATAGAAAATGAGTTCTTTATCCAATTCTTGAACAGTGACGTCAGGAGCGTCGGGTCCGTTTAATACTTGGAAACAATTATCAAACAAGGCTTGAGCCTTATCATCAGCAGTAAACATATCCTCAACAGACGCTAAACGTCCACCGTTTTGAGCTTGAGCAAATACTACTCCTACCGTAATATCATTTACGTTTCCTGGTCTCAAAGTAAATGGTCCTGCTGACTGTAAAAATCTTCTATCTCCCACCGCATTTTGAGGCTCGCCTCCACCAGGATTATCTTCTGACCAATTTGTGTTCGTTGGAATTGTTGTAAATCCATTTTCATCTGTTGTTCCCCAATGTAATGGGTCACTTGTTCCGGGGAACATGAAGTCAGTTGGGATATCTTCAACACCAGCTGTGTTAAAACCATTCCCACCATGACGCATTCTTCTACCATTTTTCCAAATCCCTCTCATATAGTTGTAATAATGAACAGCTAATTCAGGATCTCCGTTTGGAGCCGTTCCAATGTTATAATATACAAAACGTCTCATTCCAAACCTTTCGTTATCTGGAACTAAGTCCGGCTCTCTTGCATTTGGATCGAAATAACCCAACCCATTGAGTGCTTCTCCTGGACCAACGCCTACAGGATTGTTAATACCGTCCGCATCTTGATAAGGTCCTTCGAAAAAATCAATTCCGATTGATGGAGGATTGGCTCCATAGCCAGTTTGGCCACCTTGTCCAATGTCATCCTCAACACCATTAAAAGCATACCCTAAACCTCTAGCTACGTCACAACCAACATAGTCATCAGAAGAAAGTCCTACATCAGGATCTACAAAACTTGCAAAGAAAGTATTAGTTAAAGTAAAAGTTGACCGGTTAATCAACTCAAAGTTATAAAACGTCATGTTGTTGATTTCATCGTTTGTTGCAAAAGCAAATGCTTGACCGTGAATCTCCATTCCAATAGAAGGTGCATTAGATTCAGTATGAAGATTACCTTTGTCATTAAAAATCCACCAATACGTCTGGTCTCCAAACAATGGACGTCTTCCACTAATTGATCGATCTTCCCTATTTTCTCTACAATCTACATCACCTACTAAATCATAAAAAGGATAATCTCCTAATTCAGGCTCGTATGATTCATCACCAGCTACATTCATATATGGAGCAAGTCTAAAATCTTGATCTACGCCCGGAGTTACATCACCGTTACCAGGCCATTCTAAAATAGCTGTAGGAATTTGATAGTCAGGAAAATCTTCTAAAGCAGTTCCTTTAATTACTGCCTGATTGTAAGCATTAAATAGCGCTACCTCTGCTCTAGTCAATTCGAAAAAGCGATCATATTCATCACAGGTAACATCGTTGATTTCAGCAGTACCTACAACGTCAAGTGGTCCTGTATAATAATCTACTCCTTGACCAAATTTACTAACTGCAGCTTTTAACTGCCCATTAACATCTGTACCTGCTAACCATAGACCACCTGCGTATATAGAAAAACTATTAGAACCCTTAGGAACCTCGTAATCAGCAACACCGTTTGCTCTATCTTGCCACCAAATACCCCCTGCCTCTACTCGAGTACGGACATTGTTGAATTCAAGAAATATTATTCTACTCGCAGGAGCGCAACCAGCCGCTGTATTAACTTGCTGTCTTGGCTTCTTCTTGTCTTTTTCAGCACTCGCTCCAAAAGCGATCATTGGCGCCAAAAGACCCATCAAAATTGAAATTTTTAACTTTCTCATAATCTATCTCTTTTAAAAACCTTAGAAACTTAATTGAGCTCCTAATCTAATTCTTCTTGGCAATTCGAAATTACCTGGGTTCTGCAATCGTAAGCTATATTGATCTCTAAATGCTTGCTCATTTACTTCTTGTCTAATTTCATTCTGAAACTGAGCAGCATTTAAGTACCCATCATCGTCAGCATTTCCCGTAAAACCGTAAACACGCTGTATGTTTTGAGCATTTAACACGTTCAATACTTGCAGATATACATTTAAGTTCGATTGCTTTTTACCCTGTTTCCAAGCTTCTTTATTCGCTTCGGTATCTGCTCCCCAATTAATGTCAAAAGATTTATCTAATCTAGCATCAACTCGAACGGTCCATGGCAAACGTGAACCATTTATATCTCCCTCAACAGGTTGTGGCGTTCGAGAACCCGTGAGCAATTCATTTGCTCCAGCTAAAGACCTTTGAGTAAACGGTTGACCTGAACCAGCTATAAACACAACGTTAAGTCCTGTATTTTGAAGAATATTTTTTCCACCAACTCTAGGACCATTGTATCCCGTTCCACTACCATATCTGTAATCTAAGGTAGATACTATCTGATGACGTTGATCATAACTGTATGGGAAAATTGTTCTTAGGTTTGGTTGATTTGAATTAACTAAATTCAAGGCAGTTGTTGAACCTGAACCTGTCCCTTCAGCAAATTGAATAGTATAATTCAACCTTAATGATAGGTTCTTTGTTCTTCTCATTTCGTAATTGACGGTAAAACCTTTAACCGTTCCAAAGTCCAAATTATCATAAGTCAAATAATCTTCTGGAAACGCACCAATTAATCTTCTAACTTGAATCTCATCTCTTTGTTCTCTGTAGAAAGAAGACAATGTTAATGCAGAACTACTACCTACTTTTTGCTTGAAACCAATTTCATAAGAAATAGTTTTAGATGGCTTCAAGTTTGGATTATTTATAATTCTGTTGTGATTCGTAATGTAAATCAAATCTAGTGGCTCTAAACCGTTCTCCCCGGAAGGACGTCTAGTCAAGATATCATAGTTAGCGAAAAATGTAGCTTCATCAGAAATTGGGAATGAAAATGAGATTCTTGGCATTAATGTATACTGTGGTTCGTAATCTTCAAAAGACTCTGTATTCATATCTGCGGATGTTGAAGTTCTAGAAGGATCAACTAACCATGGTGCGATGCTAGAACCAGCTTGCAAAACAGATGGGTCATTTAAAAGCACACCTTGCGCATTAAAGAATTCATTTGTTTCAGGGTTTCGATAACCAACAATTCCGTTTGAATTAGGATTCTCGATATCATTAACATACACAATAAAGTTATCCTGTATATTACTTGGGGTTTCTCCTAAACCTTGGCTTTTAGCGTAAGCTACATCTCTGGTTGGAAATAGTGAGAACGGATCCTTCAATACAGGTTGATTTGCATCAAATCGATCTAAACGAACACCTATTCTAAATATCAAGTCATCAAAGGCAAATTTATCCTCAATGTAACCCGCAATATAAACCGGCTGATAAGCTGGAACTGGTCTTGTTTTAAACCCTAACTCATTCTCTTCATTGAAGAAATCGTTTAGAGAAGGAGAAGAATTTAACTTCTTTCCCTTGTAATCGTATCCTCTGTAAAGTAAGTTAATGTTATTTGCAGGATTTATTAATTGGTCCGCTGCAAAATAAGTCATGTTATAAAGATCAATATCGTATGAATCAAAATCAATAAAATCAATACCACTTGGATCTAAGCCTAAGGCGTTTCTCATGTTATATGCAAAGTAACTCCTATTTGCTTCATCGTATCTTCTCTCAAAAGTAACGGTAGGATCAATTGGATTTGGGGACGCATAATCGATTGAGTAGTTATTTGAATCAATCTGTAAAATGTGACTGTTCACTGAAAGCCGTCCTAAATCCCATAAATCTCTTGGATTCATCTGATAAAAACGCTCTATTCTCTGCTCGTATTCAAACCCTAAAACAATTGCATGGTCACCTATATCAGCTGAACCTCTACCACTTAGTCTTATTTGATCATTTTCTAACTTACTATAACCATTGCTCACAGCACCTGCGGAAGTCCAAAGATTATAGACATTACCAATAACTGTTCCTCCATTAATAATTCCACCATTTCCCTCTACTGCAACTGCTGTTGCATACCTAGGATCTCCTGGCTTAAAAAAGTCGTAATAATTACTAGTATAGTTCGCTAGAATTGGATTGATGTTTGACGCTGTATAGTCGTAAGAAATAGGGTTATCAAAGGCTGTTAAAAATCTACCTCTGTATTCTGTCCCATTATCCAATGTTACCGGGTTGAAGTTGTTATCAGAATATGACAGCGCAGTATTTGCAGTAAACCTGCCTAAATATCCATATTTAAAGAAGTCACTCCCGTGGTTTCTATCCTCAGTTAATCTGTTTGCTCTAGAGAAATCAGCTTGTATAGAAAAAAATGCATTCTTAATTAAAGACTTATCTTCCTGTTTAGTGTTTGCATCTTCCTTCGCATTCTCAAATCTTTGAACATACCTTCCGTAGAACCTAAAATCCGTAGCTAATGATTGAGTATTATTCTCATAGTTGAATAATGAAAAGGCTCTATTCCAATTGTTGCCTTTAGCATAATTGTAGGTACCTCCAAAAGAAAGAGAACTTAAGTCGGTTAACTTAACATCAAACTTCCCATTAACCGCAAGACTTAAATTATCATCGTTCAGCCTGAAGTCTATTTCTTCAAAATCATCTCTTGTTAGAAATTGTGCCCTTTGAACTACTCCATTATTCCCTTCTTGAAAAATAAGCGGGTTGTTTCTTATTTCTTGCTCAACATTATCCTTTGGTTTGTAGATTGGTGTAACACTTTGCCCACTCAAAGCATGTCTAATTTCACCAGTTACTAAGAAGCCAAATGGCGAGGTTACTTCTCCATCTTTATTTTTTTTCTTAATAATTGGCCCTCCTAATGCAAATCCAAATAAGTTATAGCCCCATTTATCTAAACCAAAAGAAGTTGTTTCCCCTGTCTTAAATCCTGATGACAATACCTCAGCACTTCCGAAGTATTCCGTAAAAGCACCTCTAGTTGTTACAGTTGTTACAGCACCTGTTACATCACCATATTGCGCCGATATTCCACCGGTCTTTACAGAAACCTCTTCAATAGCCGACTTCGGTAAACTTGTTGATCCGATAATTTTTATACCATCAACAAAGGTAATAGAGCTACCTGAACGTTGTCCTCTAACATTATTAGCTCCTGAACCATTATCTCTTGCTGTAATACCATTACCCGCAGCTTTTGTAATATCTGCAACACTACGAACAGCCATTTGAGTAATTTCTTTTCTACCTACACTTCGAGCAATTTCTGTCTGATCTACCTCAATTATAGGTTCAGCATAAACTTGAACCTCCTCAATATTCACACCCTTAGATAATTCAGCATCTAGTTTTTTTAACTTTCCTGAAGTTACAGTAATACCTGATTTTCTACTAGGAGTAAACCCTACGTAAGAAAACTGAACATCATATGTCCCAGGTGGAATTGGCTTTAAGGTAAACACCCCATCAAAATCAGTAGTAGTTACCAATATTTGCTCTGTTCCTCTTAACAGTACCACATTCGCAAATGGCACCGGCTCACCGTTGGCTTTTTCAATCACAGTACCTTTAATGGTTCCTGATCCTACTTGGGCATTTACAGTGGTCGCAAATCCCAACGCTATCGCTAGCGTGAAAAGTAATTTTCTTAGCATAATAGAAATTTTATGTTATCGTTTCGTTGTAAAAAACTACAGGGCCGTAAAGGTATACATTTAATAAAAAGAATAACAAATTTTAACAGCGGCTTTACACTAAATTCTTAATTCTTTATTTTTCATTTAATTATCGCCTCTTGAACCATCTTTTTACAAAAAATTCTTTTTTATTATCGTTGTTTCGTTTGGATTTTCTCCTCGTTTTTTTCATTCTTTTTTGAACTGCTTTTGTTTGCATTTCAATATGCGCTTTTCTTTTTGCCTCTTCTTGTTTGCGCGCTTCCTTCTTTTTTGCTTCTTTATCTTTTTCTAGTTGCTCGCTTCTCTTTTCGACCGTTTTTTCAACTCTTTTCTGAGATTGAGCTTGTGCATTCATAACCATGACACACAAAAAAAAGAAAACGACGCCTCGGATAATATTTTTTTTCATTTTTCGTTTATTTTCACCCTAATATTGTAGTTAAGTTTTGAAAAAATTAAAGATGATGAAAATAACAATACTTCCTGTAAAGAACCAACTACTTTTTGTCGTATTCATAACTCTTCTCTTCTTTCCTGCCTGCAATTCCGATGAGGCCACTAATATTCCCTTGGTTCAAGTGAATTTTCAATACAACATCAATTTACCAGAATACATAGAACTTCAAACTATCGGAGGGTCAGTGGAAGTTTTTGGAGGCTCAAGGGGAATTATTCTTTATCGAGTGTCATCTGACGAAATAAAAGCGTACGATAGACATTGCACGTTTGAACCTTCTAACACGTGCGGGTTAGTGTCAGTTGATCAAAATCGTTTTACAGCTACTGACAACTGTTGTGGGTCAAGTTTCCTATTGAGCACAGGCGCCGTTTCCAAACCTCCTGCAATCCTTCCATTAAAAGAATATACTGCAAACTTTAACGACCCCATCTTAACCGTAACTAACTAAAAAAGGCTACTGCATTTCTGCAATAGCCTTTTACTTTATTAATGAGCTTGGGTTAATACCTGTAATACTCTGGCTTATATGGCCCTTCAACAGTTACTCCAATATATTCTGCTTGGTCTTGTCTTAACTCTTCTAACTCAACCCCAATTTTAGATAAGTGAAGTTTAGCAACTTTTTCATCTAAATGTTTTGGCAAAGTGTAAACCTTATTCTCATAGTTATCACTATTCTTCCAAAGTTCAATTTGAGCTAATGTCTGGTTCGTAAAAGAATTTGACATTACAAAAGAAGGGTGACCCGTAGCACAACCTAAATTCACCAATCTACCTTGCGCTAATAATATGATGTCTTTCCCGTCTAATCTGTACTTGTCAACTTGTGGCTTAATTTCAACTTTTTCAGCTCCTGAGTTATCTAAGAAAGAAACATCAATTTCATTATCGAAGTGTCCAATGTTACATACGATAACTTTGTCTTTCATTTTTCTGAAATGCGCCTCAGAAATAATATCCTTATTTCCTGTAGCAGTAACAACAATGTCAACTTCTTCAACAGCATTGATCATTTTCTTCACTTCAAAACCGTCCATTGCAGCTTGTAGTGCACAAATTGGATCTACCTCAGTAACGATAACTCTTGCTCCTGCTCCTTTCAAAGATGCTGCAGAACCTTTACCAACGTCTCCGTAACCTGCTACTACGGCAACTTTTCCTGCCATCATGATATCAGTTGCTCTTCTTATCGAATCAACTAATGATTCTTTACAACCATATTTGTTATCAAACTTTGACTTTGTCACTGAATCATTTACATTGATTGCAGGCATTACTAATGTGCCATTTTTCTCTCTCTCATATAATCTATGAACACCTGTAGTGGTTTCCTCTGACAATCCTCTGATGCCATCCACTAATTCAGGGTAATTATCAAACACCATGTTTGTCAAATCACCACCATCGTCTAAAATCATGTTAAGAGGCTTTCTATCTTCACCAAAGAAAATAGTTTGCTCAATACACCAATCAAATTCTTCGTCAGTCATGCCTTTCCACGCATATACAGGAACACCTGCAGCAGCAATGGCAGCAGCAGCTTGATCTTGAGTAGAGAAAATATTACATGAAGACCATGTAACCTCTGCCCCAAGAGCTGTTAATGTTTCAATTAAAACTGCAGTTTGAATAGTCATGTGAAGACAACCAGCAATTCTAGCTCCTTTTAGAGGCTGCTCGTTTTTATACTCTTCTCTTAACGACATTAAACCAGGCATTTCTGCTTCTGCCAATTCAATCTCTTTTCTTCCCCATTCTGCTAAAGATATGTCTTTAACTTTATACGGTAAGTATTCTACACTTGTACTCATGTTTTATTTTTTTACTTTTCGGATGGTAAATTTACCAAATTAAATAATGCTATTTTCGTGTTAAACAGTTATATAAAAGATATGTTTGAAAGCTTTCAAATATCTCCTTCAAATTCTATTCATACAGCAGCAGTTGAATACGATAGAATGGAAGAAATGTTTCATTTTCTTGTTAAAAAGGGAGTAGATATGAGTCATTTACAAAACATCAGCAATGACAAAAGAAAAGCAGAGTGGCTGTTCATTCGCGAAATCATTTGTAAGACCATGCCGGCAAAGGAAGATATCATTTACGATGAACATCGAAAGCCAACTTTTAAACTTTCCGATTCATTTTTAAGCATCTCTCATTCGAATGAGAGGGTAGCGATTTCTATTGACGACAAATATGAAACCGGAGTAGATTTGCAATTTATAACTGATAAGATTGTGCGGATAAAGTCTAAATTTTTGAATAAAACAGAACAAAGACTTACCGGACAAAATCCAACTGAGCTAACTTGCTACTGGAGCATTAAGGAGGCCTTATTTAAAATTTATGGGAAAAAGGATGCTTTTTTAAAAGAGAACTTTGAAGTGCAAGCGTTCAAATTTGATGGAAGCATGGGCTCTGCAATTGGAATTACAAGAACACAAAAAAAGGAAAAGGTTCAACAAATGGAATTTAGAAAGCTGGGGAATTATGTGATGGCTTACAGTGTGAATTATTAATATTGTAGCAGAAAAATAAACCGTGGAGAAACCAATCTACCAATCTTTAAAGACTCAGCAAAAAGAAGGCAATAAAATGATTGCTTTACTAATTGATCCTGACAAAGTAGATGAAGCAAGTTTAGAAAGCATACTAGCAAAGGCAAAAGAGGCCGTGGTTGATCTTATTTTAGTTGGAGGGAGTTTATTGACCGATGGTGATTTGGGAAAAACCATTCAATCAATAAAATCTCAGAGCACATTACCAATCATTTTATTTCCTGGAAGCGTCTCCCAAATATCTACCCAAGCCGACGGAATCTTATACCTCTCTCTATTATCCAGTAGAAATGCAGAGATGATTATAGGGCAACAAATCACAGCTGCTCCGTATTTGAGAAAAACAAACTTAGAGGTTATATCAACGGCCTATCTTTTAGTTGATTCGGGGAAGCAGACGACTGCATCGTACATGAGTAATTCTAATCCCATACCTGCGAATAAACCTGAAATTGCTGCGAGTACAGCTTTGGCAGGTACTTATTTTGGAATGGACATAATTTACTTAGACGGAGGAAGTGGAGCAGAGAAACCGGTACCAGCTGAAATGATTTCTAAAGTTAAAGATTACACGGAGCAACTATTGTTCGTTGGTGGTGGTGTTAATACCATTAAGAAAGCCAAAGATGCTTTTACAGCCGGAGCGGATATCGTTGTGGTGGGCAATAGAATCGAAGAGGACCCTAACTTTTTGATTGAGCTAGGAAACCTGAAGAACTCGATTAACAACTAATTATATGCTCGGTGTTTGGCAAAAATTGCTAGCAGAACTTGAGGTATTTAATACGTTGGAAGTTATTGCAGTTGCTACCGCATTGATCTATATATACTTAGCCTCGAAAGGAAACCGTTGGTGCTTTTTGTACGGATTAATTAGCTCTGCTATTTACGTGTACATTACCTTCAAGCTCAACTATTATTTTGATGTTGCCATTAATGCTTACTACGTAATTATGTCATTCTACGGCTGGTTCGCGTGGTCTAGTCAAACCAATACTTCGACTATTGTAGTAAAGCAAACGTCTCCAAAAAGGTTAGTTTTCACTATTGCCGGAGGCGCAATTACATTTTTAACTGCTGCAACCATGGCAGATTTTTATACTTCAGCAGAATTAGCGTACTTCGATGCCTTCACCACAGTATTTGCAATTATTGCTACATATATGGTGGTTAAATGTCAAATTGAAAACTGGTTAATATGGATTGTAGTTGATGCTGTAGCTGCAGGAATGTATCTATACAAGGAGCTTTATTTTACAGCATTGCTATTTGTAATTTACACTGTCGTTGCGATTTTTGGATATTTAAAATGGAAAAAACTATTACCCAAATAAAAATAGCTGTTGTTGGCCCTGAGTCTTCGGGAAAGACAACCCTGTGCAAGCAATTGTGTGAAACGCTAAATTGCGAATGGGTTCCTGAATTTGCTAGGACACACCTCAACGAAAATACCAGTTACAATCGGCATGATTTAGACTTTATGCTGAAACAGCAGTTACTGTCTGAAAACACGTATAACCATCCTATTTTGATTTGTGATGGAGATCCTATTTCATTCAAAGTTTGGTCACAATATAAGTTTGGTTCAACTAGCGAGTACATTGAACAAATGATTTTAGATTCAGACTACAATCATTACCTGCTCCTACGACCTGATTTACCATATGAAGATGACCCGTTGAGGGAGAATAGTTCTTTAAAAAATAGGCTAGAGCTATTTGCACTTTTCAAAAAGGAGCTCAATAAATTCAATCTAAAGCACTCAATTATAAGCGGTTCAAATGAAATTAGATTAAATGTTGCACTAAATTCACTGCGACAGCAAAAAATAATATAACTTTGTAAAAAATTACACACAGGGGTGCCGAAAGGCTGAGATTATACCCGTTGAACCTGATTTCGATAATGCGAGCGAAGGGAGTAAGTGAATTTATCATTTCCACAACGGATTTTCAGTTTTTGTGCATTTCATAATAAAAATATGAAAATGAAAAAGCTGTTTACCATTCTCTTTTTAACCATTCCTTTTTTTACTCAAGCACAAGATGAAGTGCAAGGGAAAGTAGTTGATAAAAAGACCAACAATGTTTTAATTGGAGCAAATGTTTACGTGGAAGGTGGATTTGATGCAGCGTATACCAATGAGGAAGGTGAATTTAGCCTGAAAAGGGTAAATGCAAAAAGAGTGTCTTTGATTGTTTCATATATCGGCTACAAAACAGACACTATATTGGTTGATATTTCTAGTAAAGAACCACTCACTTTTTACCTAACACCATTTAGTTATCAGTCAGACGAGGTTTTAGTGAGTAGTACCAGAGTTGCAGGCAATGCACCGGCAACCAAAACCAATGCATCAAAAGAGGCTATTGCAAAAAACAATTTAGGGCAAGATCTACCCTATCTACTGCAGCAAACCCCATCAGTTGTTACCTCTTCTGACGGTGGAACGGGAATAGGATATACTGGTATAAGAATAAGAGGTAGTGATGCTAGTAGAACCAATGTTACCATAAACGGCGTACCACTGAATGACCCAGAATCTCATGGTGTTTTTTGGGTAAATATGCCGGACTTCGCTTCTTCTTTAAACTCCGTTCAAATACAAAGAGGAGTTGGTTCCTCAACCAATGGTGCCGGAGCTTTTGGCGCAACTATTAACTTGGAAACAAAACTACTCAGTACTGAAGCCTATGGAGAAATATCTAATTCAGTTGGGTTTTTAGAGACCAATGAGGAATTCGGAAAGTTGGAATACAACAATAGAAAACACACTGTTCAATTTGGAAGTGGGTTGATTAATAACAAGTTTGCCTTTGAGGGTCGGTTGTCAAACATTCAGTCTGAAGGCTACATAGATCGCGCTACTGCCGACTTAAAATCATACTTCTTATCTGGCACGTATTACGGCAAAAAAACAGTTCTAAAAGCCATTACGTTTGGTGGAAAAGAAGTCACTTACCAATCTTGGAATGGGACGCCAGAAGCTAGAATAAATAATGACAGAGAAGGGATGTTGGCAAGTGCGGCTAACAACGGTCTTAGCCCATCCCAAACTGAGAATTTGTTGAATTCTGGAAGAACCTACAACCTTTATGAATACGAGAATCAAGTAGACAATTACAATCAAGACCACTACCAGTTGCACATGGCCCATGAGTTTAATAGCAAGCTAACAGCAAAAGCTGCATTGCATTACACCAAAGGATATGGCTATTTTGAAGAATTTAAAGAAGGGGAAGACTTATCCGACTATGGGTTGCAAGAGGTGACTGTTGGAAATGGAACAGTAGAGTCCACAGATTTAATTCGAAGGAGGTGGTTGGATAATGATTTTTATGGCATGACCTACTCTTTAAATTATGACGCAACTAAAAAGCTGAATTTTGATTTTGGTGGAGCCATTAACAATTATGAAGGAGACCATTTTGGTGAAGTTATTTGGGCTGAATTCGCATCTGATGGTTCCCCTACCGAAAATTATTACAGCAGTGAATCACAAAAGTTAGATGGCAACTTTTATCTTAAAACCAACTATCTAGTTAACAAAAAGGTTAGTTTAATGGCGGATCTTCAGCTAAGGAGAATTAATTATACAGCGAAGGGCAACGACAACGATTTAAGAGAGATTAAAATCAACGAAAACTACACCTTTTTTAATCCAAAAGTTGGGGCGAACTATAAAATTGACGCAAATTGGAATACCTACATTTTCGCCGGAATCGGAAATCGAGAACCAAATCGATCAGATTTTATAGACCAAGCACCAAACACACCTAAAAAAGATGCTAATAAGGCTGAAAAAATGTACAATATTGAATTAGGATCCGAGTACAAAACCAATAGATATAGTTTATCAGCTAACCTATACTACATGTACTACATTGACCAACTAGTTGCAACAGGCCAATTAAACGATGTAGGCTCACCTCTTCGTCAAAATGTAGACCGAAGCTATAGGAGAGGGATAGAATTACAAGCAGGAGTTAAGGTTATCGAAAATCTAACTTGGAATGTTACTGCTACTATCAGTGAAAATAAAATCGAAAAGTACAATGAGTTACTTTACGCATATGATGAGAACTTTGGTTTAGACTCAATCTACTCGTTTGAATTAGAGGATACTGACATAGCTTTTTCTCCAAACGTTATTGTTACAAGTGAATTATCTTATCAGCCTACAGAAGGTATAGAAATTGCTTTGCTTTCTAGATATATTGGCAGTCAATATTTAGACAATACTCAATTTGAAGGTCGACAGTTAGACGCCTATTTTATAAATGATTTAAGGTTTCAAGCTGTGGTACCTCAAAAGTTGTTCAAAGAATTGAAGTTACAGGTTTTGGTAAACAACATTCTAGGAGAACAGTATTCGTCAAATGGCTACACTTACTCTTATGTTTATGGAACAAAGGTGACCGAAAATTTTGTTTACCCGCAAGCTTTGAGAAATTACATGATAGGATTGAACCTAAAGTTTTAGAAGACCAGAAGTGCTGCTTATATTTGAAATTCAATAAAAATTTTAAGCATGAAGTACCTCCCTATTGATTCTCAATTATTTGTCAAAAACAGAAAAAAGTTGATGGAGCTGATGATGCCCGGCTCTTTGGCAATTTTTAACGCAAATGATATTTTTCCTACAAATGCCGACGGTACAATGGCATTTAGACAAAACAATGATTTGTTCTATTTGAGCGGGGTTGACCAAGAGGAATCCATATTGATGCTATTTCCAGATGCACCGAATGAAAAGCACCGGGAAGTATTATTCCTAAAAGAGACAAATGAAGAAATCGCAATTTGGGAAGGAGAAAAACTGACAAAAGAAACTGCCTTCAAAACATCAGGAATTAAAACTGTTTTTTGGCTAAAGGATTTTCATAAAACTCTAAGGACTTTAATGTATGAAGCCGAAACAATTTACCTAAACGATAACGAACACCTTCGAGCTGACACAGCTGTCCAAACAAGGGATGACCGTTTTAGAAAATGGTGCAGAGAAAAGTATCCGTTGCACAACTATGAGCGCGTAGCTCCAATTTTGAACAGCCTCAGAGCCGTAAAAGAACCTGAAGAAATTGAAATGATGCAAACGGCATGCAACATAACGGGAAAAGCAGTAAACAGAGTTTTACAATTCATTAAGCCCGGAGTGATGGAGTATGAAATTGAAGCAGAATTGATGCATGAATTTCTGCGCAATCGGTCTAGAGGTTTTGCATACACCCCGATTATTGCTTCAGGGTTTAGTGCCTGTGTTTTGCACTACATTGAAAATAACCAAGAGTGTAAAGAAGGAGATGTTATATTAATGGACATTGGTGCGGAATACGGAAACTACGCATCCGACTTAACCAGATCTATCCCAGTCAGTGGAAAATTTACAGCGCGCCAGCGAGAAGTGTACGAGTCTGTATTGAACGTATTTAAGAAAGCAAAAGCTATTTTAAGACCAGGGATTATAATAGCAGATTATCATGCAAGAGTTGGAGAGTACATGACGGAGGAGTTGATTAAGTTAGGTTTACTAACTGAAAAAGATGTTGAAAACCAAAACCCGGATTGGCCTGCTTATAAAAAGTTTTTCATGCACGGAACTTCTCATTACATTGGATTAGATGTTCACGATGTGGGGAACTATTACTCACCGGTTGAAGCAGGCAGTGTATTTACTATTGAACCCGGAATTTACATTCGGGAAGAAAACCTAGGAATTCGCTTAGAGAATGATTTCTATATTGGTGAAGATGAAACCATAGACTTGATGGCTCACATTCCTTTGGAGGCCGATGACATAGAGGCTGCAATGAAATCATAAAATGCTTGGCACTTTTGATTTCCGCAGTGCAAAAATTGCGTATTCAGTTAAAGGCAAAGGCCGTGCTATTTTATTAATCCATGGATTTTTAGGTGCTAAAGAAATTTGGCAAGAATTGGAGATTCGACTGGCTAAAAACTTTAAAGTAATTAGCATTGATTTACCAGGACATGGACAATCTGACTGTATTGGATATGTTCACGATATGGAGTTATTAGCCGAATGTTGTAATAGCTTACTGAAATATTTGTCAATAAGAAAAGCAATTGTTGTTGGTCATTCATTAGGCGGATATGTTTCTTTGGCCTTTGGCGAAAAGTTTCCTGACTCAGTATTAGGTTTAATGTTAGTAAACTCTACTGCAAAAGGTGATTCTGACAATAGAAAAAAGTCTCGAAACCAATTGATACGGATGGTCAAAAAAGACCGATTAAAATTATTAGGCTCTTTAGTACCTAGCTTTTTCAATATAAAAAATCGAAAAACTACATGGCAAATTAAGCGCTACTTGAAAATGGCACAAAATTGCAGCGAACAATCCATAATTGCTGCAGCAGAAGGAATGAAAAATAGAAGAGAAAGAGAGATTGTTTTAAAATTTGCACCGTACCCTTATCACTACATCATTGGTGCCCATGATTCGGTCTTAGACTCTACTCAATTAATTAAGGAAACAAAAATAGGCAGCAACGGCTCTTATTCGCTGTTAGAAGATGCTAGCCACATGAGTCTTGTAGAAAGGAAAGAAGAAGTTTTTAAAGCTATAAAATCGTTTTCGAAACGTTGAGTCTTGCTATTAATTTTGAAATTTTATTTTTTAAACTAAAAAAAGAGGATAAACGTTAAATTTGTAAAAAAACATGGCTGATTTCTGCGAATCCATTCATTCATTTAAACGAAACCCGACAAGAGAAGTAACCATTGGTAATAAGGCAATTGGCGGCAATCATCCGATTTTGATACAGTCGATGACAACCACCGACACGATGGATACAGAGGGTACAGTCAATCAATCAATAAGAATGATTGAAGCAGGATGTGAACTGGTTCGGATCACGGCACCAAGTAAAAAAGAAGCAGACAACCTTCAAGCAATAAAAGATTCACTTCGAGCCAAAGGATACACTACTCCGTTAGTCGCAGACATTCACTTTACCCCTAATGCAGCTGAGATTGCTGCAAAAATTGTTGAAAAAGTAAGGGTGAATCCGGGAAATTACGCGGACAAAAAGAAGTTTGAAGAAATTGACTATACAGACGATAGCTACCAAGAAGAGCTTGAACGCATTGAGAAAAAATTTACCCCATTAGTAATACTTTGCAAAGAAAATGATGTTGCCATGCGCATCGGAACCAATCATGGATCTCTGTCAGATCGTATTCTCAGTAGATATGGAGATACTCCCCTAGGAATGGTAGAATCTGCAATGGAGTTTTTGAGAATTTGTATTAAGAACGACTTTCACAACATCGTGCTTTCTATGAAAGCAAGTAATACCTTGGTAATGGTTCAAGCGTATCGGTTGTTAGTCAAGACCATGAAAGAAAATAACATGGACTACCCACTACATCTTGGTGTAACGGAGGCCGGCGATGGAGAAGACGGTAGAATAAAGTCCGCTGTTGGAATTGGAACTCTATTACAGGACGGATTAGGCGATACCATTCGAGTGTCTTTAACGGAGGAGCCTGAGTTCGAAATTCCAGTAGCAGAAAAATTAGTTGACGCATTCGCAGAGTTGAAGGGGCACAGTGTAATTCCTGAAATGGATAACTCCCCTATCGACTTCTATAATTATAATAAACGGAAAACAACAGAGGTTGTTAATGTTGGGGCAAGTCATGTTCCTGTAGTTGTAGGAGATTTAAGCCAATTAGAAGAATTAAAACCAAGTCACTTTTTCGCTTTCGGTTACAATTATTCGGTACCATTAGACAAGTGGAATATTGCTGACCAAGCTGTTGACTACTTGTTCATAGGAAACAATACCACAAATTTTGAAATACCCGGCACACTTGGACTAATTCAAAATATAGAAAGTTGGAACGCAAAAGAAAGACACTATCCTTTAATTGGCTCAAACCAAATAGATTCTATAGATAAAATTAATTTCAAGCTCATCTTCGTAAAAGTTGATGCCGCTGAGATTATTGATAATAAAAACTTGCTAATTCAACTATCTGAAGCAAAAAACATTGCATTGGTGTTAACCAGCAACAATATTAATGCGATGGTAGAATTAAGGAGGGCTGTAATGGAACTGATGCAAGCTAATATTGAAACTCCAATTCTATTCCAAAGAGAATATGCAGATATGGATGCCGAAAGCTTTCAGCTAAAAAGCGCTGCAGAAATTGGAGCCTTATTTATTGATGGCATTGGAGACGGCATATGGATTAAGGCAGCTAATTGCGGTGGTAATAAATTAATTACTTCCACTGCTTTTGGCATTTTACAAGCTACTAGAACAAGAATATCTAAAACTGAATACATCTCCTGCCCTTCTTGCGGCAGAACGTTATTTGATTTGCAAGAAACTACGGCTAAAATTCGAGCGGTAACCTCTCACTTAAAAGGTGTCAAAATAGGGATAATGGGTTGCATTGTAAATGGTCCAGGAGAAATGGCCGATGCTGATTACGGGTATGTGGGAACAGGACCGGGAAAGATAACTTTATACAAAGAAAAAGAGGTAGTTCAAAAAAATGTGCCAGAGGCACAAGCGGTGGAAGCGTTAATTGATTTAATAAAAGAACACGGAGACTGGGTTGTGGCGAAGGCATAAAAAAGGCCATGCGATGCACGGCCTTTTTTTTATATTATTCACTTAATTAATCCAACTCAACCTTATTTATTATTTCAAAGCTCAAATGCTTTTCTAAAATATTGTGGTATTCCTTAGTTGCAGTGAATCCAAAGCCGCTCTCAAAGAATTCATTGATCGCAGTATCCCAGTCAGTAGAATTTGGTAGCACAAATCCGAAAACTTCATCCGTTTTATTTGCAATAGCATGCATTTTAACGTAATGCTCTGTGTTTGATTTTAAATACTTCCAAAATGATATTACATCTACATAGCCGTAGTATTTAGCACTCTCCTTTATTTTCATAGGAATTTCAATAGCGCCATTTACATAAACATACTCGCGGTAAGTACTGTCATTTTGATACATTTCGTCTAAATGAGTTTGATGAATACTTCCTTTAATTGTCACTGGCGCTAAACTCATAACATCATTTCTTAAATTTTCCTCATTCCTTGCAGTAGGTACCGATCCATCAGTTATAAGAACAGACACATTTTTCAAATAAGGAGCCGAAAATTTCACTTCCTTCGCACGAGTATCAGTTATCGTGACGGAACCTAGCCCGATTGTATTAACCGGAGCAGCTCTCATTTCGTTGTAAAAGGTATTGAATTCGTTAAACGCCATAAAATTTAAAGTTAACTCAATTCCCTTTTCTACTTTCAACCAGTTTACAAAAGATTTCATGATATCAACTTCGATTCCTTCCAAAACCCCTTTATCATTTTTATACGCATATGGTTCATTATCGAAATAATAAACATTCATTTCAGATTTTTTATCCACTACTGCTTGCTCAAAGCGCTGAGCAGAAAGCACTGTACCATAAAGTAATAAAACAATACTGAGTGTAAATTTTAGTTTGTTATAATTCATCGTTTTAATTTTTTTGCAAAAGTAACTCTTTAATTCTCATCTAAGTTACTTTAATGGGCTTGTGGTAAAAAGTCAGTTATAAATCCATTAACTTTAGGGCAAAATTGTAACCAATGAAAAAGCCACTTTTATACTTTATTTCCACGGCATTAGTACTTTTAAGCGCTTGTAACCAGGACAAAATTGACAACCTGAACAAAGAAAATTCAGAACTTTCTAAACTAACGCAAACTCAGGAAGAATCGATTGAGGATATGCTAGGTTCATTCAATCAAATTCAGGAGAATTTGATTGAAATTAAAAAACGTCAAGGTATTATCCGAGTAGAAGCGAGTGGAGAAAACACTGGAAATATTGCAGACAATATAAGCTCTGACATAGAAACAATTAGCCAGTTAATGAAACAAAATGAAGAGATGATTGCAAACCTTAACGGAAAGCTAAGAAAATCTAACATAAAAATGACTCAGTTCGAAAGACTTATCAAAAATTTAAATGGACAAGTTGAAAATAAAAACCTGGAAATAGAGTCTCTCAATAAGCAACTCACTGATAAAAAGATATTAATCGGGCAGCTCTATTTTAAAAATGATTCGTTGGCATATGAGAACGAAGTCACGGAGAAGAAATTAGAAAATACCATCGATGCTATGAATGAAGTTTTTTACGCTTACGGAACTTTTAAAGAGCTAAAGGAAAAAAATGTACTCACAAAAGAAGGGGGATTTTTAGGAATTGGTCAAAATAAAGAACTTAAGGACAATTTCAACCAAGACTATTTCTCAAAAGTAGACAAGCGGCTCCAAAAATCATTTTTACTTTATGCTAAGAAGGCAAAATTAATCACAACTCATCCGCCTGAATCTTACGAAATTATGGGCGCTGAAGGTGCAGCCGATAGTCTGGTGATTAAAGACGTAGATGCATTCTGGAATGCAAGTAAGTATTTAGTAATAGTAGTAGATTAAAGCTTGGACTAATTCCTAGTCGCTAAGGTGCTGAGTTACTAAGTAGGCCATTAATCCTACTCCAGTCTCTAATGCCTGCTCGTCAATTTGGAACTCTGGATGATGAACACTTTTATCTATTCCAAGACTTTTGTTACCAACACCTAACCTGTAAAAGCAACTAGGTACTTGTTGTGAAAAGTATGCGAAATCTTCTGCTGTCATTCTCAACTCTAATTGTTCAACATTCTGCTCACCTAGGTATTGATTGGCATATTGGATTGAATTTTCGGCAATATCCTTGTCATTCACTAAAAACGGATAGCCTTTTCTGATGTCAACTACACATTCACCTCCGTGCGCCGCAGCAATTGATTCACATACCTCCTTAATCTTTTCATGAAAAACAGCACGCCATTCTTCATTAAAAGTTCTTAGTGTACCCTCAAGTTTTACTTCAGAAGGAATAACATTAGTAGCTCCTTCACCAATAATTTTTCCGAATGACAAGACGGTTGGCAAGGTTGGTGGAGAAATTCGACTGACCAACGTTTGTAAATTTAAAATGATTGAAGCAGAGATTACTATTGGGTCAATGTTTCTGTGGGGCAATGCTGCATGCCCTCCTACGCCTTTTACTGTAAGGTATATCTCATCTGCTGATGCCATATACATGCCACTTTTAAAACCTACATGGCCAACTTCAAATTCCGGGTAAACATGCTGCGCAAGTATTAAATCTGGTTTGTATCGATCTAAGATCCCCTCTTCAATCATCAAAGACGCACCTCCGGGTAGCTTTTCTTCTCCTGGTTGAAAAATTAGCACTGCCCTTCCAGTCCATTCGTTTTTGGTCGCTTTTAAAATTTTCGCAACGCCCATTAGGCATGCAGAATGCACATCATGTCCGCAAGCATGCATTCTACCATCCACTTTTGAAGCATACTTAACATCCGCTTTTTCCTGTATTGGCAAAGCATCTAAATCTGCTCTTACCGCAATTGTTTTGCCCGGCTTGCCGGAATCTATAACAACCGTAAAACCAGTTTTAACCCATGTTGCATCTATTTCTAGCCCCCACTCGGTTAGCTTCTTTTTTAAAAAACTAGAGGTTTCGAATTCTACGAATGATAATTCAGGATTTTCATGAAGATGCCTTCTTATTTCTTGAATTTCAACAAAATATTCAGTTGCAAGTGTTTTAATTTTAGATTCCATAATTCCTATTTAGAAAAAAAGATCATCTTAATTGATACAACCATGAGAATTATACCGAAGACCTTCTTCATGGCAGCTTCACTAAAGTATGCTAAAGACATTTTAGATCCTAAATAGCCGCCGCCGATAAAAGTTACAGCTATTATCAGCGCATACTTTACGTTCAGCGAACCTGCTTTGTAATAGTTCATTGCTGCTAAAACACCTATCGGGGGAAGCATTAATGCAATACTTGTTCCTTGTGCAGATTGTTGTGAAATTCCAAGTAAATAAACTAAGGCAGGAACAATTATAATTCCTCCTCCGATACCAATCATTCCGCTTAAGAAGCCCGCTACCAGTCCAATACAAATCAAAATAATAAGGGTGGAAACAGTCATATTTTTCATCTAAATATCTAAAGTAAGCGAAAACATTATAATTCTTTCATCACTTATAATTCCGTTTTCAATTCCCCATGCCATGTCTGCTCTCACAAAGTAGCCAAGAATTGTTGATCGTAGGCCAAAACCTACACCACCAACAATTGGATCGTTAATGTTTTCATAGGTAATTGTAATTGGACCTGTTGAAAGTGTTTCGCTGTTTAATAAATTGCCTTCATCAAAAGGTGAGTTTCCCTCCCAAGCTGTTCCTATATCTGCAAATCCAACCACTTGAAAATCTCTAAGAAATGGCTTTTCGACGGGTTTTCTCATAAAGTATTTAATAATAGGCCAACGTATCTCGGTATTTAACAATGCAAAAGCACTACCATTCCTAACATTCTGTTTGAACCCTCTCATGTTAGCAGCTAGTGCTTGAAATCCGTAATTCTGACTCTGGTCAATTGGCGTACTTCGATCAAACAAATCATTACTAATCCATTCATCTGTTCCACCTAAGTAGTATATCAAAGGAGTTTTACCAAACGATTTACTCCCTGCAATACGGGTAACAAAAATGATCTCTCGATGAATTTTTTGATAGTGTCTAAAATCGACACCTAACACCTGAAAGTTAGAGGACCCCGATCGAGCATCGGAATATAGCCTTTCATAATGCTCTCCAAATATGCAAAATCGCGTTCCACTGAGAATGTTTACAGCTAGTTCACGCGTATTATCATAAACATATGCTGCTTTTAATGAGCCATAGTATTCGTCAAAAATATTCGTTTCCAAAGCTCCCTGATCTGTCGACAGCGGAATAATTTTATCGTTTCTAACCGATATTACTCCGCGCACACTGGTGATTTCTGAAAATGGGTACGAATAACTAGCAACACCACGAAGTGTTTTTAAATCATATGGAGAAGCAATCCGAACATTTCCTCTAATGAATGGCTGACCTGAAGTAACACGATCTCTCGTCCGCATAATGGTGTATTCCTTGTCCAACCTGTCCTTCAAATTTTGATAACTCAAAGAATACTCTATCAAGTTCCCTGCATATCGGAATCCACCATATACCTTATGGTCTTCCATCAAGTCTACTATCCCAATTTTGGTATTAACTCCCAATCCCGAATTAGTGTAAGGACCTCCATTGTATGCTTGGTATTGACCATTAATAAAGGTGTGGTTCAGCTGCAACATTGTGTTGTCTGTCCTAAAGTTCAATCGATATAAGCGTTGAGTAGGAAATTTTATGTCGTCAAAATCTACTTCCTCTTCAGCACCGGTTGTTGCAATACTTTTAACTGGCTTGGAAGCAGTATTATTAAATTCATAGCTCATGTAGTCAAACTCCACCGTCGGTTCTTCGATATCAAAAACCTTGAATGACTCCTGAGGCAATTCTTGTTGAAGCTCAACTTCAACCTGTTCACCATCTGTGACAAGATTTAACTGACTCTCGCCTTGCTCCTTTTTGAAAAATTTAAACGATCCATCATCAAACCCCATTTGATAAATAATACCATCTGGAGTTGCTGATTGAGATAAAACCGGTAAAGAATATGTTGCTACCTTTTCAACACGATAGAAATAACGATAGTGAATAATGGTATCAACCTTACTTATGACATTATCATAAGTGGCTGCGTACTGATTTGTTTCCCCTTTTTCTTGAATTAAGTAGTTTAATTTCCCGTCCACAATAAGTGGTGCAGACTCTTCAATTTCGGGAGTATTCGAAACTGACTGAACATAGTTGTCTTCATTTAAATTAAGAACAAATATGTCTTTTTCATGATAAAACTCCGCCTCTTTGTGTTCTGTATTTAGACTGTCATTCATTCGGTTTGAAACAAAAAACACCGTCGACTCATCTTCACTTACAACGGGCATAAGGTCATCATAGATATCATCTGTGAGTTTCTTTTGCGTGTTGCCCAAAATATTGTATATATACAAGTCAGATTGTCCTTCGTTTACTCCTGAAAAAACAAACTGCCCTCCACTTTTTAAGAATTGATAAGAAAGTACTTTCTCCATTTTAAAGATTGGCTTAACGGCAGTTTCTTCTGTCTCTATGTTGTAATTGTAAAAAAGGAGTTCTTCTTTCTTTTCGGTTATAAAGGTCAAAAACTCTCCCGAAGGATGCCATTCGACTATCGGATAAGAATAATCCTGAAGCCGTTCTAATTTGTGTTCTTTTTTAAATATTCTTTTCTTTTTGTTCGTCTGAAGGTCATGAATGTAGACTTTATACTGCCCTTCTTGGTTAGTAGAGTAAGATACATATCGCTCATCGGGACTTACTTTAAAATTTTGATAACGACGGTTCTTTTTCGTTTTAATCTTTAACGCTTCTCCCATATTACCATTTTCAACGGGATTAGATTGACTGTACTTGATTTTGGACTGCGCCCGCCACTCCGCATATAATTGGTCTAAAGTCAAGCCAATAACGTAGAGAAACCCATCATCCACCTCTCTTGCTATTCGAGTCATGTACAGGATGTTTGGTATCACTTCGTCTCCATATGATTTAGAAACGTATTCCCACAGTCCGTGTCCGACTATCTCGGCTTGCTCATTTGTTAAGGTGTTAAACCGCTTAAATCGATTATTTAAAACACCGTCTTTGATTTTAGCTTGAATAACCGGATCTGAGTTGTTCGTTAAGTAAGAAATCAACCCTTTAGTGTACCATTCTGGTAAGTTCACGAGCGTAGAATTTCGAATAACTTGTCGCCAATTGCCACCATATACCAACTGGTTAATTAAAACCTCAATTAGCCCGGCATCCAATTGCTTTTCGAAAGAATCATAGTCTCCTTCGAAAAAAACGAAAACCTTGCTTCCTACAATTTTTGTAATACCTCCTAAGTTCTGATTCCTTTCCGTGTTTAAGCCTACGTTGCTTTGCCTGTAATGTGATTGTTTGTTATAGATTACAAACTGAATGCGGTCAGAAATCTTAAATTCAAAAAACCGCTCTAGCTCCGGTATTCTAACCTTTAAATACTTAGAAGCATGAACTGCCAGTTCTTTTCCCCCTGTGTAGAAATAGGTTTCATAGTTATTAAACCGATAAAATTGCCACTTAAAGTCATCGTATTGCACTCTATTTTTTCCAAAGTCAATTTTTGTCCCATTGTAAAATTGGGCAGAAATTGACTTAGACCCTACCAGACTAAGGGTCAATAAAACAGCTGAAAGAAGAGTGTAAAATACCTTTTTCAATGAAAAATTATAAGGACAATAAAAGTAAGCAATTTGAGCAATTGCCGTATTTTCGCAACAAGATTTAATAGCTATGATCCGAATTAAGAAGTTTACTTTCAATCCTTTTCAAGAAAACAGTTACGTATTGATAAACGACAAAAATGAGTGCATTGTTGTAGATCCGGGCTGTTTTAATGCAAACGAAGAAAATGAGTTGAGCAATTACATTGAAGTTGAAGGTCTGACTCCAATTTATTTAATAAACACTCACTTTCATATTGACCATGTATTGGGCAATAGCTTTGTTGCAGAAAAATACAACATCCCAGTAACGGCATTTAACAGTGAAATTGACATGCCAGCTATGGCAGAGAGATCGGCGGAACTATATGGCATACCCTACAAATCATCTCCTAAACCAACTCATTTTTTAGCTGAAGGCGACACAATTGACTTTGGCTCATCTCAATTAAAGGTTCTATTCGTTCGCGGTCATTCTCCGGATCACATTGTTTTAGTTTGTGAAGCGGAAGACTTTATGATTGGGGGCGATGTGCTTTTTAAAGGTAGTATAGGTAGAACAGATTTGCCCGGTGGAAACCACCATGACTTAATAGACAATATTGAAAGCAAAATTTTTACGCTAAAAGAATCTATAAAGGTATTTTCAGGACATGGACCCGAAACAACAATTGGAGTTGAAAAAAATACCAACCCATTCTTTACATAGAGGGTGGATTTGTCAACTGAGGAGCATTGCAATTCACAGGGTCCTTTCTTAGAATCATAAATTTTAACCCAATAATTAAGGGTTGGTAATTCACATCCAAAAATTGTATGGATGGGTTAAACGTTGAGGTCGGAAGGATGGTGAGCAACGGGGTTTCTAATGTTGGAATCAAAAACAAATGCTTCGACATTTTAAACCCATAACCTACTTGAAAGTGAGCTCTTACAGCGTGTTTATTGTCAAATGGGGTTTGATTGTTAGCTAGGAAACCCTGCGGATAATCAGCGTCGAAACGGCTGGCAATTAAATAATCATAATTTACCCCGATACCCCAAGTTAAAAAATTATTTGGCTTTTGAAAAGCTATATCAATGATCCTAACCGCTGCAGTGACAGTTTCATATCTCCAACTATTTTCATACTCTCTAAATGGCAATAAAGTCTGTACTGTAGGAACTTTAGTGTTGGTTTCTTCTAAATAATGAACTCCACTAAACCGCCTGTAAGAAATGGCTGCTTCAAAATAGTCACCTACCTGATAACCTTCAAAGGTTTTAAACCATCCTAACTCAACTCCGGCATTCCAAGTTCCTCGGCCTACCTGAACATGCTCCCATTCAAAAGCCGCTTCATTGCTAAATGTACTTTGATCACTTTTGTTCCCAAAAGAAACTGTTGCTAACGGAGAAATGCTAAAGCCTGACTTTTTAAACTCTCTTGAAAGTGGAAATGTTTTACGGTTGACTTGTGCATGAGTGATTGCAATATGACATAGAAAAAACCCAAGTATTATTAGCTGTTTCATGAATTATATCATTTCCAAAATCTCATCTTCCACTTCTTGGCTGTCCCATAATTGTTCGATATTTTCCTTTGCCATAATACAATCCATTATTTTTTCTTGGCGCTTACCATTAGCTAGCGCTTCTGAATAAGGTGTATGACTAAAGGTAACTTGAGAATATAAAGGAACCCACTTTTCTGGATACTTGCTGTAAATTTTCTTTTCAATCTTTTTTCTCAACAAGAAGCTTTCATCTGCAACCAAATCTCGCATCTCAATAAAGTTTTGCAAGGCTAAATTTGAAATAGCATCTGCATCTTTTTTTCGTGTGTCAAAAAACTCCTTGAAACTTTTTTCCCAGTCTCTCTTGTTTGACTCAAAAATCTCGTTGAAAACCGTACAATCTTCAAATCCCGAATTCATCCCCTGACCATAAAAAGGCACAATTGCGTGTGACGAATCGCCCATCATAATAATTTGATCTTTATAGTTCCAAGGAGAGCAACGAACAGTGACTAAAGAGGCTGTTGGATTTTCAAAGTACTCTTCCACTAAATTAGGCATCAATTCAACTGCATCAGGAAATACCCTGTTAAAGAATTTTTCGACGTCAGCTTTAGTTTTTATGGACCCAAAAGAATTCTCTCCCTCAAAAGGGAAAAATAGGGTACATGTAAAACTTCCATCCTCGTTGGCAAGAGCAATCATCATGTATTCGCCTCTAGGCCAAATGTGTAATGCATTTTTATCAATCTTGAATCCTCCGCCATCTGCAGCAGGAATTGTAAGTTCCTTGTAACCGTGCTCCAAATACATTTGCTGATAGTTAAACCGGTCCGTTTTCATCAGTCGTTTCCGTATAGCAGAAAACGCTCCATCGGTAGCAAAAATTTTACCTTCCGTTACCTTTTTCTTTTCATTGGTTTCCGTATTAAGAAAGGTTAATTCATTGTTTTCTAGGTTCACATCCAAACATTGATGGTTAAAAAAGAAGCTTACGTTTTCAAAGTCTCCTGCACAAGTCATTAACTTTTGGTTGAGCAGACCTCTGCTAACAGAATAAATTGCTTCATCATCTTTACCGTATTGCTGAAATGTAGTATTCCCTTCCTCATCGTGCATCATTCTGCCGCGCATAGGAATTGCAATCTTCTCAATTTCCGATTGAATTCCTGCTTCCGAAATTGCTTTCCAACCTCTATTTGATAGTGCTAAGTTAATTGACCTTCCGGCCACTAAATTCACCTTTCTCATATCAGGTCTGCGCTCATAAACCTCTACCTTATACCCTTTTTTGGCCATGTATATGGCTTGCAAAGAACCAACTAACCCTGCTCCAACAATAATTACCTTTTCCATACTATTTTATTTCTTCAAGCGATTTTTCAATAATTTGACCAAAATTAAACACATCGGTAAATGAGTTGTACATGGGAACTGGTGCAACTCTGATGACATTTGGCTCTCTCCAATCTGCAACAACACCTAGTTCGGTCATTTTGTTGAACAAATCCTTCCCGCCACTTCCTTCTGTTAAAATGGAAAGCTGCGAACCTCGTTCCTTTGGCGTAATAACAGTGAAGTTAACGGATGATAATCGGTCAGATATATCCTTCAGTACAAACTCTAAATATGCTGTCAATTTTTTTTGTTTAGCAACCAAGCGATCTACCCCTGCTTCTAAATGTAAATCTAACGCCACTTTGTGAACTGCCATAGCTAAAACAGGAGCATTACTGAGCTGCCACGCGTCTGCTCCGGCAGCAGGAATAAAGCCTTTGGGCATTTGAAATCTTCCCTCAGAAGGTGTTCCCCACCAACCTGCAAAACGATCTAATTCTTTGCATTCAGAATGCCTTTCGTGCACAAAAATACCTGCAACACTTCCCGGCCCTGAATTTAGATACTTGTAAGAGCACCAAGCAGCAAAGTCCACGCCCCATTTATGAAGCTCCATCTTGACATTTCCTGCCGCATGTGCAAGGTCGAAACCAACAACGGAGCCAACAGCATGTCCAGCCTTCGTTATTTCCTCCATCGGAAAAACTTGACCGGTATAATAATTTACTCCGCCAATCATAATTAACGCCAACTCATCGCCTAACTCTTCTATTTTATTTAAAATATCTTCTTTTCGAATTCCAACTTCTCCTTCTCTAGGATACAGCTCTACAATCGTATCTTCTGGGTTTAACCCGTGAAACTTTACTTGTGTTTCTAAAGCATATTGGTCTGAAGGAAAAGCTTTGCCCTCACACAATAATTTTACCCGTTTCCCTTTTGGACGATAAAAAGACACCATTAAAAAATGTAAATTCGAAGTTAGCCCGCCCATTGGTGTTACCTCTAAAGGTTTCGCACCTACTACCTCAGCTAAGCCTTTTTTAAACATTTCGTGATATGAAAACCAAGGGTTCTTTGCCTCAAAATGCCCGTCAACTCCAAATTCTGCCCAATCATCCAACTCCTGCTGCAAAGCATCTTTTGCTTTTTTTGGCATTAGTCCTAATGAATTTCCGGTAAAGTAAATTTTATTTTCACCATTATGTTGAGGAAAATGAAACTGTTTTCTGAATTCCTTTAGCTCATCTTGATGGTCAAGATTTTTTGCAAATTCAATGGTATTACTATAGATCATTTAATCAATTTTTCAATTTCTAAAGTTACGATTACAATTGGACTAACCAAGAGCAATTCTACTCTGTTCGCCTCAGATGGTAACCAATTGCGACAACTACTAATAAGCCAAAAACCTTGATGGAACCTGTTACTTTAACATGCCTAATTATCTGCAATGTGTTTTCGCAAAAATAAAATTTTCAGCTGATGAATTATTTAAATTTTAAATGACATACTTTCCCATAGGCGCGATTAGGTGTTTTTAAGTTCTCGTAAGAAGAGAAAAAGCTATACCATAAAACATCATCTAAAAACTCAAAATATCCACTTTTCATGGAATAGAAAATGCAGTGTCCATGGCCATCAAATACATTCAACCTGTCAACAACAGACAGTTAGCAACCTTATGGTTTTACAATGTTGGTTTTAAGTTACTTACTAAAACACAAAAGAGCTGCAAAACTTTATCCACACTAATGCGTTTCATCGTCAAAAGTGAGTCAATAAAATAAACTTTAAATTATATTTGCACCCTTAAAATTTTTAAAAAATGACTTCAGCTCCATTCAGTTCTCGACATATCGGAATAAGTGACGAAGATATTGCTCAAATGCTAAAAGCCATT
>Ga0228634_1000090_pt1 | contig 78815 bp, 63 predicted proteins | sample 42DmetaG_FD_190063 | JGI IMG/M metagenome (GOLD analysis project Ga0228634, IMG submission 190063) | Seawater microbial communities from Monterey Bay, California, United States - 42D | ecosystem: Environmental > Aquatic > Marine > Coastal | place: USA: California | collected 2016-09-27 | reverse complement strand
CAATAAGCCTTACTACAAAAATCAGATGCTTCCTTTTGGAAGGTTAAGGGAATGGAAAACAGGCAGAAAAAGAGCAGATATCATAATCGTTTCCAAATCTCCAAAATCTCTTGATGAGTCGATCAAAAATAAGGTTCGTGAAAAACTAAAATTTAATAAAGAAAAAATCTTCTTCTCCTCTATTGAATATGGAGAAATCAAAAGTTTTTCAGATCATAATTTTAAAGCTAAAAACATTCTTTTAGTCACAGGAATATCCAACCCTAAACCTCTAGAGGAGCACCTCAAAAAAAACCATCGCGTTGAAAGCTTAACGTTTTCTGATCATTATAATTTTACTCAGGAAGACATTAAAAGAATTCATCAAAAATTTGATACATTTGCATTAGATAATAAGGCGATTGTTACTACAGAAAAAGATTACATGCGCTTAGGAGAACTAGGTGAAGAAACCAATATAAAGAATTACCCTTGGTTTTATCAATCTATAACTGTAAAAATAGATAGAGAAAAAGATTTTAAAACATTAATAGACAGATATGTTAACGCAATTTAACGAGTCGGTAAAATACATTCATTCTAAAACAAATGTAAAACCAACTTTTGGAATTATTTTAGGAACAGGATTAGGCGGTCTTGTAAATGAAATAAATATCATAGATGAAATAGAATACAAAGACATTCCTCATTTTCCTGTTTCGACAGTTGAAAGCCATTCAGGGAAGTTAATTTTTGGAGAACTTGGCGGAAAACAAGTGGTTGCTATGCAAGGTCGTTTCCATTATTACGAAGGATACGACATGAAGGAAGTGACTTATCCAGTAAGGGTGATGAAGCTTTTGGGGATTGAAAAGCTATTTGTTTCCAATGCTTCTGGTGGAGTTAACCCTGATTTTGAAGTAGGTGAAATCATGGTGATTAACGATCACATCAACCTCTTCCCTGCTCACCCTCTTATAGGCAAAAATTTCGATGATCTTGGTCCTAGGTTTCCTGACATGAGTGAACCTTATGATCCTGAAATGATTGAGTTAGCTGAGAAAATTGCTATTGAAAATAACATTAAAGTTTCTGTTGGAACTTATTTAGGTTTAACTGGTCCAACACTTGAAACGCCAGCTGAATATAAGTACGTAAGAACAATTGGAGCAGATGCAGTAGGAATGTCAACTGTACCTGAAATTATTGTTGCCCGTCACATGGAGATTCCTTGTTTCGCTATTTCTATCATAACCGATTTGGGTGTTCCTGGAAAAATTCACAAAGTAAGTTTACAAGACGTTATTGATGTAGCTACTCGTCAAGAGCCTAAAATGACACTAATTATGAAGGAGTTAATCACTCGACTTTAATTCAAAATAAAGAAATTTAAAATGGATCAAAATATTAGAGATAAATACGAAGTAGTTATTGGTTTAGAAGTTCATGCTCAAATGCTGACTAAAACCAAAGCCTACTCCAACGATATAAATGAATTTGGTGCATCCCCAAATACTAACGTGAGTGTTGTTTCTTTAGGTCATCCTGGGACTTTACCAACGATGAATAAAAAGACAATTGAAAATGCTATTAGAATGGGGGTTGCTTGTAATTGTGAAATTGCTAAAGATCAATATTTCGCCAGAAAAAATTATTTCTATCCCGATCTTCCAAAAGGATATCAAATAACTCAAGATAAAACTCCAATCTGTACTGGTGGGGCTGTAATTATAAAAACAGAAGATGGTTCTGAAAAATCGGTAGGGTTAACAAGAATCCACATGGAAGAAGATGCTGGTAAAAGTATCCACGACGTTGATGTTTATGACACCTTAGTGGATTTGAATCGTGCTGGAGTTCCTTTGATTGAAATCGTATCTGAACCAGAAATAAGAACTTCTCAAGAAGCTTACAACTATGTTTCTGAAGTTAGAAAACTTGTTCGTTACTTAGATATTTGTGATGGTAACATGGAAGAAGGTTCGTTAAGATGCGATGCAAACGTTTCCGTCATGCTCAAAGGAGCAAAAGAATTTGGAACAAAAGTAGAGGTCAAAAACATGAACTCTATTAGAAACGTTCAAAGGGCTATTGAATTTGAGATTATTAGACAGATTGAAGCAGTTGAAAAAGGAGAAACATTATACCAAGAGACTCGTTCTTTTGATGCGTTGAAAGGAATTACCATCTCTATGCGTTCAAAAGAAGCAGCGAATGATTATAGGTATTTCCCTGAGCCAGATTTACAACCTTTGTTTGTTGACGAAAAACAGGTGAATCTGATAAGAGAAGACATGCCAGCACTTCCAAGAGACTTATTTTTGAAGTACACAAAAGAATTAGGATTATCCGAATACGACGCATACATCATCACCGATTCAAAATCTATTGCTTTATTTTTTGAAGATTTAATTCAACATACTAAAAACTATAAACTTGCTGCCAACTGGTTAATGGGAGACATTAAATCTTATTTAAACCAAAAAGGAATTGAAATGGAAGACTTCCCTATTTCAACAACTAAAATGGCGGATTTACTGACATTAATCGATACTAAAAAAGTATCTTCTACTGTTGCCTCTCAAAAAGTTTTCCCTGAAATGTTGAAGACTCCAGAAATGGATCCCCTTAAGATTGCAGAAAACTTAAATGTAATTCAAGATTCAAATGAAGATTCAATAATAGAGTACATTAATCAAGTCATTACGAATAATCCAAATGAAGTGGAACGCTATAGAAACGGAGAAAAACAACTGACAGGTTTCTTAATGGGACAATTAATGAAAATATCAAAAGGGAAAGCAGATCCAAAAGCTGCAAACCAATTATTAAGAAACGCTTTAGATAAATAAAACATGACAAAAATTAATATTATTGCATTCTCCTTATTGCTTACTCTTTTTGCTTGTAACAATAAAGACCACAAAGGAATTCAAGATGATCCTGACACAGAGGTGGTAGAAAACTTTTTAATTAGCGGGAAAATTGAAGGTGCTTCTGAAGCAAAACTATACTTTGAAGCAATGAGTCAACAAGGAGTAATTGCTGTTTCAGAATGTACAACTGACGAAAATGGTGAATTTGAAATGTTGGGTAATATTCCTGACATGGGGATCTACCAATTGCGTTTAGGAGAATCAAAAGACAAAATCATTGCGCTTTCTCTTTTACCGATGGATGAAGTAATATTGAATACAACTTTTGAAGACTTTCAAACTGGACCAACATTTGAAGGAACAGAATGGGCTGCTACACTTACAGAATACATTAAACTTTTCAATAACTTTGCTGTTCAACAAGAAGAACTTGGGAAAATGCAAGGATCTATTCCTGAAGAAGAACTAATGTCGCGTTACTTTGCCTTAAGAAAACCAATTGATGAATTTTGTAAATCAACTATTCGTAAAGATGCGGACAACCCAGTAAACTTTTTGTTGACCTCTTTTTTAATGCCAAGTATGGGGTTCCAAAATTGGGATGCTGAAAACTTAGAGGTCTTAAAAATAATGGGAAGTGCTTACAAAGAACGATTTAAAGATTCTCCAATTGTGAAAAACATGGAAAGTCAAATCAATACCATTGAAAGCAACTACAACCAATTCGCAGCAATGAATTCTGGAAGTGCAACAGCTCCAGAGATAGCATTAAACAATCCTCAAGGGAAAGAAATTAAACTTTCTTCCTTAAGAGGTAAATATGTATTGATTGATTTTTGGGCTTCTTGGTGTGGACCTTGTAGAAAAGAAAATCCAAACGTAGTAAGATTATACAATCAATACAAAGATAAAGGGTTTACTGTTTTCTCCGTTTCATTGGATAAAGACATTTCAGCTTGGCAAAAAGCAATTGAAAGCGATGGATTAGTTTGGCCAAACCATGTGAGCGACCTATTGGGTTGGGAATCTACAATGCCAACATTATATGGTTTCCAAGGAATTCCTCATACCGTACTAATTGATAAAGAAGGTAAAATTCTTAACGTAGGACTAAGAGGAGCTACTTTGGAACAAAAATTGAATGAGTTATTTAACTAAAACTAAATAAAATAAATAATGATAAGATTAACACTAGCATTTTTCGTACTAATAGGTTTAACCGTAAGCGCACAAGAAGCTGTAAATTTTAAAATTTCAGGAAATATATTTAATAACTCAGAGGATAGTATTTATATTTCACAATTTTATGGTACACATTATGTCGATTTAATTAGCATCCCTTTGGATGAAAAAGGTGACTTTAATTTTTCAGGTAGTATTAAAAATCCAGACTACTACGCTTTAAAAGTTGGAAAAAAACATATCAACCTTATCTTAAGAGAAGGTAGTGATATTAAAGTATATGGAGATGCTTCTAAAATTGAAGATTTCTCTAATATTATTGGCTCAGACGAAACTGTAAAAATGAATGAACTTGTTAAGCTTCTTTCAAAATGGTCATCTAAACAAGACTCCGCAAAACAGTTACTAGAAGAGTTTCCTGAAAAAGAGGTTGAAATAAATCAATCTATGAAAATAGAATTCACTAACTACCAAACAAATATTCAATCTTTTGTTTCTCAGAATCCAAATTCAGCAGCTTTACTTCCAGTGTTATCTCTAGTAAACATGGAAAACGAAACTGAGACTTATGGAAATATTTTAACTCAACTTGCAACAGGTTTTCCAGAATCAGGAACAATAAAAGAAATTCAGAAACAATTCAACGCTCTCAAAGCAAAAAAAGAAAAAGAAAATGTTTTAGGTGTTGGAAAAGAAGCTCCAGATTTTACAGAAACTAAAATTGAAGGGGGAACAATGAGCTTGTCTGATTTAAGAGGAAAAGTTGTTTTACTTGACTTTTGGGCTTCCTGGTGTGGACCTTGTAGAAGAGAAAACCCAAATGTGGTGAAACTTTACAATGAATACAAGGAAGATGGTTTTACGGTAATGAGTGTATCGCTTGATAAAGAAAAAGCTAAATGGGCTGCTGCCATAAAAAAAGATAATCTTTCTTGGCCAAACCACGTAAGTGATTTAAAAGGTTGGTCTAGTGCTGCTGCAAAAAAATACAACGTAAGAGGAATTCCATTCACTGTTTTAATAGACAAAGAAGGAAACATCATTAAATCGAATTTAAGAGGAGAAGAGTTGGAAAATACGCTTAAAGAAATTTTTGGTCACTAATATGTCTGACTCTGAAAAAAATATATATTTTGCATCTGATTTTCATCTAGGCGCTCCAAACTACGAAAAAAGTTTAGAGCGGGAAAAGAAGATCGTAGCGTGGTTGGACCACATCACCCCTACTGCCAAAGAAATATATTTAGTTGGAGATATTTTTGACTTTTGGTTTGAATATAAACATGCAATACCGAAAGGATTTGTTCGCCTGCAAGGTAAAATTGCCGCTTTAACGGATGCAGGAATACCAGTTCATATATTTACCGGTAACCACGACATGTGGATCTTTGATTACATACCTAAAGAATTGGGAGTACAATTACACCGCAAACCAATCACAAAAACCTTTTTTGGTAAGAAATTATACATTGGACATGGAGATGGTTTAGGACCTGGAGATTATAGCTACAAGATATTGAAGAAAATTTTTGACAACCGTTTCTGTCAATGGTGTTTTGAACGACTTCATCCAAACTTTGGTATTTGGCTAGCCAATTCCTCCTCTAGAAAAAGTAGGGCAAAATCTGGTCACCACGATGAAAAATTCTTAGGTGAAAAAGAAGAATGGTTGGCACTGTATAGTAAAGAAGTCTTAAAAGAAGAACATTACGATTATTTCATTTATGGCCACAGACACCTTCCGTTAAGCATTGATTTATCCCAGAATTCAACCTACATTAACCTTGGAGATTGGCTCAACTACTTCACCTACTTAGAAATGAGCGAAAAAGAAACCACATTAAAAACTTGGAAAAACAATCAACCAGAAGTTTTCAACTTTAATTAAAATAAAACTTTTTCAAAATAAAACATAAAAAATTAGTTGGTTCTATAAAGAATGTGTAATTTTGAATAAATTAAATTATTATTATGAACAAAGGTATTGTTAAGTTTTTCAATGATTCAAAAGGATTTGGATTTATTAAAGATGCAGAATCAAATCAAGAGTATTTTGTACACATTTCAGGTCTAGTTGATGAAATTAGAGAAAACGATGAAGTTACTTATGAACTTCAAGAAGGTAAAAAAGGATTAAATGCAGTAAACGTAAAACAAGCGTAAGCTTTTCACGATACATTAATTTATGAAATTTAAAGTCTTGCAAAATTTGCAAGACTTTTTTTTGTTTAAATAGTTTGGTCTACTACTCTATTTTTAAATTAGATAATCTTTTTCAAGAAGCATTCTATTTTTAAGCGATTATAGAAAATTACGCATAATGACTCTTTAAAAAATAATTGAATTCTATTTTTTACAGTTTATAGATGTTATATTTATAGGATTAAATAATTATTTTTAAATTTTAGAAAAGAAAACATTAACACTAAAAATGATTGTAAATGTCTTAATACGACATACAAACGACTAAAACCAGGTATATTATTGATTAATAATAAAATAGAAACATTCAACTATATTGAGTATAAACGCAATTGCGTTTATTAACTTGTTGTGTTTCATTAAGAAAAACTAAATATGAGTGACATAAAAGAAATAACTGAAGCTCTGATTAAATTCAGAAATGAAAGAGACTGGGAACAGTTTCACAATCCTAAAGATCTTGCTGTTGCTCTTAATATTGAGGCAGGAGAACTTTTAGAAAACTTCTTATGGAAATCTCATGAAGAAGCAGATAAGGAAAAAGTAAAAGAAGAATTAGCCGATGTTCTTGCATACTCTCTTCTGTTGGCCGAAAAATATGGATTTAATGTCAAAGATATTCTGCTCGATAAAATCAAAAAGAACGGAGAAAAATATCCAATAGAAAAAGCAAAAGGAACTGCTAAAAAGTATAATGAATTATGATTTCATCTTTTGAATTGTCTGTTGAAGTTTCGGAACCATATGATTTTAATAAAAGTGCATTAGAAATAATAAATAAAAATCAATGGGTAAACAACCAGTGGCCTTTAGTTTATTTTATCCAAAACGATTCTAAGCGAGTTGCATATGTTGGTGAATCAACAAACTTTTCGAACAGAATAAAGAATCACTTAGCTAATCCAAAAAAAGCCAAAGCTTTCAATCAAATATCAATTATAGGATCTGATAAATTTAACAAATCTGCCACGTTAGACATTGAATCAAAATTAATCCAGTACATCTCATCAGAAGGCACTTACGAATTACAGAATGGTAATCATGGCTTGATTAACCATAATTATTATCAACAAGATTTATATAAGGACCTATTTATAGACATTTGGACTAAACTAGTAGAAAAAAAAATAGTTAGTAGGTCTCTTGAAGAGATAGAAAACTCTGAATTATTTAAATATTCTCCATATAAATCACTAAATGAAGATCAATACAACTCTGTACTAGAGATAATACAATCACTATCAGAGAAAAAAACGACCCAAATCTTCATTGAAGGTAGTGCTGGAACTGGTAAAACAATTCTTGCTACTTACTTATTAAAGTTACTTGATTCTGATGTTTCAAACACCAATAGTGATGATTTTAGTGAAAATGAAATTCAGGAATTAAACTTAATACGAGACTTTCAAATAAAATATCCCAAAGCAACAATTGGTTTTGTCGTTGCAATGAGTTCCCTCCGTAAAACACTGCAAAATGTCTTTGCAAAGACTCCAGGTCTAAAAAAATCAATGGTGATTAGTCCAACACAAACCTTTAAGAAAGAATATGATTTACTTATAGTAGATGAAGCTCATCGATTGCGGAAATATAAAAATATTAGTTGGAGAGGAGCTTTTAAAAAATGTAATCAAAGGTTAGGATTAGATGACTCTGGGACTGAATTAGATTGGATAATTGCTAATAGTAAAAATCAAATATTTTTTTATGATTCAGCTCAATCCGTAAAACCTTCTGATATTGACCAATATCGATTTGATGAGTTGATTTCAGCAAAAGATTCTGTTTCAATTGAATTAAAATCACAAATGCGTTCACAAGGAGGCAATGACTACATAACCTTTGTTGATGATTTATTGAACATAAAACGTGGCACAAAAGAATATTTCGCTCCTGAAAATTATGATTTATTAGTCTTTGATTCCTTACAAGATTTATATTCAGAGCTTAAGGTTAAAGAAGATGAATTTAAATTGTGTCGACTCGTTGCTGGTTTTTCATGGCCATGGATTTCTGACGTAAGAGGCACAACCCCTGAAGCCATGGACATTAAAATAGATGGCTTAGAATTTCAATGGAATAGAACCCCTGAGGATTGGGTGAACTCACCGAATGCATTTGATGAAGTTGGCAGTATTCATACTACTCAAGGTTATGACTTGAACTATACTGGAATAGTATTCGGTGAAGAAATAATATACAATAAGACTAGTCAAAAAATTGAGATTGTAAAAGAAAAGTATTTTGATAAATACGGAAAACAACAAGCGACTGACGAAGATTTAAAAGCTTATATCATAAATATTTATAAAACTATAATGTATCGAGCCATTAAAGGTACATTCATATATGCTTGTGATAAAAACCTACGCGAATATTTTAAAGAGCATATTCCAACATTTAAAAAACAAGGCGCATTACGAATTTTAAATTTCGAAGATGTTAGGCCATATGTAAATGCTGTACCTCTTGTCGATATTTATGCTGCAGCTGGTAGTTTCAGTGAAAAACAAATTTCTTACGAGGATTTTGAATGGGTTGAGTTACCAATGAATATATCTGCCAAAGAGGGTTACTTCGTTTGTCAGATTATTGGTGAATCTATGAATAGGAAAATTAAAAATGGAGCTTGGTGTTTATTTAAAAAAGACAGTGGTGGGACAAGAGAAGGAAAGATTGTTTTAGTGGAAGATTTCAATATTCAAGACTCAAGCTTTGGGGCAGGATATACTGTTAAAACATATCACAGTAAAAAAAACATATCAAATGAAAGTTGGTCTCATGAATCTATTATTTTAAAACCTTCTTCATTTGATTCTAAATTTAAAGATATTATACTTGAGGGGGATGAGATTAATTCTCTGAAAGTAATAGGAGAATTTGTCACAACATTAGATGTTTAAAGAAAACATAAAAAATAATAAAACGAAAACACAACAATGTGTATAGTGCATAGCACCCTTCGGGATGCTACGACACCATACACGGAGACCGTTAGAGAGCATTTGAAAAAAGATTATGAAATTTCTTAACAAACTATTTAAACGACAACAAACTGAAAGCAATCTGAATGATTCTGAAAGCAGTAATAATGTTGTTTTTTCTGAAGATATTCAAATGGAAGAAGCTGGTCGAATTATTGTGAAAGCGACAAGTTTGAAGGATACAAATATTGGTGAATCAATTGAATTGATAAAGAAATCAATATCTATTTTTCCTGATAATTCTAGTTATTTCAAGCTGGCAAACTACTTGTATGATGCAAATCGAAAAGAAGAATGCTATGAAATATTCACCGAACTAACTATGAAATACGACTTCAATGATTTTACTTCAAACAAAAATATGTATAGGAGTGAAATATTTAAGAAAAAAGCCATTATTGACTATAAAGAAGGAAATTATAAAGACTACATATTAAATTCTGGATTATCATTATACAATTGGTGTATAGGTTTATCAATCCAAGGAAGAATTGACGAATTAAATTTCATCCTTGAATCTGATGATATTGCTGCACATATGACAAAGACAAAATTAAAAAAATCATTTGGACAGCTTGAAAAGCTTGAGGAGTTTGACTCATTTGTTCAAGGATTTGTTTCATTACTTAATAAAGATTCAAAAATATTTACAGCTTTGGCAACTATCTACAATAAGACAGATTTTAATAAACATAAAGACTTTGAATTTAATGAGACTGTTGGTGAACGAGAGGTTGAAATTTTATTAAGAAATCAGGAATTTAAAAACTTGTATTCTATGTTTTCAGAATCTAAAGTCGAGAAATTTACAAACGAAATAATATAAAAACGCTCTCTAATCGAGTAGACGGCTGACAGTCGAATAACTGCCAGTTCACCTCTCACACCACTACTTTTATATAAAGAAAAAAGTGCGTACGGGGCACATACACGGCGGTTTCCCTATAAAAATCGGTATAAACTGTAAATTAACTGCGTTGCTGCTTCGCGGGGATGGGTTAAGTAAAATGTAAACGTCTAAAAGTGAAACATATCCACGTTTTCGTAGTCGTTCCAGTGTAATGTAATTATTAAGATTGGACTTTTTTCAAAAGATTATTATTTTTTAATGTTATGAAAGCATATTGCATAAGTGTATAACTACCCATCCTCCTTTTTACGAATGAAATGTATTTTTATTGGAATTTATACATGATTGAAAAATCACATTACCAGAATCTCTGTAAAGTACATATTTACTTTACTCACTTTTACAGGACTGTATTAGATTATATAGTCCTTGCGGGACTTTAACACTATACTATTATTATAAACATCGGGCTATAACCCGATGTTTATAATATATCATCCTTACAGGATTTTTTATTAGAACTTTTTTTAAAAAAAAATTTAATGTTTCAAAAGAAATAATTCTGATAGTTTGAAATAAATAAAATTTATCAATACCAGTATTAAAATATGGATTTTGTAAACATTAATTATATTCGATTAGGTACTAATTACCTTACTAAAAACCATCCACCCCTTCCCAAAAACTTGGAAACCTAGCTTTTACAATAATTTTCTTCTCTGAAAATGGATGAATAAAATTTAACTTATAAGCATGTAAAAATAAATTTGGAGCATTCAATTGTTCCTCAAACATCTTATTGTGGTGTCTATTTCCATATTTGTGATCTCCAATAATTGGGTGACTAATTTTATTAGCATGCATACGCAATTGATGCATCCTACCTGTGTGAGGCTTAAGCATTACAAAACTATATCGAGAAACAGGATAGGGTTTTACCGGAATATTTAAAGTAAATTGTTTGATATTTCTGTAAGTTGATAAAGCATCCCTATAATTTCCTCGCTCATTTTTCACTGGAGAATCAATCACTCCTCCCCCATTTACAAAACCACGCAACAAAGCAACGTAACGTTTATCAATCAAGTTGTTGTCAAATAATTCTTGAAAAGGTTTTACAAATTCTGTTGATTTAGCTAACAATAAAACTCCTGAAGTTTTTCTGTCCAAACGGTGAACAGGAATTGGATGGTCGTAACCTTGTTTTTTCAATAACTCCACTAAAGATTCTTCCTCAACATTTCTAGAAAAATGAGAATGGTGAACTAATAAGTTATTTGGTTTGTTTACAATTAGACAATACTCGTCTTCGTAGATAATTTCTATCTCCTTTTGATCGCTATATAATAATGGTTGCATTTTATACAAGTTATATAAAACAAAAAACGCCCTTCACAAAAGAAGAGCGTTTTAGAAATATTAATATCAATTATAAATCGATTTTTGCATATTTTGCATTTCTCTCAATAAATTCTCTTCTAGGTGGAACATCGTCCCCCATTAACATTGAGAATATTTGATCGCACTCTGCTGCATTTTCAATCGTTACTTGTCTCAATGTTCTGAACTCAGGATTCATAGTAGTATCCCATAATTGCTCAGCATTCATTTCCCCAAGACCTTTATAACGTTGAACACCCACAGAAGATTCACTACCTGCACCTTTCATTTCTTGAATCAATTGATCTCTTTGAACATCGTTCCAAGCATAGCTAGACTTAGCACCTTTTTTAACAAGGTATAAAGGAGGAGTTGCAATGTAAATATATCCGAATTCAATCATCTCCTTCATGTAACGGAAGAAGAAAGTTAAAATTAAGGTTTCGATATGAGAACCATCCACATCGGCATCACACATGATGATTACCTTATGGTAACGAAGTTTATCTAAATTTAATGCTTTAGAATCTTCTTCTGTTCCAATTCTTACACCCAAAGCAGTGTAAATATTTTTAATCTCTTCGTTTTCGAAGATTTTATGTTGCATTGCTTTTTCAACGTTCAAGATTTTCCCTCTTAAAGGCATAATTGCTTGAAACATTCTATCACGACCTTGTTTAGCCGTTCCACCCGCCGAATCTCCCTCGACAAAGTAGATTTCACACATTGCAGGATCTTTTTCAGAACAGTCAGAAAGCTTTCCTGGTAAACCCGAACCTGTTAGAACATTTTTACGTTGAACCATTTCACGAGCCTTACGAGCTGCGTGTCTTGCTCTCGCTGCAAGAATAACTTTATCAACAATTAATTTAGCTTCGGTAGGATGTTCTTCTAAATAAATAGACAACATTTCAGAAACCGCCTGACTAACAGGAGCAGTAACTTCTCTATTTCCTAATTTCGTTTTTGTTTGTCCTTCAAATTGAGGTTCAGCAACTTTAACAGAAACAACAGCAGTCAAACCTTCACGGAAATCATCACCATCAATTTCAATTTTTTCTTTAGCTAACATCCCCATTTCAGTAGCATACTTTTTCAAGGTAGAAGTTAAACCTCTTCTAAATCCTGATAAGTGAGTACCACCTTCGTATGTATTAATGTTATTTACGTATGCTTGAATATTTTCAGTGTAAGAAGTATTGTAAGTTAAAGAAACTTCCACTGGAATACCATCTCTTTCCCCTTCAAAATAGATTACATCCGAAATGATTGCTTCTCTATTTCTATCAAGATATTGAGCAAATTCTTTTAACCCCCCTTCAGAATGGTAAGAATTGAATGCTGGTTTACCATCATCGTCTAAATTTCTTAAATCTGTCAAAGTAATCGTGATACCCTTGTTCAAAAATGCTAATTCACGCATTCTTGCTGCTAAAGTATCGTAATTATACTCTGTATAATCAAATATTGTTGGATCTGGTTGGAAAGTTACATGGGTACCATTAATATCTGTAACACCAATTTCTTTTACATCGTATAAAGGCTTACCTATATTATACTCTTGTTGAAAAATCTTACCTTCTCTATGAACTGTTGCTGTAAGATGAGTAGATAAAGCATTTACACAAGAAACACCTACACCGTGTAGACCTCCTGAAACTTTATAAGTATCTTTGTCAAACTTACCACCAGCGTGTAAGACAGTCATTACAATCTCAAGAGAAGATTTTTTCTCTTTAGTATGCATCCCAGTTGGGATACCACGACCATTATCTTTTACTGTTATTGAGTTGTTTTCATTGATAAGTACATCTATCTTATCACAATGACCTGCCATTGCCTCATCAATAGAGTTATCTACAACTTCATAAACAAGATGATGCAAACCTTTAATACCTACATCACCAATATACATCGCTGGACGTTTACGAACAGCTTCTAAACCTTCAAGAATCTGAATATTATCCGCAGAATATTCACCCTTATTAATATCTTCACTCATAAATTAATCCGTTTGGAAATAATACTTAATCGTTGAACTACAAAAATAACAAACTAATGCACTTTTAAAGCGTTAAAATAGATGAAGTAGAAACGATTTATTAACATTCTATTAACTTTTTATTTAGTCTCCCCTCCTACTAATCTTTCATAAATTTCTTCATACATTGGAAGAACTTTCTCTATACAGAAAACTTTTGCTCGTTCAAAAGCATTTTTCCTCATCTGAATAAATAATTCATCATTAGTTAATATTTCAATAGCATTCTTCGCCATATCTTCCGTATCTCCAACTTTAGATAAAAAACCTGTTTCTCCATGAATATTAACTTCAGGAATACCTCCAGTATCTGATGATATAACTGGAACACCAGAAGCCATTGCTTCTAGAGCTGCTAAACCAAAACTTTCTGTTTCAGAAGGAAGAACAAATAAGTCGGATATTTCAAGTACATGAGCTGTGTCATTCACCTTACCAACAAAAATTACACTCCCACAAAGATGAAGCTCCCTACACAACCTTTCTAAGTTATTTCTTTCAGGTCCATCTCCTACAAATAAGATTTTTGAAGGTATTTGTTCTCTCACTTTAGCAAACATTCTTAATACATCTTCAACTCTTTTAACCTTTCTAAAGTTTGAAATATGACAAAGTATTTTCTCATCATCTTTAGCATACCTTCTCCTTGTATTAAAATCAACATCTTCTAATTGATTCTTTGTTTTAATAAAGTTCGGAATAACATTAATGGTACGTTCTGTATTGAAATGTGTGTAAGTATCTCTTTTTAAACTTTCAGAAACGGTGGTAATTGCATCCGACTCATTAATACAAAAAGTAATAACTGGTTCAAAAGAAGGGTCTTTACCAACTAAAGTGATATCCGTTCCGTGTAATGTAGTTACAAAAGGAATATTTAAGCCTTGAGATTTTAAAATTTGTTTTGCCATATAAGCTGCTGACGCATGAGGAATAGCATAATGTACGTGTAAAATATCCAACTCTTCATACTTTACTACATCCACCATTTTACTCGTCAAAATCGTTTCGTATGGTTGAAAATCAAATAATGGATAGTCACTCAAAGCAACCTCATGATAGTAAATATTTTCTCTAAAGCTCCCTAATCTAACAGGTTGTGAGTAAGTAATAAAGTGAACTTCATGCCCTTTTTTGGCTAGAGCCTTCCCTAGCTCAGTTGCTACTACACCACTCCCTCCAAACGTTGGGTACAATACTATTCCTATCTTCATTTTAATCTTGTTTTAGAGTCACCAACTGCATCGTAAATGACTTTTTGAATATTTGTTCTGACGTTTTGCTCTACTATTTTCCAGTTCTCCGCACTTGGGTAAACCCTATTGGAAAGAAAAACATAATTTATTTGATATTTTGGATCACACCAAACTAACGTACCAGTAAACCCTGAATGTCCAAAACTTGAACTTGAAGCAACTTTATCACACGTTCCTCCTCCATTTTTCTTAGGTCGATCAAAACCTATACCTCTTCTGTTTTTTTCACAAAACTGACAAGAAGTATATTTTTCTACAACTGAACTATCAATAAATTGAATGTTACCATATCTACCTTTGTTCAAAACCATCTGCATTAAAGCACCTAAATCAGTTGCATTAGAAAATACACCGGCATGTCCTCCTACTCCTCCTAACATTGCTGCTCCAGGATCATGAACATAACCACGAACCAATTGTTTTCTGAAAACATCGTCTTTTTCTGTAGGTATAATCTGTTCTAAAGGATAAAAATCTAATGGATTATATGTAATATTAGATAAGCCCATCGGTAGATAAATACTATCTTTCAAATAAACATCAAAAGGTATTTCAGTAACCTTTTCTACTATTTTCTTAACAAAATAATACCCTAAATCAGAATATTTATAAGAATGCTCTCTTAACCTAGAGCTCAATATTCTTTTATAAATAGTATCGGTATAATGATCTAAAATCCAAATACTATCTGCTACTTTTGTTTGGTAACCTTCTTTTTTAACATTTGAATACAAGGTAGAATCTAACTCTCCTTTTTTAATTGTTTTAAAATAAAAAGGGATCCAAGATGGAAGACCAGCTTGATGGGTCATCATATCTTTTAAATAAATATAAGACATTTCGCTTCCAATAACTAAATCAGGTATGTAATCGCCTAATTGTTTGTTCATATCAATTTTCCCCAATGTTTCTAAACGCATTAAAGCAATTGTAGAGGCAGCAACTTTGGTAACTGATGCAATATCGTATAAATTTGAGTTAATAACCTCTACTGAATCCTCATAAGTAGGTTTTCCAAAACTTTTATTATAAATAACAGAACCATTAACTGCAGCAAAAACCTGACAACCTGGAAAAACTTTGTCTTCTATACTGTTTAAAACAATTGAATCAATTTCTGACAGGATTAATGAATCAATACCAAGCTCCTCTAAATTAGAATACTTCAACCTTCCACCTGTTTCCACTTTTACTCCAAAACCTCTTTTATATTTATCGGAAATGGTAAAAGTAAATACCCCACTAGATGAAACTGCCCCACCAACTAATTGCGATAACCTTTCTTGTGAAAACTTATTGTTATCAAAACTTAAAACAAACGCATCGACATTAGATAAGTCTAATTCTTTTTTCAAATTCAATGGAGAAGAAAAAGCAATTACTGTTTTTACTACAGAACTATCGCAACCTTCAAACAATGAACTCCAGTCTTCATTCAAAATGCTTTTATCAGGATTTTGGTAATTATTTTCGTGAAGGGTTAATATAAAATGATCAACACCTTTTAATTCATTCTTAATCTTTTCTTTAGCTTCTTCAACAGAATAAAAATGAAAATGATCCATCTTCTTAAACCTATCCATCCCTTTATCAAAAGCAACTCCATAAGGGCCAATTGAAATATGTGCATATTTTTTTGTCAAATCTCTAATTGCAAGTTTGTTGTCCTTATTTTTAAAAACAATCGCTCCATGCTCATAAGCTGATTTTTGATAAGACTCTTTCATCTCTGAACTTAGCTCTGATATTTTTTCAGGATTAACTAACGTTTTATATTTATAGCGAAGTATTTCAATACACCTTTTGTTAACTTCTTGAAGGTCTATTTCACCATTAAGTACACTTAACTCAATTTCTTTAATAGATTTAGACACATCATCGATTCCTATAAAAAAATTACAACCAGCTTTAAAAGCTTCTAAAGCAAAATTATTAGGAGAACAAAAATCTTTTAATTTATTTACATCAGAACCGTCAGCCACTACAAACCCTTTATAAGAAAGTTCATCTCTCAAAAACCGAATTCCTTTTTTGGAAAGTGACATTGGAAAACCAAGAGAATCAATAGATTTAACCACTGTATTTCCCGCTAAAATAAAAGTAACGTTTGCCTTAATTGCTTCTCGAAAAGGAAGGAGGTTAACCGCATTTAAAGAAAGTAAAGGTTCCTCTAAACGATTGACTCCTTTTTGAACAACAATTTGAGATCCGATACCAGGAAAGTTTTTAATAGATGCTAAAACCCCTTGCGATTGCAACCCACTGATAGTTCCATTAATTAATCTAGAAACTGGTAAAGGAACTTCACCAAACATTTCTTCAGTCAACTGATTCCTTTCATTCGCTAAATTAGCATCTAAAGAAAAATCAACGTTCACCCCTATACTTTTATAATAAGAAGCTTTAACTTTAGCTACGTTATTTGCAATTTTTTTATTGTTTGCAACACTTATTGTGAAATTTGATGGGTAATTTATATTTGAATCAAAAGAATCAAAACTTTCAACTTTTTTATCTACCCCAATAAATAAAGGAATTTGATTTTTAACTTTAAATGATTTTAAAGTAGGTTCAAGAAAATTTAACTCAGGAGATCGGAACAGGACACCACCAACCTTGTTTGATGAAACAAGATTATTCAACTCTTTTTGTTTCTTATTTCTTAAGCTAGCGTCTATGTCAATAAAAAAAAACTGACCTATCCTTTCGTCTAAAGTCATTTCCGAAAAAGTACCCATTACCCAAATATCTTCATCAGATAAACCTTGGTCATCATCGATATAACTATACAAAGGATAAACGAAAGAGATTATAGAAAATACAATCACCAAATACCTACTTTTCATTGAAATCTTCTTTTTAAAATAAGATTAGTAAAATAAATGAAAAACAAGGGGTAATTCACTTAAAGACATAAGTCTTTTTTAACATTCAATTGTATACAAGTTAAAAAAATGTTTATAGTTTTACAATTATTGTAAACTATAAAATTAAACATGATCAGGTTCTTTCTTATTTTACTTTTAATGTTTTCTTTTTTTAACTCTTGTAAAAAGGAAAAACCCAACTTTACAATTAAAGGTATTGTTACAGATAACACTTTTAATAAAGCTTTAAATCAAGCTGTTCTGAATCTTTATGAAATTGAGGTTGGTTCAAAAAAATCTACTCTTGTTTCCACAATTAACTCTGATGCTAATGGTAATTATAGTTTTAATTTCCCTAGAAATAAAGTTGAGAAATATTTAATCACTGTTTCTAAAGAGAATTATTTCAATACAGAATATGAAATAAATTTTTCCGCCCTAACTACTAACAGCGATAACATTAGAAATTTTGACTCAAATGCTAAATCTTGGGTGAACATTCATTTTGATAACCAAGATAACGATTTATCAAAAACCATAGAATTTGGTATACAAGAAGGAAAAACAGACTGCGAAGAATGTTGCCCTGACACAAGAAGAGTATTAACTCAAATAACAGACACAAATATTGTATGTATAAACAATGGAAATAGTACATACTCTGTTCTCACTGTTACAGACACCCTTAGAACCTTTTCAATAAACACCATTCCATTTGATACAGTATCGCTTGAAATACCTTTTTAAATAACGTTTTTACTCGTCATCTAAAACCTCCCTTAACTTTTGACGAAGCTGTCTGTTGTAGGTTTCCATCATGTACTTAAAGTAATTATTAGTACTTTTTGAAATACACTTTGTGTACTGTTTTAATCTATGCTCTATATGATCTTGAAGACCTTCAACAATACTTAAACCATCATAAAAATCTCCAGAAGCAGCTTTGATCACTTCAAAATGATTTTCTAATGAGTTATCTACAGCAATCTTACCTTTTAAATTATTGTCCAAGCAATCGTAGTAATCTTCTTTAATATTAAAACCTTCTAACTTTTTTGTGTCAATCTTATCTTTCAGGTGTCTTGGGAATTCAAATTCTACTTCAAATTCCATGTCTTCTAATTCAGAAATTCTAGATTCTAAAAATCTATCCGGAAAACGAAATGCATCTTGCCAATTTAAGTAATCTTGCCAATAACCAAACCTTCTAACATTATTACCCAAATCAATTAACTTAAAAAAGTCTTTATTTGGAAGCTTTCTAGAACCACGACCAATCATTTGATGATATAAAGTAAGTGATCTTGTGGCTCTATTTAAAATAATAGTTTCGACAGTTGGTTCATCAAAACCAGTAGTAAGAATCCCAACAGATGTTAAGATTGCATCTGGAGTATTTTTAAACCATATTAAAACATCTTTTCTATCTCGATCGCTAAAAGTAGAATCTAAATGTCTAATTTTAAAACCTCTCTTTTTAAATGTCTCCTCTACCCTTAACGAAGTTTCAATCCCTGAGTTAAAGATAAGCGTTTTTGAACCAATAGCAACCTCTTCATATGCAAACAAAAGCTTTTCTTGCATAAAAAAGTTTCCATAGACAGAATCTGAACTACTTACAGTAAAATCTCCATTTGAACCAATTTTTAAGCCATGAAGATTGACATCATAAGTGTATGTCTCAGCAGAAGCTAAATAACCAGATTCTACTAAAGAAAGGATACTTTCTCCTACTAAAAGTTTGTTGTAATTATCATTTAAAGGTAAAGCTTTATTACTACTTAAAGGTGTTGCTGTAACACCTAAAATATTAACATCACCATAAAATTGAAAAATTTTCCTAAAACTATTATAGTGTGCCTCATCTACTATTACTAATCCAACTCCTTCTATAAAATTTTCATTCTCTTGAAGCCTATTATTTAAGGTCTCTACCATTGCTATATAGCATTGATACTCATTTTGATCTTCAATAGTTTTTACATTACTATTGATGACTTTGTTATTAACCTCAATAGCTTTTAATTGCTTAGATGTTTGAACTGAAAGCTCTATTCTATGCGTTAGTATTAATACCTTCTCGTTTGTTCGTTGTATAAACTCCTTTGCTATCTCTGAAAAAATAACTGTTTTCCCACCACCTGTAGGAAGTTGAAAGAGTAAATTGAAATTCTTCCCATTTTCTTCAAACTCAGCTAAAATACTATTAACCGTTTTTACTTGAAATGGATACAATATTTTCGCTTCGTAAACTTCTTTTTCAATCATGTTATTGTTTCAAAAATTGGGCTACAAAAGTACGCCCTTTTATTTGATATTCAAAACAAAAACAATGTTAAGCTAAAAAAAAGAGAAGATTAATGCAGCATTAATCTTCTCTATTAATTTTAAACCAATGTATTACACTAATAATAAGTAATATATCAATAAAATAGAATCTAAAATAACACATAAATAAGCCATTCTTATTATTAATTTCATTGGAGAAACAGCTAATAAAAGACTTAAAGTTACCATAGTTGGCAAAACAACTAAAGTCAAACTAAATACACTTTCAATAGCTCCAGCCCAAACTGTAATACCACCTAAACATCCAACTAATAAAAGGATAACTGAAATTAATCCATGCCTGTTTGCATCTAATTCAGCCTCTTTTCTTGTTAACTCAATTTCACTACTCATAATTTTCTACTTTTTGTTATGCAACAAAAGTCACTAAAGTCTCAATTATTAAAAATGATTAAGGTCAAATTTTACTAATGACATAAATCACCTTTAAGTCATTGTTAATAAAATATAAGCTTATAATAAAGAGTGAAATCAATTCGATTCATATCTTTGACAAATGCCTTTAAATTATAGACTACTTTTTTTATTCATTATTAATCTACTTTTATTTACAAAGTGTAGTGAAAGTCCTTTAATATTTATTAAAGAAAAACAAACGGAGAATATCTTTTTCCCAAGCTTTCCTAAACCAAACAAAAAAGATATTCGCAGAAAGAAAAAAATAGTAAAAAAATTTTACAGCAAAGAACTCGGAGGAAAAAGGTTTAATGGTCAGTTTTTAGTCGCGAAAAATGGGAAAGTTATATTTGAAAAATATAACGGATATTCAAACTTTAAAGAGAAGGTGAAGATGACTCCGAATACACCTTTGCACCTAGCTTCAATAAGTAAAGTTGCTACAAGTATTGCTATCTTAAGATTATTCGACCAAAAAAAACTATACTTAGATGAAGACATACGTAATTACATACCTGATATTCCTTATGAGGGAATATCTATCAGAATGTTATTAAACCACCGAAGTGGTATTCCTTACTATGGTTATTTTACTTATGGTATTTGGCCATCAAATAAAACGTTAACTAACAAGGATATTGTTTTACTATTAAAGAAGCACAAACTACCATTAAACTTTAATACTAATCATCACTTTGCATATTGTAATACCAATTTTGCACTTCTTGCTTTAATAGTAGAAAAGGTTACTGGAAAAAGTTTTCCTGAAGCAATGAAAGATTTGATCTTCATTCCTTTAAAAATGAATAATTCTTTTATCCTAGACCACAACACAAACAGAGATAGCATTTCGCAATCTTACAAGCCTGGAAAATCTATATACCCTTTTGACTATCTAGACGCTATTTATGGGGATAAAAACTTATATAGCACAGCTAGAGATATATTAAACATGGATAAAGGAACTTATTCTGATACTTTTCTAAGTAAAAACGCTAGAAAACAGATGTTAAAAGGATATAGTTATGAAAATCGTGGAACTAAAAACTATGGTTTAGGAATTAGGATGGTAGAAGAAAAAGATAAAACTACTTACTTTTACCATACTGGATGGTGGCATGGAAACACTACTTGCTACGCTACACTTAGAGAAGATACCGCATGTGTAATTGCCCTTTCTAATGTTTTTGATAGAAGAGTATATCGAATTAATCTACTGAGTCCATATTTTGGTAATTACCCTTATGAAAAGAAATACGATTAGTTTTTATAAACTATTTATTTAACTTAATTATTTTATCGACTCTTCGTAGATTGATTATACAAGAAATAATTATAAACACAACAACAACCCCTAAAACATCATAGTTTTCTAATGGACTGTAGTTATCTTTTTGAACAACAATCATACCTCCAATAGCCGCAGCAACTCCCCCTGACATTTGTTGTAATGATGAATTAATACTCATAAAAGCACCTCTATCATGAACTTTTGGTAAGGCTGTTACCATTGCAATAGAAGGGACCATCCTAGATATAACGCCTATCATCATGAAAATATTAAGAATAACCACCATCCAAAAAGGAACCTGTACTAAATTAGTATATATTAAAACCATTGCCATTAACCAAACGGAAGTAATTGTGAAAAGTTTAAATTTATCAATCTTATCGCTTAAACTTCCAATTATTGGCATTATAATCAAAGTACTAATTCCTGCTAACATAAATAAAAATGGTAATTGTTCTTCTGTAACTTTTAGATTATTTATGGCGTGAGAACTCCCCCAAGGCATCATCATAAACCCTCCAAGTGACATTAAAGCAGTTGCCATAAAACCTACACGATAACTAGGGTTTGACAATGTAGTGACAAGGTGTTTGAATGGATTATGTTCTATTTTATTTTCTAAGTGAGCATTAATTGGCTTCATTTTAAAAAAAATTAATATCCAAATAATAAAAGCTAAAATCACAATCATAAAAAAAGGAGATTGCCATCCCCATTTATTCGCTAAAAACAAACTAATTGGAACTCCTAATACCTGACTAGAACCAAATCCCATTTGTAAAAATCCCATTACTCTTCCTCTTTGATTTAACTCAAACAAATCTGATACAATTGCCATGGAAATAGAGCCTATTACACCTCCAAATACTCCCGTAAATATTCTAGCCATTATCAAAAGAGGGTAAGTATTAGCAAGACCACAAAATAAAGTACCTAAAACAAAACCAATATAGAAAAATAACAGTAGTTTTTTTCGATCAAAACTATCTGCAAAACCAGCAGTTAAAATACCTGAAATACCTGCACTAAAAGCATAAGCAAAAACTGCAATTCCAAATTCAGTTGTAGATAATGACATAGACTTCATTAGTATATCTCCTAAAGGAGACATGACCATAAAATCAAGAACAACACTAAATTGAGTTAAGGTTAATACTGCTATTATGAACTTTTGATAACCTGTAAACTTTTTTTTATTATTTGCTTTATCAGACATTAAATTTACTTTTAACAAAATCAGATACAATCTGAAAAAGCTCAAAAGTAAGAAAAGTTAAATAGCTTATTTAGTTTTAATGTATTTTCTGGAGTGACAACTTTATTGCTTCAAGAAAAACGGTTATCTTTTCCATTGTCACGTGTTCCATAACAACAATTTTATACCATTTAGGATCATGATGATTATCAGGAACTAAACCAAACTTATGGGCCAAATCAACTGAAACATAGTCAGACTTTATGGTAACTATATTAGAACTTGGATGCCTAAAGTAAGAAACTTCAAGTGCTGTAAGTTCTTTACAAATATAACCAGTCCTTTTCTGTAAAATAAACATCTTCTCCATCCACCCATTAGGACCGTAAGTACTTAGAATCATCCAAATTGCAATAGCATTAGCTCCCGATCTACTTCCAATTAAGGTACAGTCCTCACCTTCTACATAACTAGCCTCTTTAGTTGTAGCGTAATGTATTAATTTTTTTCTTGCTAAAAATATACCAGTTCCATACGGAGCTTGAGCCATTTTATGAGCATCTAAAGTAACTGAACTCACGTCTGGATTTGAAAAATCCAAATTACTCTCTCCTTCATGGATAAAAGGATAATAAAAACCTCCATAAGCTCCATCAACATGAAGTTTAAAGTCTAACTTTTCCTCCTTAAGTACTTCAGTATAAATTAAGTCATCAACAGACCCAAACATTGTTGTCATCATATTAGCAACAACAATAAAATACTTTTTACCTTCAGATTTTGCTTTCTGGACTATTTCCTGAACATCTTGTTTAACTAGATTTCTGAATTCAAAATCAACTTCAGTTTTGTATATTGATATATTTAATACATTCGATGCTTTCGCCATTGAGTAATGGCTATCTGAACTACAAAGTATAGCTATATCATCTAAACGTGCATCTTTTTCTTGCAAAAAATAATTTCTGTATATCCAAATAGCTTGCATATTAGCTTCGGTACCTCCAGAAGCTATATATCCATCAAATAGCTCATCTCCTCCCTTTAAAATAGATTGAGAACAAATAGAAATAACTTCTTGTTCCAACTCATGAGTCCCTGCAAAATAACTTTCTGATTCACCTATAGTATGGCAACCTATATGGTTTGGATTAGATAAAAGTGAGTATAAAAAAGGAGCATCTGTCAAATTAAATTTATCTTGACTAAATACTTTTTCATCTAAATAAGATGCTGGCAAACCTATAATAGATTCCTCTTGATAATTAACATTTTTCTTTAGAGACGAAAAAATTCTCTCTTTTATCTCTTTTTGACTTTTCTTAACCCAATTCATACTTCAGTATTTATACAACAAAAATAGACTAAAACAAATGAATAACATATGATTTGAATCATCTAAAAACAAGGGCATTAGTATTATCAACTATTGTTTTGAATATAAAGAGATGGAGTTAAACCGGTATGTCTTTTAAAAGCAATATTGAAAGAAGACTTAGATTTAAAACCAACCATTTGACTTTGAGCTTCTATTGTATAATTATTATTTGCTAATAAAATTTGCTTAGCCTCTTCTACCCTATATTCATTAATAAAATGAACAAAACTTTTGTTAAATTCTTGATTAATAACTTGAGATAAATACTTGCTATTGGTGTTTAATTTTTTAGCTAAAGTAAAAATATTAAGGTTTTGATCTAAATAAGGTTTTTCTTTAACCATCATACTTAATAAGTCTAATTTAATTTTTTGAAAAACCTTAATTTGGGACTCAGACATTTGTTTATCCTTACTCTCTTCAATGTCATTCATCAGTCCTTTGATATCAGAAATTGCAATTGAATTTTGTTTCATTGCATTATGTCCAATATAAACAATATAAATTAATATCGTTAAGTTAAAAACAATATTTGATAAAGCTCCATCGAAATAATTGACTACTAAAATGGAAGCTATAAAAGTAACATAACCTACAATTAGAATTTTAATCCATGAAACATCTACTTCTTCAGAATAAGAGTAAATTTCTTCAATTTTTGATTTATGTTTTAAATAAATTTGAATTGACTTGTAAATATAATATATGTTTTGCAGAAGGAAAATTATAATTAAAGCAATAAAAACTATTACAGCAAGAACTTCAACAAAAAAACTATTTCCTGTTATATAGTAGGCTAATATGGATACTAGAACTGATAACGAAATAGTAATACTCGGTAAAAAGTGAACAATATTCTTGACATTATTATCGTAAGAAATCAACTTCTTAATATATAACCACATTAACGGAGGAAGAAGAAGTACAGATGAAAGTATTAAAAAAACAAGACTCAGGTTTAAAGCTTTATAACCTAATTTTAAATCAACTACTAAAAATAAAAAATCAATAAATGCTAAAACTAAAATAAAGTATGTAAAATATCTTCCTTCATTAGTTTTTACTTTTTTTAAACTACCTATTTGAAAAGCATACAAAATACCAGTACAAATAGTTATTATACTAACTAAGTGATTAATTGAAAAGCTAAAATCTAACATAATTCTTTGCAATTACTTATAAATAAAATAGTAACGCTAGTTTATTTTTATGGTTGCCTAAATTACAAAATTTTAACTTTATTTAAAACATCTTGTTTAGTTAATGCTAATTCCAACACCTCTTTCATTGTTTTAACGTAATGAAATGTTAAGCCTTTTAAGTATGCTTCTTTTATTTCCTCGATGTCAGCTCTATTTTTTTCACATAAAATTATCTCCTTAATGCTTGCACGTTTCGCTGCTAGTATTTTTTCTTTTATTCCACCAACAGGTAAGACATCTCCTCTTAACGTAATCTCACCTGTCATCGCTAGATTTTTCTTCACTTTTTTCTGTAGAAAAAGAGAAGCTAGAGAAGTTAACATAGTTATTCCTGCGCTTGGACCATCTTTTGGAGTCGCCCCTTCAGGAACATGTATATGAACATTATATCGATCAAAAACTTCTTGATCTAATCCATACCAATGACTATGAGATTTTAAAAACTCCAAAGCAATAACAGCACTCTCTTTCATTACGTCCCCTAAATTACCAGTCAAAGTTAACTTACCCTTTCCTTTAGTTATTGAAGATTCTATGAATAAAATATCCCCACCAACACTTGTCCAAGCCAAACCTGTTACAACACCAGCAGTATCGTTATTATCGTATTTTGTTCTCCCTCTTCCTTTACCTAATATACCTGAGACTTGTTCTTTACTTAATTTAGTAAGATACTCCTCTTCCATAGCAATTTGACGAGCTCTGTTCCTTATTACTTTAGCTATTTTTTTATTCAAGCCCCTTACACCAGATTCAGCTGTATATTCTTCAATAATTTTCTCGATTGACTTATTATCAATAGAAAATTCTTTTTTAGAAATTCCATGTTCTTTTAACTGGTTAGGAATTAAGTGTTTTTTTGCAATTTCTATTTTTTCTTCTACTGTATATCCGTTAACCTCTATAATCTCCATTCTATCCCTTAAAGGACCAGGTATAGTTGATAAATCGTTTGCTGTAGCAACAAACATAACTTGAGATAAATCATACTCTGTTTCTAAATAGTTATCGTAAAACTCACTATTTTGTTCAGGATCTAGCACTTCTAACATCGCTGAAGATGGATCTCCATGGTTGCTTCTTCCAAGCTTATCAATTTCATCTAGTACAAAAACAGGATTTGAAATTTCTGCTTTTTTGATGTTTTGAATCACTCTTCCTGGCATTGCGCCAATGTATGTTTTTCTATGCCCCCTGATTTCGGATTCATCATGTAATCCTCCAAGAGACATTCTGATATACTTTCTACCAATAGCTTCGGCAATAGATTTTCCTAAGGATGTTTTCCCTACTCCTGGAGGTCCATAAAAACAAAGAATTGGTGATTTCATGTCTCCTTTTAATTTAAGAACAGCTAGGTATTCTAAAATTCTTCTTTTGACATCTTCTAAACCATAGTGATCTCTATCTAGAACTTTGGCAGCTCTTTTTAAATCAAGTATATCTTTTGAAAATTCACCCCATGGTAAATCTAATATTAAATCTAAGTAGTTTAATTGAACAGTATACTCGGCTCCTTGAGGATTCATCCTCTGAAAACGATCTAATTCCTTGTGGAATAGTTTTGAAACTTTATCCGACCATTTTTTTGAAGATGCTCTTTCTTTCATTTCTTGAACATCTTGCTCTTGAGGATTATCTCCTAACTCCTCTTGAATTGCTCGAATTTCTTGATTTAAAAAATATTCCCTTTGTTGTTTATCCATATCCTTACGGACTTTGGAATTGATTTGATTTCTAATTTCTAATAGCTCTCGCTCTGTTGATAGATGTTCTAAAACCAAATTTAAACGCTTTTTCATGTCTTTTTCTTCTAACATGGATTGCTTTTTAACCACGTCAGCATTCATGTTTGAAGAAATAAAGTTTACTAAAAAGGTTGGACTTTCAATATTACCTATTGCAAAAGAAGCTTCAGATGGAATATTTGGACTATCTTTAATTATTTGTAACGCTAATTCTTTAACAGTAGAAAACATTACGTCCAACTCTTTATTCTTTTTAGGTAGCTTTTTGTCAACAATCATTTTGACATTTGCAAAAATGTAAGGATCTTCTTTAACACAAGATACCATTTCAAACTTACGTTTACCTTGTATAATAACTGTAGTTGTACCATCAGGCATTTTTAACAACTTAATGATCTGAGCAACTGTACCTACTTTGTACAAATCATCAAATCCAGGTGATTCTTCCTCTTGATTTTTTTGAGAAACAACACCAATAATTTTAGATCCTTTATTAGCTTCTTGAATCAGCTTGATAGACTTGTCTCTTCCAACGGTTATTGGAATAACAACACCAGGAAATAAAACGTTGTTCCTTAAAGGTAAAATAGCTAACTCTTCTGGGTAATCCGTATTATTAGTTTGCTCTTCTTCTTCTTCGGTAGATACTAATGGTATAAACTCCACTTCTGTATCGTTTGTATTATTTAAATTCAATAAAGTTTTATCAAATAAATCACTCATATCTTTTAATCTATTTTACGTCAATTTGTCAGTACAACAACTATCGTTTAAACCTTATCCATTTAAGTACGAGGTTCAATAATTGGGGTATACATATGTCAATACTTATGCCAAGAATGATATTGTGTTATTTTGTCACAAGATCACGATATCAGAATATCATTTTATTTTTTTGGATATCTTTAAAAACCTCTATCGATATAGAATCTTTTAAGTCTTTTTTAACTGGACCGCCCCAACCTAATCCTTCAATCACTTCGACAGAATGGTAAACATAACTATTCCCACTCCATTTAAATAAACAGTTATAAAAGATTTGTTGTCCTTGATCTTTATCACTGAATCGAAGAACTATATCGTCAAAATCATTTTCATTCGATCTCCTTTCAATCAAATTAGCGACAAAACCATTTACTTTAACTAAAGTATTTCTTTCTCGAACAAAAACAACTAACCTTCTTAATGGAAAACCATTTGTTTTAGCTTTCATTTGTAAAATAAAAGCAGAATTTAAAGGCGTTTTTTTAGAAACTTCAAATAATTCAAAAAACCTTGGTGTACAGGCTGGATTTAAGTAATCTTCTGGACCTTTGTTGTCATCAGAGCAAACTTTTAACTCTTTCAACAACTCTTCTTTAACTGGGTTTTCAAAAAAATCCTCATCAAATAAGGTAATTATTTCTTCTGTTTCTACTGAACCTTCATTTTGTAGTTTCGATTCTTCACCTGTAACTACTTTACTTTTATCTTGATTATCAACTTCTGATGAACAAGCAAACAAAAAAAGAGTTAAAATGAGTAACACTATGTAATTCATAAAGCTTTATTATTTAGGAAAAATAGTAATCGCTTTTTCATAAGATTTTTGGAAGAATTTTTCATCAATTCCAGTCTCAACATTGTTTTCAGAAAACCATTCCAACATTAATTCAGTTGGCATATTCCCAGTCAAATCGTCCTTAGCCATTGGACATCCTCCAAAGCCTTTTATTGCACCATCAAACCTTCTACATCCAGCTTTGTATGCAGATTCAACAATACCTTTAGCATTTTCTGGCAAAGTATGTAAATGTGCGCCAAAGTTTACTTTTGGAAGACTAGGGATAACATCTTTAAATAGAGAAGAAACAGATTCTTTATTAGCAACTCCAATCGTATCTGATAACGCTTGAATTTTAACACCTAATTTCTCATATAAAACCTCACACCATTTGATAACAATATCCGCATTCCATTCGTCACCATAAGGATTACCAAACCCCATTGATAAATATACAACAAGTTCTTTATTGTTTTTCAGGGCTAAATTTTGAATTTTATCTACATTTTTTAATGAATCAGCAATAGAAGAGTTTGTGTTTCTTTGTTGAAAGGTTTCAGAAACAGAAAACGGAAAACCTAAATAATTAATTTCATCGAAAGAACAAGCGTCCTTAGCACCTCTTTCATTTGCTATAATTGCTAACAACTTAGTTTTTGTACTTAAATCCAAGTTTCTTAAAACATCAGCTGTATCTCTCATTTGTGGAATTGCTTTAGGGGATACAAAACTTCCAAAATCAATTGTATCAAAACCACATTTAATCAAACCATTAATGTATTCTACTTTACTTTCTGTTGGAATAAAGTCGTGTAGTCCTTGCATAGCATCTCTAGGACATTCAATTAATTGTAAATCTTTCATTATTATAACTTTAACAAAGCCTTATTAATCCTTTTAACTAAAGCAGGTCCTTCATATATAAAACCTGAGTATAACTGTATTAGACTAGCACCAGCTTCCATTTTTTCAATAGCATCTTCAGCAGAATGAATACCTCCTACTCCAATGATAGGAAATGATTTATTTGATTTTTCAGAAAGGTACCTAATAACCTCTGTAGACCTTTCTTTAACAGGTTTACCTGATAGACCACCAGCTCCAATAGCATCTACTTCACTTTTGGGTGTACTTAAACCATCTCTCGATATTGTTGTATTAGTAGCTATTACTCCATCTAATTTTACTTCATCAATTATCTCAACAATATCATCTAACTGATCGTTAGTTAAATCGGGAGCTATTTTTAATAAAATAGGTTTAGATTTTGGTTTAAGACTATTTTCTTTTTTTAAAGCTAATAGCAACTGTTTTAATGGTTCTTTCTCTTGTAACTCTCTTAGATTTGGAGTATTTGGAGATGAAACATTAACTACAAAATAATCCACATAATTAAAAAGATGATTAAAGGAATAAATATAATCGTCTACTGCTTTATCGTTTGGAGTAACCTTGTTCTTTCCAATATTACCTCCTATTAAAATATCGGTTTTTTTCTTCTTTAAGTTCGAAATAACTTCATCTACACCTAAATTATTAAAGCCCATTCTGTTTATAATACCTTCATCTTCTTTAACTCTAAAAAGCCTTGGTTTATCATTACCTGGTTGACCTTTAGGAGTAACCGTTCCTATTTCAATAAAACCAAAACCACAATATGCTAAATCATCATACATACTGGCATTTTTATCAAATCCAGCAGCTAAGCCAACTGGATTTTTAAACTTTAATCCAAAAACAGTTTTTTCCAAACGCTTATCTGTAACAATAAAAGTTTTACCCCAGATAAATTTAACGAAAGGTATTTTTAAAACACCATTCAAAAGTGAAGATGTAAAGTAATGTACCTTCTCAGGATCAAATAGAAATAAAAACGAACGAAAAATTTTATACATAATCTTTTTTTAACTCAAAAAATAAGGCGACCTAAGCCACCTTACATATTAACAATAATTTATACTAATTCTAAAACTTATACTTAGACTTAGGTAGTTTATATCTTTTAAATGTCTTAGTGTAATTTCTATAAGTGATATTTCTCGTTAATACAAAGTTTACATAATAATATGAATCTTTTTGTTTATCGCCTCTTTGCATTCCTGCTTCATATCCTTTAACACCATCTAAAGACTTATCGGATAATGCTGCTGCAGTTTCACCAACTTGTGATGTAAGCATTCCTTTATCGTAGTAAGTGCCTCCAACATCATCAATATAATCAGAGAAAACCTTTGTATAAGAAGCTTCAAAACCAGCTCTCCACTCCCTACTGATACCAACTCTAAAACCAAATCCCATTGGAGCAGTTAGAGCAAACCTAGAATATTTTGCAGGACCTCCAACTAATCCTTGCCCTTCAGTACTTAATGGTCTAAGATTATACCATTTACCATCAAGTTGTCCTTGGGGCATGAAACCTAAAACACCTACACCTCCAAATATATATATCTGTTCATTTCGGTTACTAAAACCTCTAATCCCCTTAATGTTGAATCTTTTACCAACTTTCTCATACATGTACAACATAATATCAATACGCTGTGAAATATCAATTACAGGAGCTCTAAAATTCAAGTTTCTAATTTTTCTAAATTGACCTAAACCAGAACCTTCATCGACCCATTGATCATCCCCTTTTAACATACCTACAGAAACGGAAGTGGTTGTAGCAAAGAAGTTAGCAAAACGATATCTATAGCCAATCATCCCCATAAAACTCATTGCTTGTTTATCGTAATCTTTCAATGAATAATCAGTACCAGCACCTTCATCGCCTCCAAGATCTCCTAAAAACTGAGTTAAACCAAAACTAAATCGAAGTTCTTTTTTATTCAATGTCCAGTTTTTCTTACTGTTAAATTTACTTGTATTCACAGCTGAAGCATCCAAAGGTCTTGATTTTAAACTAGTCAATCTTGGCTTATAAGATGGATTAGATCCTAAAATACTAGACTTAGGTCTTTCATAAGCTCCTTTTTTCAAACCAATACTTGTACTTAAATTCATTACAGAATTTAGTTGTGAAAATGTTGTATTAATAAAAAACAACAAGGATAAAACAATTAAATATTTCATTTATTAAAAAAATTTGAAAATAGCTTAGCTATACATTCGATACGAAAATAAAGAAAATTATTTTAATAGCTACAATTCAGGAAGATAAATTAATCCATGCCTAGATATGAATAACATATATTTTTCATAAATTAATCCTCAACCAAATCAAACATGAAAGAATTATTATCTTTAATTGAAATTAAAACAACAGAAGTCTTCTTAGGTTTTTCAATATAAAAACTTAACCTATTTTCAGGTTCATTTTCTTTTACAAAAACTAAACTACGATACAAATTCCCACCAATCTCATTAAAAGAATCTGTTAACTCATTTACTGATTTATAAATATTCATACTGTTCTTAAATCTTTTAAACCATTGATGAACATCATCTATTGCTGGATCTATGTTTGCTAAATAATATTTACCATCCAGATCTTCAAATAAATACCATGAAGCTGTCTCTTCTAAAACACCGCGATATAACTCATAATCATGTTTAACGATGTTTATGGTTTCAACCTCTTGTGCAAACACTGAAAAGGTAAAAAAGTATAAAATAAACAGGATTCTAATCTTCATTTTTAACTGCTTTTAAATTAAAAGGATACATTCGAATTTCTTCCATTTTATTATTTACAGCATAAATTTCAGTAAAAAAAACGATTTGTTCATACTTACAGCTCCCTATATAAACACAAATAGAATCAGGTACAATATTTCCTTCTATTTTAAACTCTTCTCCTTTATACGATATTACAAACTCTTTCACAGTAAAACCTTTAGAACTCTGTATACCAAGAGAATCACATAATAAATAATAAGGAATATCACCTTGAGTATATCCTGAAATATTAGGAACAAGAGGATTTATTTCTTTCTGAATATAAACATGCTCTATTTGAGCGGATACTCGATAAATGAATATATAAAAACTAACTATTAGAAGGAGTTTCACTTAATAATTTTTGAATCAATGCTAAATTTACATCCTTTTTGTCGATCTTTTTAATTTTCAAGATTTCTTTTTCAAATGAAAACTCATCTAACTTTAAAACATATCCTAAATTACCCTCCTTATCTATTGTTACTAACATAGATTCACTTTCCTTAAAGAAACCTAAATTATCAACACCTCTTCTGCAATTTTGTCCATACGAAAACCTTACATTTTTATCCTGATCGAAAACATACGCATTTTGTATTTGAGTAGACGTTGTTCCGTTATATGAAAAAATAAAATCTCTATCAAAAGATTTAGGATAGTTGTTTTCCTTATCACAATTGTAAGTCCCAAACTGTGTTATTGTAAAACTAGCAACAAAATCAGATGCTCTTACAACAGAAATGCCTTTTCTTACTAACAGTTCATCTTCTAAGTCTTGTTTTGTTTTATTCTTAAAAGAATCGACTAAAGCATTTAATCTATCCTTATTAAAACTTAACTCTTTTTCCAATTCTCTCCTCTCTTCTTCTAGTTCTAATTTAATTTTTTCAGATTCATTAAGTGCAATATTGAATTCCTCTATTGCTTTGACATTATCATCACCTGTTAAAACTGGCCTAACTTGAATCTTGAATTCTTCATTTTTGTTTTTGAAGATTGCAAAATATTCTCCCTCAATTTTTTCTAAAGCAACATCATACCAAGTTTTCTTTGTGAATGATTTATCGTATTTTTTATCTGTAAAGACTTCAAAATTCATTCCTTCAAAACTTTTTAGTTCTGGAAAATCCATTGAATCAAAACTTAAATCAAATTGCTGATTTCCTTTTTTTGAAATATGATAATCAACATAATTCGGTTCCACGATGCTTTCTTTATTCTGATTGTTTATTACTATAGATTGGTTTAAACTTTGAATTTCACCCTCAAGAACTTTTTTAGTCTTATGAAAGGTGTCGTTAGAATTTTCTGATTTTTTAATTTTGGAATAGTTCACAGGAAAACTTACCCAATCTTTTTTTAATGTATCTAACATCCAAAACGGAAACCCCTTAGGATCTTTATTTAACACCATTGTAACCTCTAATGGTTTTTCATCATTAATCAAACAGTTTTCATCTCCTACACCTACAAATCCTTTTATCTCAATCATTCCAGCAGATTCAAATGCTGAATCACTTCCTTTATCCATCATTATACCAGATAAAAAAACAGATGATTTATCGTAATATTCTTTTACTTCAATCCTAACACTATCTGAATAATCATCAACGATTAAACTACCTTCTGGAAAAGTTATTTCTGTTCCTGAAGAAAGTTGAACTGTTTTATTCACATCAGGTTTTACATAGAATACTTCAACCTTTTCATTAATGTTTTCTATTGGCTTATGAATACACTCTGTATCATCTGGTAATATTATTTCACTATTTTTTGATAAAGTAGATTTTTCTTCAAATTGTTCCTCTTTTTGTGTTAAAGTAATTATTAAAGCTAATGAAGCAAGGCCTATTGAACCATAAAACCAAGGGTTTTTCAATATAGGAGGCTTCGCTTTCTTTGCTCCTTGTATTACCTTATTAAAATCCTGTTTGTTTTTAATCTCTTCTGAAGAAACTACCGGTCTATCCATTTCAATTTTATTTCTTTTCATGACCTTATTTATTTGTAACTAGTTTTTTTAATCTTTCTAATGCTCTAAAAGTTTTTACTTTAGCATTGTTTTCTGTCAAATCCAGAATATCTCCCATTTCTCTGTAACTCCTTTTTTCAAAAAAACGCATTTCCACTAATTGAATGTCGATATCTTTTAATTTAGATAAAGCTTCAATTAACAATTCTTTTTTATCCACTAAATCGTTACAATCTATTTCTTCTGAAACATCTATTAAATGATAGGATTCAAAATTAACTACTCTTTCTGCCTTTTTATTTCTAAACGATTGGTACAATTCACTTTTAGCAATGCGATAAAGCCAAGAAGAAAAAGGTACTCCTCTATATTCATATTTATGAATATTATTCATTGCCTTTATAAATACCTGTGAAGTAATATCAAATGCCAAATCCTTATCGTTCATCCTTTGATAAACATAGCGAAATATCTTTTCATGGTATTCCTTATACAAAGGAGCAAAAGCAGAAGGGTCTTCTTTAGCTTTATTGATAGAATTCAACTCTTCTGAAAGAGCATTTTCAGTCTTATGATATAATGGATTTACGTTCATAGTTTGAGTGTTTTCTTCGTTTCTAGCTTTGTATAAATTAACAGTTTATACATCCTAATAACGGTGATTATTTCATTAGTTACACTTTCTATAACGTTAATTTCAATTAAATAGTATATAAATACATTTTGATAAATAGGAGAAATACTTTAAATATTAAGATTTTATTTTTCTATATCAAATACGAGTTCAGATATATTATTTTCATCATAATACATATTAGCTGTTTCAAGTAAGTTCTCAGCTGTTAGTTTATCAATAGATTTGTAAATTTCAGGAATTGTATCTATTTGATTAAACAATAATAAGCTTTTCCCGAGGCCTAACATCAATCCTGAATTACTATCTAAACCTAAAGCTAAATGTCCTTTCAACTGTTCTTTAGCTGAGTTTAATTGTAAAACACCCATCTTTTGTTCTCTTAGCTTTCTTAATTCTTTATAGACTAAATCTATTGATTTTTTTATGTATTTAGGGTCTGTTCCAAAATACACTGCCCAATACCCAGTGTCAACAAAAGGAGAGTATACAGCCTCAACAGTATAGGAATAACCATATTTCTCTCTGATTGAAAGGTTTAATCGAGAATTTAATGCTGGACCTCCAAGAATATTTGTAAGTAAATTAGTTGTTCTTCTTTGTTCGTCTAAATAATTTGGAGCAATACCACCTATTACTGAATGAACTTGATAATTAGATTCTTTTGTCCATATTTTAAAAGGTGTAGCATCTGAGAAATCATTTCTTTTAGGTGCTACATTGATTGTTTTACACGTTTTAAAATCATTTTCTAAATTCTTTTCCAACTGTTTTCTGGAGATATCACCAACAAATGAAATAACTAAATTACCAGAAGTAAAAAAACGATCGACATATGAAAGTAAATCTTCTCTAGTAAAACTTAAAACACTTTCTTTAGTTCCTAAAATATTATTTCCTAACGAGTGATTATTGAATAAATGAGATTCAAAATCATCAAATATTTTATCACTTGGACTGTCTAAGTATGAATTAATTTCATCAATTATAATTTCTTTCTCTTTCTGAATTTCTTTTTCAGGGAAAGATGAGTTTAATGTTATATCCGCTAACAACTCAGAAGCTCGTCGAAAATGATTTTTAGTAAAAGATGCGTAAATACATATTTCTTCTTTAGTTGTATATGCGTTAACTTCTCCTCCAACGGAGTCAAGTCTCGATAATATATGAAAAGCTTTTCTGTTTTTAGTACCTTTAAAAATACAATGTTCTAAAAAATGAGCTAAACCAACTTCATTTTCATTTTCAAACCTTGAACCTGCTAAAATGGTTACTCCCATGTGAGCAACTTGCGCTGCCGCATGTAAATAAACTACTCGAATTCCATTCGATAGCGTAAATACCTCTGGTTTAATGTCGTACATTAAGGATTTTTACGGTAAACTTTCCAATCTCCATTTCCCTCCATCTCAAAAACAATTCTATCGTGTAAACGAGAAGGTCTTCCCTGCCAAAACTCAATTAATCTTGGCTTTAACATATAGCCACCCCAATGAGGAGGCCTAGGAACAACATCTGTAAATTTTGAAGCATAATCATTTAAACGGTTTTCTAGATCATCCCTTTCTTCTAAAAAATCACTTTGATGAGAAGCCCAAGCCCCTATCTGACTAGATCTTGGTCTAGACTCAAAATAGGCATCACTTTCTTCTTCCGATATTTTTACTACTTCTCCCTCTATTCTTATCTGACGTTCTTTTCCAGGCCAAAAGAAAAGCATAGATGCGTTATTATTACCTTCTAAATCTTTCCCTTTATGGCTATTATAATTTGTGAAAAACACAAAATTATTATCCGACATCGCTTTCAAATATAAAATTCGAGAACTTGGTCTGTTTTCTTTATCTACCGTAGATAAAACAAAAGCATTAGGTTCAGGCTGAGCTGTCTCATAAGCTTCCTTATACCATTCTGAAAATAAATTAAAGGGAGTATCTCCGAAGAAACCTTCCAACTTACCATGATCAAAGTCACGGTGATCATTCATCATTTGGGTTAGAAAATCTTCCATAAAGTTTTAGTTTTCTTCAGAATAATTATCTTCAACCTCACTATCTATTTCTTCGTCATCATAAACATCCTCAACATCTGAACCTGGAGCTGAAAAAACTTTTGAATTAGAAGTAGTTTCATCCAATTCAATATTATCAGACTCTTCTAAAGGACGTCTACTAATTTCTTTATCTAACTCCTCTCTGTATGGAAAAATTTCGATAATAGGTGAAACTGTAATTGAAGGCACAACATAATCTACCATTAGCGTCGATAAACTTTCTTTTAACTTTTCGAAAGCATCTTTAACAGAAAATGCGGTAACCAAGAAGTTTTGCGACACTTTTTTCTTTTTTGCATCTTCACCATCTCCTTCAGAATCAAAAGTAATTTTACACTTGTACCATGTGTCACATTCTTCGTAATAAAAAATATCATGTACTTCAGTTCTACTGATACCAACAATATTAAACTCACCCTTTATTATTTGACCTAACTCTTCATAAATACGTGTTTCAGCATCTGTAAAAGTCATTGCCGCTAATAAATATGGTTCAGAAACTCTTTTTAATGTTCCGTTCTCTAACTGTTTAGTGTATTTAACTTTAACTGTAAACCAATTATTCATATGTCTTTTTATTTATCGTGTACAATTACCATTTTAAAATTCATCTAAACTATGATGCTTTTAATTCATGGCTTTTTTATAGTTGTTCTTATTACTTTATCAATATTTAAGTTAGGCAAAGATAGTTAGACTTACTTTCTTAATGAATTTTTAGGCTCTTTTATTTTATGTTTTACATCAAGACTTATATTTAACGCCTTTACTATACACTATGAATGACCTATTAAATAACTTGACCAACACCGCATTTCCGTATATTTCAAAAGATGAATTTGCTTGACTAGTAATCTCTACTACCTTATTGTCTACAAAAGCACTAACCCCACCTAAAACATTTCTAAAAACAAACACATTATTTTTTAGCAACATTTCATCGGGTCGAAAATTACAAACCATAAATTTTTCGCCATTTGTAAATGCATATAAAAAACTATTTTCTTCCCATATTACAACATCATCATTAACCTCCCATGAGTCAGGTGTAAAATTACTTAACTGTGTTTTTACTCCATTTTGGTAGTGAAATAAATTCCCGTTTAAATCCTCGTATACAATAAAACCTCTTCCAGACTTATACTTTTTCATGTAAAAAGCTTCAACGTCCAGTATCTCCCCTTTATCAAAAACAGCAAAAGTCCTTGTCGTAGGATCGTTAAAAGTTAATATATCTGTTCCCCCATGAAATTGAATATTTCCATTCCAAACTCCTAAATCGTAAACGTTACCATTCCAATAAATTTTATAAAAATCTCCATTATCTTTAAAAGCAATAATATTCTCCCCTATAAAAGAAGGCATATACAACTCATCTACCACCGTATAGAGTGTTTTAACCTCACCTTTGGAATAAACATTTAAAGAATTATACCTCAAATCTTCAAATACAACCATACTATCTTTAACCAGATAGTTTCTACCATTAAAAGTTAATGTTTTCTGAGTACCATGATCCCATAAATTTACGGTTGGCCCAACACTCCAAGCCAGTAAATGATCGGAAACTTGGTACTTTACATTTAAATTAGTTATATCCGTTATTTTCTCACCATCAAAAACTCTTAAATTACCTCGATTGTCAATATATGCGGTAAATTCGTCACCTGCTTTATAATCTTGAATTCTTTGAAATTCTAAAACACGAAAATCTCCTTCTTGAAAAGTCCTAAAATAATTATTAAAGTCTTCAAAAGGAATTACTTTCTGAGCATTAAAATAAAAAGTGAAAAAAATAAAAAAAAATGCGATTTTCATATACCAAATATAAGAATATTTTAATCTTTTATTCTTATATAATCATATATACCTTAACTTTACAAAGACTTTTAAATGTAAAATGTTCAGTATGATTATAGAAATTAATCCAAACAATATAGACAAACGTTTAATTAATGACGCTGTAAAATCGTTACAAAATGGAGGGATTATTATATTCCCAACTGATACCGTTTATAGCATGGGCTGTGACCTTAGAAATAAAAAAGCACTTGATAAATTAGCCAATTTAAAAGGATTAAAATTGAAAAAAGCTAATTTCTCTATTATTTGTAATGATCTAAGCCACTTATCTGAATACGTTAAACCAATTGATAGACCAACGTTTAAACTACTGAAATCTAGCCTTCCAGGACCATTTACCTTTATCTTAAATGCAACTAATGAGGTAACTAAAATATTTGAAACCAATAAAAAAGAAATAGGTATAAGGATACCAAATAATGAAATAATTTTAGCTATCGTAGAGCAATTAGGAAACCCAATTGCTACAACTTCTCTTCATAACGATGAGGATAAAATACTAGATTATTTTACAGACCCGTACACTATTTTTGAAAAATACGACGACAAGGTAGAATTAGTAATCGATGGAGGAGTTGGTCGTTTAGAAGCGTCCACCATTGTTAACTGTACTAATGAATCGCCTGAAATCGTTCGCCAAGGTATAGGAGAACTTTTTTTATGATACTTATTGTTGACTGTGGTAGTTCTAAAATTGTAGACATTCAACTTTGTGTTGATGAGTTTATGGACTACAAAACAATTACTTTAACAGAAATATCAGAAGGAGATTTTGATAATGTAAAAGGAGTTGTTTTGAGCGGAGCAAACCGATTGATAACAGAAAACAATTTAGACAGCTATCTAATTAATGTTAAAATGATTCTAAAAAAGGGAATTCCAGTATTGGGGATTTCATTCGGTCATCAAATTATTGGTTTAGTAAATGGAGCATTCGCTTCAAGAATGAAAGAAGATCGAGATTGGCAAGTCATAGAATCCTTTGAAAAAAATCCATTATGGGAAAAACTACCTAATGAGATTGAAATGATAGAAGACCATTGTGAATCCATATCAGTGCCTAGTGGATTTAAATTATTAGCCTCTTCAGATACTTGTGTAAACGAAGCTATGCAACATGAATCCAAACTAATTTTTGGAGTACAGTTTCATCCAGAAGTATCTGGTAATCATGGGAGAGTAATATTTGAAAATTTTATTAAACTTTGTAGTTAGCAAATCCTTTAATTTATCTTATAATTCTTTAAAAAAAATTAAATTTGTGCTTTAGATGGAAGATGAAAAATTTATAGACATTGAAAAAATCATTTCAAGTAAAAATCCAAATTTACTTAAATGGTTGCCTCGATTTATAATTAGATATTTAAAAAAAATCCTCCATCAAAAAGAAATAAACAAGTTTTTAATAGATAACAAGCATAACTATAATCAAGATTTTTGTTTATCAACATTAAAACTGTTAAATGCTAATGTTGAAATAATAGGGAAAGAGAACATTCCTAAAGAAGGAAAGATTGTACTAGCAATGAACCACCCATTAGGAGGAATGGATGCCATGGCACTTGTTTCAGCTTTAAAAGGACATAGAGAGGATTTAAAATTTATTGTTAACGATATCCTACTTCATTTGAAGAATTTAAATGACATTTTTTTAGGAATCAATAAACATGGTCGAAATGGTCTTTCAGTCAAACAACAATTAGACGAATTATTCTCAAGTGATGATGCAATCTGTATATTTCCAGCTGGTCTAGTTAGTCGAAAAATCGACGGAGAAGTAATGGATTTAGACTGGAAAAAATCATTTGTAAGTCTATCTAAACAGCACGAAAGAACAATTATTCCAGTTTATATTGATGGCCACCTCTCCCCTTTTTTCTATCGATTATCTAACTTTAGAAAAAAAATAGGTATCAAAGCTAACATTGAAATGTTGTATCTTTCAAATGAATTCTTTAAATTAAAAGGACAAAACATAAGAATTATTGTTGGTCAGCCAATTTCTGACTCCTTTCTAAAAGAAGAGAAAAACGATAGAAAAGTTGCCCAAATAATTAAAAAGAAAGTTTACGAATTGAAAAAAAGCTTCTAATATGAATAACGATAAAAATATTATTCCAGCAGTAGAAAAATCTATACTTAAAAAGGAGTTGACCAAAGAACTTTTTATTCGTAAAACTAGAAAAGGGGATAATGAAATATACATAGTTAACATACATAACTCCCCTAACATCTTGAGAGAAATTGGTCGTTTAAGAGAAGTTACTTTCAGAGCTTCAGGTGGAGGAACTGGAAACGAACTAGATTTAGATGAACACGACACGCATGATATTTGTTACGATCAATTAATTGTTTGGTCTCCAGAAGACGAGGAGATAATTGGAGGATATCGCTTTATAAAATGTGAAAAAACACTTAACAATAATAGTACCGATATACTTTTATCAACAAGCCATTATTTTGAGTTCACAACTAACTTTACCGAAAAATACCTTCCCTATACCATTGAATTGGGAAGAAGTTGGGTTCAACCAAATTTTCAACCTTCAGTCAACCCAAGGAAAGGACTTTATGCGCTGGACAATATTTGGGATGGTTTAGGTGCTCTTGTTATTCAAAATCCTGAAATAAAATACTTTTTCGGAAAAGTTACGATGTATCCAACTTATAATAAGGAAACAAGAGATTTCTTACTTCACTTTATGCATCATTTTTTTCCTGATAAAGAAAACCTAATGCAACCATTCCATCCTTTGAAGCAGTCTTATGATCAAAATAAATTCGACCAACTTTTAGCAGGGCTTGATTTTAAAGATAGTTTTAAAGTTTTAAATACTTTCGCAAAAGATAAAGGAGAGTTTATTCCACCTCTAGTCAATATATACATGAACCTATCTCCAAGCATGAAAACATTTGGAACTGCTGTGAATAAGGAGTTTGGAAGTGTAGAAGAAACTGGAATACTAGTAACAATAGCGGATATATACGAAGAAAAGAAAGACAGACATATTTCTAACATAACATCATAACTCAATTGTGATTTTAGTATGATATGTAATAAAAATTAATGATAATATTTTACCTAAACCTCAATCATTAGTTGATGTTCTTGTATTAATTTTCGCATATTCATTAAAGCATACCTCATTCTTCCAAGTGCTGTATTAATACTTATACCTTCTTGATCCGCAATATCTTGAAACGATAATTCTTGAAAAATCCTCATTTCCAAAACATCTCTTTGACTTTTAGGAAGAAAACGAACCAAATCAACCATTTGAGTTTCTAGTTCATCTTTAATAATTAACTGCTCAATATTTAAAGATTGATCACTTAAAACATCAAAGATATTAAAGTCTGAATCTTTGTAAGTTGTTTCGGAAACAAAACGAACTCTATTAGCTTTTCTAAAGTAATCAATAATGAGGTTGTGAGCAATTCTTAAAGCCCAAGGTAAAAACTTACCCTCTTCATTATAATTACCTTTTTTAAGGGTGTTAATTACTTTTATGAAAGTTTCTTGAAATATATCTTCGGTTAAATCAGCATCTTTCAATTTCATCAGAATAAAACGATGCACCCTATCTTTATGACGCATTAATAAAGCTTCAAAAGCTTTTTCATTCCCGGATATATATTCGTTGATTAAAACGTGATCTTCTTTTTTAGAATATAACATAACTCACTTATTAAGTAAAACAATCAAATTATTTTAATTTTTAAAAGTAAACTATATCTATAGGCACACGTTTTTATTAAATAATATCACTAATATAAGGCATTGAATTAAATAAACAAAAATTATATAAATTAATTATCAACTCAATGAGTAAAACAAGGATTTCAATGAGTAAAATGTAAAAGCACTAAAAGAATCATCTTTAAATAAACAATAAAAAAGGGCCATCAAAGATTGACAACCCTAATTATAAAAGCTTAAAAATATTTAGTGTATAATTGTAAATTTTAATTTCTTATACCCAGTCTGATAGTTAATATCTAAATAATAGATACCATTTTTCAATTTTGAAACATCCCTTAATACATCTTTTCCTGTTGGAATAAAATGATCTACAATTCTTCCTGAATTATCAGAAATACTTATTTCTAACAATAAATAATCCGATTTAATATTAATATAATTATTTGATGGATTTGGAAACAATAAAATACTGTTTAATTCATTGTTTTCTTTAAGATTAGTACACCCTACTTCTATAGTTGTAGAAGCAGAAGCTATACATCCATTCCCATTTTCATAGGAATATGTGATTGTATGTGAACCTAACCCAGCATAACTTGGATAGAAAGAAGCAACAACATTTCCATTAAAAGAATATTCTCCGCCAATTGGCTGTCCACCTGATAATAAAAATTTGGAATCTGTTTCACAAACGTCACTTATAGGACTTATCGATACCGAAGGGACAAATAAAGGTGAAGCAACCAGTGAAGAAATAGAGCTTACACAGCTTCCTGCTGTCTCATATACTGTATATGTTCCATTTTGACTCACAGTGATTGAGTTTCCTGTTTGACCAGTAGACCATGTATAATTACCATTATCTAAAATTTCAAGTCTAGAAAAGCCACAGGTATCTATCAAATTAACAATTGGTGCGTCAGGTCCTTCAACTATTAGAACTGTAACTTGGTCTGAAGCAACTGGACATAAACCATTTGAAACGTTTAATGAAAAATCTATCTGACCTGAAATCATATCATTGTTACCTGGAGAATAAACTATATTCTCTAATGTAGGATCTACTATAGAACCATCCCCAGTAGTAGACCAAGAAATATCTCCTGAAGAAACGTTAGACTCAATTTGTATAGTACTATTATCCAAACAAAAAGATTGATTCATTTGCGTATTAAAGGAAATCACTGGTAACTCATCAATATTTAAAATCAAATCATCAGACGCACTTAAACAACCATTTTGATTAATCACATCAAATGTTAGGGTTACAGAACCTAAATTTACATCAGAAATACTTGGTGTATAGATTGGATTTTCAATTGTATTGTCATCAAATGTACCTGTACCATTTGTCGACCATAGAAACAAACCATCTGTCCCATTTGCGTTAGTTGTAAAGTTAGAACTTGAACAAATTGTTTCATCTAAACCTGCATTAGCAAAAGAATTCGTTCCAAAAGTAAGCAATAAGTCATCGGATACATTTGGACATTCTCCAGGGTTTGTAACCCCTAAAGTTAAAGTAACAGAACCTGAATTTATATCTGTCATACTTGGTGTATATATTGCATCTTCAATGGTTGGGTCGGTAAAAACTCCTGTTCCACTTGTTGTCCAGTTTATTGACCCGTTTATAACATTTGAATTAGAAGTGTAAGCTACTAAAGAAGAGCATAGTGAAGCATCCAAACCTGCTTCAGCTTCTGAAATATTATCTATTGTCAATAATAAATCATCTGAAGCATCCAAACAACCTCCACTTGATACTGTTATCGTTAAAACAACTGAACCTGTTGAAATATCATTATTACCAGGAGTGTATTCAGCATCTTCCACATTCGGATTTGTAAAAACACCATCTCCATTAGACCCCCATGTAACTATACCATTAGATGAAGTAGACGAAGTCGTAACAGTTTCTGTTTCACATATTAATTGATCCACTCCAGCATCAGCAGAAGGTAGCCCTGTAATAGCAAGTTCTATATCATCAGTTGCATTGGAGCATACTCCTGGATTTGTAACAGTCATGGTTAAAGTCACATTTCCATTAGTTATATCATTTGGACCAGGCGTATAAGTAGCATCTTCAACTGAAGCATCAGCAAATATACCATCCCCTGTAGAAGACCATAAAATAACTCCGTTTATTACACTTGCTGAAGAAGTAAATGAACCTGAATAACAAATCGAAGCATCCAAACCTGCATCAGCTTCTGAAATATTATCTATCGTCAATAATAAATCATCCGAATCATCTAAACAACCTGCATTTGAAACAGTCATTGTTAATATAACAGAACCAGAAGATATATCTGAAGTTCCTGGAGTATAAATTGGATCTTCGATAGTTTCAATACTAAAAGAACCGTCTCCTGATGTACTCCATAAAATGGATCCGTTTTCGGCTGTTGCAGAAGTATTAAAAGGAGAGGACTCACATATTAAATCGTCTAAACCAGCATTAGCTGATGTTAAACCTAATATACTTAAAGTTAAAGCATCTGAAGCATCTGAACAACCATCTTGATTTGTAACATTCATCGTCAAGATTACATTTCCATTTGAAATATCCCCAGCCCCTGGAGTATATTCAGGATTCTCGAGAGTAGCATCATTAAACAAGCCATCTCCTGAGGTTGACCATAAAATAGATCCATTGGAAGCCATTGAAGAAGTCGTAAATACTGAACCTTGACAGATAGAGGTATCCAAACCTGCATTAGCTGAGGAGTTTGAACAAGTTGATTGGATCACAATTGTATAATCTTCAACATCTCCTATTGAGAAAGATGAGGAACAAGATCTTTGTCCATCAGAAATAGAAAGCGACCCTCCTATTACCCTCATTAAAAGTGGAACTCCAGTTACAGCATCATTTGGTATCAAAATATTAGAAGTTAATACTCCTGTATTTCCTGTTGGAGCTGATGAAACTGAACCAGAATAAACCATTTCAGCTGGACTTAGAGTATTGTCGTTATTATAATCAATGTAAACCTCAACTAATTCATCTAAATCATAAGCCCTCAAAGAAAGAGATAAGTCATAAGTTTGTCCGCTTGTTAAAATTGTTGAATTAGAGCACCTGTAATCTGAATAACCACCATTTTCATAACTATCAGAAGTGTTATTTAAAGTATTCAAAGAAACATTATAAACAGTTTGCCAAAAATTTCCATTATAATTAGATGTTGGAGTACATGGAATTGATGGTGCTGTTCCTACATAAATAAAATCACTTTTAGTATCAGTAACCGTTCCAAATGATGTTGTAACAGCTAATGTCACATCGTATGAACCAGGGATAGAAAAATTTACAGTAGGATTCTGATCAGTAGAAGTTATTATTGTTGCTCCATTTTGTATCGTCCACAAATGCGATATGGTTGAATATGAATTTGAGTTAACAAAAGAATTAGGGATACAAGATGAACGATCAACAAATGTAATCGAAGAGTTCGTACAAACAAAATTAGAAGAAGCAGTAAATTCAACTGTTGGCGAAGAAACAGGTACTAATGACATATTACCGTTTGACTCTAGAAATGATGACCTTGGACCAGTCATGGCAGCTATAACTCTAACAGATTGTCCAGAAGTGAATTCTGACTGACACGCATCAGAAGAATAATCCATGTAATTATGAATATATAAGTCATTAGAAGAGCCACCATCACAACTATTATTACCAGTCACGCAATCACTACTACTTCTAATGTGAGGAGGTGTATCACACACCCTATCACCATCTAAAGAACAATTATTGTTTACCGGACAATTATTCCCGCTATTATCTCCTTCAAAAGTGTGATACAAATTAAAGGCATGTCCAATTTCATGAGTTGTGGTTGTGTTGTCTCTTAATTTAAATTTTGAAGCTAACATCAACGTACCATCAAATGTTGAGCCGTGTGCTGATGCAAAATAAGCATAACCCTGAATTCCAGCACCTCCATTATTACCATCTATTTGAGACACTAACCATATATTATAATATTGAGTAGAATTCCAATAACTATAAGCTTTAAGATCTGTATCACTTATTCCAGCTGTATTTCGCATGACACCATCACTTACATAAGTAGGATTTCCAGTTAAGTCATACCTTACAATTCCATTTGTACAATTCCCATTTGAATCTCTAACAGCCAACGAAAACTCTAAAGTTACATCAACACCATTACCATCCCCTAGTGTTCCTGGTATTTTTCTATACCTTTCATTTAAACTGTAAATAGCATCTTGAATCTCTTGATCTGTAATAGATGTTAATGAAGTCCCATCACTCATAACATGAACTACAACAGGTACTTTATAATCTGTTGATGCTGTTTTTAACTTTGACTTATTTTTTAAAAGATAAGTTTCAAAATCTTCAGTATTTTGACGATATTGAGAATCAGTTAATAACCTTTCTTTATGTAAATCATCAAAACCACAAGTATTATTAATTACACCTTGTGAAAATGAAAATAGAGATAAAAAAAGAGTTCCAAAAAATAATCTATTCTTTAACATATTTAAGTTTTTATTAAAAATAATTAAATCTATATTATTCGATAACAGAAATTTTATTTCTTATAATATTATTGTCATTAATAATATTAACAAAATATATTCCTGATTTAATATTTAAAAGTTGTACTTCTGATTCTTTTGACTGATTTCTAATCACTTTAATAATTTTTCCGTTGATGTCAGTGATTTCGATAGAATAATCATTAAAATTGGTTAAAACTTTAAATCCTCCAAAACTTGGATTAGGAAAAACCTGAACGATATCATTATTCGTTGACTCACCAATTGATGCACATTGCCCGACAGAAAAAGTTTGGCTTTCATTACCTGAGCAATTATTTAGATCAATATACTCATATGAAACGGTGTATGTACCAGTTCCATATATAGAAGGATTAAAAATTGAACTTATTACATTATCAACTTTATAAATACCCCCTAAAGGTATCCCCCCAGTTAAAGTTATCGAAGATGAATAAACACATAAATCTTCAAATGTATTCAAGGATACTTGAGGGACAGTATTGATTGTTATCTCTACATCGTCAACCGAATTAGCACAGAAATTATTTGAAACAGTCATTGTAAGTATAACAGTACCTAAATTAACATCCTGTAAACTTGGTAAATAGGTTACGTCCTCAGAAGATACATCCATAAAAGAACCTGTTCCAGAAGTACTCCATAAAATTGTTCCATTTGAAGATATTCCATCAATGACTATATTAGAATTAGAGCATATAGACCGATCAGCTCCAGCATCCGAAAATGGCGATTCAAAAACATTAATAGTTACATTATCATAATTAACACAACCATTGATATCAGTTCCAGTTAAAGAATATACCGTTGAACCTGATGAAGGAGAAAAATCCACTCCATCCACAACTCCATTGTTCCAAGAATAACTAACTGCACCACTTCCTATTAGAGAAGTATTCGTACCAAAACATATATTTTGATCAGAACCTGCATCAACATTAGGTAAACTATTTAATGTAATAGAAATATTATCTGAAACTGAAGAACAACTTTCATTTGAAACATTTAAAGTTAAATTTACAGAACCACTTATTTTATCATTAACTCCTGGTATGTAAGTTGCGTTTTCTATAGAGGAGTCATTAAAACTTCCATCTCCAGAAGTAACCCAATTACTATTTCCATTTAAACTGACTGCATTCAATAAATAAGTTTGATCTTCACATATTTCATCTTCAGATAAAGTAATATTAGAAGTTGGAAATAAATTTATACTTAATGATAAAATATCATTTGCTGAAGTACAAAAAGAGTTGGAAACTTCTAAAGTTAAATCGACAGTTTCATTTATAATATCATTATTTCCAGGAGAATAGACCGGATTCTCCACTGTAACATCATCAAATGTTCCATCACCTGATGTTGTCCACAAAATTATCCCATTATCAACAGAAGCACTTAAAGTATAATTGTCATTTTCACAAATTATATCTTGACTAAGAACAATATCAGCTGTAGGTTCTGGTTCAATATTAATAAGAGAGACATCAATAGCATCTGAACACCCTCCACTTGAAACCGTCATAGTCAATGAAACTGTACCATTATTTATATCGTCTATACTTGGAGTGTAATTTACATTTTCTAAGTTATCATTGTCAAAAGATCCATTCCCTGAACTTGTCCATTTAATAGTTCCATTTGAAGCTGAACCATTAAGAAGTACATCTGAAGTTGAACATATTGTTTGATCTGAACCTGTATTAGAACTTGGAATCCCAGTTATTGTTATGACTAAATCATCTGAAGCATCAGAACAACCATTAGTATTTGTTACATCTAGTGTTAGAGTTACTTCACCATTTGAAATATCATTAGCACCAGGACTATAAGTTGGATTTTCAATTGAAGGATTATTAAATGTCCCATCACCTGATGTAGACCATAAGATAACTCCTTCACTTGCAGTTGCTGAAGTTGTGTAAGAAGATGAAGAGCAAATCAAAGTATCCTGTCCCACTTCTGCAATAGAATTATTACAAAGTGACGAAATAAAAACTGTAAAATCTTCTGCTTGTCCATAAGTTAATCCTGAACAACTTGAAAAACTATTATTTTGAACCTCAGCTTTAACACGCATTCTTAGATAAGTATTTAATGTTGCGTTTGGAGGTATTGTGAAATTCTGGGTCACTTCCGCGCCATTAGTACTTAACAAGCCTCCACTTTGAGTTATCTCTTCACCTACATCATCGAAATCACCATCATTATTATAATCAATCCATGCTTTGACATAATGGGTATTATACCATGTACTCACATTTAAATCATAATTCTCATTTTCTTCTAAATTTATTACGCTCAAACAAGAAGTGGAGAAATCCATATATCCATCTGTTGAATTATCAATATTTGTAGAACTTGAAGAATTTATTACTCCATTAAGCTTAACATCAATAATACCTCCATAACCACCATTTAACCCTAATCCGCTTGTAATTGAGTTACAACTTGATATAGGAGTAGTAAAAGTTCCACTAGGAGCTACAGCACCTAATGAACTTGTTAAACTAGCTCTAGAAGTAGCTAAACAAGCTAATACTCTATCTCTTTGCCCAGCAGTAAATCTATCCGGGCAACTAGTATAATTCATAATGTTATGCATTACCTGATCAAGCGTTCCAGATGAACAAGCATTGTTTACTCCATTTGGACAGTTAAAGTAAATAGTATTATTATCATAATTTAAGTAATTCATTATTGGAGGAGTATCACAAATAAAATCACCTTCTGCAGAGCAATCAGATTCATTTGGAGGACATACTCCAGTATCACCACCTTCAAAAGGGTGATATAAGTCTAAAAAATGACCAACCTCGTGAGTTACAGTAGAATTGTCTTTATTAGAAGACATAGTACTAGAAAAAGACGTTCCATTTGGATCATACCCAAACACAGTAGACATCATTACAGCTCCATTATACTCATCAATTCCTACCGGTAAATTAGCATATCCCTGAACACCAGCCTGTCCATCATTACCATCAATCTCTGACACAATCCAAAAATTCATGTATTTATCAGTAGGCCATTTACTTAAATCCTTTAATTCTTCATCGTCGGCACCGTTGGAATTAGACCTATTAACACCATATTGAGTGTATCCAGGAACAGAACTTGCATCTACCCTTACAATACCATTTGTAGAATTACAGTTAGGATCTCTTTTAGCTAATACAAATTGTACTCCCATATCGACACTTACTCCTCCATTTGCAGTATTAGAGTAAACATCATTCAAGTTATCTATAGAGCTAATTATTTGTGCATCAGAAATATTTGAACCAACACCTACATCTTCACCTTTATGTAGAACATGAACTACTATAGGAATAATTATAGTAGTTCCAGATTTCTCTTTCGGCTTCTTAAGGTATTCTTTTATTAATAAATTATGTTGGCGATACTGATTTAAAAAATTGGGGTCATCTAATTTTTCATTTAATAATGATGTAAATCCACATGGTTCATCTATATGGTTTTGTGAATATAGAATATTTGAAAAAAAGAACGTTAAGATTAAAATTAATATAGATGTACATCTAGACTTTGTTAATTTAATTGACATTATAATATGTTTAAGATAATAACATAAATATAATGTTTATATAACAAAAATAACTTGTTAAGTATCTACACTAAATTATTAGCAAAAAGAAATAAAAAAAAGGCAAAAAAAATACTAGATAAAAACCTATAAAACAATAACTTAAAAACAAACAAACTTTATCAACAAAAGAAATAAAGTTATTAAGAAACTATCTTTTCTACATATTTAGAATTAATAATTCGGAGTACTCCCATATAATCTAAAGTGAATTCAATTAAGTCACCTGTTTTATATTCCTTTTCATTTTCTCCTAAATCAATCACAAACATATCTGAACTAGCTCCTACTATTTCAATATTTTTATCTGTTGGTTTAATGTGAGTAGATTCAACATCTAACAATCCAATATCAATTATAGCTCGATAAGATTTCTTACCTAGGTTATCTTCATCAAACTCAAAAGTATTTCCTTCCAAATTTGTCCCCATATCCCCTTGAGGAACTAGAGGCTTCTCAATTAATTCAATAATTTCAGAATACAATCTAAAAACATTAGACTCCATTTCTTTAAAAGGAGAATCGTTATAAACATCAGTACCTAAAAATAAAGTTTCACCAACTCTAAAATGATTAATACCCTTTGGCAATAATTTTTGATAAATTAATGGTATTGTAACCGATGAACCTCCAGAAACATAAGGGATTAAGCGATTAAACTTAGCCTCAATAAGTTGTTCATACAAACTTAACTGAATTAACTTATCATGATTTGGCAGAACGCCATATAAACAAGATAAGTTTGCACCAATTCCAACTACTTGAATATTTTTTAACTTAAAAACTCTTTCATAAAACTCTATAAAATCATCCGCCATTACACCTTCACGTAACTCCCCTAATTCAATCATGATAATGATTTTATGTGTCTTATGTTGCTTTTGAGCTTCTTCAGACAAGAGTTGAATAGTTTCTATTTCAGTGTTTACACTAATATCAGCATATCTTACAATATTTGGTATTGAGCGTTTTGCAGGTGGCTTGATATAAATAGTCTCTACAGATGGTTTTATAGATTTAATGATTTTTAAATTTGTTACTCTTGAATCACAAACTTGTAATATGTCTAATTTAAGTAACTCATTTAAAAACTTTTTATTCCCACAAAGTACCTTAGAAACAATTGCCCATTGGATATCTTTTTTTTTAAATAACTGATTTAAATGATCAAAATTGAATTTTAATTTTTCTGAATCTAATTTAATAAAAGCCATAACTATTTAACCAACCTCATTTCTAAATATTTGTTTGTAAAACCTAATTTTTCATACAGAAATTTTGCAGGATTATTAGGTTCAACATGCAAAGCAATATCACCATGAGCTAATTTAATAGCTTCTTCCATCATCTGCTTTCCAATTCCTTTCCCTCTAAAACCAATGTGTGTAGCAATATAAACTAATATATTTTCAGGTATGTATGATTTCATTCCAGTTTGATTAACAATAATCACTGAAACAACTGTATTATCCATTTTTCCTACTAACACAAACCCACCAAATGAAGGTGATTCTTTAACCGCATAGTCAATACATTTCGATATATCAGATTTTGGATCACCAAATTCATCCAAATGTTCAAATAAAAAATTAATTATATCTTCTTTTTCTATTAATGAAGGCTTTGTAGCCGGATTGTACATTTTAATATCTAGCATGTATTTATTTTCTTATTAGAATTGTATTTTCTTAAAAATAATAAAAATGTAACATCTATCTTCTTTATTTGACTAAAAAGATGTTTTTTTTATACTTTTTTAAGAGAGCTTTAATAAATAACCTACTTTTTTTTCAAAAATATATGTTTCAGAATACTGTATTCTTCTGGAGAAATTTCAAGACCTCTTCTAACCATCATATTATTAGAATATTCAATTGCTTTATCAAATTTAAATGAAACAGAATTATCAATACCTCCCCAAACAAATGAATCAACAAACTTTTTAGGAAACCCAGAACCGAAAATATTTGAACTCACTCCTATTACAGTTGCCGTGTTAAACATAGTATTAATACCACATTTACTATGGTCTCCCATGCAAACCCCCATAAACTGAGTATCAGTAATTTCTTCTCTTTCTGTTTCATAAGAATAAGTTGAAACCATACCGTAGTTATTTTTTAAATTAGAAGTATTTGTGTCTGCTCCTAAATTACACCACTCACCTATTAATGCATTTCCTAAAAAACCATCATGTCCTTTATTGGAATAGGATTGAAAGACAACATTATTAACCTCACCTCCAACTTTACAATGTGGTCCAAGTGTAACAGCTCCATAAACTTTTGTACCTAACTTTAATGCGCTATTAGTATTCATCCCTAATGGTCCACGTACAATAGAACCTTCCATTATTTCCGCATTTTCACCAACATAAATTGGGCCTGTATTTGTATTTAATATAGCTCCTTCTACTATAGCTCCTTCCTCCAAAAAGATCAAACTTTCGTCACCAATAACCAAATTAGATGACGAAAGATCTTTTGAAACTCTACCAGAAGTTATTATTTTAAAATCATTTCTTAAAACCTCATCGTTTTTTTGAAACAGATGCCATCTCTCATTAATAATTACTGGTATCTGACCTTTAAAAGCTACTTTCCCTTCTCCTTTCCCTATTTTAGCCAACCAAGTATCATTAAGCATTAAAACCTCATTATCAGATAAGTGATAAATAGCAGCAATTAAATCTTCATTAGGTATTACTGAAGCATTAACTTCTATCACATCATTTTTAGAAGAAGGAAATTTGTCACTAAGATAGTCTTCCGTCTTATAAGTAACTTCTGCTCCAGAAAGAAAATAACTCCACCTTTCATCGTTAGTAAAAAGACCTATTCTTAAGTTACCCACAGGTCTTGTAAGGGTTAAAGGAGCAAATTTTAAATGTAAACCATTATCGTTTAATTGAATATTCATCTGCAATAATTTTATTTTTTTCTTTTATTGAAACCACATACAGTCCACCAAAAGTAAGTATTCCATTTAAGATAAGTAATTCGTGGCTAAACACATAACCATTCAAAAACTTAACAGAGTTTAAAGATATCAGATAACAAATTAATGGACTTACTATACAAACAATTGGTACATATATTTCTTTTAACTTTCTTTTACTAAAGATACCAAAACTAAACAACCCTAATAAAGGCCCGTATGTATAACCTGCTATAGTTAATATAGCTCCAATAATATCACTATCTGGATTTTTGACTATATAATCTCGAGTCATTAAAATAATAACCAGAAAAAGTAATGAAAAACCTATATGTACAAGGATTCTGTACCTTTTTTTATCCTCTTCTTTTCTCTTATCAAAATTTAAAAAATCAATACAAAAACCTGTAGTCAACGCTGCCAAAGCACTATCAGCAGAAGCATAAGAAGAGGCTGTTATACCTAAAAGAAAAAATACTCCTGCAATCGTCCCAAAACTACCTAAAGCTAATGTAGGAAAAACATGATCTGTGACAACACTTCCGTTAATCATTGGTAAATCAACACCTTTTACTTCCGAAAAAACATATAATGCTCCTCCTAGTGTTAAAAATAAAAAATTCACAAAGACTAAAACTGTTGTAAATGAATACATATTTTTCTGTGCATCCTTTAAAGATCTACATGTCAGGTTTTTTTGCATTAAATCTTGATCTAATCCGGTCATAGCTATTGCTAAAAAAACACCTCCAAGGAATTGTTTCGGAAAAAACAAATTAGACTTATAATCTTCAAAAAAGAAGATTTTAGTCATTGAATCACCCTTAATAGATTTTGTTTCTTTAATCCTATTGAATAGTTCTAAAAAATTTACATCAATAGAGTTAGCAATAGTTATAGTACAAATAATAACAGCACTAACTAAAAAAAAGGTTTGAAATGTATCTGTATAAACAATAGTTTTAATACCTCCTCTAAAAGTATAAACCCAAATTAACAGAACTGTTGTTAATGCTGTTAGCCAATAAGGAACACCTAAATCTTCAAATAAAAACAACTGTAATACAAAAGTTGCCAAATATAAGCGAATAGCAGAACCTAGAGTTCTAGATAAAATAAAGTATGCAGCCCCAGTTTTATAACTTATAGTACCAAACCTATCTTCTAAGTATTGGTATATAGAAACAATCTTAAGGTTATAATAAATTGGCATTAACACTATAGCAATTACTACATACCCTAAAACATACCCTAAAACAATTTGAAAATAAGCCATGCTCTCTCCAAGAATTTTTCCTGGAACCGATATAAAAGTTACTCCTGATAAAGAAGCACCTATCATTCCAAAAGCTACTAAATACCAAGGACTTTGTTTATTACCATTAAAAAAAGTGAGAGAATTTGAATTCTTGGATGTAAAATAAGATATTAGAATTAAAACAATAAAATAACTTACTAAAACTCCTATGATTAAACCTGTAGACATACCTATCTAATTTGCCAATTTATAATCTTCTTATCATCACCAACAGTAACAAAAGAATTGAATTCAGTTATTTCAAGAGCGTTAATAGAGTGAGAATGTCCTCCATCTTTCTTTTCCACTTTTGTAATAAAAGAGTAATTTTCTAAATTCCACAATTTAATTGATTTATCCCTACTCACTGTTATAAAAATATTATAATCAGCAAATGAAACTATATCATATATCGCAAAATTATGGGCTGGAAACTCACTTATAATTTTATTTCCCCTCCAATTAATAACTTTTAAAAATGCATCTTTACCGCCTGATATAAGTAAATCATCATTTTTTGGATGAAAAATAACTGAAGTTGCTCCATCTTTGTGTTTTTTCGAGTTATAAATCTCATTATAAAACTGAGTTTCAAAAACCCTTAAAGATTCATCTTGACATGCTAACGAAATCAATGTACCAATACTGTTTATACTGATTTTCCTTATTTTACCACAGTTTAATGGAAGAAAAGAAAGTAATTCAAATGTCTCACAATCCCATATAGCTAAATTTCCTTCTAAATCAGAAGTATAAAAATGATTCTTAAAAAGATTAGTTTGAATTGAAAAGATAGAAGATTTATGTTGTTTATAAAACTTCAACTCTTTCTTTAAAGCAATATCAATTAAATGTAAATCTCCATTAGATAGACCGATTGCTAAAACATCATCTTTTATTATTTTAATAGAATACGTTGAATTAGACAGTTTTATACTAAAATTGTCTTGATCACCAGTTTCAAGGTTCCATTTAGCAACAATCTTGTCTGCACCTCCAGTAAATAAAAAACCATTTGATTTAGTACAAGAATATATTGCACCAACATGACCTGAAACTTCTTTTATCTTAGTAAGCACTTATCCTATTCTTCATCTTCATCTACTAAAGCCTCTTCGTCATTAACTTGACGTAAACGATCAGCATAATCAGAAGGTAAAAATTCAAAAAAGGTATCTCCTCTCAATCCTAACCTCAAGCATTCTAGAGGAATAACTTCATTGGGCCCAATATTTCCTAGATTAACATTTTCCCCAAAAAGTTTAATAAACCAAACTTGTTGATTTTTTTGTGGAGCTTCCCAAAGTATATCACCTGGATCAACTTTGGCTATAATTTTATTTATTAAATAAGTATGAGCTGTTCCATTTGGTCTGAAAACACCAACATTTCCAGCTTCTCTTCCTTCAGCAATTACTTTCCAAGAACCAGCCTCCAGTTCTTTACTCATCATTTTCACCCATTTACCTGGCGATACAATAATTCCAGAATCTTTTGAACCTACTTCAGACATTATAGTCCTTTCTTTAGAAAACCTATGAATTAATTCACATTTCTCATCATGGTTCATTATAATTGAACCATCAGATATTTCTGCAAGCTCTAAATTATACTTATCTAAAAGTCTTAAATAGTCTTCAACCTTTCCTCTTGCATAAAAAGCTTCAAAAAGAGTCCCTCCGAAGTAAGGTTTTAAACCTGCTTCTTTATAAACATTTATCTTTTCCTCTAAATTGTTTGTAACATAAGCTGTCCCAAAACCAAACTTAACTATATCAGTTAAATGTGCACTTGCAGATAAAAAGTCTTCTGTTTGTCTAATACTTAATCCTTTATCCATCATCATTGTTAAACCTTTCTCTCTAGGTTTATCAGTTCTTTCTGGAATGTAAGATAATTCAAAATTCATATTTAAAATAATTTAAGCAAAGTTAAATAAATTATACAACTCAGCTAATTCCTATTGTATTTTACTCTTCTATAATTCGATATAGTGAAGTATGTTGTTTTAAATCTGGATAAATTTGAAACAATTCTTTTGCTTTTTCTTTATTAAAAGCTGCATATTCAGAATAAAAATAAATTGCTTCTTCCTTCCTTCCTAACTTCCATAAAATATTTACTTTTAGGAGAGGTGCAATACTTTTTTCAACATCAGTGCAACTAGTTTCTAAAAATTCTAATGATTCTATTAAAGATTTATTACTTATTAAGTTCACGCAACTAGTCAAGCAATCATTATCATTTTTATCTTTTTCTAAAGCTAATTTATAGTTTTCTATAGCTGAATCAAAATCTTCTAATTTCTCATAAGCCCCAGCTAAAACTGAATATATACCGGCATTATCAGGATCTAATTCATTTGCTTTTTTTATTAAAGTAATAGCCTCTCTTGTTCTTCCTTGTAAATCTTCAACAATACCTAATCCTAACCATGCATCAGGTAACATTGGAGAAAGCTCTAAACTCTTTTTATAAAACTCTTTAGCAAGATTTAATTCACCTAACTGTTCATGAGCTTCCCCTATATAACACAAAGCAATTGGATCTTCTCCATCAAGCTCCATACACTTATTGAAACTTTCAATAGACAACTGATACTTTTCTAACGATAGATAAGCATTACCTAGGTTAAAATATACTGGACCAAAATCATCATTAATCAATACACAGTAATCATAAGCCCAAATCGCTTTTTCAAAGGATTCCGATTTTGAGTATGCATTTCCTAAATTATACCAAGCAGTAAAAGAATAAGGATTATCATCAATAAAATCAGAATAACATTGAATTGCTTTTTCATAATCTTTTAATTGATCATAACAAAAAGCAATTTCATAAATTGCCCCTTCATTTTTAGGATTATACTTTATTGCTTCTTTCAAAACTTCAAGAGCTCCTTTATAATCCTTTAAGTTTTCATGTTCCATTGCTAAATCAAGATATATTTCATCCTTATCTTCTGGCTCACCAAGAGTTAAAGAATCTCTAAAATATTTAATAGCATTTTTAGAATCTCTTAATTGACTAAATATAGAAGCTTTTGTCAGAACTACTTCAAAAGAAACAATTTCAGACTTTTCAATCTTAGATAAAACACCTAAAGCTTCTTTTAACTGCCCCATTGCTCCCATTGACTGCGCCAACCTAAGTTGAAGGTTTAAGTTAAATGAAAAATATTCAAGGGCATGTTCAGCACAACTTTTAGCTTTAGAGTACTGACTGGTAATCAAATAATGATCAATAATAGCTTCCAAACGATCAGAATCTAAGAAATCAATCTTGCCATTTTTAAGATAAGACTCAAACCTTTCCAGATCCTCTTTTAAACTCCCTTCAAAATAGCTATCTCCTTCTTCCTCTTCATTATACATTTCATTAATTTTATATAAAATTAAATAAATTTAATATGCTTTGTACTATTTATACTTAATCTTTTCAACAGAGTTTTAACAGTATTATCTGAATTACCTTGCTTTGTTTTCAAGCATGGGTACAAAACTAAAATCTCCATAATCTTTAGTATCAAACTCTTCTTCAGATATTTTAGTTATTAACTGCATTCTCTGCACACTACCTTCACCTATTGGAACAACCAATTTACCACCAACTTTCAATTGTTCAACCAATGCAGTTGGAACATAAGGAGCACCGCAAGTAACAATAATACTATCAAAAGGAGCAAAACTTGGTAAACCTTTATAACCATCACCATAAGATAAACGAGGTGAAAAATTGAAATGTCTTAGAATATACCCAACTTTTGAATATAACTCCCTCTGTCTTTCAATTGAAAATACTTTTGCTCCCATATCACAAAGTATAGAAGTTTGAAAACCTGAACCAGTGCCAATTTCAAGAATTTTATCTCCTTTTACAACTTCTAATAGCTGAGTTTGAAAAGCAACAGTAAAAGGATGGGAAATAGTTTGACCAGCACCAATTTGAAAAGCAATATTACTGTAAGCTTGTTCAGTAAAAACAAGATCTAAAAAAAAATGACGAGGAATATTATCAAAAGCCTTTAAAACATTTTCATCTGTTATCCCTTTAGCTCTCAACTCATTAATTAAATTCCTACGCATTCCTTTGTGCTTGTAGGTATCTTTAAAATCACTTCTCATAAAACAAAGATACTATATTGTTAATATACATTATCAAAAATTTTTCATTAAAAAAATTAATGTAAACCTAATCTCCTTCTTAAAAACCACTCCAAAATAAATAAAAAAGAAATCAGAAATAAAATCCAAATATAATCCACAAACTTATTAAACTTAGGTTCAGCATAACTTACTGATGTAATATCTGAACGTTTTTCAATATCAACAATTAAACTATCAATATTATCAAGAGTATAGAACCTTCCATTACTATTGGACGAAACCTCTTTTAAAAGGTTATGATTTGACTTGGTGTTTAGATCCTCTTGATAAATATCAGAAACTACAAAAGTTCCTTTTTTAGTTTTAAGCTCATTATTATAAGTTGTTTTAGCTTCCCAATCATATCTACCAGGAAGCATGTTCCCAAGAGGTAAAACATAAGAATCTTTAAGAATTGAAAAATCATTCTTATACTGTAATCCTTTTTCATCAATGTATGTGAAATGAATTAATGGTTTTGTTGTTAATTTAAAAGTTTCATCATAAAACTCGGCTCTCAAGAAAACTTCGTCTGCTCTATTTATCTGATTAGGAATAATAATTCTAAAAGGATCTTTATTATTTCTAACTAATAAATACTGAGTTACTTTTTGAATCAATTCATTAAAGAAAGTGTTTGTTTTATTTAACCTATACTCCTCCAATTTCCACCTCCAAATACCTTCACCATATAAAACTCCAAACTTTGAAAAAGAGTTTCTACCAAAGTAAAACAAAGGTTCTTTTTTTACAACACCACCTACCCTCTGGTTTAAAAAAATTGAATTAACATCATTCAATTCAACCGATCCAAACTTTTTTTGTAAAGGTGGAAATAAAGGAACTAAAGTTTTCAATTTATCAGTTAAATAAAATAATTGGAAATTATCATTTACTATGGCTTGTACATCATCATTTTCTAATCGCAAATCAACTTTTAATCCAATTGGAAGCTTGTTAATAAATGTTGACTCGGTCTTTGTCCCAAAAATATATAAAACTGGAACATTACTACTCTCAATAAGTTTTTGAACAGAGACACCTGTACGAAAAATAGGTTCATGCCAAATAACTAAATCTACATCTTTAAAATCACCATTATATTCTGAAACAAAGTTAGACTCAATAGTAATTTTATCATCTTTATTCAATACATTTTTTATAGCTGAAATATCTGGATGAGGTGAGTCGAATAAAAACAACACTTTATTTCTAGACTCTAAAACTTCTATATTAAAATCTTGTGTATTATTTTTAACACTATACTCGTTTTTAAACTCTGACAAAACAACTTTATATTGTTGAACGCCTATATCTTCAGCATTTAATAAAAAATCAACCTCCTTCACATCCAAATCTTCTTCATAGTAAAGTATTTTTTCTTCAATTTTTCTTCCTTTTTTATAAATTGAAACTTTTGACTGTCTTCCTTTCAGATGATTTGACTCTACAAAAACTTTTATCGGAAACTCATTCTCATAAAAAGCTATCTTATTCACGATAACGTTTTTAACCTTATGATCTACTTTAGTAACAGTATCACCTATGCCTACAGTAAAAATTGGTGTATGCAAAATCCTCTCACTTGAATTAAGTGGATTGTTCCCGATATTATAGTTCCCATCAGAAACAAAAAGAATAGCTCCAAGATTGTCATTATAAAAATTATCTTGTAAAAAATCAAATCCTTCAGATAAATCAGAAGATAAGTCTTTAAAATTTAATGTATCGTTCTGTCTAACCTTCTCACCTATCAGATAAGTTTGAAACTCAAAATCTTTTTCAAATCTTTTTTTAAGCTGATCATTTACTTTTATTAAACTTGACTGAACAATATTGCTATCCGAATAATTTAACATAGATGAAGAATTATCCAACAAAGAAATAAAGATTGGTTTTTGAACTTTATATTCAACTTGCTTATAAACTAAATTCAATAACAATAATCCTATTAAAAAAAGACTAAAAGATCTTAATGTAAAAAGAAAACTCAAAAAGACCTTCTTATTTTCTGATCTTCTTATTTCTTTTAAATAAAGAACTAACCCCATAATAATAGAGCATAAAGCAATGGGTAAAATCCACCAAAAATAAACATCAGATAAAACGCTAACCATAACACGAATGTAATAATTAATAACAAACAAAAAGAGTAAAAAAATCAATTATAAGTTAAAAGTTTAGCAAACTAATAAACATATATTCTGTGATAATATTTAACATAAAAGCAAACAATAAAACTTCCTCATCAAAAAAAAACTACTTTTAAATAGAAAAAATGAATCTTTATATAATTATAAAAAAGATATTTTTTTTCATAATTAGTATGTTTAAAATTAATATATTTGTAACGATTTAGGTGGTTAGGTTAGGTTGATTAGAAAAGGATATGAGACTCCCGTCTTGTATCCTTTTCGCTTTTTAAAGACTTTAAACCTTGTAATCTTTATGGTCAAAAAGTAGCAATTCCAATTGAATCCTTCCCATATAAAAAAAAACTGATTATTTTTTTTTCAATTTTGTTGAGATTAAAAAGAATATTATTAATATTGTCACAAGTTTAGAAACAGCATTGTTTTATAATAATTTCCAGAGTTATTTTATTGTTTATAAATTTCTCAAACTCAAACATTATATTATTTATCATTTTTTATGGATAAAAAAGATTTAGAGAGTAAAAGACTCCCTGATTTAAAAGTTATTGCTAAGTCAATTGGTCTTAAAGGTTTTGAAGCACTCAAGAAAGCAGATTTAATAAATTCAATAATTGGAGGTTCTACTCCTCAACCATCAGTAAAGTCAGCTGAAAATTCAAAAGATAAAGTTGAAAAACCTGCTGAAAAACCTAAAAGAGCTAGAACGATTAAAAAGGTTATTGTCGCTGAAGAAACTAAGACTGAAGATCCTCAAAAGGAATTGTTTAAAGACAAACCAGCTGAAAAAACTGAAGCAGTTAACGAAACTTTAAATTCAGACCAAGAAAAAAACTCTGAAAAACCAGCTTTTGTTAAACGTACAAAACCAAACCCTCACCCAAGTAAATTAGCTAAAAACAAAGAACGACCTTCGAAAGAAGCAGTTATTGAACAAGTAAATCGTCAAGTAAATAAACCTAACCCAAATCAACAAAATAGAAATAATCCGAATTTAAAAAAAGATAGCCCAAACAAACCAAACCCAAATCAACACAATCAAAAATCTCCACAACAAATTGCCAGAGAAAAAGAAGAAGAAACTTATGATTTAGTTGGAATTGTTTCCGCTGAAGGAGTTTTAGAAGTAGCTCCAGATGGTTATGGGTTTTTAAGGTCTTCAGACTATAACTATCTACCATCTCCAGACGATGTTTACATTTCTCAAAGTCAAATTAAACTTTTTGGAATTAAAACTGGAGATACGATTAAGGGTTCTATTCGTCCGCCAAGAGAAGGTGAGAAATTCTTTCCTTTGGTAAAAGTAGACTCTATTAATGGTAGACCTCCTGCTTATATTAGAGATAGAGTTCCTTTTCAATATTTGACTCCACTTTTTCCTGATGAGAAATTCAACTTAACTGGTCACAAACAGTCTTCTCTTTCTACTAGAGTTATGGATATGTTTGCCCCTATCGGTAAAGGTCAACGTGGATTGATTGTTGCTCAACCTAAAACTGGTAAAACAATGTTACTTAAGGATGTTGCTAATGCAATAGCGGCAAATCATCCAGAAACATATTTAATCGTTCTACTTATTGATGAACGTCCTGAAGAGGTTACTGATATGGCTAGAAGTGTAAAAGCAGAAGTCATTGCTTCCACATTTGATGAACCAGCTGATAGGCACGTAAAAGTTGCTAATATTGTTCTAGAAAAAGCAAAGAGAATGGTAGAATGCGGACACGATGTTTGTATTTTATTAGATTCAATCACTCGTTTAGCAAGAGCCTACAATACAGTTTCACCATCATCAGGTAAAGTACTTTCTGGTGGTGTTGACGCAAATGCTCTTCACAAACCAAAACGTTTCTTTGGTGCTGCAAGAAAAATTGAAAAAGGTGGATCGCTTACTATTTTAGCTACAGCATTAACGGATACAGGTTCTAAAATGGATGAAGTCATTTTTGAAGAATTCAAAGGAACAGGTAACATGGAGTTACAATTAGATAGAAAAATTGCAAATAGAAGAATCTTCCCTGCAATTGACTTAATTTCATCCAGTACGAGACGTGATGACTTATTACTTAACAAAGACATGTTACAACGTATTTGGGTACTTAGAAAATTCATTTCAGACATGAATCCTGTTGAAGCAATGGAATTCTTAAAAAACAACATGGAAAATACTATGTCTAATGAAGAATTCTTAGTTTCGATGAATCGTTAAAAATCAGAATTATACTTACATTTGTCCCGGCTTATTAATTACAGGTCGGGACTTTTTTTATTTGAATACCTATGAGAATTACATTAAAAACAGGAATATTATTTGCTTTCGGATGGATGTTAGTAAAACTAAGTTTATTAGGTATGGGAATAGCCTCATCTACATTTGAGTTTTCCATAATGACCAATATGCTTTTTTTAATTTTAGCAATAAGTGTAGGCCTATATTTACAAAAAAGAAGAGATACTGAAACTGGGAATGCTTTAAGAGATATCAAAAATGGTATGGTTACAGGAGTTCCTTATGCGGTTCTAGTTAGTATTTTCCTTTTTTTCTATTATGAAAAAATAAATCCAGAATTTATTGAACACCAAATCTCGGAATCAGAAATTGCATTAGACAAAGAACTAAACGACCCTCAAAAATTTCAAAAGGTAAAAGATTCAAATCCTGATTTTGAAGTAATGACAAAAGAACAAATCAGAACAAAAATAGTAGCAAATACGAAAGGTGTGTACAGTGCTAAATCTACTGCTATATTAGCCTTATTAGCGATGACCGTTTATACTACAATTAATAGTTTACTAATCACAGCTATTTATAGAAAAGTTGTGTTTAAGAATAAACCTTGATTAAAGATTATTAAACGATATTTTTAAAATTTGAAATTCTCTAAGAGAGTTAAAATCTTGACAAAACTGAATTTTACTTTGCAACTGTAAAACTTCATTTTCAAATAATTTTGATGATGATTTTGATAAAAACACCTCTTCAACTCTACCTAAATTTGAAATCTTCATACTGACTTCAATATTTCCTTTTGTTCTTAAATTTGAACTTAAGTATTTTTAAAAATCAATATTTGATCTTTTTATAATGTCATCATTATAGTAATCACGATAATTAAACTTCAACAATTCTTTACTAGTTAAAACATTTTGAAAATTAATAAAACCTAAATAATTATACTCAGAGTAATTATAACTGACTAATAAAGTATGGATCAAGTGTAAAAGTTGGGGCTAATTATTTCTTCCGATACTTTTTTTAGCTGAAAAAAGTATCCAAAAACAGCTTTTTCAATTTTACAAGGAACTTTTTACGTTCCGTTTCACTCCACAAAAACCGCGGTTAAATGTTGAACTACATGCTTTTTTCTTTCAAAAGCAGTGCTTTTTCTTCCCCATTTCATTACGATTTGGAACGCAATTCCGCTCCATTTACCGACTAGTTCTGTGCAAAATTGAAGTTATCGCTTCGAAATTTGACATTTTAGATCTGTTTTTTAATTTCAAACTTACTAATTTAAGAACTAACTTTAACTTATATCAATATTTTAAATGTCTAAAAATCAATACTTAAACTTAAAAGAAAATAAGAGTATTAAATTTTTCGAAACATAATAACCGAAGCATATTTCGGCCTAAGCAATGAAATGCAGTAAACAAGAATAAACGAGTAAAGCTGAATCCATGTCTAAGCTCAGCTGTCAACAATCCAAGTATTGGTTGTTTCTAACAGCGTTTGCGAGTTTGGATGAAGCTACGGAGTGTTTCGTAGTTTTCAAGTTTTATTGGTTCAGCCCTGACCTTTTGTTTCTTTTGGGTCAAGCCAAAAGATATAAGAAAAAACTTTTTTAAGTTACACTATTTATTGCTTTCCCCACAAGTTTTAGGTTTGATCCTAAAGTATCATCTCCCTTTCATTTTTAAATCAGATTAAAAAAAAAAAAATTAGAACAGATTATCCTAAAGAAAGTTTTTTCCCCTCTCTCCCTTTAAGAACTAACGACGAATCAATAAAGTCGATACTTGAATTACAATAATGCAAGAACATACTTTCATTAATCAATAAATTGAACTTTTTATCAAAAAAACAAGTAAGAAACAATAACAATATTTTCATCTAAATAATAATTCCTACAAACTCTCAATCACAAAATCAGTTCTTCTGTTCTTAGCTTTATTAGCTGCAGAAGTATTAGCTACTTTAGGCATTGTATCTCCATAACCTTTAGCATTTAATCTTGAAGGACTAATTCTCAAACTAATTAGATAATCTTTTACGGCATCGGCACGCTTTTGAGAAAGCAATAAATTTTCTGAAGAATCACCTTCATTATCCGTATGTCCTTGAATTAGAATAGTTGAACTTGGATTTTCTTTTAAGAAAGAACTGAACTCTCTAAGAATAAACTTTGACCTTCCATTTAAAGCACTAGAGTTGGTAGGAAAAAGTATGTCGTTTATAGTGTACGCTACTCCAACTTCCAATTTCTTAATTGTTAAATCATTTTTAGGCATAGAAACAGGCGTATTTTTAGAATTTGCAGTAGGTACTTTTTTACTCACTTTAGGAGATTTATTTAAAGAACTAACCTTGTTGTTACTATTCTCTACACCAACACCTGAAGCATTAGCATCCTTTTTAGAGTTTGCTCTATCGTCTTTAGTGGTATTTACTGCTAAATCATTATCTGGTTTATTTGATTTTGTTCGAATCGAAGGAATTTCATCTGTTTTCTTATCTGCAAGAGCAATATCTTTAGGAGCAGCTTCTACCTGTTTTGTAAACTCTTCTTTAGTAATCAACTTAGAGTCAAAAGCATAACCTTCTTTCTTCACAGTTACCATTACATCTTGTTTCGTTGGATTCTTAACAACTACAGCATATCTTCCGTCATTTCCATTTACACGAACTTTAGATTTCTCATTCGTACCATCGTAAGCCACCTCAATTGTTGCATCCGTAATAGGATCTCCGTTTTCATCATTCAATTGACCCTTCATAATAGTTACCGCTGACGGTCTTGCCTCTTCGTACAATTCAAAAGCATAAATATTCCAGTCTCCACCAGTCCTTGAAGAATAATAAGCCAATTCACCATTTGTTGAAACAAATATACCCAGCTCATCATCCGGAGTATTAATCGGGATACCAATATTTTTCGGTTTAGACCATACACCATTTTCTTTTCTTATGTAAAAGATATCTAAACCTCCAGCTCCTCTTCTTTCTTCCGTTGAAGAAGAAACAAAATAAAGGGTTTCACTATCTTGGTGCAAGAAAGGGCTTTTATCTTTTCCATCTGTATTGATTTCATCAAAAGGCATTGCATTTCCCCAGACACCTTTTTCATCTCTATAAACAACATAAATATCGTTATCCCTTGTATTAGGTCTCATTGCAGTGAAATACATAATATTTCCATCAGCAGAAAGAGTTGGTTGACCCTCCCAACCGTTTGGAGTATTGATACCATCTCCCATATTCTCTAAAGGAGTCCAAGAAAAATCATTCCCACCTTCACCACTTCTAGAGTATTCTGTTCTATACAAATCACAATTCAAATAAGTTCTTCCGCTATTTTGCATCTCATCTTTACAAGCACAGATAATCATTTCTTTATTATCTACAGACATTGTAGCAGCTCCATAGCTCTTAAATTCACCAGTATTAAAAGGAGCGGAAAATTTCATTCCTTTATCAAAAGGAGAAGCAATATTTAAACGAGTAGCAAAAGAAAACTGTTCTCTAACTTTATCTCTCACCATCTCCCCTAATCCACCTTCATCCACAGTACGCGTAAAAAACATCAATTCATTATCCGGTGAAATCATTGGGAAATACTCTGGTAAATTTGAACTTACATTAGGCACCATCTTAGGATCAAACGGAACGGTATTTTTCAAAAACTCTTGTTCTTCTTCATATTCAGTCATCACCTCATTGATATCCGCTACTTTTTTCGCATAATCTTCAGGGAACCTTTCGATATCATCGTGCTTATAATCTTTAAACTTCTTAAACCACTTAATAGACTCCTCCATTTCTCCTTGAGAATAATTTATGACACCCAAATAATAAAAACAGTCTGCATTAAAATCATAACAATGTTCAAGGGTTAACTTATACATTTTTTCAGCTTTTTCAAAACTCTTATCTCCCATCTTAGGAGTAGGGTATTTTTCATAGTTTTTAATACCTGTTTGATAAGCATACATTGCAAACTCATGGTATGGTGTGGCATTGTCAGGATTCAAAGCTATTGCTTCATTAAAAGCACTAACTGTTGACAAAACATCCGTTGCTTTTTTAGCTGCATCTAATTTTTTCATCACCTTCTTACCTGGAGGTAAACAAGCTTCATCTTCCTCTTGAGAAAAAAGGAATCCACTAAAAAAAGTAAAAAAAACTAAAACAGTTGAAGTAATTAATTTATGCATAAGAATTTGTCCTTAAAAGTATTTCAAATAATAACTTATAATATTTATAAGTCACAATCCAAGTCAAAGATTACAATTTTTATACCTCTATTTAAAGAAATCCAATAAAACTTACCAACTATTACTATGTTAAAAAATATTTCTGTAGAATTATATTTCAATAAAAGCAGAAATTAACTTTATAAAATGAAAGAACTATTCCAAAAATACAAGTCTTACTTTATTGATTTATGGCAATACCTTGTGATTGTAATTATATTTATTTTGGCAGCTATTTTTATATTATAAAACACTTCTAATACGATTTATAACATTCATAAACAGTTTAAATTTTAATGAATGATTATATTTGTATAAATCAATACGTTTATTCGTGGAAATAAAATTAGACATATCTATTGTTATCCCTTTATTCAATGAAGTGGAATCCTTACCTGAGCTTCACTCTTGGATAAAAAAAGTAATGGAGAATAATAATTTTTCTTACGAGGTTGTCTTTATTGATGATGGTAGTAAAGATGGATCTTGGAACATTGTACAAAAACTTCATGAAGATTTCCCTGAAGTAAAAGGAATAAAATTCCAAAGAAATTATGGTAAATCAGCTGCTCTTCAAAAAGGATTTGAAACAGCAAAAGGAGACGTTGTGATTACCATGGATGCGGATCTTCAAGATTCACCTGACGAAATACCAGAACTTTACAAATTGATCAAAGAAGATGACTTTGATTTGATTTCTGGATGGAAAAAGAAACGCTATGATCCTATAACCAAAACTATTCCAACAAAATTATACAACTGGGCAGCAAGAAAATTAACAGGAATTTATTTACATGATTTTAACTGTGGACTAAAAGCATACAAATTGGCTGCAGTGAAAAGTATCGAGTTGTATGGTGATATGCATCGCTATACTCCTCCTCTTGTAAAATATGCTGGTTTTAATAAAATTGGAGAAAAAGTGGTACAACACCAAGCTCGAAAGTTTGGATACTCAAAGTTTGGTATGAATCGTTTTTTAAATGGACCTTTAGATTTACTTTCTGTAGTTTTTATGGGGAAATTCGGAAAAAAACCTATGCATTTTTTCGGTGCTATTGGGACTTTTCTTTTTATCATTGGTTTTTTGTTTGCTCTATACCTAGGTATTGACAAATTATTCATTGATCAAACTTCAAGACTAATAGCAGAACGAACAGAGTTTTACATTTCAATAGTTGCGATGATTATTGGCTCTCAATTCTTTCTTGCAGGTTTTCTAGCCGAATTAGTTGGAAGAAATTCTTCTACTCGAAACCAGTACTTGATAGAAAAAACATTAGGAGAATGAGTTTACCATGGGAGATAGATAACGACTGGACTATTTTCTTAGATAGAGATGGTGTTATCAATAAAAGGATCATGGGTGGATATGTTACAAAACCATCAGAGTTTCATTTTTTAACAAACGTACCAGAAGCTATCCAAACATTTAATAAAAAATTTAAATACACTTTTGTCGTTACTAACCAACAAGGAATTGCAAAAAAAATTATGTCAGTAAGTAACTTAGAAGAAGTTCATCGTTATATGAATACGCTTTTGAAAAAGGAAAATGCTCAAATTGACAAAATATATTACGCTCCAGGCTTTAAGAACGAAGAAAACTCTTCACGTAAACCAAACTCAAAAATGGGAGAAATAGCTCAAGCTGAACACCCAGATATTGATTTTTCTAAATCAATAATGGTTGGAGATACGGATTCGGATATTTTATTCGGTAAAAATTTAGGCATGAAAACTGTTAGAGTTAAAACAGTTGAAGAAATCAATGTTCAAGCAGATTTCACCGTTAATAGTTTATATGAATTATCAAAAGTCCTTTAACATGTACAAAAAACATTTATCAATTCTCTTTATTTCTTTCTTCTCTTTATGTGTAATTGCGCAAAATAGAATAGATGAAAATGGAAATAAACAAGGACCATGGAAAAAAACCTACCCTAGAAGTATTGCAGTTCAATATGAAGGTCAATTTAAAGATGATAAACCAGTTGGTACCTTTAAATACTACTACCCTTCTAGAAAAATTCAAGCAATAATAAAGCATGATGAAAATAGTAATCGTTCTTACGCAGAGTTTTTCCATGAATCAGGAAATACACTTAGTAAAGGGATGTACATTAACATGAAAAAAGACAGTATCTGGAAGAATTATGCTCCATCAGGAAGATTAAGTTCAACGGAAACTTTTAAAAACGACACATTGAATGGCTTAAAAATCATTTACTACCTCCCAGAAGATTTGTACAATAAAAACAAAACAATAGCTTCTAAAACTTACTATAAAAACGGTAAAGTTGAAGGAGAGAAAATTGAATACTTTGACACAGGAATCATAAAAACACAAGGAAACTTTGAAAACAATGCTAAACATGGTGTCTTCATCACCAACCACCCAAATGGAAAAGTAATGAACCTAGAGCGATACAAAAACGGTATTCTCCACGGTTGGTGTATTGTTAAAGATGGAGCAGGAAAAGAAACATCAAGAGTGTATTACTATAATGGAGAACGTTTAGAAGGAAAAAAGTTAGAGCAGAAACTACAATATTTAAAAAGTAAAGGAATAAACCCCAATGAATAAGTATCTCTTTTACATATTGATTCTTCTGACTGTTTTATCTTGTAAAAAAGATGAAGTGGAAGTTTTTAAGTCTCATGCTAACTACTTTCAATTAACACCTGGTAGGTATACGATTTTTAATGTAGAAGAAATGTACCATGATGAAGACCTTATCATCAAACACGACACAATTCGTTATCAACTAAAGACAGTCATTGGTGAAGAATATACAGATAATGCCGGCAGGGTTGGTAGAAAATATTACAGATACCAAAGAACAGACACTTCTTTTCAATGGGAAGTCAAAGATGTTTGGGTTGCTTTACAGACAAACACTACAGCCGAGTTAATAGAAGAAAACCAACGTATAATAAAACTTTCCATCCCTATAACATCAAATAAAACATGGAACTTAAATGCTTTCAACAGTTTAGAAAAGAAAGAAGCAAGTTATGAAAAACTTCATCAAAACGCCTTAATAAACGGAATTTACTTTGACTCAACTTTAAAAGTGAGACAAGCTTATTTCAAATCTCTAATTGATTACCAAAACCAATATGAAATTTACGCTACTAACATTGGACTAGTCGGTAAAGTGTACAAAGACTTAATTATAGACAATTTTGATACTTTAGATGTTCAAAAAGGGAATGAATTGCATTACAACCTTATTGAATATGGAATTGAATAATTTAAATTAAAATGAAAATTTCTATATTCTCAACTTTCTTCCCTTATCGAGGAGGAATCGCACAATTTAGCTCACTATTGTTTAGAAGCCTGGAAAAGAAAACTACAATCAAAGCAATTACTTTCAAAAGGCAATATCCAAATTTTTTATTTCCTGGAAAAACCCAACTTGTAACAAAAAAAGATAAAGTAGACAAAATAAGTGCAAAAAGAACGTTAGACTCCATTAATCCTATCACCTATTACAAAACAGCTAGAGAAATAAACAAGCAAAAACCAGACCTATATGTATCAAATTATTGGATGACTTTTTTTGGTCCTGCATTAGGAATTATATCTAGACTTCTAAACAAAAACATCAAACAAATTGCTGTACTTCATAACGTAACACCTCATGAAAAAAAGTTTTTTGACAAACCGTTCACTAAATATTTCTTAAAAAAAACAGATGGGTTTATAGTGATGTCTGACAATGTATTGAAAGATTTACTTCACCTTAAACCAGAAGCGAAATTTATAAGAATTGATCACCCCGTTTATCATCATTTTGGAGAAAAAATTGAACAAGAAAAAGCAATAAAAAAACTAAAACTAGATCCTATCAAAAAAACATTACTTTTCTTTGGATTTATTAGAGAATATAAAGGCTTAGACCTTCTTTTAAAAGCATTCGAATTATTAGATAATGACTATCAATTATTAATTGGTGGTGAAATTTATGGTGATTTCTCAAAGTATCAAGAACTAATAGATACCTCAAGAAAAAAAGAAGATATTCATTTATTTACAGACTACATATCTGATAGTGAAGTTCCATTCTTTTTTTCAGCATCAGACGTTTGTATTTTACCTTATAAGTCAGCTACTCAATCTGGTATTACAGCAATATCTAACCATTTTTGTTTACCAATAATAGCAACTGATGTAGGCGGATTAAAAGAAACTATTCTAGACAAAGAAACAGGCTTAATAGTTGAAAAAGTAAATGAGAATGATATTTCAATAGCAATAAAAAATTATTTCCAAGAAGATTACAAAAATCAATTTTCTCAAAAAATAGCACTTCAAAACAAGGCGAATTCTTGGGATAATTTTGCTGAAAAATTACTTCATTTTGCTAGTTCAATTAAATAATCGTTGCTTTTACACACTCTACAGTAAGATTTTGTTAATAAACTTAATAAATAGATAGAAAAGTTTATTGATAGTCTTAATTTGAAATTCTATATTTGCGACTTAATATTTATAAATTTAACTTACGAACATGCGTAATAAAGGTTTTTTTTGGTTTTTAACCGTATTGTTAACAGCAATTTGTCTTTATCAGTTATCCTTTACTTGGGTAACATCTAACACTGAAGCCAAAGCTGATAAAGAAGCTGACATTCGTTTAGCAGAATTAAAAGAAGAAGCTACCAAAAATGAAGGGATAGCTTATTTACCAAATAATACTAAAGTAGATTTCTCAAAATCAGATGCTGAAGAAATTGCAAAAAGTGCTTTTGTTAACCAGGTTCTTAAAGAAAAGGCAGACTCACCAGTTTACCCAATATTCGGATCAACGTTTAAAGATGTAAAGCAAAGAAGTTTAGCTTTTGGATTAGATTTAGTAGGTGGAATGAGTGTAACTCTTGAAATTTCTATTCCTGATTTAGTAAAAAGTTTTGCAAGAAATGAAAGAGATAGTCACTTCAAAAAGCCATACGAAGCAGCTTTAGCTACTTATGCTAAAGATGGTGGAGATTTTATTTCCATTTACATGCAAGAACACAAAAAGCACAATGGTGATTTTCAAATTGTTCGTTTATTAGATATCGAAGAAATTAGTACATTAAGTATTAATTCTTCAAACGATGAAGTAATTTCTTTCTTAAGAGAGAAAGTTTCAAGCTCAATGTCTGGAGTTGAACAAATAATGGAAAGACGTATTAATCAATTTGGTGTTGCTCAACCAAACATCCAAAGAGACGCAACAAAAAATAGATTATACATTGAGTTACCAGGTGTTCAGGATGAAACAACAGTTGCTGAACGTTTACAATCTACTGCCAACCTTCAATTCTTTGAAACTTACCAAGCTAATGAAATAGCTTCACAATGGAACCAAGCTTCTGTAATATCAAAACAAACAACAGAAGAAAAAAATAAATCTAACGATACTACAGCAGTTGAATCTCTAGAATCTCTTACAAGTTTAGAAGCAAATGCTTCAAAAGGTTTATCTGATTTAGTTCAACCAGCTGGAACTTACTCTATCGGGTTTGTTTCCCCGGAAGATAAATCAGCAGTTGATGATTTGTTAAGAAGAAAAGATATTTTATCTATTTTCCCAGAAGACTTAAAGTTCATGTGGTCATCTGAAATGGAGTCCATCGGTAACAATTCTAAAGAAATGGCTTATACATTATATGCTGTTAGAATTCCTGCAAATGGTAAAGCTAAAGTTGGAGGAACCGATATTAAATCTGCTTCAACTGGTTTTGACCAATCAAGCTCTTTAATCACTGTAGATTTATCTATGTCTCAAGTTGGTGCTGAAAAATGGGGCCAAATGACCAGTGAAAATGTTGGTAGAGTTGTTGCTATCACAATGGACGACGTTATTTACAGTGCTCCACGAGTTATAAATGCTATCACTGCTGGTAATACTCAAATTTCTGGAAGTTTTTCTGTTGAAGAAGCGAAAGGTTTATCAGGATTATTAAATGGTGGTGCATTACCTGCTCCTTGTGTTATAAAAGACCAATCTAAAGTTGGTCCTACAATTGGTGCTGAAAATACAAAATTAGGTTTAGCTTCATTTGGGATTGCATTAGCTTGTATTTTCATCTACATGATTTTCTATTACGGGAAAGCAGGTATTGTAGCTGATATTGCTCTATTCGCAAATATTATTTTCATATTTGGAACATTAGCTTCTTTCGGCGCGGTTTTGACTTTAGCAGGTATTGCGGGTGTTGTTCTTACAATAGGTATGGCAGTTGATGCTAACGTAATAATCTTCGAACGTGTACGAGAAGAAATCGCAGCAGGTAAAGACAACCGTTCAGCAATTGACTCTGGTTTTAAAAAATCTTTGTCCTCTATTATTGACGCAAACGTAACTACATTGTTAACAGCGATTATTCTTAAGGTTTTTGGATCTGGTGTAATTGAATCGTTTGCAACAACTTTAATCATTGGTTTATTCACTTCTTTATTTGCAGCTTTAGTTATATCTAGATTAATTATGATTTGGATGATGAATAAAGGAAAAGAAATAAACTTTGATTCTAATATTACTCGTAATGCATTCAAAGGATTAAATATTGATTTCATAGGAAAAAGAAAAATGTATTATGGTATTTCATCGATTTTAGTGATTGGTAGTTTATTAGCACTATTTACTAAAGGCTTAAATCCAAGTGTTGAATTTTCTGGTGGACGTACATTTGGGGTTAAATTTGAAAACTCTGCTGAAAAAGAGATTGAATACCTACGTGCTAACCTAGAAACAGTATTTGTTGAGAATGGTAAAATTTCATCCATTGACGTAAAAACGAAATCTACTAACTATTTCGTTGAGATAACTACTAATTACAAGCGCTCAGATGAAAAAGCTAACAATTTAGTAAAAGAAAAGTTAATTGAAGGACTTAAATTATCTGAAAGTAAACTAGGTAAATTTGATATCGTAGAATCTAGAAGTGTTTCTCCTTCTGTTTCTCAAGAGTTAATTAATTCTTCTTCAATTGCCGTGATTTTATCAATTATCATGATTTTTGCTTACATCTTAATTCGTTTTGGTAAATGGCAATATTCTGCTGGAGCAATTTTATCTTTAGCACATGATGTTACTATTGTATTAGGTATATACGCTTTATTTAACGGTATCCTACCTTTTAACATGGATATTGATCAAGCATTCATTGCTGCAATACTAACATTGATTGGTTATTCAATTAATGATACTGTAATTGTTTTTGATAGAATTAGAGAGATTACACGTTTCAAACCTAAAACAGACAGTATTACTAATATTAACGAAGCATTAAATTCTACAATGGCTAGAACAGTAAATACATCGTTCACTACTTTCTTTGTTTTATTAGTAGTATTTGTATTTGGACCAGCAGTAATTCAAGGATTTGTATTCGCAATGATGATTGGTGTTGTAATAGGTACATACTCTTCTTTATATATTGCTACGCCTTTCTTAGTAGATTCAGAAAGTAAAAAGGTTTAATAGAAAACATAATCGTTATGATTTGAGGTTTTACCTAACGGTAAAGCCTCTTTTTTTAAAACATTTTTCATTTCCGTATAGTTCAGAAAAAAACATAAAAACAAAAACGCAATCTAAATTAATAGATTGCGTTCCTTTTTTAATAAATTTAAAGATTATCTGCCCCCCCTAAGTAACTAACTATTTCTTTTTAAAAGTACTTGTACCAAAAGGAATATACAAAGGGCAAGTCCCTAAAATGCTAGTGATTACAAAGACGCCTCCTAATGCAACAAGAACACCTCCAAGAGCACCGGAAACAGTTCCTGTAAAATACAATAAGAAGAAAATAATTACGATTAATAATCTTATCACCTTATCTGTAGATCCCATATTTTTTTTCATAATATAATATTTATTTATAATTAATAAATTCAAATTTATGTTTTAAAAGATAAATATACTGTGATTTAAATCATTATTAATAATGATAAAAAAAGCCTCAAGAATTAACTTGAAGCTTTTTAAGATTTTAATTAAGAATCAATCAGTTTAAAAACCATTGACACCATTTACAGTTGTATACTTCAATACGTTCTTTTTATCCGGATGAATACGTGCAAAAGCAGATTGAACAGCTAATGTACCTTCATGGAATCCACATAAAATCAGTTTTAATTTATTTTCGTAATGGTTAACATCTCCAATAGCATAAATACCAGGTATATTTGTAGAATAATCCAATGTATCAACTACAATTGCATTCTTTTCAATTTCTAGCCCCCAATTAGCAATTGGACCTAAACTTGGTTTCAATCCAAACAATGGTATGAAGTGATCAGCGTCTATTAGAAGTTCACCATCTTTTTTATGTTTTACAATCACCTGACTTAATTTATCATCGCCATTTAAGCCAACAACCTCTGCTTCTGTCACCAATTTTATTTTACCTTTTTCTGCCATATCAATTACCTTCTGAACTGAATCTAAATGTCCACGGAAAGAACTATTTCTATGTACCAAAGTAACTTCAGAAGCAATATTATTTTCAGCTAAAAAGATCGACCAGTCTAATGCAGAATCACCACCACCAGCTAATACACACTTCTTACCCTTATAAAACTCAGGGTCTTTAATAATGTATTCCACTCCTTTATCTTCGAAGTCAGTGATGTTGGAAATAGGTGGTTTTCTTGGTTCAAAAACACCTAACCCACCAGCTATCATAACGATTGGAGCATGGTGCTTTGTTCCTTTAGCAGTAGTAACTATAAAAGAACCATCCTCTTGCTTTTCAATCTTAGTAGCAGCTTCACCTAATGTAAAACCAGGTTTAAATGGTGCAGCTTGTTCCATTAAGTTATCTACTAATTCCCCAGCTAATACTGATGGAAACCCAGGTATATCATAGATAGGTTTCTTTGGATATATCTCAGAACATTGTCCACCAGGTTGAGGTAAAGAATCTATTAAATGTGTTCTCAATTTTAACAAACCTGCTTCAAAAACGGTAAACAATCCAACTGGACCTGCACCAATAATAATTATATCTGTTTCTATCATTTTTACTTTTTAATTATAAAATTATCTTTTAACATCAAAATTAGCTAAAAAACTACAACTTTTCTCATTCAAACAAATCAGTTGATAGGTATTTATCTCCTCTATCACAAATTATACAAACAATATTTCCTTCTTCAATTGTTTCACTTAATTTTAGTGCTGCTGCAACAGCACCTCCACTACTCATCCCTCCAAAAACACCTTCTTCTGAAGCTAATCTTTTAGCCATACTTTTTGCTTCTTCTTTATTTACTTCAATAATTTGATCTATTCTAGATCTATCAAAAATTTTAGGTAAGTACTCTTTAGGCCATTTTCTTATACCTGGAATTTTTGAACCATCTTCAGGTTGAACTCCAACGATTTTAATATCTTTATTCTTTTCTTTTAGATATTTAGAAACCCCCATTATTGTCCCAGTAGTCCCCATTGAAGAAACAAAATGAGATACTTTTCCTTGGGTATCTTTATAGATTTCAGGGCCTGTAGTTTCATAATGCATTTTTGGATTATTTGGGTTAGCAAATTGATCCAACATTACATATCCATGATTTTTAACCTTAGTCCTAGCATAATCAATTGAAGCTTCCATACCACCAGATTCAGGGGTTAAAGTAACCTTTGCTCCATAAGCCCTCATAGTTAAAACCCTTTCTCGAGTAGAGTTTTCAGGCATAACTAACTCGAGATCAATTTTCATCAATCGAGCTATCATTGCTAACGCAATACCAGTGTTTCCACTAGTTGCTTCAATTAATTTAGAATCAGGTTTAATTAATCCACTTTCAATCCCTCCTTTAATCAAACCATAAGCAGCCCTATCTTTTACACTACCACCAGGGTTATGACCTTCAAGCTTTCCAAATATTTTAACCTTAGGATTAGAGTTAATTACATTCAATTCAACCAAAGGTGTATTTCCGATAAAATCAATTAATGTTGCCATCTTATTTTTTTTCTCTAATTATTAATTCTGGATTATGATAAACCATTGAATTCCCTTTTACAGTTTTTGTTATCCAGACATTTCCTCCTATTGTTGAATTTTGTCCAATAATTGTTTTACCTCCTAAAATAGTAGCTCCTGCATAAATGACTACATTATCTTCAATAGTCGGATGACGTTTAGTCTCAGCCATTTCTTTTGAAACACTTAATGCTCCTAATGTAACACCTTGGTATATCTTAACATTTTCGCCAATAACAGTAGTCTCTCCTATTACGACACCTGTCCCATGATCAATAAAAAAGGATGAACCGATTTTGGCGCCAGGATGAATATCGATTCCCGTTTTACTGTGCGCTATTTCAGTTAGTATTCTTGGAATAAAAGGAACTTTTAATTGACAAATAGCATGAGCAATTCTATAAATACAGATTGTATAAAATCCTGGGTAAGTTCTGATAACTTCTTCTACTGACTTTGCTGCAGGATCTCCTTCTTCTATTGCCTTAGCATCTAAAACGAGTAATTCATATATAGAAGCTAGCTGTAAGTAAAAATCATTAGTTATCTTATCTGTATCTTCTTTCAACAAATCGTTCACATGAAGTAACAATAAGTTTAAATACGATTTATTTAAAGCAATTGCTTCTTCTAACTTCTCTTTAGTCGAGTAAACTTTATTACTATATGTAGGAAACAGAATAGACATTAAACCATCTAAAAAAAGCTCCACCTTTTGTTGAGAAGGTAGAACTGATTTAACAGAATGATTTTTTTTTAATATCTCTAAGAACTGCTCCATTTTTTTACTCAATTACACCAGCTGCAACTGTACTGTTTGTATTTTCGTTAATTAGAATAAAAGCACCAGTCTTTCTATTCTTTTTAAAAGAATCAAAACCAATAGTTTCTGCTGTTTTAATATTTACTTTACAAAAGTCATTTAAATTCATATTACCATCACTCTCAGATAACTCATAAGTATGAATATCAATATTATTTTCAATTTCTTTAATTACAGCTTTTGCTCTAAAACTATTTTGTTGTAATAATAATTTATTTC
>Ga0228634_1000086_pt1 | contig 83324 bp, 85 predicted proteins | sample 42DmetaG_FD_190063 | JGI IMG/M metagenome (GOLD analysis project Ga0228634, IMG submission 190063) | Seawater microbial communities from Monterey Bay, California, United States - 42D | ecosystem: Environmental > Aquatic > Marine > Coastal | place: USA: California | collected 2016-09-27 | reverse complement strand
CCCCATCGTCGGTACCGCTTTGCGTATTTCAGCAAACACCTCTGATGAATCAGCATAATTCCAATCCAAGCCCAGACCTCGAGCCATCTCTTGAATGATCCATAAATCTTGGCGCGCATCACCCGGTGGATCAATCGCTTGACGACCCATCTGCACCAGTCTATCGGTATTAGTAAACGTCGCTGTCTTCTCAGAAAATGCAGAAGCTGGTAATACGACATCGGCTAAATAAGCGGTCTCTGTTAAGAAGATATCCTGCACCACCATATGCTCTAACTCAGCCATCGATTGACGTGCATGATTCGCATCAGGATCTGACATCGCAGGGTTTTCACCCATGACATACAGGCCTTTTAAATCACCGGCATGTATCGCTTGCATAATCTCAACGACCGTTAAACCCGGTTTATTATCTAATTTACAATCCCATAATGCTTCAAAATAAGCATGCGCTTTTTCATCTGATACGGGTTGATAATCTGGGAAAACCATCGGAATCAAGCCCATATCTGAGGCACCTTGTACATTGTTTTGCCCACGTAATGGATGTAAACCTGTACCAGGACGACCAATTTGGCCGGTCATCAATGCCAATGAAATCAAACAGCGGGCATTATCAGTACCATGAACATGTTGCGATACACCCATACCCCATAGGATCATTGACCCTTTAGAAGAAGCATATAAGCGGGCCGCTTCTTTTAATGTCTCAGCAGGAATACCACAAATGGATTCCATCAATTCAGGCGAATAAGACTCTAAGTGCGCCTTCATTGCATCAAAGCCTTCTGTCCGGTCCGCAATAAATTGTGGATCGGTTAAGCCTTCTTTGATGATCGTGTGCATCATCGCATTTAACATTGGCACATCACTGCCTGGCTTAAAGGCCAAATGGTGCATTGCCTGACGCGATAATTCCGTACTACGTGGATCCATCAGAATCAATTTCGTCCCGTTACGCATGGCATTTTTCATCCATGTCGCGCCGACAGGGTGGTTGACTGTTGGGTTAGCACCGATAATCACAATCACTTCTGCTTTATCAACATCTGAAACTGGATTAGAAACCGCACCAGACCCCAAACATTCTAATAACGCCACCACCGATGACGCGTGACAGAGTCGCGTACAGTGATCAACATTATTCGTTTTAAAACCGGTTCTCACCAATTTCTGGAACAGATAAGCCTCTTCATTACTACCCTTCGCACTACCAAAGCCTGCTAAGGCATTCGGGCCTTCTTCATCACGAATACGGTTAAAGCCACTTGTTGCTAGAGCCAAAGCCTCTTCCCAAGACGCTTCACGAAAGATCTTATCGACATCATTTGGATCCATCGAAAAATCACCCGACTTCGGCGCATCATCACGACGAATCAAAGGTTTAGTCAAACGGTGAGGGTGATGGACATAATCAAAACCATAACGACCTTTCACACATAAACGGCCATGGTTCGCAGGGCCATCACGACCTTCTACATAAATAATTTTTTCATCTTTGATGTTATAGGTCAGCTGACAACCGACACCACAATAAGGACAAACTGAATCAACCTTACGATCGGGTTCTTCCATACCTACTTCATTTGCTGGCATCAATGCACCAGTTGGACAAGCTTCGACACATTCACCACAGGCAACACAAGTACTCTCGCCCATAGGGTCATCTAAATCAAAAACAATCTCAGCATGACTGCCGCGCATGGCCAAACCAATCACATCATTATTCTGCTCATCACGACAAGCACGTAAACAACGCGTACACTGAATGCATGCATCCATATTAACGGCGATACCCGGATGAGAAACGTCACAAGGCGGTTGTTCACGCGCTTCAAAACGCGGTAGACCAATATCTAATTTACCCGCCCAATAATCTAATTCAGAATTTAACGTATGGGGTTGTTCCGAGACATCCGCCTTTAATAACTCCAGCACCATTGATTGTGCTTTGACCGCACGTTCGCTATCCGTTTTAACCACCATATTTTCAGACGGCTTACGACAACAAGAAGGGGCTAAAACACGTTCGCCATCAACTTCGACCATACAAGCGCGACAATTACCTGCCTCGCCTTGACGCTCCGAATAACAAAGATGGGGAATTTCTAGCCCTTGGCGTTTTGCCACATCAAGTAACGTTTCATCTTCAGACGCCGAAACTGCTTGGCCATTTAAAGTAAAACTGACTGTATTGAGTAATTCTTCTGGATTAACGGCCATTATTTTAACTCCCCAGTTGTTAGCTCATCGGGAAAGTACTTCATTACACTGCGTAATGGATTTGGTGCTGCTTGTCCTAAACCACAAATCGAGGCATCAACCATCACCTCAGACAGCTCTTCTAATAAATCCTGATCCCATTCTAGGTTCGCCATCAAACCAACCGCCTTCGCCGTCCCAACGCGACAAGGTGTACATTGACCACATGATTCATCTTCGAAAAATTTCATCGCATTGACAGCTAAATCACGTGCCCGGTCTTGATCAGAAAACACCACAATCGCAGCCGAACCGATGAAACAGCCATATTCTTGTAAAGTATCAAAATCTAATGGCACATCACCCAGTGATGCTGGCAGAATACCGCCTGATGCTCCCCCCGGGAAATAACCGTAAAAAATATGACCTTCTTCCATACCACCGCAATATTCATCGATCAATTCACGCATAGAAATACCGGCCGGTGCAAAATGTACACCCGGTTTATTAACACGGCCACTGACGGAAAATGAACGAAGGCCAACACGACCATTGCGACCATGGTCTGTCATAAAGCTCGGGCCTTTCTCGATAATATCTCGAACCCAATAAACTGATTCCATATTATGTTCAAGCGTTGGCCGCCCAAACAAACCAACCTGTGCCACGAAAGGAGGACGTAAACGCGGCATACCCCGCTTACCTTCAATCGACTCAATCATGGCCGATTCTTCACCACAAATATAAGCACCTGCACCGCGGCGCAAATGAATCACTGGCATATTTTCAACAGGTGGATTGGCTTTTAACTTATCTATTTCAACAGCTAATGATTCACGAATAGCTGCATATTCATCACGCAGATAAATATAGATTTCATGAATATCCGTTGCCCAAGCAGCAATCAACATCCCCTCTAAGAAACGGTGCGGATCACGTTCTAAATAATACTTGTCTTTAAATGTACCCGGTTCACCTTCATCAATATTGACCGCCATCAATTTAGGTGCAGGCTGATCTCTGACAATCCGCCACTTACGGCCACTTGGGAAACCCGCACCACCCAAACCACGTAGACCTGAGTCATCCATTGTCGTTAATACATCTTCGATTGGATGCGTGCCATTCATACACGCTTGATAAGTTTCGTAACCTTGGGTGGTTAAATAATCTTCAAAAGAAATCGGGGTAATCGCTTCTGGTTGAGTATTACCAGCTTTAACCTCATCCAACACTGACTGTACATCAGCCTCTTCAACCGGATTCATGCCCACAACAGCAACAGGAGCAACATCACAGCGACCAATGCAAGGGACCTTTTGTACCCGGACATCATCGCCCAAGCCAGATTCCAAAGAATCTATCAAACCATGTGCGCCTTTCATTTCACAGGTTAATGATTCACAAACACGTACAGTCAATGGCGGTGGTGGCGTATCGCCTTCTTTAATAACGTCAAAGTGATGATAAAAAGTAGCGACTTCATACACTTCCGCTTTTGATAATTTCATCTCACGGGCTAGTGCAACCAAATGAGCAGCAGAAATAGCATGGTAGGCATCTTGAATCTTATGCAAATGCTCGATTAATAAATCTTTTTGCCGAGACTCGTCGCCCAATAAAGCCTGCACTTCTGCCAACGCTTTAGGATCAACCTGTCGACCTTTACCAACCGCTCTTGGTAATTTTAGCTTTTTACCTTCTTTTTGAGCGCTAACTGCTTGCTCACTCATGAAACAACCACCCCTGAATTAGACGCCATCACTAGCATAAATAATTAATATAACAGTGGAAAAATACCATGTGCACATGGCCTTGTGAAGTCAAACCCTTACAGCAAACCACTATAATCTAGACGTCTATGTACAAGACCGGCCATTCGACATTATTCCTCTCACAAAAGACACTGAGACTCAGGCCTTTGATCTTATTCTATTTTAACTCAAATCTGTCACAATTATGATGTTAGTAAATAAAACTCTCACTAAACATTGGACTCTTTTTTTTCAATGCCAAACACATTGTTCATAAATGACTGATAACCCAGCATTTTCATCGGGATTTATTTTTTTGCGCAAGACAGAAGTCAATCCATTATGCATAAAATAGCAGCGCTACATCAGTAGTATCTAAAACTTGATAAAGTTCACAAAATACAACGTTATAGTGCACAAACAGAGACCCACCCCACAAAACAGCCTTCTAATTTATTGATAAAACAAACACAGTCTCGCTAATATCATCTTCTATGCAAAGCAAAACATCTTATGCAAGGAGCTTTGACAAAGCCAATGGATTCACATTAGTCGAATTAATGCTCGCATTAATCGTAATTAGTATTCTCACGTCTGTCGCTTATAGCAGTTATAGTGAGGCAGTTGATCGAGCTAGAACCAACACAGCAATCGCAGATATCACACGAATGGGTGTTGTGCTAGAACGTTTCTTCACTGACAACGCCAATTACCCAGACACCCTTGCAGAAGTTGATAATTCTCTCGACCCTTGGGGTAACCCATACCAATATCTCAATATGTCTACCGTCAAAGGTAATGGTAAAAAACGGAAAGACCGTAACCTCGTGCCTCTCAACAGTGATTATGATTTATATAGTCAAGGTCCTGATGGGAACAGCGTTTCACCGTTAACAGCAGCAGCTAGTCAAGATGACATTATTCGAGCTAACAATGGTGGCTTTGTAGGCAAAGCCGAAGATTATTAATCTAAATGCCGATTAAAGGGACATTCCTAAATAGTAAGGTCGCGCGTCGCATTTTCGGACTATTCTTAATCACCGCGCTCATCCCTATTCTAATTTTCGCCTATTTCTCTTTTCAGCAAGTCAACCATATCACAACAGAAAACGTACTTAAAAATCTCAAAAATGATACGAAGAACTACGGCCTTTTTCTCCATGAACGCTTAACCCTGATAGAGCATAAACTCAAATTTTACAGAAATTTAGCACCTCACTCTCATAGCACCACAAAAAAACAATTGGACGATTTTGAATACATCGCTATTGAAAAAATGCCATCGGGTAACACACTTAACTTTAACCTTCTCGGCATAACCCTGACAACATCAGAATCGAACCAGCTAAAAAGCGGTCGTCAGCTATTACATGTCCAAAATGATAGTAACGGACAACCAGCCATGTTCATGCTGATACCTGAGACAAGTGATAACAAAGTTACTATAGCCAGACTAAGGCTGAGCCAACTTTGGGGCGATCCTGACAGCTTCGATGCATCAAAAGTCTTTTGTGTTTTTGATGCGCTTCAACAGCAAACGCTCTTCTGTTCTGATACTGCCTTCGAAAAAATATTAACAAACAACCCATTCAATCCTGATACATCGCAGATCGATAACTACTTTATTTCTGTTTGGTCTCTTTTTCTCAAGCTCCGCTATTTCTATGACCATATTAATATTGTTATGGGTGTAAACAAACAACAGGTACTTGAGCCAACAAAAGAGCTTAAAAACTTATTTATCCTTGTATCTGTATTAGCTGTCGTCATTGTTGCCCTCATGAGCACGATTCAAATCAGACGCTATCTAAACCCCATCGAAGCATTAATGAAAGGCATTAAACGTATTTCACACAATGATTTTGAACAAACCGTTGAAGTCAATACAGATGATGAGTTTAAACAACTAGGGGATTCTTTTAATTCAATGTCTCATCAAATTGCCCATCAATTTGATTTTTTAACGACACTGTCGGAAATCGATCAATTAGTACTTAATAATTTAAACGAACAGGATATTATTGCCACTACAATTACCCATGTAAACAAAGCAGTTCGTTCAAAAATGGCTCACATCGTATTAGTCGGTAATGACCTTCACACGATTACACTTTACCAGCAAGACAATAATCATATTCATGGTATCTCACAACAGTCAGTCGAAATAAGCGAATTTGAGATTGAACAACTTCTAACGAAGGAAACCCAATCCTTCATCCTTAATGATCCACTCTGTCCAGACTATCTGACGTCGTTATTTCAGGCAGAGATTGCCAACCTCATCGTCGTTCCAGTTTTAAGTCATGGCATATTAAAAGCCTTACTGATCTTGGGTTTTGATCAGCATCAAATAGAAGATACAGTCCATGAGAGACTCCGCGAATTAGGTGACCGTATTGCCATAGCTTTTGAAAAATCAGCTTGGGAAAAAACCCTATATCAACAAGCCCATTTTGACCCGCTGACAGGTCTGCCTAATCGGTTATTATTGAACGATAGATTACAACAATCAATCAATACCGCTCAACAAAACAACACTGTTTTTTCCGTTCTATTCTTAGATCTAGACCAATTCAAAACCATTAATGACTCCTTTGGTCATACCATTGGTGATAACCTGCTAAAAACAGTGGCAAACAAACTAACTAATGCCTTAAATAACAACATCACCATTTCACGTTTAGGTGGGGATGAATTTATTATTCTACTGCCAAATCAGGTAGACAATGGTGAACGCTATGCCGACATAAGCAACACCGCAGAACAAATCCTGCATCTACTCAGCGAACCTTTTACTCTTGAAAACCAAGATGTTCATATTTCTACCAGCATCGGTATAGCAAGTTTCCCCAGTGATGCTAAAGATGCAGAATCATTGTTAACCAATGCTGATTCTGCCATGTACCATGCCAAGTCGAGCGGCAGAAACAATTTCCAATTCTATGCCTCAGAATTAACAGAAAAAGCCCTAGAAAAACTCCTTTTAAAGTCTGATCTCTATAATGCCTTTGAGAACAATGAATTTAAAATCTATTACCAAACCAAAGTCTGTTCTAAAACACATACTATCGTCGGCGCAGAAGCATTAATCCGTTGGTTGCACCCTAAAAAAGGGTTGATTTCGCCTTTCTTTTTTATACCTATTGCAGAAGAAAGTGGTTTAATCACCCAATTAGGAGAATGGATTATTAACCAATGTTGCCTACAAAATAAGCAATGGCAAGATGCCGGACTTCCAAAAATTAAAGTGAGTGTTAATTTATCCCCAAAACAGTTCCATCAACAAAATCTTATTACCGTCATTCAAAATGCCTTATTCAATAGTGGTCTCGAGGGTCAGTACCTTGATCTAGAAATAGTCGAAGGCACCGCAATGAATGACACCAATCAAACAATAAAAATACTTAACGAACTTAAACAATTTCAGTTAGCGATTAGTATTGACGATTACGGTACCGGCTACTCCAGCCTAAGCTACATCAAACAATTTCCTGTCGATACCTTAAAAATAGATAAGAGTTTTATCGACAATATTTGCCAAGATAAAGGCGACCTAGCGATCGTTAGATCAACGATCACACTCGCCCATAATTTGGGCCTGACAGTGGTTGCTGAAGGAGTCGAAGAAGCTGACCAATTATCTATACTAAAAGAACTAGATTGCGATGAAATTCAAGGCTATTATTTCAGTAAACCTATCCCAGCTGAAGAATTTGAGCAATTACTCAAACAGTCTCCATTACTAATGGAGTTGAATAAAAACGAAATCGAAAGTACCTTAGAGCTTCAAACAAATCTAGGGTAATCAATGAAAATAAAAGTAGGGGTCAGTAGCTGTCTTTTAGGACAAGAAGTTCGTTACAACGGTGGCCACAAACATTCCAAGCTGTGTACCGATACGCTCAACAGCTACTTTGACTTTATATCAGAATGTCCAGAAGTCGCTATCGGTCTAGGTATTCCACGCGAACCTATTCGACTAACGGGTGATACGTCGTCACCTAGAGCAACTTCAACCAACGACAATAAACTCGATTACACAGATGAACTCGCTCAATTTGGCAAACAAAAAGCCAAGCAACACGATGAGATCTGCGGTTATATCTTCATGAAAAATTCACCTAGCTGCGGTTTGTTTCGCGTCAAAGTGTATGGTGAAAACGGTTACCCTCAACCCGGCGGTGGTCGAGGTATTTATGCGCAAGAAATTACCAATGCTAACCCATTACTTCCTGTTGAAGAGTCGGGTCGCCTGCAAGATGCTGCCCTACGTGAAAACTTTATTACCCGTGTTTTCGCTTACCATAACTGGCAACAATTACTCGCAAAAGGGTTAAGTCATAAAGCCATCATCGATTTTCATGTGACTTATAAATACTGCTTAATGGCACATTCACCAAGCGATTACACCAAACTTGGTCAAATGGTGGCTGGCGCTGGCAACTCAGCACCTGACGAACTTGGGCAACGTTATTTCACTGGCCTGATGGCAGCCTTAACCCAGGTCGCTACTCGAAAAACACACACCAATGTACTCAGCCACCTACAAGGTTATTTAAAAAAGGTCTTATCGTCAGATGAAAAACAAGAATTGGTCAAAATCATAGAGCAGTACCGTGTAAATCAAGTCCCGCTCATCGTCCCTATCACATTACTCAAACATCACTTTGCCAATCACCCCGATCCATACATCAGTAAACAAGCTTACTTGCAGCCTTATCCCGAAGATCTAAGTCTTAGAAATCGCATTTAACCTGAATTTGGGGGGAAACTAATATAGCCGCCGACTTCCAGGAGATTTAAACGTCAGTCGGCGACCATATCAGAAAAGAGAGGCAGTTAAATGTAACTTTGGTAGCTTCAAAGTTCTGCGCCCACAGTACCTTAAAACCAATCACACCAAACTGGGTCTTACCAATGTCTTGCAAATTGAATTAGTCGAAAGCTAATCGCACTTCATCTGAACAGGAAAAAGAGTGATAAGCCTTATATTCGCCTATTAATATCCTCGACCCTCAACAGCGAGGCAGGACCTAATCTACACAACTCAACCATCAATTACAAATGCGAATCGTTATTATTTGTATAAATTTCACCAGCCCAATAAAAAAGCCATCTCAGGGATGGCTTCTTAATCTAAGCTGTACTGTTTAAACAGGTATTTGCGCTATTTTTGCCCAGCTTTCGCCCACGTGTCTCGCAAAGTAATTGTCCGGTTAAAGACCAATTTTTCTGACGAGCTTAAAACGCTATCTGCACAAAAGTATCCTTCGCGCTCAAATTGATAAACTTGAGATTCTGTCGCATTTGCCAAACTCGGTTCAACGATACTCTGAGTCAATGTGACCAATGAATCTGGGTTTAAGTGTGCAGTAAAATCTTCAATCTCTTTATCCGTATCAGGGTGTGGATGATTAAATAAACGATCAAATAATCGGACTTCCGCAGGCACACCATATTCAGCAGACACCCAATGAATCACCCCTTTTACCTTACGACCCTCAGGGTTTGCACCTAAAGTAGCAGGGTCATAGTTACACCGTAATTCAATAATCTCGCCAGCATCATCCTTAAGCACTTCATCACAGCGGATAACATAAGCATTACGTAAACGCACTTCTTTATCTTTTACCAAACGCTTGAATTTATTATTCGCTTCTTCCTTAAAATCAGCTTTATCAATATAAAGTGTCTGAGTAAAAGGAATTTCTCGCGTACCCATTGACTCATTCTGAGGATGGTTTGGTGCAATCAGCTGTTCCGTCTGACCTTCAGGGTAATTAGTAATAACCACTTTAAGTGGGTCTAATACTGCCATCGCACGTGGCGCATTCTCATTGAGGTTTTCACGGATACAGCTTTCTAAAATATCCATCTCAACTGAATTATCTGCTTTCGTTACCCCAATACGGGTACAAAACTCACGGATTGCTGCAGCAGGGTAACCACGACGTCGCATACCCGAAATCGTTGGCATTCTGGGATCACTCCAACCATCGACCAAAGCATCATCAACCAAACGCGTCAATTTACGCTTACTGGTAATCGCATATTGTAAATTGAGCCGCGAAAATTCAATTTGCTGAGGGTGCTGCTCTGTTTTTAGCGTATCTAAAAACCAATCATACAAAGGACGGTGATCTTCAAATTCCAATGTACAAACAGAATGCGTCACCCCCTCAATCGCATCAGAAACACAATGGGCATAGTCATACATCGGATAAATCGACCATGCATCACCTGTTTGATGATGTACCACATCACGACGAATTCGATAAATCGCAGGATCACGTAAATTAATATTTGGCGATGCCATATCGATTTTGGCACGCAATACACGTGAGCCATCTTCAAACTCACCGGCACGCATTCGCATAAATAAATCTAAATTCTCTTCAACACTACGATCGCGATAAGGACTGTCTTTACCTGGCTCAGTCAATGTCCCGCGATATTCACGTGTCTCATCAGCAGACAAATCACAAACATAAGCATCACCTTGTTCGATCAACTGCACCGCATAGTTGTACAACTGTTCAAAATAGCGAGAGGCATAGTGCAAATGGTCATCAAATTCGAACCCCAGCCAACGTACATCTTCTTTAATCGCTTCAACAAACTCCGCTTCCTCTTTCTGAGGATTCGTATCATCAAAGCGCAAAGTACAGACACCGTTATAATCCAGTGCCAAGCCAAAATTTAAGCAAATCGACTTTGCATGACCTATATGAAGATAACCATTCGGCTCAGGTGGAAAGCGCGTCTGAACACGTCCATCATGCTTATTCGATGCAATATCCGCATCAATAATATGTCGAACAAAATTACTCGGTTTTGTGTCAACTGCTTCGCTCATGTTGCTCTCAATTTATCCTCAGGAAAAGGCATTAAATCTGCCCTATTAATTATCAATGAACACAGGATAAGGACTTTACCTAAGTGGCGCAACTGACAGCCCTACCAAAGCGTAACATAATCGTATCTGACAACCATGATAGATTTAGATACCATTGACTCAATTTCTATACAGCACAGTCCTCTAACAAACCTAAGAATAAAAAGGCCTTATGACTAAATTACACAGCAAACAACATTTTATTCCTTTCCAAAAAGAGGATCTGATTACTCTATGTACACAAGAAGAAGAGCTAGATAAATCAGATATTGAGGATTTTAAATCTGTCTGTAAGCTCATCAATAGTCTCTTTCACTTCCAATTTCATCAGAATCTCGAAACACTAAAGCGTTGCTATTCTCCCGTTAATCCAGATGCTGATACTCTCACTATTTTCCCCATTTCTGAAACAGAAAAACAGCAGCGCGAAGCCCAACTCATTACTGAACTCAAAACCTTGCTCGATGCTGCTAATTTCGAAGAAATAACGCGTGCTGACCTCGATCGCGCCATGTTAGAAGAATCGTTATTTAAAATCAGGCTCAAAGTCGATTTTAATGACTTCGAACACATTCTATTCTTTCGCCGTGGTGAATCGACTAAACAAGAAACAATTGTCCGTTGGTTTGGCCTATCAAAAAAAGACATCACCTTCAAAAATTACGAACGCGTCGTCATCTACGTTAAATACAAAAACCAAGCCTACTTTAATCAACAAGGACGCGAAGATCTCTTTTTCACCCCTGGATCAACCTTAATAAAGCTATTCCAAAATATTCCCAGTGCCGACTTAGAAATGCTATTCCCTAATACCGAAGCCCGCATGAAAACCATCGACAAACTCATGATTGGCGTACCCGCTGCTGTTGGGGGTGTTGTTATGCTCGTCACCAAACTCGGCGCTACATTCCTACTCACCGGGGCCTTAATTGCCTTTTGGCTTGGCCTAAGTGATGAACCCGTTGTATTAGATCAAAAGGCCTTACTTGGACTTGCAGCCGGCTTCGGCATTATCAGAACCAATTTGTGCATTAGCTCGCACTTTAGCCTGTATAAAAAGAGGATTATTTTCCCAACCGGCCGATACAGTAGCTAGTAAAAATGTATTTCTGATAACAACTTGCAGCAACACGCAAAAGCTAAAGGGGAATTTATCTTGAAAACTAAAACAAAGATCCAACCACAAGAGTGGACAGAAACAAAAGATCAAACACCGTCACTAGGACAAAAAGTCCTCGTGTTTGTCTGGAGAGATGAAACCGTCTGCCAAGCCTGGTGGAACGGCGAGCACTATCTACTGGTTGCTGCCGATGAACAAGGCCTTGTCAACGTCTACCAAGTTCCCCCTATTTCAATCAGTCACTGGCGAACAATGCCAGATATGCCTGCAATGACCAACAGCAACAATGTGCATCATATCAGCGAGCATAAACGTAGTGCACTAATGCACTGATATAACAGTTCGCTGGTTAAATACCTGCCATTTCAGGATAGGCAGAAAACTCAATCGCGATATTAAAATGCTGCAAATCGCCTAATAATTGAGGCGATAAACTCAGTGAAGTCGGCATCTCGTCTGTCGCCTTCACTGTCGCATCAATATCTAATACACATTGCACTGCATTGGCTTTTAAAAAAGTTAACGGCAATTCATGTACCTCTAAAAACTGCTGCACTTTTTGCAAACAGTTTTCCTTGGTTTCATTCTCAGCCACAATTACATCAAAGCCAGAAAAGGCATTGGGATTACCCAACATATCTTGCTCACCTTTCCTAAAGGCATCTGCAACAACTAAGTCTGAATATTGATTTAAAAACAAATCAACATCAAAGTCCTCAGCATACACACGTAAAACACTATCTAACATCCAAACTTCCTAACATTAATATTCAATTAACGCTTCAGGGTTATGCATTAATGACCTAAAATAAATTTGTCCACATTTTACTAAACTAACTAGCCCCTTGACCCTATAGAAGCTTTTTTATAGAGCTTAGCAAATCTTATCCGTTTTAAAAGGATATCTAGTGCAATATTCAACAGAATTGGCACTATACTAATTAAAGCAGTCAGAGCAAGCCCTAATAAAAAGCGCGCAGCAAGATCCCAGCGGCTAAATAGAATCACCCCTGAAACCATAATTAAACAGAAACCACTCACACCCACCAAGCACATAACACTTTGAATACAAAGCTGATTCAAAGAACGAAGCTGCTTATAGCATTTACCTGATATTAAAGAAAAATCAAACTTCACATTAACATCACTCACCTAACATAGCTCCCTGTATTGCTACACTCTAAAGAGAAAAAGGGAACGGAGTTATGTTATTTTTCAGAAAGAGCTAAGACAGACAGACCTAGATACTGATTCAGACACAGAGCTACATCAGATTGTTCACTATAGACATGTAAAACATGTCTCTAACTTATTTCCTGACGTCAATATCTAATCAAAGGGAAAGAGTAATGCATTAATGACTTAAAATAAATTTATCACCTTCCGTTTTCCATCGCCTAGGACAAAATTGAAATAATAGAGATTGGAGCGGCTATAACTATAATAATTTTTCCATATTTACAGAAAATCTTTCCTTCATCATCATAATATCTCGAGTAAAAAGGCCACCATGGACCCATTGCCAACATTTTTATACTTCCTGAAGCATTAAAATGTTTATAGGCTAAGAACCCTAAAAAAATATAAGGCAAGCCTAAAAAGAATATCCCCAAAGTAGCAATCACTTCCAAACTCTTCCTCTCAACTCTTCTAACTTGGCATCAGTTTTATAACGTTCAAACAAAATACCCAGTCTGCAACGTCGCCAACCCATTCACAAATGCATGCAAACCAATCGGCAAAATAACCGACCCTGTTTGTACGCGTGCCATTCCCAACACCACACCCATCACAAAAATCGTAACGATATAATACAAATCATATTGAGTATGAATCACTGCCCACAGCAATGAAGTCAATATCACAGCACCTGTTGCACCCATAAACGTATGCCGGAAACCTTCTAACAAAAACCCTCTGAAAAATAACTCTTCAAATACTGGGGCAGCCACCACCATCGCTATCCATAACAGCCATAATGGCTCAGCTGTCGTATAAGCCGATGTCATAAACTCATGTGGATCATATTTATCAAGGCTATAACTCAACAATTCAGACAATATGAGTAATAGGCCAAAAACAGTAAACCAGTATCGAACTTGTTGTTTATTAGGCAATTTTAAGCCAAGGTAAGAACCCAAATCACTATGCTTTTTAAGTTTGATAATGCTGATGATCGCCAAGCCACCAACGATCAAGGTCGCTATTGTGGCAAGAGAAATTACCGTGCCATCAAACTGCATTTGCTCCATCAAACTAGCGATCTCACTGTCGGATACATCGCCATGTTTAGCACCAATATAAAGGCCCATCACTAACATTTGTGTCGCCATGAAAATGGCTGCAATTAACAAACCCCATCCCAGTGTGGCCCAGCCTCCCCAAATTGCTGGGAAGTCTACCGAGTCCTGTTCATCATCCATGTGCTTGCCTTATTTATCAGTTTTAATAAATTCATCAACCATCAACCGCGCCCTTATCTATTTTCAAGCACTCTATTACACTTCCATAGATTTAATGCTCGCAGGACCTTGCTGGCTTCTATAAAGTCCTAATAAAAACAGTCCCATCGCCAACCAAACAATGGTAAACGTCACCCACCGACTTTCAGGCATCGGCTCATTTAAAATATAAACAGCAATCAAAAACTGCATGGTCGGATTGATATACATCAAAAACCCCACCACAGAATAATTGATTTTCCGGAGTGCAACGGCAAACAAAATCAAAGGCAAAGCTGTGACCACACCCACCGCTATTAACAGCAGCGTAATATTGGTTTCAGAGCCAAAACTTGGCGTCTGACCCACATCAGCAAACTGCCAACCCACAAAACCTAGACAAAATGGTAATAACAACAACGTTTCCACAACCAAACCATTCACGCCATCAACAGGGTAAATTTTTCTCACCAAACCATAACCCGCGAAAGCAAAGGCAAGTATGCATGCCACCCAGGGCAGGCTGCCAATTTGCCATAACTCCCACAACACAGCAAACAAGGCAAATACGCCCGCTAACAACTGTAGAGGGTGAATCTGCTCCTTTAAAATCAACCAGCCCATCAGTAACGTAACAAGTGGTGAAATGAAAAAGCCCAAACTGGCCTGAACCACCATTTGTCTCTCAACAGCCACGATATACGTTAGCCAATTAATACCAACTAACAAAGCCGATAAACTCAGCCATTTCAACGCTGTTTTATTCTTAAGTAATTCGCCTAACTTTTGCCGCATCCCTGGCAAGCTCAATGCGAAGACTAAAGTAAAAACAAAAGACCAAACCACACGATGTGCCAACACCTCAACCGACATAACATCCGTCAAGTAGCTAAAAAATAAGGGGTACAACCCCCAAATGAAATACGACAATGTCGCTAAAGCTAAGCCCTGCATCTGAGTTATTTTATACCTTTACCACCAAACAAACCCAGCCAAAATAGGACTTCAAATACAACACCCAATACCAAGAAAATAGTCCCTCCAGCAGATAAGCCAACCGCATAGCACGCAACAGCCACTAAGAGACAATCTAATAAAATAATGACGCGATACAAAGTACGCATGGTTGATGCTTACCTTAAGTTTTAGCAACCGAATACACGAAGAGATTAATTTGTTGTGTAAGTGATACTACAAAATACCGTGCTTTTGAAAAATCAAAATAAGAAATAAACGAGCTCCGACCCCTTTATTTTATGTCGCTGTATTAACAAACCGGTGATCTCTAAAGGTCAACACATCTGTCTCTTGCATCTCTTTGATGAACTCGAAAATAACATCCTCGATCACGCCCTCAAAAGCAGCTTCTGGTGAAATTGGTTCTACAGGAAATGGAGCAGCTTTATTACCTATTGTTGAATGTAAAGCATGCTCATATTTCTTCTCCAAAATAGTACCACCTTGTGTCATTTCTATATGTATTTCATAATAATCTGTGATCGCAGTACCACTAAGCCCCAAAGTCAATCCCGTACCAAAACCTTGTGCCACAGCTGCTTCAATGTCAGCAATATTATTACAAACGACTTTAAGTTTAATAGGCTGTTCATTCTCTGCGAGTGACACAACACCACTTTTCACTAATGCCATTTCAACTTTCGATTTTAACTCTTCATCTACACTCTCAAAACGCTCACCATTACACATAAACTCAACATCAAGAGAAACAATATGTTTCTCCTCTAATTGCTTAAGGTCTGCCTCAGAAATAGCAGCATATTTCGGGTCAATATAAGATTTAGGTAAGATACATCCAGACAAAAGACTTGCAAACAAAAACAGAACTAAAACTTTTGAAATTTTCATATTATTTCCTTATAACTAAATTAATTTTTTTCCTAAACTAAACTAAATTAACTTTATCTTTTATCGATCGGCTACAGCCACCTTAGTTACTTTTTGTAAACCACGAGGTAACTTATTACCGCGTTTACCCCGATCACCTGTGTAATGAGCAATATCTGCTGGTTTAAGTGTAAGATGACGTTTGCCTGCATGCAAGGTGACACTTTCACCTTCAGGTACAACCGTCACAGATAGCAGGGCTTCTCGCTTATTGGCAAAGGCTGCTTGAGGGATATTGATTAAACGAACACCTTTCCCTTTATTCAGGTTTGGCATTTCAGTCGCTGCGAAGACGAGTAAACGGCCATCAACAGCCGTCACCGCTAATTGGTCTGTGCCTTGGTTTTCCAACCAAATGGGTGGCAAAATTTCAGCCCCTGCTGGCAAGTTGAATAACGCTTTACCCGCTTTATTCTTCGCCAATAGATTTTCTAATGTAGTGACAAAACCATAACCGGCTGTATTTGATAACAACAACGGTTTACTTAAATCACCCGCTAATACCGCAACAAAACGGGCATCAGTTGGCATTTGTAAGCGACCACTGAGCGGCTCACCCTGCCCACGCGCTGATGGCAATGTATGTGCTGCCAGTGAATAACTTCGGCCCGTTGAATCTAAGAATACGATTTGTTGATTACTGCGTGCTTTCACGGACGTTGCATAGCGATCGCCGGTTCGGAAATTCAGTGATTCTGGATCAACATCATGGCCTTTGGCAGCACGCACCCAACCACTCTCTGATAACACGATCGTGATAGGTTCAGTGGGTAACAGATCGGTTTCATCCATCGCTTTGGCGGCATTGCGCTCAATAATAACCGAGCGACGGTCATCACCAAATTTTTCAGCATCGGCTGTAAGTTCTTTACGAATAAGTGTTTTAAGGCGTGTATCTGAGCTAAGCAATAATTCTAATTGTTTACGTTCTTTCGCTAACTCATCCAATTCACCTTGGATCTTCATCTCTTCAAGCTTAGCTAAGTGACGTAATTTTAATTCTAGAATCGCTTCCGCTTGCCGATCGGTAATATCAAAACGTGCCATTAGAACCGGTTTGGGTTCATCTTCTGTTCGAATAATAGCGATCACTTCATCAATGTTGAGATAGGCCACTAATAAACCTTCCAACACATGCATGCGATCGAGGATTTTATCGAGTCTATATTGCAACCGGCGGCGAACCGTTTCAGTACGATATGTCAGCCATTCCAGCAACATATCTCGTAGATTTTTAACTTGTGGCCTGCCATCAAGGCCAATCATATTCATATTGACGCGATAGCTGCGTTCTAAGTCCGTGGTCGCAAACAAGTGAGACATCAAACCATCAGTATCAACACGGTTAGAACGTGGCACAACCACTAAACGTACTGGATGTTCGTGATCAGATTCATCACGCAAATCCACCACCATCGGCAGCTTTTTATTATTCATCTGTGCTGCGATTTGCTCAATCACCTTCGCACCAGACACTTGATAAGGCAGGGCATTAATAATCAGTTCGCCATCTTCAACAATATACTGTCCACGTTGACGCACACTGCCATGTCCTGTGGCATACATTTTTTCTAATTCCGCAGGACTAGAAACAATATCACCACCGGTTGGAAAATCAGGGGCTTTAACAACTTCCAATAAAGCTTCTAACTTCGTCGATGGCTTTTTAAGCAGTAATAAACAAGCTTCAACCACTTCACGTAAATTATGGGGCGGAATATCGGTTGCCATACCCACCGCAATACCGGTACCGCCGTTCAACAACACATTCGGTAACCGGGCCGGCAATAACTCGGGCTCGTTCATCGTGCCATCAAAATTTGGCACCCATTCAACTGTACCTTGGCCCAATTCGCTTAATAAGGTTTGTGCATAAGGCGCCAAACGCGATTCGGTATAACGCATCGCAGCAAACGATTTAGGATCATCCATCGATCCCCAGTTACCCTGTCCATCAATTAAGGGATAACGATAAGAAAACGGTTGCGCCATTAACACCATGGCTTCATAACAAGCCGAATCACCATGCGGATGATATTTACCTAGGACATCACCGACGGTACGTGCTGATTTTTTATGTTTCGATAAGGCACTTAAACCCAATTCTGACATTGCATAAACGATACGACGTTGCACGGGCTTTAAGCCATCACCGACATGCGGCAAAGCCCGATCCAAAATAACGTACATCGAATAATCCAAATACGCTTTTTCAGTAAAATCTCGTACCGGTAATTGTTCTAAATCATCAACTAATGAACTCATTGTTCAATCATCTCTTGTTTGATTTACACTGTCGCCAAATCGCCTTGCTCTTCCAGCCAAGCTTTGCGATCAGATGCCCGTTTTTTAGCCAGTAATTTATCCATCATCATCATTGTGTCATCTTCAGCATTAATGGTGAGACGAATCAATCTACGTGTATCAGGTGCCATCGTTGTTTCACGTAACTGCATTGGATTCATTTCACCCAATCCTTTAAAACGCTGCACACTGACTTTGCCTTTTATTTTCTCTTTTTCGATGCGGTCTATCACAATCTGGCGTTCTTCATCATCTAAAGCGTAAAACACCTGTTTACCGACATCAATACGGTACAACGGTGGCATTGCAACACAGATATGCCCTGCTTCCACTAAAGGTCTGAAATGTCGAACAAATAACGCACATAATAAGGTTGCGATATGTGCCCCATCGGAATCAGCATCAGCCAAAATACAAATCTTGCCATAACGCAAACCTGCTAAATCATCTGAACCCGGATCAACCCCAATGGCTACCGCTATATCATGGACTTCTTGTGACGCTAACACTTGAGTCGATTCCACTTCCCATGTGTTTAAGATTTTTCCGCGTAACGGCATAATCGCTTGAAACTCACGATCCCGTCCTTGCTTGGCACTCCCACCAGCAGAGTCCCCTTCCACCAAAAACACTTCCGTTCGTGTGACATCTTGCGAACTACAATCAGATAATTTACCGGGTAAAGCTGGGCCAGATTGCACGCGTTTGCGAACGACTTTTTTCGCTTGCTTTAATCGCGATTGGGCGTTGCTGATCGCTAGCTCTGCAATCTTTTCACCGTCTTCAACGTGAAGATTTAACCAAAGGCTAAATGCATCTTTCACTGCATTGGACACAAAGCCCGCACATTGTCGTGACGATAAACGCTCTTTCGTTTGACCTGAAAATTGTGGATCTTGTAATTTGACTGACAACACATAACAGCAGCGTTCCCAGATATCTTCTGGTGATAACTTCACGCCACGGGGTAATAAGCTTCTAAATTCACAGAACTCACGTAAAGCCTCTAACAAGCCTGAACGCAGTCCATTGACATGTGTGCCACCTTGGGCTGTTGGAATCAAGTTAACGTAACTCTCAGCGAGTTCTTCACCCGGTTCGGTTTGCCACATCAAAGCCCAATCGACTTCTTCATTATCGCCTTTAATATGACCATGAAATGCCGTTGCAGGCACACAAGGCTGATCGGTCATCATCGATGCAATATAACTGGTGAGACCTTCGTCATAACACCATTTATCTTCAACTTTTTCTTTGCCTGACAAGTCAGTGAAGGTCATCACCAAACCAGGGCATAACACCGCTTTGGCGCGTAAGACATGACGCAGTTTTGATACTAAGAACTTGGGCGAATCGAAATAAGAACCTTGCGGCCAAAAACGCACACGTGTACCCGTATTACGTTTACCTACAGTACCAATCTCATGGAGCTCTTCAACCCGTAAGCCTTTTTCAAAAGCAATGGCATACTCAATCGCATTACGACGAATCGTCACTTCTAGGCGCGTTGATAAGGCATTCACGACCGACACACCCACACCATGTAGGCCACCAGAAAACTCATAGTTCTTATTTGAGAATTTACCACCCGCATGTAAACGCGTCAGAATCACCTCGACGCCTGGCACACCTTCTTCTGGGTGAATATCAACTGGCATACCTCGACCATCATCAATGACTTCAATAGAACCATCAGGATGTAAGGTAACGTTGATTTGACTTGCATGACCTGCGACAGCTTCATCGACACTGTTATCAATGACTTCCTGCGCTAAATGATTAGGACGGGTTGTCTCGGTGTACATCCCTGGTCGTTTCTGTACAGGCTCAAGCCCTGTTAAAACTTCAATAGCTGAAGCATCATATGCGTTGGTCATAACTCTGCTTTATTCGTTTGCGTGCCAAGAGAGTAGCAGGATAAAAGGGCACAACACAATACCAGTCAAGGCATTGTCAGTGAATCTGAACCGTAAGACTAGCCTATTTAAGCGCGATTAATTCAGTTCTTCCTTTCAGCTCTATCGTGATTTTGTCTTCTTTTGCTAACCAGCCTATCGCCCGTTGCAATTGTTTCATTTCGATATCGGCTTCTTTCGCAATTTTTGCGACAGATTGTCTGCCGTTATTATCTAAATATTGCCAAAGTTGACCCGCTGCATCACCTATTAATTCAGACATAATTTTTCCCCTGTAGACATAAATACGACGACATGAAATGGCATAAACGCAATCATTATGCCAAACAAAGTCACCATGACCTAAATAAAAGGTCTGCCACAATCGAGGAAAAATCAAACGAAAAAAACATCACAAGCGCAAAACAGTTTTAGTGCAAACAGCTTACATCCGCACCAAAAAGCGGCTCATCATAACAGACTACGAGGACAATGCTGAGCGGATCGCCTTTAGCACGTTCATAATAACGTCTCTAGGTGCCGCCATATTTAATCGCATAAAACCAGCACCTTCAGAACCAAACAATGTCCCTGGGCTCATCGCCACTTTTGCCTGTTCAATAAAAAAGCGGTGTAATTCAGCATTATTCAGCCCCATGCCACGACAATCCAACCACAACAAATAAGTCCCTTCAGACTCTACTAATAGAATCTCAGGCAAAGTCGTTTCTAGATAGTCTTTAACGGCCAATCGCGTCTCATCAAGATAAGGCATTAAATCATCAAGCCACGCCTCACCATGCTGATAAGCCGCCTCAAAACCACAGATACTGAAAGGATTGGTATTACTCACATGCCAAGATGAAAAAACCCGCTCTATTGCGAGACGTTGCGCTTTATCATTGGCTACAATCGCAGATAACCCTAAGCCTGGAATATTAAACGTCTTACTCGGTGACACCGCCGTGATAATGGCAACATCATCAGCCAATGTCGCAATGGGCGTATGCACGTGATCTGGAAAAATGAGATCCGCATGAATATCGTCTGAAATAATCGTCATATCATAACGACGAGCCACGGCTAATAAGGCTTCTAATTCCGTATGAGACCAAACCCGTCCAACAGGGTTATGTGGTGAACATAACACCAACAGCTTTGCACCTGCTTCGGCACATTCCGCCAGATGATCTAAGTCCATCCGGTAATACTGGTTTTCTAATATCAGTCGATTTTCCACTAATGTTCGCTGGGTATCTTTCACCGCGGTATAGAAAGGATGATAAACCGGCGATTGAATAATCACCTTGTCTCCCACCTCTGTCAGAGCGGTGATCGCCGCATAAATCGATGGTACAACACCCGGGCACATCACAATACTCTCTCGAGCTATTTTCCAATCGTGCCGACGTTCAAACCAATCCTGCATCGAGACATATAAGCTTTCTGGATAGTCGGTATAGCCATAAATCGTATGCTGAGCACGCTCAACCAGAGCCGAAGTGACCGCTTCGGGAGCAGCGAAATCCATATCCGCCACCCACACAGGAACCACATCATCCGTACCGAAATAGTGCGTTCTTGCTTCGTACTTTAAACTTGCCGTTCCTGCTCTACTAACAGGTGTATCAAAATCGTGCGTCACCCGCGGAAACGCCACAAAGTCGCTTCAGATAGTGTGTGCTGGAATTTACGGCTCGTTTCGCGAATCACAAAAGGCACTGCCCTTGGACCTTCAATTAAATCAAAATGAGGAGCCAACATCGCTTTCAAACCATCTAAGGTACTGACATTCTCACCATCGACTTTACGGCCACCCACCCAGTTTTCTTTATTGGTATGTTCTTCAAGCCATGTATACGGTGAAGTAATCATCAAAATACCACCGGCATTCATTCGCTCATGAATCGTTTCTAGGAACAAAGCAGGCTCATAGAGGCGATCAACCAAATTCGCCGCTAACACCAAGTCATATCCTTCATAATGGGGTTTCAAGTTACAAGCATCACCCTGCATAAACTCAATTTTTTCTGCCGTCACTTGATCAGAAAAATCCGTTAAACGTCGTTCTTTATAAAGTGCTAATTCACCCTCATCAACAATGCTGTAACGAATCACACCTTGGCGTTGTAGATGTACACCTAAGTTGATTAACCGGGCCGAAAAATCAATCCCCGTTACATGATCAAATTGCTTAGCCAATTCGAAACTAGAACGACCCACTGCACAACCAATATCTAAAGCACGACCCATCGGTTGATCCCCCATCGCTGCAATAGCAATGTCCGCTAAAGCTTTCGGGAAGTTAGGCACATCGAGATAGACATCACCATAATGAAATTCTGCATATTCAGATAACATTTTATCTGTTTCGTAATTTGAACCCACTTGCTCTTCAAGCTCCTCTGCAATCACATAACGGAAGCCCGCATGTTGGAAAAAATGTTTTCTAAACGCATAACGTGCACTTTTACGACTTTCATTACCGCAAGAAATCCACGAGCCACCCTTAAAAATATTATGTCGACCATCAAATGTCGGCATAGTGAAATCATCATAAAACGGGTGGACTTTAAACTGTTCAAACGGATAAATGGCCGTTTCTGTCCACTGCCAGACATTACCCACCACATCAAATAACTCGCCATGGGCATGACGGTTAACGGGACAAGAAGAAGCCGCATGATCTAGATGTAAATTAGCAGCACTTTGCTCGCCTTGCTCCAACTCAGCAACACCAGCATGGTCGTAAATCCGGTACCACTCATCTTCTGTCGGCAAACGAACTTGTTCGCCGGTTTCCTTCACCAGCCAATTACAAAACGCCTTCGCTTCATGGTAATTAACTTCTGCAGGCCAATCCCATGGCATATCAACCACTTCGGTCATCAGGCGTAATTTGAATCCTTCATCGGCTTTAATCCAAAAACTTGGATACTCGGCCTGGGTATATTTCAACCATTCCAGTCCTTCTTCTGGCCACAGACTGTGATCTTGATAGCCGCCAGCCTTGACGAACTCTAAAAAAGCTTGGTTCGATACTAGATAACGGCTGGCTCTAAAAGCCTTAATATCACTTTCATGCTCGCCATATTCATTATCCCAACCATAATAGGGATCATCATAATCCTTACCGATTTTCACTTTGCCGGCCGGTATTTCAACAGTGTCATTGATCGGTGCTTCACCTGACTCTTGGCAAGGCGCCCAATCAACATGAGGTTGTACCCAATCTAGGTTTTGCTGACGAATCAATACTGATGAAGTTTCAAGATGAATATGTTCATGTTCAATACCCATCATAATTATCCACCACGGGCTTTCCCAAGTGATCGGCAAAGTTAATGGCGTCGTTTGAATTAAACGATTAATGAGTGCATTGACCTGAGAACGGTAAGTTCTGACTTCTTTGACTGTGGGCCAATCATAATGGGCTTCATCAAGATCATCCCAACTCATTTCATCAACGCCAATCGCAAACATTGACTCAAATGTTGAGTTAACACGCTGATCAACCAACCCTGCCAACACCAATTTATTCACGAAGAAAGTCGCAGTATGACCAAAGTAGAAAATCAAGGGGTGACGTAATGGAATCGCCTTTTGGTAATACGCACGGTCATCTTTGAGCGTTTCAAACAAAGCATCATAGCGATGCCACGTTGCATTGAAATAATCGGCTATTTCTTGGCGTTTTGCTTCAACATCATGCCCTGACAATATGGGCGTCCTCAGATATTGAACACGATCCTCACTATCATTTGGCGAAGTTTTTAAAGACTGCGTTGATGACATTAAACTATCCTTAATCAGGCATAGGTAATACACAATGACGCACCATTACGTCATTCGTTACACAAAACCAAAAATTGAATAAAACTAAAGCTTTGACAAACCAAATGGCCCATCGTCTCAATCTTGCTTTAACTCAAAAAGTGTATCCGACATGATAGGGAATCATAGGCAATGGCACAAGCCTGTAACTTCCACAGCAAAAACTTCGTCGGAATAATGATACAAGGAAATCACTTAGCTAATAGCTTCTACTTCTTCCTGTTCTTCTTCAGCATCAACAAACTGATCAATATAATCCAACCAATACTGTGCCTGACGACCTGCATCTTTATAATTAGTCGCTTGAGCTAACCATTTTTCAGCTTGTTCATAATGTCCTAAATGAAATTGTGCTAACCCAGCCATTAACGCCGCAGTGCCGCGTTTTTTACCTTTTAATTGCTTCAAACTCTTTGTAAATGCAATGCTGGCTTTTTGCCATTCTTCCAACTCAAACAAAACACGGCCCAGCTTTAAGTTCGCCTCTCCATCCTTATCGGACTTTGCCAATTGGCTTAATATCGTCACCGCCTTCTCACGCTCGCGTGCCGCCAACCAACTATCTGCCAAACGGTTTAAATTCCTAGTACTACGAGAAATCGTCCCTTTCTTCATCCCTTTTTGTAAAAGCAATGCTGACTTGTGTGGAATTCCTAGATAACGGTACAGTTCAGATAAACGCTCAACAACGCGTTTTTCGCCAAGCTCTAAATGATTCGCTAATACTTCAACTGCCAAAGCAGAAACCTGCTTATTCTGTCGTGCATACAAAGCCGATAGTTGCGCCCAATAATGTTCTTTATCAGGAAAACGAACAATCAATTTCTCTAATATTTTGATACTGGCTTGATACTGTTTCAATTCCATATGACCGGCTAATAGCAACTGATACCAATTCTCTGGCGGCGTTTTTTCATTTCGCACCGCTTGTTTCATATGCCTAACTGTCTGACTAAACTGATTGATTTGATAATAAGCACTGGCAATCAGAACATGCGCGCTATTAGGCGGATTCGGTTCCGCTTTAAACCACTGCTCAAGCACAGCAATGCCAGCTTTAAACTTATCCTCAGCCAATAATAATTGCCCCAAGTTATACCGCAGGCCATGACTGACGGGTTCTGGCAAAGCTTCACTCTCCAAGGCTTGCTGAAATTGTTCACGGGCCTTCTTATATTGTGATTTTGCTGAATACACATAACCCAATGTCTGCTGTACAACAGCCCGATCATAAGAACCTGCTTTTGTTTCAGCCAAGATTTTTAACAATTGGCTTTCCGCCTTCGAATATTGATCAACATTCATCAGTTCTTGAGCAGCATTGACGGCGTTATACGTCTTCTCTTGCAATAAATATTGTTTTTCTTTCGCTAAAGAAACTTGTCCAAAAGACATGGCCAGACAAAATAAGATAAGTGTTAAATTAACCCGCATCATTTGGCCAGCCTAAAGGTGATTTCCTGGGCAGCTGATTGTTCAACAGGCTGACCATCAATGATTTTAGGATTGAATTTCCACTTCTTTATCGCCTTAATCGCTGCCTTGTCAAACACCCCTACTGGCTCCGCAGTTAAAACACGTGGGTTTGCAACACGGCCCTCTTTTGTGATGGTAAAGGCCACCTTTACAACACCTTCAATACCTCGCCTAGAAGCCGAGCGCGGATAACGTGGTGGAATTCTCACTAATGGAGCAACTTGAGCGTACTCAGACACACTTACGGGTGAAATAGGGGCAGCTGGTGCTGCAGAGAACTCACCTAAATAAGGCCCACCAGCAATATTCAATGGTACATCAATATTGGGCACATTCATCTTCGGTGTCGGTGCTTTCACTTGCTGCGTCGGTGGCACCATTTTCGGTGGCGGCGGCGTTTTTTCAGGTGGCTTAGGCTTTTCAGGTAATTTTCGTTCTTTTGTTTCCGTCAACGTGTCCTTCTTGACCCGAACAAAATCCAGTAATTGCACATCCTCAAGTACATTACGCTCAACACGTTCCGATGATGTCATCAAATGCATCAGTGTAAATAAGCCCAAATTCACTAGAAGGGCAAAAAGGAGTCCTACCGCTAACCGCATACTGATTTATTTAATTCCGTTCGGCCGCAATCGATACATTGGCCACTCCAGCTAAACGCGCTTGATCCATCACCTCGATCAAAATACCTGTCTTAGCATCTTTATCAGCTTGGATAATCACCGCACCTTCTGGGTTTTCAGCATGCATGCGTTCGACATTAGCCCTGACTGCACGGCGATCAATCGCTCGCCCGTCCATATGAATTTCACCGCTGGCCGTAATCGCCACCATGATATTGGCTAATTCTTTTTTAACCGCTGTTTTGGCCGAAGGACGACTAACATCAACGCCCGTTTCCTTTACAAATGACGTTGTCACAATAAAAAAGATCAACAGAATAAACACCATATCAATCAATGGCGTCATATTAATTTCTGCTAAGCTGCCACTTTGGCGTCGTGAATGTCTCGTTCTCACAATCTATGCCCCATTTTATTCATCACGCTTTAACTGATCCGACATCAAATCAACTTCACGTGCCACACGTGTTTCTAATTCGGTACTAAAATACAAACCTGATAAGGCTGTTAACAAACCCGCCATCGTCGTAATTAGTGCTACCGAGATACCACCTGCCATACCCCGCGCATTACCTGTTCCAAAAACAGTCAATACATCAAAGGTCTGAATCATGCCATCCACGGTGCCTAACAAACCCAACATAGGCAAAGCGGCTGTCAGTGTCTTAATAAACATCAAATACCGCTTGAGCGAAGCACGCGCCTGCGCAATCATCCCTGCTCGAATCTGCAATGCTGACCAACTTTGTCGCTCGGGCCGCTGCTGCCATTCCGACACCATCTTTTTAACTGAATCCGGATACACGCGATACACAAATAAATAACGCTCCGCAATCAACGTCCACATCAAAATAGAAGCCAATAAAATCAGCCAAAGAACGGTTCCACCGCTCTCCATTAAGACCTGGATATTAAAAAAATTGTTATTTAATGCCATCATCTTGTTGTTCTGCATTACGCGCAATCAAAGCAGCACTTTCTTCATCAAATAATTGAACCAAACGGTTACTCTTTCCTGATAACAAGCTATGAATCAACAATAACGGAATCGCCACAGCCAAACCTAACTCAGTCGTGACCAAAGCTTGTGAAATCCCGCCCGACATCAGTTTAGGATCACCGGTACCAAACAAGGTGATCGATTGAAAGGTTTCGATCATCCCAGACACCGTACCCAACAGACCCAGCATCGGAGCAATCGCAGCCAAAATGGCCAATGTAATCAGTCCACGCTCGACTTTCGGTACTTCTCGTAAAATCGCTTCATCCAACTTTAACGTTAATGTATCAACATCATTCTTTAAGCTGTCGTCATAAACCGACAAAATACGACCTAATGGATTATTGGTATCTGGCGTTGTCGTTTTTTGTTGCTTAGCCACTTGTTGCCCTGTCGTCGTCAATGACACAAAACGTTGTATCGCAATCAACAGACCAATCACGCCCAGGATAAGAATCAAATAGCCAATCCAACCCCCTTGTTGCACACGTTCTTTCAAATCCGGTGCTTGAACCAACAAGGCCATAATTGCACCCCGTGTTGGGTCAACAACAACTGGTTCAATCGCACCCGTATCAGCCGATTCAAAATCAGCAGCGACTTGCTGCAAACGATCAACAGGCTGCCGGCCTAATGCCACCAAATTACCTGTCTCCGGTAGGTAACGTAAAAACTGTCCTTCACTAAAAGCTGAGAAGGGACCCACACGTGTCACTTGTTTCTCTTCGACCATGCCTTGCGCTGTAATAACAGGATGCACAAATTGCTTCACTTTCGCAGATTCAGTCATTTCGTGTTGCAGCGCTAACCAGACTTGACGGATTTCTTCGATAGTTGGCTGCTGTTTTCGCTCAGCAATCTTACCCAAAAATGCCGCCCGTTCTGGATGTTCAGCTGAGACCATTGAACTCTCGAGCACACCGCGACTTTCATTAGCGACCTGACGCACTGTGCCAAACAACTCACCTAATGAACCCGACTTAAGCAGCAGATCCGCATTCAACTCCGCCAATACCTTTTCTTGCTCCTGAAAAGTCGCATTTAACTGGGTTGTTTTCGTTTCTTGTTCCGCCAGCTGCGCCTTGGCTTGAGCTAATAAACGTGCTTGTTGATCACGTTCCGCAATAAACGTCGCTTCCCGCTGCTGGTTTTGCTTTTGTTCCATCACACGGTCATGCTTAACACGCTCATATAAAGCATCTATATCTTGCGGTTTTTCATCCGAGTGATTTGCCCATACAGACTGACTGAAAACAACAAACAGCAAAGCTAAATAACGTGATTTCATTGTGCTTTACCTCCCGCTTTCACTGGTAAGACCAGTAAATCAGGCGGCAACTGCTTCTTAGCCACTTTCAATCCTATTTCTATCGGCTGACGATAACTATCATCTAAACGTTGCCAACCGTCATTCCAAACACCCGCTTCCTGGCCATCCAGCGATAGGTAATACAAGCTCACACGACCAATACGCAGAAAGTCTACCGTCCGAGTTTCGTCACCTATAACCAAGTCACCTTGATAAGCCTCAATGGTCCGGCCATATTCTGTTTCAACCTGATACGCTTCCAAAATGCGCCGGTATTTTTCAGCCAAGCTGACATCTGCCCTTTCCATCAAATTCTGCAACGCTTCAATACGGAATTGTCGTTCTTCCGGTAAAAACGGAATATCTAAGGCAACAAAATCAGCCATGACATCAATCATCTTCAGCATCAACGGCACAATTTCGCGTTGCGTCGTTTCAATGTTAATCAATTGGCCATCGATAGACGCCATCTCTTCTTTCTGAGACAACACCAATTTCTCTAGCTGATCATTATAGATACGCAAGCTGTCAGTTTGACGTAATACATTTCGGTATTCCGCTAACATCTGATCCGTTTGATCGGCCAAACCATCAATTTTTTCTTGTGATTTTTGTGCTGATATTTCAGCTTTGACCTGCGTATCTATCGCATCTTTTAAGGTATCAACATAAACCGCTTTCGCCATTGGCGATAACAGTAATAACAATGCCAAGGAACCCATACGACTATAACTTATCATTCGCATGAAATGTTCATTCCTGTTTTTTTGTAAGTAGGTAATTTATAATGGCAAACCACACAGTTAGTGCCGCTAATGATAATCATTCATAATAGCACTGACTCGATTAACAATGCAGTGCAATTTTCAGACAGCACAGAATAACGTAATCAACGCAATAAAAAACAAGTGATATGACCTAACCCTCTGCTAAATAGCGCAGTCGCCGAGTGCTAAAAACGAAGCAAACAAAACTAAAGTCGGACATTCTGGCAAGATGAGATAAAATCATCGCACTACAATCAACAACACAGCACAATTAAGGATCCAACATGCAAACCAATCACGACCTTTTCGAACAAGCCCAGCAACATATTCCTGGCGGTGTTAACTCACCTGTCCGTGCATTTAATGGTGTCGGTGGCGATCCTGTCTTCTTTCGTGAAGGAAAAGGTGCGTGGGTAACAGATGCAGAAGGCAAAAAATACGTTGATTACATCGGCTCATGGGGGCCCATGATTGTCGGTCATGCCCACCCTGACGTCATCACCGCTGTACAAAAATCTGTTGAACATGGACTCGGTTTTGGTGCTCCAACTGAAATCGAAACCACTATGGCAGAAGAAGTCTGCAAACTCGTACCTTCAATGGACCTCGTTCGTATGGTCAGCTCGGGCACAGAGGCAACAATGAGTGCCATCCGTCTAGCGCGTGGTTACACAGGCCGCGACAAAATCGTGAAATTCGAAGGGTGCTATCACGGCCATGCTGACTCTTTATTAGTAAAAGCCGGTTCTGGTGCACTGACCTTAGGCGTGCCCTCTTCAGGCGGAGTGCCTGCTTCATTAGCAGAACACACTTTGACATTACGCTTTAACGATATTGATTCCGTCAGCGCATGTTTTGAAGAGTTAGGCGATCAAATTGCCTGTATTATCGTCGAACCTGTCGCCGGTAATATGAACTGTATCGCCCCCGTTCCTGGCTTTTTAGAAGGTTTGCGAGCCGTCTGTGATGATCACGGCGCAGTGCTTATCTTCGATGAGGTGATGACAGGCTTTCGCGTGTCATTAGGCGGCGCACAGGCCCATTACAACGTCACACCCGACTTAACAACACTCGGCAAAATAGTTGGCGGCGGCTTACCTGTCGGCGCCTTTGGTGGTAAACGCGAAGTAATGGAGCATATCGCCCCGCTAGGACCTGTTTATCAAGCAGGTACATTATCAGGTAACCCCATCTCAATGGCTGCTGGCCTTGCAACATTAAAACTGATTCAACAAGAAGGTTTCCATAACAAACTCTCTGCAGCCGCCGAAAAATTAGCAACAGGCCTCAAAGCCCTAGCTGATGAAGCTGGTATTCCCATGACCACCAGCCATGTGGGCGGAATGTTTGGTTTATTCTTTACCGAGGATGACAAAGTTGATTACTACGAACAAGTGGCTAACAGTGATCAAGAACGCTTTAAAAAATTCTTCCACTTAATGTTAGATCGCGGTGTTTATCTGGCCCCTTCAGCCTTTGAAGCCGGCTTTGTTTCTGCTGAACATGGCGATGCTGAAATCGAACACACATTGAATGCAGCTAAAGAAGCATTGGCTTTACTATAACCAATAGAAAGATACTCAAAGCATTTCAATTTGCAGCTAGGCGGCAAACGAGCAAATCCCCATGAGCTTAGCTATACTAAGTGATTGGGGTGCGTGAGTGCAGCCAACAACGCTGCAATTTGAAAGGCGAAGAGTATGAATACACTTTATTGGCATGACTACGAAACCTTTGGCATCGATCCCAAGTACGATAGGCCAGCCCAGTTTGCTGGTATTCGTACTGATGAGGACCTAAACGTCATCGGTGAGCCATTGATGATTTATTGTAAACTGGCCAATGACAGTTTGCCATCGCCAGAAGCTTGTTTAGTCACCGGTATTACACCACAAGAAGCCAATGAAAAAGGACTACCCGAAGCGGAATTTATCAAACTGATTCATGACGAATTTTCCCAAGCCAGCACCTGTGGTGTTGGCTATAACAGTTTGCGTTTCGATGATGAATTCACGCGTTATATCCTCTTTCGCAACTTCTATGATGCTTATGCCAGAGAATGGCAAAATGGCAACTCTCGGTGGGATATCATCGATATGGCTCGCCTCACACGTGCTTTAAGACCCGAAGGCATTAATTGGCCTGACCGTGAAGATGGCAAACCGAGTTTTCGCCTTGAGCATTTAACCGCCGCGAATAATATTGAACACGCAGGCGCGCATGATGCCCTCGTCGATGTCTATGCCACCATTGCCTTGGCCAAACTCATTAAAACCGCCCAACCCAAACTCTATGACTATGTTTATCAGCACCGACGTAAAAATGATGTCGCACTTTTGCTTAACCTTCACGACAGAACACCGGTCATGCATGTATCACGTATGTATCCCAGCGAATATTGTGGCACTGCCTTAGTCGTTCCCTTAGCCAAGGATCCAACCAATCCTAACGGCATTATTGTCTACGACCTTCGTCATTCACCAGAAGATTTGATTCATGAAGATGCCGCGACATTAAGAGAGCGCCTCTTCACACCCTATGCTGATTTACCTGAAGGGGTAAAACGCCCTGCACTCAAAACCATTCATATCAATAAATGTCCTGTCGTTGTCCCCGAAAACACCCTCAACGATGCCGCAGCAGAAAGGTTAGATATTGATCGCGAGCAACATCACCGCCACCTTGCTGAGCTTAACGCCGCTGGCGACTTAACGGCTAAACTAAACGAAATCTTCACCAAACGAGAATTTGACCCGATTGACGATCCCGATGCCAGTCTCTATTCCGGTGGTTTTTTCAGCGCTAATGACAAACGAAAAATGGAATTAGTCCGCGACGCTAAACCTGGAAACTTAGCTGCACTCTCAATCCCTTTTGAAGATAACCGCCTTGAAGAAATGCTGTTTCGTTACCGCGCTAGAAATTGGCCTGAGTCTCTCAACGAGGAAGAACAAGAAGAATGGCAACACTATCGTCAGCAACGGTTGAGTTCAAATGAAAACGAAAAAATCTTAAGCCACGCGCAATTTGCTGAAATCCTCAAGACGTGTCGAGAACGTGACCTAACAGATGAACAAAAGACCGTTTTGACGCAAATAGAACATTACGCATCAGACATAGCCTAATAGCCGGCCATCACCGCTTATGTTGCAATCCCTGCATATAAATACACAACAAAAGCCAAACCACTAGCAATAGAGTGCCACCAATGTTTTGGTCCCCACTGCCTTAGTAACGCCTCAGTATTGGCAGAATCAGGATCATTTTCAGGCGACAACAAAATATCGTTTACCGGTTTTATCACTATTAACGTTATCGGTATAACCGAAAAGAGCAGCAACGCCCCTATATACCAAAGTACTTCAGAGCTCAGGTAGCCCAGTATCATTCCTGATATAAAACCGACTAATGCCAAAGTCACCTGCATCGGTGCTGCCCGGTTATACATAGGTGGGAAAAATCGCCCGCCCACTGCCACACCGGCTTCTAATGTCGCAGGATGCTGAGCTATCGAAATATAAACAGCAGCACCAAAAAAGGTACCGCAACTAAACAGCGCTATTAACTCTAACATCATCCCCATCCTCTAAAACTAATCACCAGACGTAAGCAACGCATGGAATAGTTTTAAATTTAATTCACTTTCATTCTCAGTCAATCACGAATATTCAACCCCATCAAAGCCAAATTAGTTGCTCCTGCAATGAGTTCCACACCTTGAACAATATAAAATGTCATATCAAATGACCCTGCACTTGCCCACTGATTGAGCGTTATCGCACAAGGCACCAAAATCAGAAGTCCATTTGCAGCAATAAAAGGCATTCGCTTCATCTTATTCGCAATCAAACCACCCCTTCTCTGTTTGGCACAGGCAAAACCCGAAGCACCTGTTATCGCAATGGCGGGAATAAGAATAAATAAACCCGGTTTTACGATTAAACTTTTTACATTAGAAACTGCTTCCGCCGAGCCAAATAACTCAACGAAAATAGTCGCAGTAAAAAACAATGCGATACAGAGCGTTGCCACAATCGCTGCGACTAGGTGTATTCTATTCTTCACGCGTTCATACTTCTCAGCACAATGACAATATATTGTCACTGTACAGGATTAAACGAATATCGACAATATATTGTCATTTATCCAGAGATCGATAATGGAACATACACAAGAAGGCCGTTTACTTACCAAGATCATTTTAGATACTTTCAAACTGAATGGGGTGCTAGTGCTAGAAGGGGATAAGCTCGTCAAAAGCTTAGAACTCACCAGTGCTCGCTGGAAAATTTTAGGTGCCCTAGCGTATGGCAGTAACCCAATGACCGTACCCGATATTGCACGGGTTATGGGACAATCGAGACAAGCTGTACAAAGAATTTCCAATGAAATGGTAAAAGACGGATTATTAACAACATTGGCAAACCCAGAGCACAAACGGGCCAAATTAGTAAAACTCACCGATAAAGGTGCTCAAGCTTATAGCCAAGCTATGGAAAAACAAATTCCTTGGGTGAATGGACTGGCCAGTGATATTAAACAAACGGAATTAGAAATAGCTGCATCTGTTCTGAAAAACTTGATTGCTCAACTGGATAAGAATCAAATTGGCTGACCCTTTGATTCCCTTTGGAAAGAATCCCAAACCGCCCTTATGCGAAGCGGAGCTTTGAAAAGCTATTTGAGAACAATACGACGAGTGTTTGAGCGTAGCGAGTTTTCGTCGTATCTCAAATAGATTGAAAAGTGAGGGAACCCGAAGGGCAAAGCATGGGCTGGCCTTTTGTTTGGTTCCGTTAATTTTGGCCACGCAAAATAAATGAACGCCCTCGCGGCAGCGAATTCTAACTAATAAAACTAGCTCCCTTCTTAATTAACCAAATCAAATATGACCACCAACATCAACTAAATTATATACACTGACTAACTCTTGTTGTATCTGTCCCATTAGCCATCTTAATGAACTCCAATCCTCAAGTAATTGAGCTAGCTCTAGAAACTCTTTCTGCCTCTCAAGCGGCGATAACCTTGGGTTGCTTTCATTTTCCCACCAATGTCTATATTTAACTTGCCATTTTTCTAAAAATGGCCTCAAAACATCCTCCATCATTCGACTTATCATTATCCCTAGGTGGTCTTTATTATCGCCTGTTATCTGACCAACGGGGAATTCGCGCATGATTGCTCTAGACTCTTGAAAAAACTTATATACCGAACTCAGGCTTTCAATATATAGTTCTCCTGCAAAGTCAGTGCAATCGGCATCATTAGCCTTTCCTGTTACTGCTACGCGTGTAGATAACTCAGTATATAACTCCCATGCACACTGCCTGTCATCATCACTCAGTTCACCACCCAATTGAACAATTCCTAAATTTAAGGAAAATGAGCCTTTATTTAAAACAGCCATAAATCACCCGTTTCTACGTCGCATCTGACGTGAATTATCAATTAATATTAACGATTTAGAATTAGCTTCCTCTATGGCTTGATGAATTCTACTTAATGTCAGTTCTGGCCATTGAAGCCAGACTGCATAACCTGATTTGTAATTATCATAGAATCTACTTGGAACTATAATGCCACCCTCTCCATGTATGCTACTAGGTAAATTAATCCCTATAAGCCCATGACCTTTATCTAAAGTTGCCTTAATCTCCCAATCTACATATTTCCTCTTTGGAGTCTGGGCTCCACATAAAACAATCGTACAAGATGTGCCTGTAATATTATTTTCTCTGATTCTACGCATTACATATTCAGGATCATCACTATCAATCGCTCTATCTAACGAACTATCTTCCACAATGTCATACGTATCACTAAAAATTCGGGAAAACTCATTATAATAAGGTTGGTCACCACCTTAGATTTTGTTTTCTCACCATCGGCCAATCCTAACTCCCACGGTATCCAATTGCTTTCCTTACTATTTGGTGTAACAAATAATACGAACTTAGAAGAAAGGGCCACATTCTTCCTTAAGATAGCGGCTGTTTCACGACTTGGTTTGTGTGGAAGTGATGAGTCCTTTTTATCTATATAGACAAAAGCACCATGGTTTTCAAGAACCCCAATTATGCTTGGTAAAAATTCGTCATCTCGCGATGAGTACGACAAAAACGTAGATCCATTTACTGCTCTACGCTCTGCATTTTCAACTATCTTTCTACTAAAATCGCTACTATTTGAGTTTCTAATAGCATCAAATGTAAGGAACTGTGCCACTGTTACCTGCTTGTTTTCTTACATCAAAACAGAATAAAAACTCCATTAAGTTATAATATCTTATCAATATCCTTTTCCAAATCCTGTGGCTTAGTTGTCGGGGCATAGCGCTCAACCGGAATGCCATTGGCATCCACTAAAAACTTGGTGAAATTCCATTTAATTTTATTACCCATCACACCCGATAATTCATTGCGTAAGTATTGAAACAAAGGATGGCTAGTATCACCATTGACATCAATTTTCTCCGACACTAAAAAATCAACACCGTAGTTCACTAAGCATTCATTCTCAATCGCGGCGGCATCACCCGGCTCTTGTTTTCCAAACTGATTACAAGGACAAGCCATCACCACTAAGCCTTGGTCTTTATACTTCTCATGTAATGCTTGTAGACCTTCATACTGGGGCGTAAAACCGCATTTACTGGCTGTATTTACAACCAACACCGCTTTGCCTTTAAACTGCGAAAAATCGATGGCTTCGCCTTGCAGGCTATTCATTGAAAAATTATAAAATTCAGACATTGTTAATCCCTAATCCATGTTTAATCTTCATAATGTCGCAGACCTTACGTTTTCGCAAGCAGTTCAGCGTTTAATCATAATCAACAACAGTGATTACGGTAAACTATGTCCATGTCTTCCGCCTCAACTATCCTACTCACCACCTTAAACGCCCGTTATATGCACACCGCTTTTGGGCTGCGTTATCTCTACGCCAATATGGGTGAGCTGCAATCACAAACACACATCATTGAATTCACTATTCAAGAATTACCGATCAATATTGTTGAACAGTTATTAAGTCATCAGCCAAAAATTATTGGGTTTAGTGTCTATATTTGGAATGTCAGTGAAGTATCTAAAGTGGTGGCCATGTTGAAACAAATCGCGCCTGAGGTGAAGATTGTATTGGGTGGCCCAGAGGTCAGCCATCAACCGGATGTGCCATCCGTTGCAGACATGGCTGACTTTATTATTTCTGGCCCTGGTGAACAGAGTTTTCCTGAACTCTGCCAACAAATCCTAGACGAAGATATTTCACAACCCCATTACATTGAAGGCGAAGCATTAGCCCTTGATGAATTGATAATGCCTTATCAATATTACACGGATGAAGATATTCAAAACCGGCTAATTTATGTCGAAGCGTCACGCGGCTGTCCATTTAAATGTGAATTTTGTTTATCAGCTTTAGATAAGACTGCTAAGCCCTTTTCCATTGAACCCTTCTTAGATGAAATGGCTGTTTTGCTTGAACGTGGTGTACGTAATTTCAAGTTTATTGACCGAACATTTAATTTAAAAATTGCCACCAGCATCCGGATCTTAGAGTTCTTTTTAGAACGCATGACCGATGATCTCTATCTGCATTTTGAAGTCGTGCCTGATCATCTGCCTGACAAACTGAAAGACATGTTGAAGCGCTTTCCAGCCAATAGTTTGCAGTTTGAAATCGGTGTGCAAACCTTTGATCCTGATATTCAGAACCTGATCAGTCGCAAACAAAATAATGAAAAGACCAAAGCAAACCTGACTTGGTTACGGGAAAACACCGGCGCTCATTTGCATACCGATCTGATTTTTGGGTTACCGAGTGATTCATTACAAAACTTTGCTGATAGTTTTGATCAGCTTATTGCTTTAAAACCGCATGAAATTCAATTGGGTATTTTAAAACGCCTGCGTGGCGCGCCACTGAATCGTCATAATAAGTCCTATCAGCTTCGTTATAACCCAGAAGCACCCTACAATATTTTGAGTACATCGAGTGTCACTTTTCAAGAAATGCAGATCATCAATCGCTTTGCTCGCTTCTGGGACATGATCGGAAACTCAGGTCGGTTTGCCAATACCCTACCCATCATCTTAAGAGAACAACCCTTCCAACGCTTTTTACAGCTATCAGAACAGCTTTACCAACTGGCCGGGAGTAGTTGGAAAATCACACTAAAGAGACAATTTGAACTTATCTACACCATTTTGACAGATCATTTTTCCGAAGATATGTCGAATGTAAAATCATTACTGGCAATAGATTATCAGCGTAGTAAACTCAAGGGCATACCTACCTATGAACTCAGTAACCCAGTATCGAAACAAAAACGAACAGGCACCGCCAATAAGCGACAGCAATTACACCAATTGCATTAGCCTTTTATGACTTTCGTCTTTAGATAATTAATTGTGCTAGTGTTTTAAAGTTTTCTTGTGATGAATCTTCAAGCCATTCGAAAATAACAGATTCCACATTGCTCACGATGACACCCGCACTACGCATACGCTGCAAAGCATTATATTGATTGGCCTTGGAACGAGAACTCACCGCATCTTCCACCACAAAAACTTGATAACCTTGTGCCTGCAAAGCCAATGCCGTTTGTAATACACAAATATGCGTTTCCATACCCACTAGCACTACTTGTTTCCGGCCGGTTTGTTCCAATGCAGGTACAAAACCATCTGCACAATCAGCAGAGAAACAAGTTTTGGCGATAACCGGTGTACCCTCTGGAAGTTGTTTGACCAATTCTTGTTCTGTTGGGCCTAATCCATTTGGGTATTGTTCTGTCACTAACACAGGAATAGATAAAGTCTTCGCTGCTGTTAATAAAACACTAACACGTTCAATCACTCTTTCTTTAACGCCATTAGGCATTGCCGACACTAATCTTTCTTGCACATCTACAACGACTAACGTGCAGTCAGCTGCATGACTTAAATTAAGATTATCCTTCGACATTGCTATTCCTCTAACCAGGTATTAATTTGAGCTAGGTCATTCTGGTTTAAGGTACCTGCCGCTTGCTTCAAACGCAAGCTAGATAAAATATACTCATAACGTGCATTGGCGTAATTACGTTTTGCCCTGAACAAATCTCGGCGCACATTTAACACATCCACCGTAGTCCGTGTGCCAACTTCATAACCTGCTTCTGTCGACTCCAATGCCTTTTGTCCCGACACTAAGGCTTGTTTTAAGGCTTTTACACGGCTAATACCTGATATAACGCCGTTATAAGCCTCACGGCTCTGTCTAACAACGGCACGGCGTTGTGCTTCTTCGTTTTGCATCGCTTCATCTAGACGGTGCGATGCTTGCCTGACACGTGATGACACACCACCACCTTCAAAAATGGGCAAGTTAAACTGAATACTGACAGATTCTTGATGGACTTTACTACTACCGCCAAAGCTACTGTCACTCTGAGAGGTATAATTTTTTTCACCCACAATATCCAAACTCGGGTAGTGACCACTTTTTTGTAAAGCAATCACTTGTTGAGCGTCTTCTTTAGTTTTTTGTACTACGCGTAAATTCGGGTTTTGTACTAAAGCAACTGCTATCCATTCTTCACTTTCTTCAGGCACTGGACGTACAAGCGGCGTTTCAGCAGCCAGTGGGACTAAGCCATCCAAATAGAGGCCAGAGGTTTCTAACAAGCGTTCACGGCTATTTGCTAACTCATTTTTCGCTGTAATCACATCGGCATTGGCTAAATCATAACCCGCTTGTGATTCACTCAAATCGGTGATCGTCGCTAAGCCTAAATCGAACCGCTGTTGCACCTGCTCTAACTGTTTGGCATTCGCTTCTTTTTCAGACTCTGAAAATGTTACTTCGTCTTGTTGTGATAAAAAATCGAAGTAGCGTTCAGCCACACGTAAAATCAAAGCTTGCTCAGCTATTTGATAACTCGCCGCTGCCTGCTCGATGGCAATATCAGCTTGGTTGCTTTGAATGTAATTTTCTTGTCGGTAGAGCGGCTGTGTCAGACTGAGGGTATAACCATGATTATTGTATTCTCTATCACCGCCAAAGGTCTGAGCTGAAGATTGACGCTTTACCTTGCCATTATTGGCCGATAAAGAAAGTTGCGGTAAAAATCGGGCAGTGGCTTGTGAGTCTAATTCACCCACAGCACGCTGTGCAGCAGCTTCCGCTAATAGTTGAGGATCATTAATCAAAGCACTCTGGAAAACATCAACTAAGTCTTCTGCAGCACTAACCTGCGGCATCAGGGCCGCTATGATCCCAAAATATATTCCTATTTGTTTCAACGTTTTTCCCTAATAGACCGTCATTGTCGTATCAACATCTGTCGCCCAGCTGTTCATACCACCCACTAAATTAACAATATTGCTATAACCTAAACCTTCAAGATACTGCGCAACATGCATACTCCGGACACCCGCATGGCAAACAACAATAATCGTTTGATCGATATCTTCACCTAACTGATGTAGTTCATTGGGAATTTGTTGCATGGGAATATGCAAAGCACGCTCGATTTTGCCATAGCCTAATTCATGTTCTTCACGCACATCGACCAATGCCACAGACGAATCTTCCGCTAATAAATCAGAGACATCACTCGCACTTAATTGCTTCATACTGACTTAAAACTCAAATGCAGGTTTTGGCTCAGCATTGATCACAGCTGGCGCTGCGGTTTCTAACACAACTTCAGTTTGCCACTCTCTTTCCGCAACACGTTTGACCAATTGCACTTCCATCGTCATGCCTTCACCTACAATCGCCATCATCCGACCACCGACTTGCAGCTGCTGCAAAAATGCCTCTGGAATGGAAACAAAAGCAGCTGTCGACACAATTACATCAACGCGATCATCACAGGACCACTGTGTAGAAGCATCCCCTGTATGACAAGTGACATTATGAACATCACAGGCTTTTAAGTTTTTCTCTGCCATCGCAGCCAACTCTGGCACGATTTCTACCGTTTCAACTCGCCTTGCTAGCATGGCCAACAATGCCGTGAAATAACCTGTTCCAGTACCTATTTCTAATACGCATTCATCTCCTTGCACAGCCAATGCTTGCAACATCTTACTCTGCAAAATAGGCGGTAACATTGTCTGTCCATAACCAATGGGTAATGCCATATCAGCACAGGCAAGGCCTGCTAATTCCGCATCAATAAAATCAACTCGTTTCAGATGCCGCAAAGCATCTAGTACACGCTTATCGGAAATATCTGTTGGACGCACTTGTTGCTCCAACATATTAAAATGGGCAGTATCTTGGTTTAACACCATTAATATCCTACTTTAAGTTAAGATAAATAAAACAATCCTTTAAGGATAGAAGCTTTCAGATAGTGGTGCAACCACATCATAGCCATAAGGAAAAAATAATGAACATTGCAACCTTTGCCGCAGGCTGTTTTTGGGGTGTTGAAGCAAAATTCAGACAATTGCCTGGCATTACTTCAACACGCGTCGGCTATACTGCTGGCCATACCGATGCACCGGATTACAAAGCCGTCTGTACCGGCACAACTGGCCATGCAGAGGCCATTGAAGTGACTTTCGACTCTGATGTAATCAATTATGAACAACTGTTAGACTTTTTTTGGCAAATCCATAATCCGACAACATTAAACCAGCAGGGACCTGATCGCGGAACACAATACCGTTCAGCTGTTTTCTATCACAATGAACAGCAAAAAGAATTGGCTATAGCTAAAAAGCAGACCTTAAATCAAACTCGCTTCAAGCAAACACCCATCGTGACCGAAATAACCCCTGTTCAACATTTTTATGATGCAGAGGAATACCATCAGTGCTACATCGAAAAACAAGGCCGTCATTAATCAGTTAACTTTGACTTCGACAATACCTTTTTGACCGATATTATCGACCCAGCGAACCTTAATTTTATCACCCGATTCACCACCCACTAGTTGGAACGAGAAATAAGGGTTTTCAGCTGTCGCAGGGCCACATTTAACTGCTAACATCTGCTCACCATTTCGCCAACAACGAATATCTTGAATAAAGTGTGGTGAAGACACGGCTTCTACCGACATCTTGTTTTGCTCCCGGCCTGATGCCATCGGATGAATTAATAACACTCTTATTTCTGTATGCCCTTCACGTAACGTTGCTCTAATGCGATCGTGCTGCAACATTCCCATTATGCATTCCCACCGGCATAAACGCGGACATCACGTGTTGTTTTATATAACTTACCCTCGGCTCTTATAACCGCAATCAGCTGCGACTCACCCGCTACAATTTTTATACGGGTTTTAAGCGGCATCATAACGTTATCAGTCAATTCGAAACTCATCACCAACGGGTTAGGATTATTATCAACCAATATCGCAACACGTTCGATATTGGCTAACTCGCTTGCAATTTCGACAGTGACAGATTGACCATCTGTTATTAATTTAGTCGGCTTACCCACCGTAAATTTCACGCCCGTTTCTTCTATGGCCTCAGCTTGACCCATCAATGCTAATAAGACATCTTCAACCGTTTCTGCCGTGAAGGCATCGCTAGGCCAATGGGCTAAAACACATTGTGGCAATAACAAGCCACTACTTGCCACCATCGCGAGTGTTGAAGCCGAAAGAAACTGCTTTAAAACGGCTCTTCGCTGAGAATGAATAGGAGGTGTCATAACTCTTCCATCAACACTTTCATTGCTTCAACTTCACGCAAACGAGAAGTCAATTTTGCCAACTGATATTGATTGCCCTTGGCCGATTTCACCGCCAATTTAAATTGCTCTTCTGATTGCTCAAAACGGCCCGCACTATAATAGTATTCACCCAGCCAGCCATGGGCATCACTCGGCTGCCCTAAATCACCTTGCGCCTGCGCCAAAAGCTTATACAACTGGGCAGAACCCTTACCCGCTTCTAACTGAGTCAATAATAATCTTGCTGCACGTTTCGGCTGATGCGCTTGTAGTAAAGCAATCGCTTGTTTAACAGACAAAGCATAATCGTTTGGATATAGCCTCTGATTTGCTTGGTAAAGATTCAATGCTTTCGTCAAACGACCACTCGCCTGTTCAATATCTGCTAAAGCTAATTGATATGTTAATCGCTCAGCATCACCCTCAATCAGTGACCTCATTTCTTTACGTGCGCGGCTATAGTCACCCATGGCAGTTAAAGCGAGTGCATAACCATAACGTGATGCAATGGCATTCCTGTTATTCCCTTTTGCAAGTGCACTAATATAATGCTGTTTCAGGCCAATCAAATTAGTTGACGTCATCACACGCAATTTTTCACGCATCAAATAAAACGATAGGTCATCACGCCTTTGACCTGTTCGTGTATATGTCACAGCGCGTCCACGCGCTTCGGCGATACGCGATGTTGTCACGGGATGTGTTCTTAAGAACTCTGGAACCGAGCTACTATTATAAAAGCGACTACTCTGTTGGAGGCGTTCAAAAAAGGTAGGCATAGCTTGGGCATCAAAGCCTGCACGAACCAAATTGAGCATGCCCAAATTATCTGCCTCAGCCTCATGGGCCCGGGTATGATCAATTTGAGACTGCACACCACTCGCCTGCACAACGGTTAAAGCAGCAACACCCGCTTGTGGATCAACTGCGGCTAACAGGGCAGCACCTAATAAAGCTGCTGCTCGCGGTATGCTTCCTTGTTGATGTTTCTCGAGACTCCTCAATAAATGCCGCTGTGTCACATGCGCAATTTCATGTGCGAGTACAGAAGCCAACTCATCTTCTTCTTGGCTTGTTAATAACAAGCCTGCATTCACACCAATAAAGCCACCTGGTGCCGCAAAAGCATTAACGCGAGGATCCGGCACCATAAAGAACTTAAAAGGTAAAGCTGGCTCATCACTATTGGTAACCAGCCTTTGCCCTAGACTTTTAATGTAATGATTAATCTCAGGGTCTTCAACCAAGTCAACAGATTGTTGCAAACGCCAGAAAAAAGCTTGGCCAATACGATATTCCTGTTGGGGTGAAATCAATGCACCTGCACTATCACCAATTTCAGGCAAGGCAATCTCTGCAGCATAGCCATAAGATGCTGGCCAAACCAGCAAAGTCACCAACATCATGACAAATCGCATTCTCATAGCCAATCTAGACATTCCATGCACTAAGGGGTTCCAATCAATAACAACTTCATCCAAATTTCATTATTGCATAAAGCTAAAATCAATACTGACTGAAAAGACTACCAACCCTAACATTAAGTTTTGTATTGGCTATGCATCCAAACGATTACTTTTTCGTTTACATAACACGACTAAAATTAGGCCTGATAGAGCAATACAGAAAAATGATGCCAATAACATCGCCTCATTCCCTTCTAAACGAAAAGAACCACCAATAGTGGCAGCAATCAGCCCTAACAAGACAGCACCAATAGAAACAAGCGCTAATAAGCCAGCAATAAAAGCGCCCATCATCGCCAAGCCTGGGATATATGCGCTGACACCGACGAATAGACCACACGATAGAATGATCCAAAACAACATTCCCGCACCTAACAGGCTATTTGATATTAAGGCAGTAGCGATACAAAACAGCGTAAATAAAATTGAAATGATTTTTTCCACACTGCCTCCCTAAAACCAATTAAGAAATGGTGCCCCCGGCAGGAATCGAACCTGCACCTAAGCCTTAGGAGGGCCCTATTGTATCCATTCAACTACGGAGGCATCGTGCAAAAATTATAGCAGTGAAAGCGAAGTGACTCACCACCAAAATACTAACAAAGCTTATTACTTCAAAATATCATCAATATTAATCGGTTCACCCAAGCTATATCCCTGAGCATAGTCAACACCAATTTCTTTCAGTTTTTCTAGGATGGCATCGGATTCTACAAACTCAGCTACTGTTTCAAGTCCCATCACATGACCAATTTCATTAATGGATTTCACCATTTCATAATCAAGCGTATCGTCCAGCATATCTTTAATAAACATACCATCTATTTTCAATGTATCAACATCTAGATTCTTTAAATAAGCAAATGACGATAGTCCACTACCAAAATCGTCTAACGCAAAACGGCAACCATAGGTTTTTAATGTATTAATAAACTGCGTTGCTTCATGTAAGTTGGCTATCGCAGCAGTTTCTGTAATCTCAAATTTAACCTTACTAGCTGGAATATCACCGCGTTCAAACTCACGAATAATATATTCCGCCATCGCTTCATCATCTAACGATTGACCGGATAAATTAATGGAAATGCTCTTAACATGTTCCAGTTCATTCACATGTTTATTCATCCAATGCAAAGTATGATTAACGACCCAACGATCTATCCGCGTTGCAGAATTATAGCGTTCTGCAGCTGGTAAAAAGGCCCCCGGTGGGACAATCTTGCCATCTTGCATCTGCATCCTTAACAACACCTCATAGCCAACGCATGAAGCGATATCGCTCAGTGCAACAATCGGCTGTGCATAGAGTAATAAACGATTATTATCCAAAGCGTCACTGATTTCACTGCTCCACTGAATCTCCCCTCTACGTTTTTGCAAACGGGCATGATCCTCGGTATGGACTTTAATTTGGTTACGCCCGTTATCTTTTGCTTCATAACAAGCTGAATCAGCATTCTTCATCGCTTCAGCATTATCTTTAATATGCTGGTCAATAATGGCTAAACCAATACTCACACCTACCGTGAAAACATGATCTTCCCAGTGAAAGCGAAAATTCTGAAACAAATCAATGATCGACTCACACGCCTGATGGGCTTGTTCAATGCCACAATGCTCCATTAACAAACCAAATTCATCACCGCCTAATCTGGCCAAAGTATCGCGAGAACGGACGTTCGCTGACATCATCGAACCTATTTGACGCAATAACTCATCACCTGCCACGTGCCCACAAGTATCATTAACCGCTTTAAATCGATCAAGATCCATATAACACAAGGCATGCTCGGTTAAGTCTCGCTTCGAAGAACCGATTGCACGTTTCAACCGTGCCTCAAACTCATGCCTATTCATCAAACCGGTCAATAAATCATGACTTGCTTGATAGGTTGTCCGTTCATTGATTTGTCTGGCTTGAGTAATATCTTCTTGGGTTACAACAAAATGCGTCACATGGCCTGACTCATCTAACATAGGCGCAATGACTTCTTGCGCCCAATACAGATCACCATTCTTTTTACGGTTTTGTAATTCCCCTCGCCACTCGACACCTGACAACAAGGTTTCCCATAAATCCTTATATAACTCCGGGTCCGTATTCCCTGAACTGATAATGTCGGGCCATTTCCCTATCGCCTCATTTTCCGAATAACCCGTGATCGTAGTGAACTTAGGATTAACATATTCAATATTACCTTCGCGATCAGTAATCACCACCGCATTAGGGCTGTGTTTAATTGCCAAAGATAATTTTTCAAGAGATAAACGTGCTTTTTTCGATGCTGTAATATCGTGTGCGATCCCTTCTGCACCCAACACTAATTGGTTATTTTCATCGTAGACTGGGTTCTCATATACTCTCAGTGTATGCACTTCACCCGATGCCGATAACATTTCTATTTCATAGTCTGAAGAGATACCAGATAACGTCTGCACAACCATTTCAGCAGCATGTTGGTTAAGTTCAGAATCCACTAAATAGGTCGAATAATGCACGAGAAAGGCTGATTGTTCATAGCCCAAGATGGGGACTATCGAAGGACTTACATAATTGTAAACACCTTGTTTATCATAGCTATAAATAAAATATTCATCTTGAATATTCTCAACCAAACGTCGATATTTTGTTTCACTTTCTTCTAATAACTTCGCTTTGTCCGCAATCTCACGTGTGTTTGTTTTGACCTGCTTTTTAATTTGCTGGGCTTGACCTGTTAATGTCATCAACCACATCACCAACAAACTGAAAATGAAAAAAGCACCGATCATAATCCAGTATGACACCCACGAAGAATGTGTCTCCATAAAATGCTGTGATGGACTGTATTTAAATTGCCATTGATGTCCAGCAACATTAACAAGCTGCTCTATTACTAAAGGCTTATCGGCATAAACTTGTATTTGCGCCTGCTTAGGCAAAGTCGAAAACAAAATATCACCGCTATTTGGATCAGTAATTGTTACTTCAACCCACTGGCGTGCGTCTGATGTTAAAAAGTCTTCAACTAATGCACTATGTTCAAATAATTGATAGACCATCCCACGCATTTCATCTTGCGAACCAAACACAGGTAACATATGTAAAAACTGCCGTTCTGCCACAGGTTTAACATGATTATTAACTTGAGAAACTAGCTGAGCGTCACCTGTTTCAGCCATACGCTCACAAACGTATTCTCGCAGCTCATTTTCACAAATATCTACCCCTCGCATTTGCAAACTTGGCACTTGGTGTCGCTTTCCTTGAAGGTAACGCGCAACATAGTAAATATCTCGTTGACCCGCAGGGACAAATTGACCTAAAGCAGTATCAAATTCTTTTATTTCATAACCATATCGACGTTCATAACCACGCCGTTCCCCAGCTAAAACACGCTCAACCCACCCTAAACGGTATAATGCCTCAGCCTCATCACCAGCAAAATCCTGAATATAATCTTCAAACTCGTCTTCCGTGACCTCAACACTGTTTTGAAAAAAAGCACGCATATTCCTTAATAGGGTTTGATGCATCGTCAAACGGCGTTCAACCAAAGAATGCGCTAACTTCACATTATCATCAAACCGATGAGCGACTTGTTCTTGTTCGTTATGTCTAGCACCATGCAGAACAAATACCAACGCGGTAAATAACAACAGCATAGGAATAACAAAACTAACAATTCGCCTATGCCAGTCACGCTGAGGTGCAGCAAACAACATCAAACTAATGGGTGTGAAAATTACAACACCTAGAGCACTGCCCAACCACGAGGTAAATAGCGGTTCCAGCCAATTTTCATGGCCAAGTACACCCAAATGTTGTTCGATAAGAATAACTAACAACGCAGGGAAAAAAGTAGATATTAAAGCCGCTAACGTAACAAACTTAAAAATCACTACTCCCGCCATCAATGATGATGGCCAAGCATTAAACCTTACCAATAAGTAACGCCCTAAACCTGCTTGTAAAACAGCCTGCAGCCCCAACAATAGGCATATATTAAGTGTCTGAGGGCCTTCCGAACCCGTCATGTAAATGCCGATGAAAAAGTCGCCTAAAAATACCCCTGGCAACAAACGGTAGCCCCAAATTAAAACAGCCGCTAATGCGATCCCGGTTGGCGCCCATAATGGTGCCGCACCTGTCGGAGGCAATGCCAATGCCAGTGTAAATAAACCAGCAAAAAAATAAACAATGGCCAAACCACTATTGGCCACAATAAAATGGGTCAGGCGTTCCACAAGTGTCCCTAGTTGTTCAAGAGATATTCAATACAAAATGGAAACGAGTCTAGCTTATCTAAAATTGAATTGGTATAAGTAACAACCGTTTACTAAAGACAAGCCGTTTGCAAAACGAACACCATCCTCTATACTAAGCCGGCAAATTTGCTATAACCTTCTTTCAACTTTAAATATAGATCTTTTCATGACTAACCGTGCCGTATTACTCGCTAACTTAGGTTCACCTGATAATGCCGATGAAGCATCTGTAAGACGTTACCTAGATCAGTTCTTGATGGATCCCTATGTTATCCAGCTTCCTTGGATCCTACGACGACTTATCGTCAGCCTACTTGTGCTACCTAAAAGACCTAAAGATTCCGCCGAAGCTTATAGAAGCGTCTGGTTAGAAGAAGGGTCACCTTTAATTGTTTTTTCACAACAATTAAAACAAGCACTACAACAACAGGTTGATATGCCAGTTGGCATGGCTATGCGTTATGGTTCACCGGATATTGAAAGTGAGTTACTCGCACTAGCGAGGCAGCCTGGCATCGAAGAAATACTCTTTATTCCGCTTTACCCACACTTTGCTGATAGTACGATTACCACATCAATAGAATTGGCTAAAGAAGTCATCAAAAAACATCAGCTGAATGTAAAACTAAATATTGTTGCGCCTTTTTACCAACAAGATGATTACATCACCGCTTTAGTTGAAAGTGCACAACCACATATAGATCAACCTTATGATCACCTGATTTTCAGTTATCATGGCCTACCAGAATCTCATATCACCGGTTTAGACAAATCAGGTAGTCATTGCTTAAAAAGTAGTGATTGCTGCCAAATTGCTAATCCAGCACATGCGACTTGCTACCGTCATCAAGTCATCATGACAACACAGCGCTTTGTCGAAAAAGCCAATTTACCTAGCGAAAAATATTCTATCGCCTTTCAATCACGACTTGGCAGAGCAAAATGGCTAGACCCGAACACAGAAGATCGGATTCGTGAACTTGCAGCCTCAGGGGCAAAAAATATTCTGGTTATCTGCCCAGCCTTTGTAACGGACTGTCTTGAGACCTTAGAAGAAATAGCTATCCGAGGACAAGAAGTCTTTGAACAAGCCGGCGGCGAGAAATTGACACTCATTCCCTGTATGAACCAACACCCTAAATGGGTTGAAACACTTGCCAACTGGTGTAATAAATAACGCTATACACGACCTATTAAAGGTTGGCGAACGATTTGATTAGTATATTCACCACCAGGGCCATAAGCTGTGACTTCCATATCACGACCACGCAAAATACTCATCGCTTTGTGTAAATACTGACGGTTCACATTTACAATCCCACCATTCAGTTGATTCTGTTCCTGACATTCAAATGCAATGGTTTTAAGCTTGATCATTAACGTATATAACTGTTCTGCCTCAGCGACATCCTGATTGGCAATAAATGCCTCCAGTCCCTCTTTACCTGATGAGAAACCTTCAGCTTGTATAATCGCTTCACGTTGTCGAGATAATTGTTCTAACTGAACAATAAGAGGCTGTTTGCTTGCTGTTAACGTCGTCATCACATCAGCATCAGACGCAACTAAAGCAGCACGCTCTTTCTTTAGTATAGTGAGAAGTTCTTTGGCTGTCGGATGCTCTGCTTGCAACACACTATATAGCTGTTGGAATGAACTCATCGTTTATCACCTGCTTTTATCTAAATTGGAGTTCAGATCCCAGCAGGTTTTGTGCCAATTGATCAGCATTAACAGAATATGAGCCATCAGCAATGGCCGCTTTTAAACTTGCGACACGCTCAACATCAACAGTTGGGACTTCAGCAATCACTTGTTGTAACGACTGAATCTGTTCTCCAGCATTAGTCAAACTAACGGTATCCGTAGGTGTAGCAAGAGAAGAAGCGCCATCAGTACTCGCTGATTTTTGATTATCACGCGCAGCGGCATTCTGGCTAGTAACTAGCTCAGACTGACCTAATGATTTAATGTTATTAATCTCTGACATCGTAATATTCCTTAAACTCTAATAATTAAATCGGCTACACCGTCAAAAACTTGAGCACTTTTTTCAATTTTTTCATTCAAGACTTACAAACTAACGCGCACAAGGCCTGGTCCATCGACCACCCCTTCAACCACACGTTTAGGTGAACTATTTTTGACACGAATTTTCTGACCTAAACTCGCATCAGATAATGCAGTGCCATTCATCTTAACTTGCATTGAGCCAGCAACAGCAATAAGCGTAATCATCTCGCCCCGTCGCACTATCTTTTTCGGTTTAACCGTTTGTTGGCTGATAACAGTCCCCATCGCAACGGGATACTTCAGCTGCTGTCCCAACACTGAATCGGTCTCACTCAAATAACCTAGACGCAGAGTCCCTACATCAACACTTTTTACGATTAAATCTTTTGCCTCTAAGACATGCTTTGCAGGTAAAGGTTTCGCTGCCACCACAACAGGTCTAAACAACTTAACCGATACAGGCACGTACACTGTCCAACGCATAGCTGATTGACACTTAACGCCAATGGTTTGATTACCCAAACCAACGCGATCTTGATGCGTAAAAGCCATTAAAGGTTCATCACAAGCCTGCAAGCGTAATCTCGTATCTAAGTTACCCATCACGATTTGTGGCATATCATAATCAGCCTGTACTTTTTCCATCACATACTCATAGGCCACATGTTCAATACTATCAAGTGACTGCAAAGCACCTGCCCAGGCATCTAAAGTGACAACCATGCTAAAAAAAACACTCAACAAGAACGGCTTAATCGTCGCTTTCATTGTTTTTCTCCCAATTCCCATGCCGTCATATTGTTGACGAACACAATTTATATATTGGGTTTGAGCAATATTTGTGCCGCATCACGTTATTGCTCTTTAACTGTTTGACAAAAACACTGCCTTCGCCATAATCCAAATAGGTCTTTAGAGAACGAGGAAAACACAATGGCAAGTATCATCGATGGCGTCGATCAGCGCACACAATTAGCTGGCCACAATCGCCTAGAGCTATTGTTATTTGAATTACAAAATGGCCAAACTTTTGGCATTAATGTCTTTAAAGTACGTGAAGCTATACCTTGCCCGGAATTAACACAAATGCCGCAATCCCATCCTGTTGTTCGTGGTGTTGCACGTATCCGTGGTCAAGCCATTAGTATCTTCGACCTCTCAATGGCCATTGGCGACGAACCGACTTACGATATCGAAAATGGCTTCGTTATCATCACCGAATATAACCGTACTGTTCAAGGTTTTTTAGTTGCTAATATCAACCGAATCGTTAATACCAGCTGGGAAGAAATATTACCCGCTCCCGCAGGCATCGGTGACAATAGTTTTTTAACAGCGATAACCAAAATCGACGACAAGATCGTCGAAATTATTGACGTCGAGAAAGTCCTCGCCGAAGTCGTTGGCATTGATAATGAAGTCTCTGAAGATCTCAGCATCACTTTTTCTGCACAAAATGAACAGCAACGTCCTCATATTCTAGTCGCTGATGACTCAAGTGTCGCCCGTAAGCAAATCGCCAAAACCATGGAACCGATTGGCGTTGATACTACGATCGTACAGGATGGCAAAGAAGCATTTGATCAACTGCAACAATGGCAAAGCGAGGGAATCGATGTCGAACAACACATTGCCTTGATTATCTCTGATATCGAAATGCCAGAAATGGATGGTTATAGCCTCACCTCAGCAGTGCGGAAATCGCCAGGCTTGGAAACAATCAAAATTCTCTTGCATTCATCTATGAGTGGTGAATTCAATGAGTCGCTTGTGGAAAAAGTCGGTGCCAACAAATTCATCGCAAAATTTGACCCCGATGAGCTAGCCTCAACTGTTCAAGACCTTGTTAACGAATGGCGACATCAATCACAATGACACTCACAAAATAACGCACCCGGGATAAATTCCAACAAAAGTCTGTCTATATCACTCCGTACAGCTTGTAAACAGTACAATGATGATTGTCATCTAGCTGTGAAAAGCTTACGCTATGCGCTTACTCAATTGTATAAGACAAACACATGTCATCAGAAATAATGCAACGCGGCAAGGATCTCATTTGGGATGTTTATGACAGCCTAGCCGATCCATACAACCGTGATAATAATATCAAGAAAATCGGTTCCGTTATCGTCCTTATCGCCATCATTTTCCTTGGGATTATGGCCTGGTGGAACAATACACCTGATGACTTTAGCCCCATACAAAACGCTAATCATATGGCTGCCGAACGGAATCAAGAAATCGTCACGGGTTATGCCTCTACAGCCACATTGATTACCCTTGTCAATAGTTTGCTTGATAAGCCTGGAGGTTATCTCAGCAATGACATTATGCCGCCTTCTATCTGGATGGATAATGTGCCCAACTGGGAATTTGGCGTACTCGTCCAAATCCGCGATTTCTCTCGATCACTCAGAAATGATATTAGCCGTTCGCAATCGCAATCGTTAGAAAATGATGACCTCTCTATAGCAGAGCCACAATTCAACTTTAACTCAGAATCATGGATATTTCCCTCAACAGAAGGCGAATACCGCAGTGGTAATAAAGCACTCGAATCGTACTTAGCGAAACTCAGTAGCAATGAACAACAAGAAGCACAATTTTTCGCACGTGCTGATAACCTTGCCGCATGGTTAGCCATTGTTGAAAAGCGACTCGGTAGTTTGTCACAACGTTTAAGCGCCAGCGTCGGCCAGATTCGTGTTAACACAGATTTAGCTGGCGATACGGCTGCACAACAATCCACCCCTTCGCCTGCAGAAATGGTCACTAAAACATCATGGAGCCAAATTGATGATGTTTTTTATGAAACACGCGGCTCAGCATGGGCATTGATTCACTTATTAAAAGCAGCTGAGCATGATTTTGCGGATGTTTTAAAAGACAAAAATGCTTTGCTCAGCTTACGCCAAATCATTAGAGAATTGGAAGCAACCCAGGAAACAGTCTGGAGTCCAATGATCTCAAATGGCAGTGGTTTTGGCTTTCTCGCTAACCACTCTCTTGTTATGGCCTCCTATATCTCTCGCGCTAATGCTGCTATTATCGATCTGCGCAGCTTACTTAGCCAAGGTTAATTATAATTATAAGGCCGCATTTTTATTAACTTTAACACCCTACAACATAAGGAAAATTTAAAATGAAAAAGCTCACACTTTCCGCACTTATCGCATCAACTCTTTTCATCACCGCTTGTGAACAAGCGCAAGATGCAACAGAAGGCGCAATGGATAAAGCATCAGAAATGACAAACAGCGCTGCTGAAGCGGGTAAAGACACAATGGAAAGCTTCACAGGCTCAGGTTTCCATACTGGTACAAAAGGACATCCTGTCGGCACACAAGCAGATATCGATGCACTAACTGCTGAATATCATGAAAAAATGAAAGCACAATAATAAAAATTATTGATAGCTATATGATAAAAAAGCCGGTGCTTGTCACCGGCTTTTTTTTTACCAGAATAAACAGCAATTACTCAATCACATCAGGATAAAACAACGGCTGCGATTTAATCTTAAAATCTCGAATAAGCCTCTGCCCTTGTTCACCTGTTACAAAGTCAATGTATTTCTTCGCAAGATCATAATTTACATGCCGATGCTTATCAGGATTCACCGCCATAATATGATATGGATTAAATAAAGGAGGAACACCCTGGTATAACACCTTCAACGAGACTTTTTCTTCAAAAGCGATCTGTGTTCCCCTATCACTTAATGTATAAGCACCCATTTCGTCAGCAATCTTAATCACTGCCCCCATCCCTTGACCAGCTTTAATATACCAACGACCTGTTGGCAACAAATCGGCTTGTTTCCACAAGGCCAATTCTTTTTTGTGTGTACCTGAATCATCGCCACGGGATACAAATCGAGCCTCTGCCTGCATAATACTTTCTAAAGCTTGTTCAACAGAAACTGAACCTGCTATGCCAGCCGGATCAGATGCTGGGCCAATCAATACAAAATCGTTATGCATCACAGGCTGGCGATCAATAAAATCACCTCGGGCAACATACGCTAACTCTGCTGCAGGAGCATGAACAAAGACGGCATCAACATCGCCACGACTACCAATTTTCAGGGCCTTACCTGTACCCACTGCAATTACATCAATCTTTACACCGTATTTTTCTTCAAAAACAGGATGTAATACTGCCATTAGACCAGAATTCTCTGTGCTCGTTGTCGTCGATAACCTTAAATGTTCGACAGCTTGTGCAGAAAAGCTCGCCATCAAAAAAGCAAAAAAACTAATGCGAAATAATAAATTCATTTTCATGTCCTAAACTAACCCTTAAAATGCCCACTGGCTGCGGACCTGAAAAACACTAGGAGTCATATCAGCATAAGGCCCCCGGTCGACGGATAAAACATCTACATAATTGGCTGTAAAGCGTAATGTCGAGGTCGGATACCAATTCAGACCAACCGTCACTGCATCAGCTTCACCACCTGCAACTGACCCATCATTTAAGTCGATTGTGCTGTAACGTGCTGCCAACTGCCACGCACCTACCCCACCCTGACCAACAACCGATTTTGGTTTTGGTCGACCGAATTTACCTTTTTTATATTGACGCGATTCCCCTGTCAAAAAGTAACCCATCTCCAAATACCACCCATCAAAATCTAAATTCCTAAATCCATTTCGTTTTACATGCGCCTGTATATACTCAGCCTGTGCTGAAAACGGGCCCATTGTTGTCGCTAACTCAACGCCGAGTTTTGATACGCTGCTAGCATCACTGACTAGACTTGTATCTATGATATTAATATCCGTAACATGACTTTCAGGCCGTTGTTTAAAACGCACCACATCTAAACCACCCATATCACGATAATTTGCACCTAAACCCACGTGTAATAAACGGTTTTGCGTTTGAATTGGCGCACCCGTCGCTCTGACACTAAGGCCCCAGCCTTCATCGCTTGTTCCACCTTTTGTCGAGACACCTTCACCAAATACACCGGCAGCCCAAGTCCAATCTCTTTGAGCATGATGCGCCATAACACCAATACTTCTCCCTGGCGAAAATGCAGCGATAAACGCCCGTTCTGTGAACGACACAAAATTATCACTCGTCGCTTCATGCAAAGTAAATGGTTCTTTAAAGTGACCCACTCTCAAATCTAAATCATCCAGCCCTTTATAATCGATATACGCATCTAGAATGCCTTTGCCATTACTGCCTGTATCAGCAAAGTTATACTGCAACCGATATCCCCAGTCCCGATACATTGTGCCTTTTAAGGTCAAATAAGCACGCCTAACCTCAGTGCCATTTCCCATCTCAGGCCGACCACCGTAATGTGCGGCATCTAATTGCAACCGCCCTCCTATTTGAGTTGTAAAATCACCATCAGCACTTGAAACGGTTAAACCACCACCTTTAATCTTAATCTTCGCTTCAGAAGGATCTGCCGCTACAGCAAGTTTCGCAGCGACTTGTTGCTGATGTTTAGCTTGTAGTTGCTGGTTTTGTTTTAACTCAGCTATCAAGCGCACATACTGGGCATCACTCACCGTGCCATTTTGATGCAGCATCTCAATCAAAGTCGCAATCTCTGAACCGGCATAAACGGGCGAAACCATCACTTTGAATGCCAAAATAAGCAATAACCCAACACGTACAGAACGCATCAAAACACTCCCATTTAAAAAAGTCATAACGGCTTTATTTGTCAGTATAAATATGTTTAATAAATCATATTTATTCTTGTTATTAAGCTAGTTTATCAATTGATAATCAATAAATAAATATGCTTAAATAAGCATATTATGGAGATAAAGTTTCAAATTAATTGGTCATACAATGACGGCAAAGCACAGGCAATAGAACCCGTGCTATTTGATCTGCTGAGTCTGATCCAACAAAAAGGCTCTTTAAAGCAGGCAACACAACATGCAAATGTGTCATATCGCTATGCGTGGGGTTTACTCAATAAATGGCAAGAAAGAATTGGAAAGCTGGTTATTCTTGAACCAGGCCGTGGGGCACATTTATCTGATATTGGTGAAATAATGCTAAACGCTAATATGAAAATGAATGCGAAACTATCTCCAGAATTAGATAATTTTTCCACAGAAATCAAGCGTGATTTAACAGCTATACAAGCGAACGCTTCAAGCGCATCAATCAATATCTTTGCCAGCCATGGCCTTGCTGTCAGCGCACTACGGCAATTGATTAATCAACAATCTAATTTTAAACTCGACTTACATTTTCACGGCAGTCTGGAAAGCCTTCACGCCTTAGACAATAAACAATGTGATATTGCAGGATTCCATATCCCTATAGGCCCTTTAGCAAGATCCCAAACCAAACAATATTTACAACTGCTCAATGAAAATGACTATGAACTCATCTACGTCGTTAAACGAAATCAAGGGTTAATGTTTTCAAAAAACCGAAGCAAAGATATTACTTCCATCCAAGCATTAACGAATAAAAAGCTGACTTTTATCAATCGCCAAACGAACTCTGGTACCCGCTTATTATTTGATCAACTGATCAGATCTGAAAAGATCAAACCTGAAGATATCCAAGGTTATGAGCATGAAGAATTCACCCATCTCGCCGTTGCTGCACTGATCGCGAGTAGTGCCGCTGACATGGGATTTGGTATTGAACCGATGGCTAAAAAGTTTGATCTCGCCTTCATCCCACTCGTTTGGGAACATTACTGCTTAGCTGTCCCAAAAAATCTCGTTCAAAATGGTGCCGTAGAACAAATTAAAGTCATCTTACAAGGCAATGATTTTAAACAGCAACTCGCCGACAGTGATGGCTACCAAACCGAACAGTCAGGTCAAACTGTTTCATTCAACGATATTTTTACATACTGACATCGTTTTCTCGAAGCCAATGCCCCGACTTGCCCCCAGCTTTTTCAAGTAACTTCACTTGATTCATCACCATGCCACGGTCAACCGCTTTACACATATCATAAATCGTCAACAAAGCAACTTGTACTGCGGTCAATGCTTCCATTTCCACCCCAGTTTGCCCACTGGTTGCAACTTGTGCTCGACATTGCACCGCTGCATCTTGCTCTACCACATCAAAATCTATTGACACCTTCGTCAAAGCAAGGGGATGACACAATGGAATTAAGTCTGCCGTTTTTTTCGCCGCCATAATGCCAGCAATACGCGCGATACCTAACACGTCCCCTTTTTTATGACCGCCTTCTTGAATCAATGATAACGTTGAGGGTAGCATCTCGATTTTTCCCTCAGCCACAGCAACACGTTTTGTTGTCTCTTTACCGCCAACATCCACCATATGCGCTTCACCCGCTTGGTTAAAATGCGTTAAATCAGACATACCTACCCCATAAAACAATCATAAATAAAGTGATATTCTACCCCAAGCTCAACAGCATAACTGGACAACTTTACGATTTCCCATCAACAAATTCACTTCCCCAGCGTACAATATTAAATATCAGTAAACATGAAGAAATAACGTTATGACCATACATGTAAAGTTTTTTGCCAGCTTAAAAGATAGGCTTAAACTTGAAGACACCACCGTAGAACAAGCCAATACAGCAGGCCAAGCCTGGGATATCGCAACTGATAATGCCGATCGCCCAAGCAATGTGCTTGTTGCAATTAACTTGGAATATGCTCAATTTGATGATGCCATCAAAGCAGGAGATGAAGTCGCATTTTTCCCACCCGTAACGGGCGGTTAAACAATGGCTGTAGAAATTATCGAACACATTTTTGATCCTTGGCAAGCCATTGCCCAACACCAAAAAGCAGCAAACCTTTCCCAACAATTTGGCGCAACGGCTACTTTTGTTGGCACTATGCGTGATTTTAATGACAATACCGATGTCAGTAGCATGACCTTAGAACATTATCCTGCGATGACAGCGCATTATCTTGATAAATTAATAGAAGAAGCCAAAACAAAATGGCCTTTATTAGATGTACTCATTATCCATCGTGTGGGCGATATCACCCCAAGTGAGACAATTATGCTCATCGCCTGTTGGTCTGCTCACAGAAGGGCCAGTTTAGATGCTTGTAATTGGTTAATAGAAGAGCTTAAGCATCGCGCGCCCTTTTGGAAGAAAGAAACACGGCCCGATGGTGAACGCTGGGTAGAAAAGAATACTAATGGCCTCTAACCCAAATCAAAACAAGCCATGCTAAAACTATTTTGGTTGTTAACCTTTTCCACGGTCTTGGTATGGTCCGCTATCGACCCCAAAGATGGCATAATTTGGTTACTTGAAGCTGGCCCCGCCATTATTGGTTTTGTCATCATTGCTGCCACATACCGTTCTTTCCCTTTAACCACACTGACCTATTTTTTAATTCTGGCTCATTGTGTCATTTTGATGGTCGGTGCCCACTATACCTATGCTGAAGTCCCTCTTTTTAATGAGATTAAAGATTGGTTAGGCTCAAGTCGAAATAACTACGACAAAGTGGGGCACTTTGCTCAGGGCTTTATCCCAGCCATTATTACCCGCGAAATTGTTATCAGGAAGCAAGTCTTCAATCACACATCTTGGCAAAACTTCTTTATCGTTTGCTTTTGTTTAGCTTTCAGTGCTTTTTATGAATTAATCGAATGGTTCGTTGCCCTCATCAGTGGTGAAGGCGCTCATGCATTCCTTGGCACGCAAGGCTATATTTGGGATACACAATCCGATATGGGATACGCTTTATTAGGCGCTATCTTGAGTCTAGTCTTACTCAACCGATATCACGATCGTCAACTCAAAGAACTTTAAACTTATCAGAAATTAAGCTGCTTGATTTTCGCTTAAAGAAAACCCACTCTTGCCTGTTTTCTTAACTATGTACATCGATTCATCTGCAGCAGTGATAAGTGCTTCTGAATTCTCACCATTTTCAGGGAATTGAGCAATACCTATCGAGCCAAATGTTGAAACCACCTTACCATTAGTTAATTCGATAGGCTTAGCGAGCGCTTCAAGAATACGTGGTGCGAGTCCATCATGTGAGGCGATTCCATTAGCAGAAATAAATACAAACTCATCTCCGCCATAACGTGCCACCATATCAGACTCTCTTATTAGAGCTCTTAGGCGCTGTGCGACCTCTTGTAATACAGTATCACCTGCATCATGACCAAACTGGTCATTAACCTTCTTAAAGTCATCAAGATCCATAAACATAACGGTTATCTGATGATCATAACGCCTAGCTTCCGATACCATCATCTCTAATCTATCTTCCAAGGCCCGTCTATTTGGTAATTTAGTCAGACTATCCTGACTCGCCATTCTCTCAAGTTGGCTTTTTGTCTCTTCATGCTGAGCCATTTCATTTTGCAGATCTTCCGTTAAATGTACTGCACTGATTGTCGTTTTCGATACAGCCCATGCACTTTTAAGAACAGCAATTTGTATTATCACCGATGTCAACACTAAGAGATCATGCATCGTTGTAGATTGGTTGACTAAATATACCGTCAATGGCACCATCGTCACCGCATTAACAGAAAAGTAATACATCGGTATCACTGAATAACTTATTGCAGCAACTGTCATCATCGACAACATGATAATAAAGGTAAACATCTCATCTTGAATTCGGGCTGGTTCAGGTAATAAAAACGGCGTAAGTCCAAATAAAGAGCATAATACAAGACCTAGCGATACCCTTCCTACGAGCCATTTCTTTGCATTCTGAACTGTTAGAGTAGACTTTTTGAAAAGTGCCTCCAAATACAGAATGCAAGCCACCATAAATGAAGTAAACCCAAACCAAATCGCCATAACAAGGACCGGTACTTTGGCTCCCCAAAAAGCCCCAATCATCAGCCCAGCACCAATAAAAATGGCAATACCATTACTTCCTGCGTGACCGAAAAATAATCGGACGCGCTCTAGATACACCCTCTCTGATACTGATAAGCGACTCACATTTACTATCCCTAATTCATGGTGATGAGCGAGCAAAATGTCGCCATCGAAGTCTAAACTTTTGAGTATTCTAATAAAACCTGACGTTATTCTATGCCAAGTGAGTCCCATATTTTGTCAATTTTTTCAACGACATTGGGATCACGTTCAATCGGCCTTCCCCATTCACGGTCAGTTTCACCTGGCCATTTGTTTGTCGCATCTAAGCCCATTTTAGAGCCTAAGCCCGACACGGGTGATGCAAAATCCAAATAATCTATTGGCGTATTTTCAACCAAGGTTGTATCTCGGCTAGGGTCCATTCTTGTCGTCATAGCCCAAATCACATCTTGCCAATTACGCACATCAATATCATCATCGACCACAATCACAAATTTGGTGTACATAAACTGACGTAAAAAAGACCAAATTCCCATCATCACACGTTTGGCATGGCCCGCGTATTGCTTTTTCATACTCACCACTGCAACACGATAAGAACAACCTTCAGGTGGCAAATAAAAATCAACAATTTCAGGAAATTGTTTTTGCAAGATAGGCACAAAAACTTCATTCAAAGCCACACCCAATACGGCGGGTTCATCAGGTGGCCGGCCCGTATACGTACTATGATAAATCGGATCGCGTCGCTGAGTAATCCTTTCTACAGTAAAGACAGGAAAACTATCTACTTCATTATAATAACCTGTATGGTCACCGTAAGGCCCTTCGTCTGCCATATCATCTGGATAAAGATAGCCTTCCAATACTATTTCAGCGCTTGCGGGCACCTGTAAATCATTGGTCTGACATTTAACCAGTTCTGTTTTAGATCCCCTTAACAGGCCTGCAAAAGCATATTCAGATAAACTATCAGGAATTGGCGTAACTGCGGCCAAAATAGTGGCTGGATCACACCCCAGCACAACACTTATTGGGAAAGGTTCTCCCGGATGTGTTTGCTGCCACTCTTTAAAGTCTAAAGCACCACCACGATGTGATAACCAACGCATAATGACACGGTTTTTTCCCAAGACCTGTTGACGATAAATCCCCATATTTTGACGAGATTTATGAGGTCCTTTCGTCACCACCAAACCCCATGTAATCAAAGGTGCAGCATCTTCTGGCCAACAAAGCTGTATAGGATAATGGCTTAAATCAATATCATCGCCCTGTAATACAACTTCCTGGCAAACTGCTTTTTTGACGACTTTCGGCGCCATATTCATAACTTGCTTATAGATTGGTAATTTTTGCCAAGCGTCTTTCATCCCTTTTGGTGGCTCGGGCTCTTTAAGGAAAGCCAATAACTTACCAACATCACGTAATGCTTCAACAGACGCTTCACCCATACCCATCGCAACACGATCTGGCGTACCAAATAGGTTAGCTAAAACAGGGACTTTGCTACCCTTTGGCTTTTCAAACAATATTGCAGGACCGCCAGCACGGAGAACCCTATCACAGATTTCAGTCATCTCCAGAACAGGATCAACCTCTACAGCAACACGTTTTAACTCACCGCGTTGCTCTAAATTCGCGATGAAATCACGTAAATCCGTATATTTCATAAAACCTTAAGCCGCTATGCCACTGTGTCGTAATAACGCATCTATTTCAGGCTCTCGTCCACGAAACTCAACGAATAGATCCATTGGTTCACGCGATCCACCTTGCTCTAATATGGCTTGTAAGAAGGCTGTTCCCGTCGCCCGATCAAAAATACCGTTTTCTTCAAATTTAGAAAATGCATCAGCCGACAACACCTCAGCCCATTTATAACTGTAATAGCCCGCAGCATAACCACCAGCAAAGATATGAGAAAAACTTTGAGCAAAACGGTTAAATGCCGGTGGTTTCACAACTGACACCTGCTCACGCACTTCCGCTAAAACTGTTTCAGCCTGATTAGATTTTTCAGGGTCATATTCCAAATGTAAGCGGAAATCAAATAAAGAAAACTCCAATTGACGCACCATCATCATCGCCGACTGGAAGTTACGTGCTGCAATCATTTTCTCGAACAACGCATCTGGTAACGGGTCATGAGTTTCATAATGCCCTGATATCAAATCCAACGCTTCTCTCTCCCAACACCAATTTTCCATAAATTGGCTTGGCAGCTCAACAGCATCCCAAGGCACGCCATTAATACCCGAGACCCCAGCATAGTGAATTTTAGTCAACATATGATGCAAACCATGGCCAAATTCATGAAATAAGGTCGTGACTTCATCATGAGTAAACAAAGCAGGTTTATCGCCCAGAGGCTCAGAAAAATTGCACGTTAAATAAGCCACTGGCGTTTGCAAACCGACCGTGGTCTGACGATGAACTAAACACTCATCCATCCATGCCCCACCACGCTTGTGGTTTCGAGCATAAAGGTCAAGGTAAAACTGTCCTCGTAACTCACCATTGGCATCAAAAATATCAAAAAATCTTACTGCAGGATGCCAGACTTCAACATCATGTCGTTCGCTAATATTCAAGCCATATAATTTATTCACCACCGCAAATAAACCAGGAACAACCTTACTTTCAGGAAAATACTGTTTCACTTCCTCCTGAGATATTGCATAACGTTGCTGACGAAGCTTCTCAGCAAAATAGGTCATATCCCAAGCATAAAGCGAATCCATTCCGGCAGTTTCTTTAGCAAAGGCACGCAACGCTGCAACTTCTTCTTCAGCAATGGGTTTCGAACGCGTTGCCAAATCATTTAAAAAGTCTAAAACTTGCTGTGGTGATTTCGCCATTTTTGTAGCTAAAGAACGTTCAGCATGGTTATCAAAACCTATGAGGTTCGATAGTTGATGACGTAACTTTAAAATATCATCAATAACGGCAGTATTGTCCCACATATCAGGGTTCGGCCCTTGATCAGAAGCTCTGGTCGCAAATGCGGTATACATCTCCTCACGCAATTCGCAGTTATCAGCATAGGTCATAACCGGTAAATAAGAAGGGAAATCTAAAGTGAATAACCAACCCGTTTTTTCTTCTCGCTCAGCCATTTGGGCTGCCATTGCTTTAGCAGAATCAGGTAAACCCGATAACAATGTCTCATCAGTAATCAATTTCTGCCAGGCATGTGTCGCATCCATTACATTTTCTTCAAACTTGGCAGTTAATTCTGTCAGCGATTGTGAAATCTTTTTGAATTCATCTCTATCAGATTGAGATAACTCAACGCCAGATAAACGAAAATCACGCACAGCATTATCGATTACCTTCTTTTGTGCGACATCAAGCATCTGATATTGTTCACTTTCTGCCAATGTCTTATAGGCTCTATATAAATCTTCGTTTTGTCCAAGTTCAGTGCTAAATCTACTCAATTTAGGCAAACAAGCATTGTAAGCGACACGTAATTCATCTGAATTCATCACCGAATTTAAATGACTCACCGGCGACCAAACCTGGTGAATACTCGCATCAACCTCCTCCATAGGAATCACCAACGACTGCCAAGAGGGCGTTTCCATCGAATCAAGCAAGTCAGCAACTGTCTGTTTCGCTTGTTGCAATACCGTATCCAATGCAGGTTCGACATGCTCAGGCGAAATCTTAGAAAAAGCAGGCAATATCACATCTGCTAGTAAAGGATTATTCATCGTCGTTCACCGTCATTTAAATAAGTCGAGCTTGATTATACCTTAAGTCTATTTTATCTAGGGCCTGCTGACCTTTTATAAACAATTCTGCAGAGAGTTATTTTCCCTCTCAACAAGGCGGAATAAGCGCAGTGTAGTTATTCTACATAAGCGCATAACAACGATGTGGAGAGGGGAAATAAACTCTGTCCTCCGGATTGGGTCTAAAATGACGCTACTCTGCGTTACTCGTCGTTTATTTGGAACAACCAAATTGCTCTCCTCGTGCCTTGATTAACATCATTTTAGACCCAACAGGCTTGGCTATGAAAGATCAACAGGTCCTAAACCTGCTCTTCGTCGACGGAATAAAGCTCGCTATCCAAATAACGTTTATGAGTATGACGTAATAGCACCATTACAACCGCTGCAACCGGCAAGGCCAGTAACACCCCAATAAACCCGAACAGTTGAGCCCCTGCCATCACAGCAAACAAAACGGCAACGGGATGTAGCCCTATACGTTCACCGACAAAGCGAGGTGTTAATACCATCCCTTCTATTAATTGTGCAACACCGAAAACAACCGCTACCATGATGACTGGCATCCATTCATGAAACTGAAAGAATGCCGCAACACCTGCTAACCCTATTCCAACAATAAGCCCGAGGTAAGGCACAAAACTGACTATACCGGCAATGACGCCCAATAACAGAGCTAATTCAAGACCGATAAAACTAAGCCCTAGTGTATAAATAATAGCCAGTGCAAACATCACCATTAATTGGCCTCGTATAAAGGCCGCTAACATCTCATCACATTCTAAAGATAGCGCGATAACTTGCTTAGCATAACGTCTTGGTAGTAAGGCACGAAACCGAGCCACAATATCATCCCAGTCTCTTAATAAATAAAATGTTAATACTGGGACTAAAACCAAATTGGTTAGCCACTGTAAAATGGCAAACCCTGAACGGGTCATATAACTGAATAAACTTCCCGCTACTTGGCTGACATTGGTCCAATATTCGACAAAAGTTTGTTTAATACTACTGACATCAAAGATTTCTACTGGAAAACCCATTGAACCTAACCATGGAATCGTCGTAGATTGAAAAAGTGTTAAATATTCAGGGAGTCGCTTAAATAAGGCACCCACTTGTACAGTCAGTAAAGGTACCAACACTAAGAATAACAGTAGGCCTAAGGTTAACAGCACGGCATAGACAATCGAGACTGATAAGGAGCGAGATAAATTCTTAGCTTCTAACTTATCGACAATAGGATCGCCTAGATATGCAAATAAAGCAGCGATAAAGAAAGGCATCAATACTGGTGCTAATAAATAAAACACCCAGCCAAACGCTAACGTTGCGACGATCAGAAACAGCTTATGTGCGTCAGAAACTAATTGCTCTTGTGCTGCTGCCATGCCCGCCTTCCCCAAATTAATATATATTCTGCCCCACTGATAATGACACTAACGATCACCAATGAAATCCCAATTTCAATCCAATCTTGAATTGCTAGGCCAGCATAATGCTGCACTATGACAGCAAATACCAATACTATTTGTATTAAAGTATTTATTTTACTACTCCAGACTGGGTGTACCTTAACCTCCCCAAATAGGTAATGGTAAGATATGACACCAAATACAATCATGATATCTCTACCTAATACCAGCCACAGCAACCAACTCGGTAGAAAACCTAACCATGTCAGCGTCGCGAAACTCGCCACCAATAATAATTTATCTGCCAAAGGATCCAAGATAGAGCCTAAGCGTGACTCCCAATGATAGTGTTTTGCAAGAAACCCATCTAACGCATCAGAAACACCCGCGATAGCAAATAACACCATAGCCAAACCAAACTGGTGGTCTACTAGTGCTGCAATCACCGGTATCACTAATAAGATACGGAGAATAGAAATTAAATTTGGGATATCTTTTCTAGTCAAGGTCGTAACCGATAATAAATAATGTCTGTATTGGGTTGCCGCGTTTGATCACGCTCTTTTATTAACAGGCCATCACTTTGTATTACTTGGTTAAACAGTGTCAAGCCAGATGTTAAGCGTAATTGTAAATCAAGCTGCTTATCTTTCAAGCTCACAATATCCACTTGTGACATAGTTCTTAGCCCATTCAGATAGGATTGTACCCTTGAATAATCTGTAAAATCTTTAATATCGCTAATGACCATGTGGTAATTACGCTTAGATGCTTGCTTATCAACGATGGCCAACTCGCCTGCTAATGTATCTGCAATCAAATTCATACCTGCTGACAGAGCAGATGCTAATTCGCCCTCACTTTCATGGCGTTGTAACTCCCCTGCTTTTAACCACTGCCAAGCGATAGATACGCTGTTTGGCTGTGTCACAACATTTGCCAATATGATGATATCTGCACCATAACGTTTTGATGCTTGCACAAATGCACTGTCTTCACCGATTGGTAACGCAGATTGGGCAAAACGAAGATGATGTTGGTCTTGTAAATCCATTAGCGGAAAAAAACGGGTAAGCCAAGTTGCTGCGCTGCCTTTTGTACTGCCTGATAGGCTGCGGCATTCTCATCTTCTGCCCCGAGCACTTTCTGGCTATTGCCATTATTAATCACTAACCATACAACACTCTCTGGCCTCGACTTATGCCAAATAGGTAAGCCCATTGATGATATAGCCTGATTTAATGCTTCCTCATTAAAGGTCAATCGTAACTGTTGATTGGCTAATGTTGGGTCACGTTCATAAGCATAGTGTGTGACAAACTGGTCCGCTTGTTCTAACAGTCCACTCAAATCTTTTTTCGCTAAGGTTGATTGTTTACCAACGACTTTGATTAAAACCTGCTGTAAAATCGTGGCAGTTGCGCGTTGCCTTTCAGCTTCATTTTGGCTTGATATCACAGTACGTGATTGATACAAATCGGTCACTTCAGCAGCGAAGCTTGTTGTGCCCATCAGGGAAATTAGCACAAAAAATAATCTGGACATTATGGTATTCTATCACGCTGTTTTTACAGGCGTGAATGCCGACTTTTTACTTCAGGATTAGCAAATGACCAATGTCACCGACTCAGACTCTTCATCTCTATCTTCTTTGAGTTACCGCGATGCGGGAGTTGATATTGAGGCGGGTAATGCCTTAGTTGACCGTATTAAACCTTTTGCCGCTAAAACACGTCGCCCAGGCGTTATGGCTGGTCTTGGTGGTTTTGGTGGTTTATTTGAACTTCCTGTTGATCGATACAAACACCCTATCCTTGTCTCAGGTACAGATGGTGTAGGAACAAAGCTCCGTTTAGCCATCGAATCTGCCATTCATGACACTATCGGCATCGACTTAGTCGCCATGTGTGTCAATGATATTATTGTCTTAGGTGCAGAACCCCTCTTCTTCTTAGATTATTATGCTACAAGCAAGTTAGATATTGATGTCGCGACCTCGGTTGTCTCTGGTATTGCAGATGGTTGTCTGCTTTCCGGTGCTGCATTAGTCGGTGGTGAAACCGCTGAAATGCCAAGTATGTATGAAGATGGTGATTATGACTTAGCTGGTTTTTGTGTTGGCGTTGTTGAAAAAGAACGCGTTATCGATGGAAGCCAGGTCAAGGCTGGTGATGTGTTAATCGGTTTAGCTTCGTCAGGTCCACACTCAAATGGTTATTCACTGATTCGTAAAGTACTCGAACGAAGCGGTCAGTCATTATCTTCTCAACTCGGTGATAAAACACTTGGCGAGCACTTATTAGCCCCAACCCAAATTTACGTTAAGTCACTATTGGCACTACATGAGAAAGTCAATATCCATGCTTTGTCGCACATCACCGGTGGAGGTTTACTTGAAAATATTCCTCGTGTCTTACCCGATAATGTGAATGCTGTTATTGCAGCAAATAGCTGGCAACGGCCGACTATTTTTGACTGGCTACAAGAACAAGGCAACATTGTTGATGAGGAAATGTACCGTACCTTTAATAATGGTATCGGCATGGTCGTTTGCGTTGATGAATCGGATGTTGAACAAACCCTATCACTTCTAACTGAATTAGGTGAAACTGCAACGCAAATTGGTCATATTGTTGCTGCCGACAATGTAACACCTCAAGTTATTATTCAGTAATGACAGCAGTCAATAACGGACGGGCTAGACTCGTTATCCTTATTTCTGGTCGCGGTAGTAATATGGTTTCTATTCTTAAAGCCATTGATGAAAAACAGCTTGATGCTAACATTGTTGCTGTGATTAGTAACCGACCTGATGCCGCGGGTTTAATCTCTGCCGCTGACCGTGATATTGCCACGGCTGTTGTTGACCATACCCAATATGATGATCGAAATAGTTTTGATAGCGCTTTAGCCGAATCAATCGATCGTTTTAACCCTGACTTGGTTATCCTCGCTGGGTTTATGCGAATTCTAACCGCTGATTTCGTCAATCACTACTCTGACAAGTTGCTGAATATACATCCTTCATTATTACCCAAGTTTAAAGGTTTAAATACCCATCAACGTGCCATTGATGCGAAAGAACCTGAACATGGTGCTACAGTTCATTTTGTGACGGCAGAACTTGATGACGGCCCTATTGTCTTACAAGCAAAGGTGCCCGTTCTGGTTGATGATGATGCAAAGACATTGGCTAAACGGGTCTTGGTTGAAGAGCATCAGTTATATCCGAATGCTATCAAGAAAATTATTCAGGAGCGGGCTTTATAATCGCTATCAACTTCATGAACAAATGTCTTATTTCCTGCTTATTCCTGCTGTTTTCTTCGACACTGTTCGCACAAGTTTTACCCGATTTTTCTGCTAACTACCTTATTCGCCTCAATGGCATTCAAGCGGGTGAATTGAAACGTAGTCTCGTCACTCAACCTGATGGCAACCGTCTATTTAAGTCCCAAACTCAAGCCAAAGGTGTTTTTGCCTTTTTTAAGCCCGAGAAAATCGTTGAAACCAGTTTATATCAGCATCATGACAATACGATTGTCCCCCTACATTATCGCTATATTCGTACCGGTGGTAAGAAAGACAAAACAATGGCGCTAGACTTTGACTGGCAAGAACAACAGCTCCATATTGATGATAAAAAACGTCCTTGGTCGTTAACACTGACGGAAGGCACATTAGATAAGCTGGTTTATCAACTCGCCCTTATGACAGATTTGGCCGCAAACCATCATCAGTTTAATTACCAAATTGCCGATGGTGGCAAGATAAAGCAGTATAAAATCACTGAAATCAGCCGCGAAACGATCTCTACGCCGCTTGGTAATATTGAAACAATTAAACTCACACGCGAGCGCAATCGCCCCAAAGATCGTAAAACAACACTTTGGTGCGCTCCAAGTTTAAACTACCTGCCTGTCATGCTTGAGCACATCGAAAAAGATGGTACTGTGTTTACCGCAAGCATCCGACGTTTATCAGGTATTGATAGTCAAAATGCTTTTACCCCGCTTGTAGACAAATAATCCTTCCATTTCACCTCTCTTCCACTGGGTTAATCAATGGCTGAAAAAAAATTTGAAATCTTAAGTGAGACAACGCCTTTTCAAGGTTTTTTTAGTGTCAAACAGTTTGAACTTAAACACAGCTTATACAAGGGTGGCTGGAGCCAAACAATTAACCGAGAAGTTTTTCATCGTGGTAACTGTGTTGCCGTTTTACTTTACGATCCTGACCGTGATGAAGTTGTCATGATTGAACAATTTCGTATGGGGGCAATACAGCTACCTGAGGAACAGGCTTGGCTCATAGAAATTGTGGCTGGTGCGATTGAAGAAGGTGAAACTGCCGAAAACGTTGCCTATCGAGAATCTCTAGAGGAAGCGAACTGTAATATAGAAACACTTATTAAAATTAATGAATTCTTTACTTCACCTGGTGGCACTTCTGAGTTACTGACTTTATTCTGTGGCAAAGTTGATACTCGGGATGTCGGTGGCGTACATGGCCTAGATTCAGAAGATGAAGATATCTCTGTAACAACAATGAAATTTGATGCTGCTTACCAGTTATTACTCGACGGTAAAATATTATCCGCCATCCCCATCATCGCCTTGCAATGGCTTTATATTAACCGTGACTCATTACGCCAACAGTGGCGGAAATCGGCCTAATCTTATCGTTTTTTGACTTGATAGCGCGCTTTCAGGCAATGAGACTGTCCCTGCTCTAACGTGATCAAATCTTTTGCTGCATTGGCTGTTTCTATACAGATAAATGCCTGATAAGCGTTTGCTATCATATCTGACAGAGACTTAATCGTTTCAGGACCAGGATTCCAGACCACAGTGGTATTACTGCCTTGGCCATCAATGACAATCTCACGTCCAAACCCTTCATCAAATAATCTTACTGTTTTCGGGACATCGAAGTAAATTCTATCTATCTCGCCCTGGACCGTTATTTCTTCGTCTTCCTGCTCTTGCGAGAAATCTTTTAACTTATTCAAATAAGGTACGTTATCGAGGTCCTGAATACTGATTACTGCTGTATCACTGATATTAAAATAGGTATGTAATGCTTGGCTAATTTCCATCGCTTTTTCGCCAACATTTTTCGTCGTCAATGCTAGTGTCAAAGACTCACCAACCGTGATTTCCATCATTAATTCAAACGCATGTGGCCAGACAGCTAATGTTGTTTCATCGCTCATCAAGCCAAGTTGAATTGTAGTACTACCATCATCATGGGCTTGTGTCGCCATCACTTGCCATAATAAACGTCTGGCAAAACCATGTGCTGGCCGACCAAAACCAGAAGTGTCATCAGCAAACCATGGCCAGCAAACAGGTGTTCCACCCCTGATCGCTTTGCCTTTTCCATATTCCGCTTTTTCGCTCAAAAAGAAAACATCTTCCGTCTCACCTTTAGGCAGATAAGACACGATATGGCCACCATAAGTTGAAATCACGGCTTTACCATATTGATTATCAATAACTGCCATCACAATGCCAGAAGCGTGTGCTTCAAAGTGCAATTGTTGCTGAAGTGCAAATTCAGTATTTAATTCGTGTTCTGTTTGCATAGTTTTCTTTTGACTTGTTCAACTAAAAAGGCAGACCTGAAGTCTGCCTTTTCTGGACTGTTTGAAGTGATACTTAGTGTTGGTGACCGCCTTCACCATGAACATGTCCGTGTTCTAATTCTTCTGCTGTGGCTTCACGTACTTCACGTACTGTGACATCAAAATTCAAATGAACGCCAGCTAAAGGATGATTGCCATCAACAGTCACCATTTCATCTGTCACTTGTACGACTGTGACTAAAACGGGACCTTGATCTGTTTCAGATTGAAACTGCATGCCTGGCTCAATATTTTCAACACCGCCAAATAATTCTTTTGGCACGTCTTGCTTCATATCTTCATGACGCTCACCGTAAGCCTTAGCAGGTTCAATACTCGCATGTACTTCAGCACCTGCTTCTTGACCTTCTAATGCTTCTTCTAGCCCTTCCACAATATTACCTGCACCATGCAAATAAGCTAATGGACCCGCGCCTTCTGAGCTATCAATCACTTCACCGGCATTATCTTTTAAAGTGTAATCAATCACGACGACTGCGTTTTGTGCGACTTTCATTTTTATTCCTTACATTTATAGGCAAAGGCCGCAGCAGTGTTACTACAGCTTAAAGATACGACAACCGGTTTTGAATATTGACGCGATTATAGCGTTTTTTCTGATACTCTGGCTGTTAAAAACAATATTAGTTTATACAAAGTGTTTATTTTATCATACCCCTCGTTAGCTAAATACATCAGAACCTTATGCCACAATTAATCCTCTTTAATAAGCCCTATGATGTTCTCAGTCAGTTCACTGATGAATCAGGCCGGCAAACATTGAAAGACTTTATTTCGGTTCGTGATGTCTATCCCGCCGGTCGCCTCGACCGAGACAGTGAGGGCCTGTTATTACTCACCGATTCAGGATCATTGCAACATCATATTAGTAGCCCCAAATTTAAGATGACTAAAACTTATTGGGTGCAAGTAGAAAATATTCCAACCGAAACAGCTTTATCAACATTACGTCAAGGCGTTGAGCTCAAGGATGGACTCACTCTGCCTGCTGAAGCGCGATTAATAGACCCTCCGGCATTATCGGAAAGGAACCCACCCATTCGTGAACGACAATCAATCCCTACTCAATGGTTAGAACTTAAAATTACTGAAGGTAAAAATAGGCAGGTTCGCCGTATGACTGCAGCTGTTGGTTACCCTACATTACGTTTGGTTCGTGCTGCCATTGGAGAATGGTCACTAGATGATTTAGCCTCAGGAAAATGGCGCGCCATCACCGTCCCGTCCATGTTAAAATCTGCTGATGATTTGGACTCCAAGAACCACCGTCGCAGCCGTAATAGAACGAAACCAACGCTTTCTGTTCGTAGAAGAGATGATCGCAGGAAAAATGACACTAAATCAACCCGCAGGACACCTCGAAAATAACGAAAGTCTGATTGACGCTGTGATAAGAGAAACCCAGGAAGAAACGGCTTGGCAATTTGAACCAACACATCTTGTAGGCATTTATCGTTGGCAAGCTGCACAAGGTGAAACTTACATTCGTTATTGTTTTTGTGGTGACCTTGGTCAACACAATAAAGAACAAGCTTTAGATCCAGATATACACCAAGCGCTTTGGCTCAGCCACTCAGCATTTTTAAATAGGCAATCTGATATTCGTAGCCCTTTGGTTGCCGATTGTCTTTCAGATTATTTAGCTGGCCAACGTTACCCTCTTTCATTACTGCATAATTAATATGTCACAACAAAACAAAGTCATTGTCGGTTTATCAGGGGGAGTTGATTCCTCCGTTGCTTCTTTACTCCTTACTCAACAAGGCCATGAAGTCGAAGGCCTCTTTATGAAAAACTGGGTCGACTTTGCCGATGAAAGTGAATGTACAGTCGAAGAAGACCGTAAAGATGCCATGTCAGTCGCTGAGTCTGTTGGCTTTCCGTTCAATGAAGCTAATTTTGCAATGGAATATTGGGATCATGTTTTTAAACATTTCCTTGATGAATATCGTGCTGGCCGTACACCCAACCCCGATATTTTGTGCAATAGAGAAATTAAGTTTAAAGCCTTCCTTGATCATGCCATGCAATTGGGTGGCTATCTTATTGCGACTGGACACTATGCCCGCGTTGAGAAACGAGGTGAAACCTATTGTCTATTAAAAGGCCTAGATCATAATAAAGATCAAAGCTATTTCCTTTATACCTTAGGTCAACCTCAACTTTCTCGTACTTTATTCCCCTTGGGCGAACTGCCAAAACCAGAAGTCCGACGACTTGCTGAACAAGCTGGTTTTATTACCCATAATAAAAAAGACAGCACGGGTATTTGTTTTATTGGTGAGCGGCGCTTTAGAGAGTTTTTAAGCCGTTACATTCCTGCCCAACCTGGCGAAATGAGAACCCCTGATGGTGAGTATATCGGTGAACATAGCGGCTTAATGTATTACACCCTAGGACAAAGGCAAGGATTGGGCATCGGTGGCCGAAAAGACAGTACTGGTGAACCTTGGTTTGTGGCGGGTAAAGATATGGATAATAAAATTCTCTACGTTGTTCAAGGCGATCACCCTTGGTTGCATAGCCAATCACTTATCGCTGAACAATTATCCTGGGTCTCAGGTGAACCGCCGGCTTTCCCCTGTTATGTTAGTGCGAAAACCCGTTATCGCCAACCCGTTCAAGCCTGTGTGATTGACCAAAATGAACAAGGCCAATTAGTGGTGACTTTTGAGGAATCACAGCGTGCTGTCACACCGGGCCAATCTGTGGTGTTTTACCAAAATGATAACTGTTTGGGCGGTGGTATTATTGTTAAAACAGATGCGCCGGGAGTCCACCCATGACGCGCTATGATAATAAAGAACGTGATCGTGTCATTGCGCTAGCAGCTGTGATACAAGTAGCCCATCTTGTGCATAATATTGCCAATGATGGCAGCGCAGACCCCGCAGCCACTCTCCCTTTATTAAATAGCTTACTCATGACCGATGCCGAATCTACGGAATCTGTCTATGGCGGTTTGGCGCATTTAAAGGTTGGTTTAGAACAATTACATATTCAATTGGTTAAAAATAAAACCAAACATCAAGTGACTCAAATCCAATATGCCGTTAATTTATTGCGGTTAGAGCGTCGGCTTGCAAAATCAGCTGCGATGACTGATGTATTAACGCTTGAGATTGATCAACTCCCCCAACATATCGAATATTTTGATGGGATTGAACATCCACAGGTGATAGCGCGTTTAGCTGATATTTATAAACGTACCATCAGTAACCTCACGCCCTTTATTAAAGTCTACGGTGAGGAACGCTTTTTAGATAACACCAGTAATGCCAATTTGATTCGTGCTTTGTTATTAACGGGTATACGCTCCGCTATCTTATGGCATCAAAAAGGCGGTCGTTACTGGCAGTTCTTATATCAATCTAAAAAGATTACCGCTATCACTGACGACTTATTATCAACTCTCAGACAATAAATTCATAAAAAAGGCTGCTTTGATTTCAAAGCAGCCTTTATCATTACACCTTTTTGCAATTTGTCTTAATCAGACGTTGTGGCGTATTCTGCAATTTCATGGAAATTAAGGTAACGGTAAATATCATCGGCCATTGGCTTAATACCCGCCACTTTTTCTAAATATTCTTTAGGCGTTGGTAAGCGGCCTAGACTTGCCACCACTGCGGCTAACTCTGCTGATGACAAGTAAACATCCGCACCATTACCTAAACGATTTGGGAAGTTACGGGTTGATGTTGAAACAACCGTTGCATTATCCGCAACGCGTGCTTGGTTACCCATACATAATGAGCAACCCGGTGTTTCAGTTCGCGCACCAACACGCCCAAAGGTGCTATAGATACCTTCTTCTGTTAACTGACGCTGATCCATTCTGGTCGGCGGTGCAACCCATAATTTAGTCGGTAAATTACCTAGCCCTTCTAACACTTTACCTGCCGCGCGGTAATGGCCAATATTGGTCATGCACGAGCCAATAAATACTTCATCAATCTCAGCGCCCGCTAATTCTGATAATGGCTTAATATCATCAGGATCATTTGGACACGCTAATAACGGCTCGGTAATCGTTGCTAAATCAATTTCTATGACTTCAGCATATTCTGCATCTGCGTCACGCTCCATTAATTCTGGATTAGCTAACCACGCTTTCATTGCATCGATGCGACGTTCAATACTGCGGGCATCTTCATAGCCTTCTGCAATCATCCATTCTAATAAGGCGACATTAGAATTTAAAAACTCAATAATCGGTTCTTTATTCAAATGTACTGTACAACCATTGGCTGAACGTTCAGCAGACGCATCTGACAATTCAAAAGCTTGCTCTACTTTTAAGTCAGGTAAACCCTCAATCTCTAGTACGCGGCCATTAAAGATATTTTTCTTACCTTTTTTCTCAACGGTCAATAATCCCTTTTGGATCGCAGCATAAGGAATCGCATTGACCAAATCTCGTAATGTAATGCCAGGCTGCATTTCACCTTTAAACCTCACCAATACGGATTCTGGCATATCAATGGGCATTACACCCAGTGCAGCACCAAACGCCACTAACCCCGATCCCGCTGGAAAACTAATGCCCATTGGAAAACGTGTGTGTGAGTCACCGCCTGTACCTACTGTATCAGGCAAAATCATCCGGTTTAACCATGAGTGAATAACACCATCACCCGGTCGTAACGATACACCGCCGCGTGTGCTGATGAAATCAGGTAATTCGTGTTGAAGCTTAATATCAACTGGTTTTGGATAAGCGGCGGTATGACAAAACGACTGCATCACCAAGTCAGCAGAAAAACCTAAACAGGCTAATTCTTTCAGTTCATCACGTGTCATTGCCCCTGTTGTATCTTGTGAACCGACGGTTGTCACTTTAGGTTCGCAATAGGTACCTGGACGAACACCTTCGACACCGCAGGCTTTACCGACCATTTTTTGCGCTAAGGTAAACCCTTTACCCGTGTCATCTGGTGCAACAGGTCGAACAAACACGTCGGATGCTGGCAAATTGAGCGTTTCACGCGCACGATCTGTTAAACCACGGCCGATAATAAGTGGGATACGGCCTCCTGCTCTGACTTCATCAGCTATGGTAGTCGGACGTAATTCAAAAGTGGAGACGAGCTCGCCCGCTTCATTAGTGATTTTACCTTCGTTGGGATAGATCGTGATGACATCACCCATTTCAAGAGCTTGTACATCACATTCAATTGGTAAAGCGCCTGAATCTTCCGCTGTGTTAAAGAAAATAGGCGCAATGTTTCCACCCAAAATCACACCACCTTGGCGCTTATTAGGAACATAAGGAATATCATCTCCCATATGCCATAGCACTGAGTTAATGGCAGATTTACGTGACGACCCCGTACCCACAACATCGCCGACATACGCAAGAGGATGACCTTTTTGTTTTAAGGTTTCAATTTGCGTTAACCCGTCGGGCATTTTACTGACTAACATCGCTTTGGCATGTAACGGAATATCTGGTCTGCTCCAAGCTTCTGTTGCTGGTGATAGATCATCGGTATTTGTCTCACCAGGTACCTTAAAGACAGTAACAGTAATTTTGTCTGCTAATGGTTGACGGGCATTAAACCAGTCCGCTTTTGCCCAAGCTTCTAATACCCTTTTCGCATGGTCATTGGTTTGCGCTTTTTCAACTACGTCATGGTAAGCATCGTAAATAAGTAAGGTGGTAGAAAGTGCTTTTTCTGCAGCATCTGCTGTTTCTGCCACATCTAACAGTGCAATTAAGGCATCGATGTTATAACCACCCATCATCGTACCGAGTAATTCGGTTGCTCTGACTGGTGTAATGAGCTCACAATTCACATTGCCTTTAGCCACATCTGTTAAGAAACCGGCTTTAACATAAGCTGCTTGGTCGACACCAGGTGGAACACGATGAATCAGCAATTCAAGGCATTGCTCACTATCCGCATTATTAGCTTCTTTAAGCTGTGAAATTAAGGCTGTCACCTGTTCAGCATCTAAAGGTAAAGGGGGCAAACCCTCTTGGGCGCGTTGTTCAACGTGATCTTGATAGGCTTTCAGCACGCAGTTGTCTCCGACTGTTGAGATAATAAAACCGCCATTTTACCTTAAATATCACAATCTCACTTAGTGAAAACCCTAATCTGATATAATATCTGCCTTATTTTTAGCTGATTATTTACCGGAGTTTTCATGGATCTGTCCCCTTTGACTGCCCTATCCCCTATCGATGGCCGTTATGCTGATAAAACAAAATCATTACGCCCGTTCTTTAGTGAGTATGGTTTGTTACGCGCTCGGGTTGAAGTGGAGTTACGTTGGCTACATTTACTCGGTGCCAATGCCGATATTGCTGAAGTGCCTAAACTTAGTGCTGATGCTGAAGATTTCATCAATAATATTATCCTCAACTTTTCTGTTGAAGATGCCGCTGAAATTAAAGAAATTGAGCGCGAAACCAATCATGACGTTAAAGCCGTTGAATACTTTATCAAGCGACAATTCAAAGCCAATGATGAGTTAAATAAAGTCAATGAGTTTGTCCACTTTGCTTGTACATCTGAAGATATTAATAATACCGCCTATGGCTTGATGCTTAAGCAAGCGCGTGAGGCTGTTATCCTGCCTCAAATGGACACTATCGTCGGTACCTTACGTAAATTAGCTCACGAACATGCTGAAACGCCAATGTTGTCGCGTACACATGGCCAACCAGCTTCCCCCACCACATTAGGTAAAGAAATTGCCAATGTTGTACACCGACTTGAACTTCAACGTACCCATGTTGCCGCTGTCTTATTGTTCGGCAAAATGAATGGTGCTGTCGGTAATTACAATGCCCACCTTTCTGCTTACCCTAATGTTGACTGGCCAATGATGGCACATGCTTTTGTCACTGGATTAGGTTTACGCTGGAATCAATATACAACTCAGATCGAGCCACATGATTATATGGCAGAATTATTTCAAGCTATGATTCGTTTTAACACGGTCTTACTCGATTTTTGTCGTGATATTTGGAGCTATATTTCGATTGGTTACTTTAAACAAAAAACAGTCAAAGGCGAAATTGGTTCATCAACAATGCCACATAAAGTGAATCCAATTGATTTCGAAAATGCTGAAGGTAATTTAGGTATTGCGAATGCCATGTTTGATCACTTGGCGATTAAATTGCCCGTCTCTCGCTGGCAACGTGATCTCACCGATTCAACTGTATTGCGTAATCTAGGCATTGGCTTTGCCCACAGTTTATTGGCTTACAGCTCGGCCTTAAAAGGCATTGGAAAATTAGAAGCTAATCCTGATGCCATGATGCATGACCTTGATACAAACTGGGAAGTATTAGCTGAGCCTATCCAAACTGTAATGCGTCGTTATGGCATTGAAAATCCGTATGAAAAACTAAAAGACTTAACCCGTGGTCAAAGGGTCAATGAACAAATTATGTCTGATTTTATTGATACCTTGGATTTACCGGATGAAGCCAAAGCACAGTTACACCAACTTACGCCAGACAACTATATTGGAAATGCGGCTGAGCAAGCACGCAACTGCTAATGCCTGAAGCACCTGTTCATTTTGATGGCCGTGAGCAAGCACGTGATCTGACCTTATCGCTTGTGCAGCAGGCAAAAAAACGGATTTGTTTTTTTGGCACGACATTAGATTCTGTTCTATTTAATCATGCAGATTGTCTTGAGGCCATCAGTACTTTTGCTCGCCGTACACCTCGTACTAAAGCACAGTTTATTGTTCACAATACCCAGCAAGCTCTATCGCAAGGTCATGGCTTAATTGGTTTAAGTCAAAAACTCACAAGCTCCATTGCCATTGAAGTGACTGATCCGCAGCACAGGCAACTAACACAGTATTTTCTACTCATTGATGATATGGCTTATTTGTTTGGACAACACGTTACACGCTACCATGGACGTGTATCATTTGATGATGTGTCAGAAACACGACAATTGCAGCAATTATTTGAACAGATCTGGGCTCACGGTCATCCCGATCTCCTAACAAGGCGGTTAGCGTTATGAAACCCATTTTATTCGCTCTATTCTTTGTTTTTAGCTCGATTGCAATAGCTGATGCCAAAATCGAAACCATTCAGCTCAATCATCGATTGGCGGTCGAAGTTTTGCCTGAAATTCAGGCCTTTTTACCTGAAAAAGCAACGGCACGTGCCTTCAATGACTTTATTATTGTTAAAGCTGAACCTAAAGACTTACGTCAGATAAAAACCTTAATCAAACAACTCGATACACCACCGCAACGGTTAATAGTTACCGTCTTAAAAACCTATGATGTTATACAAGATCACGAGCAGCAAGCAGTGTCTGCTCATGTTGATGTCCGTGATAGAGATTTATCAGGCTCTGTATCAATACAGCGTTGGTCTACGCAAGATACAAAAAATGATGAACAGTTTTACCAAGCTCAAGGCTTAGCAAACAACCCCATTTATATCGATATGAGTCAGGATATACCGCAGTCTGAACAATATCTCGTGCTTCGTAATGATGGTGATTTAGCTGTTCAAACTGAGACCCAGTACCTCAATATCAACAGCGGTTTTCGTGCTGTAGCACGCATCTTGCCTAATCACCATGTCACGCCCGATATTCACCCAAGATTTAGTGATTTCTCAAATCAAACGGGCGTTATTAATAGTAGCCAAATCGTCACAAGCTTATCTGGCCCAGCAGGTACTTGGCTTGAATTAGGGCAAATTGATAATAAAAAAGATATTCGAAAATACGGTACATCGCAATACAATACCCACGTTAAGAAACAGCAGCATATTTATATTAAAGTAGAACAACTATAACCTTCACACACTTTCACCCATTTAAGAGTACTTATGAATATTAAAGAAGCGATCGCCAGTCGTCGATCTGTTAAGCATTTTGATCCTGAACATATTATGTCTGAAGCAGAGATCGAAGAATTGATGTCACATGTCATTCTATCTCCGACTGCTTTTAATATTCAGCATTGGCGGTTTGTGCGTGTTGTCGATACTGAAAAGCGCCAGCAAATTAAGGCTGCTAGTTGGCAACAAGCTCAAGTGACTGATGCCTCTCTTTTATTGGTTGTTTGTGCAGACTTAAATGCTTGGGAAAAACAGCCCGAGCGTTATTGGCGCGAAGCACCACAAGAAGTTCAAGATTTTTTTGTCCCCGCGATTGCAGATTACTATACCAACCATCATCAAGCACAGCGGGATGAATGCTTTAGATCAGCCAGCATTGCTGCGATGAGTATTATGCTCATGGCTAAAGAAATGGGTTATGACAGTTGCCCAATGGATGGATTTGATTTTGATGAAGTCGCCAAGATTATCGATTTACCACACGATCATATTATTACTATGATGGTTGCCGTTGGTAAGAAAAAAGAAGATGCGCGTCCACGTGCTGGTCAATTACCACTTAATGAAGTGTTATTAACTGACAGTTTTAAATAATCGGTGGATTTGCTTCTGATGTAATGTTTCGGCCTTTCTGTTTCGACTGATATAAGGCTCTGTCTGCACGTTGTAAGAAGCTATCGACCCCTTCTGATAAGCAGTAATTTGCAACACCAAATGACATCGTTATTTGGCCAAGAGATTCTTTGCTGTCACGTCGTTGGATTCGTTTAGCTGACATTTCTTCTCTAATCGCTTCTGCAATCGCTTTAGCATCTTCAAGTGATGTATTGATCATTGTAATGGTGAACTCTTCACCCCCATAACGAGCTACAAAGTCGCGACCTTTTACTGTTGCTTTAATAATATTAGCAACGACTTTTAGCACTTGATCACCCAGTAAATGACCATGTTTGGCATTGAGATCTCTGAAATAATCTAAATCACAGAAAATAATAGAAAGGCTTTGCTTATCTTGTTCTGCTTCTGCAACTGTTGTTTGGATATATTCATCAAACGATTTGCGATTGGCTAAGCCTGTTAAACGATCTATTTTCGCTTGTTTTTTGTTGTCTTCAATATCGGCTTTAATTTCTTCGATATCGACCATTGCTGCATTCAATCACTCTGTTAACTGTTGGCTTGATGACATCGCTTGTTTGGTTTCATTCATCACATCATGAATCACGTCATGGATTTGTTCGCGTGACATATCTGGATGAAGTTTGGCTAATGCATCTGCCAATTGCTCAGTTGATTGTGAAGCAGCAGTGGAGCCTTTTTGGGCAAATTTTTGTATTTCTTGGGGTAACTGACGTAAATCTGTCCGTTGTTCTTGTAGGTTGAGTTCTTCTTTTTCTGGGCCCAGAAAACGTTCGTAGAGCTCTGTTGTACGCTGGTTTGTAAACGTACCATGTTCCGCAAGATCAATATCAATTGTCTCGCTCAGCTGCATATTTGCGCCAGACACATACTCATACCAAACGGCATAATTCTGTGGCGTCATCGCTATGCCGTACCGCGTCATAAGCGGCACCGCTAAGCGCATATATTCAGCTGATTGTTGTTGCAGCTCTGGTTCCATAAAATCTCAATTCAAATATGGAAACATTAACAGTCTAAATCAGCGATTTTTGGCAGCTATCCTTAGTCTGAGTGCATTAAGCTTAATAAAACCTTCTGCGTCTTGCTGATTATATGCACCATCATCATCTTCAAATGTCGCTATGGATTCATCAAACAAGCTATTTTCTTCAGATGAACGGCCAACTACTGTTACGTTTCCTTTGTACAGCTTTATTCTAACCAAACCATTCACTGTTTTCTGTGATGCATCAATCATTTCTTGCAGCATTTCACGCTCTGGTGACCACCAATAACCGTTATAAACTAAGCTGGCGTATTTTGGCATAAGCTCATCTTTTAAATGAGCAACCTCACGATCTAAAGTTAATGACTCAATTGCACGATGTGCCGGTAGCATAATCGTTCCCGCTGGTGTTTCGTAACAGCCCCTTGATTTCATACCAACGTAGCGGTTTTCAACAATATCTAAACGGCCGATACCATTTTCACCACCCACCTTATTGAGATAAGTCATTACGGTTGCTGGTGACATTGCTTCACCGTTAATTGCGACAATATCACCCTGCTCATACGTCAACTCAAGATATGTCGCTGTATCTGGTGCTTGTTCTGGGGAAACACTCCAACGCCACATGCTGTCTTCAGGTTCATTCCACGGGTCTTCTAAAATATCGCCTTCATAAGAAATATGAAGTAGGTTCGCATCCATCGAATAAGGTGATTTGCCACCCCGTTTCATTTCGACTGGAATGCCATGTTTTTCTGCATAATCAAGCAATTTTTGACGTGAATTCAAATCCCATTCACGCCAAGGCGCTATCACTTTAATATCAGGGTTTAGGGCATATGCGCCTAATTCAAAGCGCACTTGATCATTGCCTTTCCCTGTAGCACCATGCGAAATCGCCTGTGCGCCAGTTTCATTGGCTATTTCAATTAAACGCTTTGAAATCAATGGTCTAGCGATTGATGTCCCTAATAAATATTCACCTTCATAAATGGCATTAGCCCGGAACATGGGGAACACATAATCTCTCGCAAACTCTTCACGTAAGTCTTCGACATAAATTTCTTTAATACCTAATGACTTTGCTTTTTCACGTGCTGGCTCAACTTCTTCACCCTGACCTATATCTGCTGTGAAAGTCACGACTTCACAGTCGTATACGTCTTGCAGCCACTTTAAGATAACGGAGGTATCCAAGCCGCCTGAGTAGGCAAGAACGACTTTATTAATTTGTGATGGCTGTTGTGACATGCGTGGTGTGTTCCTGTGAAAACGTGATTTTAAAATAGTAAGTTATTGTATCAAAGTCCATGTGATGCCAATACTTCTTTCGCTGCTTGTCGTCCATTACCTTTACAACTGATCCGCCTCGGCGCATCTAATACTCTTAATTTAAAGCCTAAACTTTTATATAGCTTCTTAATTCTGGGCGTCGCTTGATTTGAAATAAGAACTGGTCCTTTATGCTGCGCTAACCAAAGCGCTAAACGCTCCTGTTCTTCCCAGTCAAAGCCCTTTTGTGCATATTGTCTAAATGGCACATCGTAAGGCGGATCAGCATAAATAAAGTCATCATCATCAACGACTAACGCTGCAAAATCCTGTTGGGTAAATTCCCATTGGTTCAATTGCTGCTGATAATGGGAAAAATCTTGTTGGTAATTGATTGTCTTGTAGCGACCAAATGGTACATTGTAACCACCTGATTGGTTAAAACGGCATAAACCGTTATAGCCTGTTCTATTGAGGTAATAAAATAACTGTGCTGTCTTATTAACATCCGTATTTTGGGTGTTCAATTCATTAAATAATGCACGATGCTGATAATACAATGCTTCATCATTTGCGAGCTCTATTTCAAGCTTTAGCCCCTGCTGACATTGTTGATAGAAGTTTATCAGCGCCGAATTAACATCATTCAACAATGCCTTTTCAGGCTGTAAGCCTAAGGCAACTGATAGACCACCACAAAATGGTTCAACCAAACGTCGGTCGCGATGCTTGGCCCAAATCCTACTGAGCTTCGGAATTAACCAACGCTTGCCCCCAGCCCATTTAAGCGGTGGTTTTAAAAGTGTCTGTTGCTGCTTCATTGGCCGGCGCTTAATTTAAACAAACGACTGGATTCCCCTTGAAGGCCGTTATGACACTGTCCTAATGACTAGCGACAGTGCCTGGTATTGGTCATTTAGAGTGCAAAGTTTTTCTAGGTGGCATCAGGTCAGTAATATTGCCTTCCGCCATCTCAGCAGCAAAACCCAACGTCTCTGATAATGTCGGATGAGGATGAATCGTCATCCCAATATCCTCAGCAT
>Ga0228634_1000074_pt1 | contig 89250 bp, 84 predicted proteins | sample 42DmetaG_FD_190063 | JGI IMG/M metagenome (GOLD analysis project Ga0228634, IMG submission 190063) | Seawater microbial communities from Monterey Bay, California, United States - 42D | ecosystem: Environmental > Aquatic > Marine > Coastal | place: USA: California | collected 2016-09-27 | reverse complement strand
TTATTTTCATTTATATATATATATATATATATATATCATATATTATGAATAAAATCAAAGTTCCAAAAAAGCTCTAATATAGTCACCATTTGTTTTTTGTTCTTCATTGTATTTTTAAATATGAATAAAGGTGAATTACTACCCTTGTTAGAAGACAAAATTAAATTAAAATCATATATTTGTCAAGCATTGAAACTAGAATGTGAACGTTATATAATATTAGAAGTAGGAGACATAATTAAAGAAGATATCGCATTGAAACCCACTGAGTTTGTTATAATTATTTGATATGCTTTCAAAAATTCAACATTTACTTTCAAACTATTGTAAGCATGAGCATTATTAAAACAATCGTAATTTTCTAATTTGGTTAAGTTTTCAATAGTATTCCCAACGAAACCAAAGATATTGCTCCATAAAACACTCTGTCTTTGAAAGATTTCATTTGTTATATAAATTGAGTATATAATAAATGAAAAGAACTATAAATCAAGAAATATTTGGTATTGGCGCTAGTCCCAATTTAATTGCTCCCAGAGACGCAACATTGTATTTGACAATTAAAGGTAAATCATTTGCAAGATACATCTCAATTTGATTGCATAGGTTTGTACACTTTATAAAATAATTCAGATTTTTCAATGAAAACTCGCCTTGAATGATGTTATTATTTTTTTGAATAAATCCCATACCATCGCTTTCTGAACGTATTATTTCCGCGTTAGCAAATGGTCCGTCACACTTAAAGACCAATTGATTATTTACAGATTTTATTTCAAGGCGGTCTGAAATATTATTCAGATCGCGAATAATTTTCTGAAAATCTCCCGACGGCATATTAATGATGGAACTAAAAGCGACATCAGGAACCGTTAATTCGTCTTGCTCGGCCTCAATCAGTTTCAACTTTTGTATTTTACATTGTTTGATGTGTTTATTTTCGAATTTTAGATTTAAGTATTCCACAATTCCATCATTGTAATCTTTTTCTTCTATGTAAATGCTAAGAGTTTCTTCATTATCGATTGAATTTATAAGTTTAAATAAATGTAACATGTTGACACCTACAATGATTTTTTCTTTGTTACATTGATAATATTCAAAGTTTTCCGCTTGTAAATGCATGTGAACCAAAATCGTTTGCGACTTATCCATATTAATGATTCGAATTCCATCTTTTTGGAATGTTATATTTGTTTCTAACAATATGTCTTTCAGCGCGACCATCAGAGTTCTAAATGGTGCTATCTGAACAGTCTTTATCATGACAACATATGGCTCATGATTCATAACAAAAATATATACTTATAAATGAAAGAATCTTTAAGTATATATATTTTCACATTATATAATATACAATGGCTAAATCAGAAACCTATTTTCAAAAAAGACTTCACAAACTAACTGACTTTGATTCAATCCGAAAACTCAAAATATTAGAGATATTTCAATACAATTTTTTTGGATTCATTTTGGTTACCATTTTTGCTTATTTTATGAACAAGCAATTTTTCAACAAAACATATACTTACTTTTTGGATAAACGCAATAATAAAGACAATTCTCATTTAGGATTTATTACATTATGCGCTGCTGTAATGCTTGAAACGTTTATTATCATAATGACACTGTTTTATATACGAAAAATTTTGTTATTGATGCCGTCAATAAGTGCAAATATAAACAAGGATTTTGTACCACTAACCGAATTTAACAATATTGTCAGTATAACACTGTCATTTCTGTTTATACAATTTTTATCCGGATACAGAGGGAAAATGTCATTAATTTTAGACTATGAGTTTAAAAAACACTTTTAAAAATCAAACGAACTCATTTCGAACGCATCATTTTTACCACTTTTTGTTGCTAACGCATAGTCACTCACCCTAGATTCAAAGAAGTTGGTTTTACTCTCAAGGGAAATCATCTCCATAAAGTCAAATGGGTTTGACGCGTTGTAAATTTTTTCATTTCCAAGTTGCACCGCAAGACGATCGCCCATAAACTCAATATATTGTCCCATCATATTAGAGTTCATTCCAATGAGGCGACACGGAAGTGCGTCACAAATAAATTCTTTTTCAATTTCAACCGCTTCGCTAATAATCTCTTTAATTTTCTTCTTTGATAGTTTCTTCTCTAGTTTGTTATATAGCAATACGGCGAATTCTGTGTGAAGCGCCTCATCTCTGGAAATGAGTTCGTTGCTGAATGTCAAACCGGGCATCAAACCACGTTTTTTTAGCCAAAAAATGGAGCAAAAACTACCGCTGAAAAATATCCCCTCAACGCACGCAAACGCAACTAAGCGAGTCGCAAAGCTTGAACGCTTGTCATCAATCCATTTTGTTGCCCACTTAGCTTTTTTCTGAATACATCCAAATTCATTAATAGCATTGAAAAGTTTGTCCTTTTCTGCTTTATTTTTGATGTATGTATCAATCAGCAAACTGTAGGTTTCAGAGTGAATATTTTCCATTGCGATTTGAAACCCATAAAATGCGCGCGCTTCAGCTAATTGAACTTCTGTCATGAACCTTACGCCGATATTTTCCAAAACGATTCCATCAGAGGCCGCGAAGAACGCCAAGACCATTTTTATGAAATGTCTCTCATTGTCTGTAAGGTCGTTCCAGTGTTCAAGATCTTTAGAAAGGTCTATTTCTTCAGCCCTCCAAAAACAATCCATTTGTTTCTTATACATTTTCCAAATTGAATCATCTTTAATTGGAAACATTACAAATCTGTTATCATCTTCGGTAAGAAGTGGCTCAATGATTGTTTTGGACATTTTGACAGAAAGGGTCTTCTAAATAATATAAGGCAAGATTTTTTTATATCAAAATTCTTGATTTAAAATATGAACGTATAGTAGTGTCTTCATGGAGCAGTCACAAATCAACCCGCACGACAATAACAAAATGAAATTAATTAAAAAACTGCTTCAAAAACAGGTTTTGAATGATGAAAAAAGAAATACTATTTTGAACATTTTAACTTATTTAGAACATCAACAATTCAACAATAAAGACGACATTCATTTAAAAAATGAAATAAAAGCATTGTATTGTATTTTGTGAATAAAATTTTGTATATATCTATATTATAGATGGTCAGAAGTAAAATTCAAAAAGATCTACTGAAAATGTTCAAAAACGTAAAGAAGATGGGTGTAAAATCATTGAAATCTACGAGTACCCTATATGTAGTATTAGCGTTAACACTAATAAATCTGTTTGTTTTTATCAATAACCAAGACAACGAATCTCTATTTTTATTTTTGGTCATTTCGTTGCTCGTATATTTTAAAACAACCAATATGATTTCTGTTTTACTGGTACCATTAATTTTAGTTAATGTTCTAATATATCTTCGTAGATTATTGATGAGTGGTCGCGAAGGATTTGCTGAAAACGCAAAAATGGAAGAATTTATAAAATTTGTTGTAACAATTAAAGATGCGCCGTCCGAAGACGATCGTGAAGGAAACAAATTCTATACAGATTATGTGAAACCGGTTATTAGCATCAAAGATAATGAAATAGATAGTTTAGAAAATGCTAAACACATATTATTACTATATAAGAAACTGAAGAAACTGACTCTGATAGCGAAGGAAAATGACTCTGATAGCGAAAGCAAATACATCACAAAACTAGTAAAACGGTTCAATGACCACTCGAATGAAACGGTTCAAACGCCCAAAGCAAAGAAGATTGAAACATACGAAAACTATGGCAAAGAAGGGGTGAGCGTGATGAGGGAGCCGGAGGAGGGGCGAGGGGGGGAAGAATCTGATGACGAAGAAGATGATTACGAAGCTGAAGCCGATGATTACGAATCCGAAGAAGATGATTACGAAGACGAATAAAAATGATTATTGTTCATGATTAAAAAATACTTTGTTGGCAACCAAATCAATAAATTTATTGAATCGTTTTGCGTCTTCATCCGGTCCGAAACGCTGACGCACATCTTTGTGCAATTTTATCGCGCCATCAGTAATGGAATCTATAAATGACGTTAATTTATTTTGGGACCAATCGGCAACTTCAGAGCGTAAGTTTTTAAACAAGGACGATTGTTCTTTTTTTTCGCTGAATAGTTTACACAATATTTTTTTTACGTATCTATGGTGTTCAACATAAACTTCATTATCAAATTTTTTTATTTTTTCGCGATTTGACTCGTAACTTCTAATCATTTCTATTACTGTTGGCGAAATATTTGTAGAATCATCATTTATGATTTTCAATATTAATTTGGAATTGTAATAACATGCAATATTTATTTTGTACAGGTCGAAAAAGTTATCGTCGGACATCAAACAATATAATCTATATAATTTATATATATATATATTATATCAAATGGCAAGCGCACGAGATAATGATATTGTCATTGAATGTTCGCCATATAGTGATAGCGAAACAGAAATAAAAAATCTTAAATCTATGTCTTACGAACTTATACCAACAATCTATGACATTTTTACTACAGGCGATTCTGTTAGTAGTTTTGTTTCAACATTCTTATTAGCCGGCGGTCTTCTAGTGCTGTTTCCATTAATATTATATATCGCGAAATATGCGAAACCATCATCTGATGGCTGGAGGTGGATGATTACACCCTCTCTTAATGTGCTATACTCTGTCCTTTTCATCATCGGATTTATTATAAGCAATTCTGAAAACGACGAAAAAATGTTAACGCCCGTATACATAGCATTTAGTGTTAGTATATTCTTGGTATTTGCCATTAATATCATAAAAATGTATACCCAGGATAATACGACAATAGATGGATACGCAATAGCAAATCTCATTTTTCCTGGTTTAGAAAAAAACAATTATGATGGATGGAGTTTCTTTTGTTTTGTCGTAGGGATTGGATTAATATTCTTATTTATATCTTTATTAAGACTGGCTAATCAACAAGCGTTTTCTCCAATCGTTTTACTAGGTTCGTACTGCTTCCTTCAAGTATTAAATTATCTATATAGTATATTGCAAAGTACAAATAATCAAAAACAAATAAAAATGGAACAGACACCCCCCCAACACTAATACTTTTTAGAGTATTTTATAAGTTCTTTCATTGTAATTATTTGGTTTAAAAGACAACATATTTTCGCGTTTTTGAATGATAGGCGCCATCTTTTTGATTGTTTCAATCTCAACAACATCTTGTTTCTTTTGTGTAATCTTCTTTGTTTTCATCAAAGCGTCCAAAACATTTTTGTTGGTGTATTTATCATAAATCCCAGATTGCAAATTATCATGTCTTACGTTTTCGTAAAAGTAAACAATAAACAAAAGAGCAACAAGTGGATTTAAATAAATAAACATTAACACAATAGAAACTGAACATAACAACAGTCCTAACGCAGAATTCATAAAATGTCTAATATCTTCTTCTACTTTTAACTCAAAAATAATAAGAACTGCTAATAAAACGGCAACAACTACATCAGCATTAATCATTTTTCTGACATTTTTCATCATTTTATTTCTTTTATATATTGAGAATATATAAAAAAATAACCCTATAATAAAGCGTGAACCCCATTTCGTAATGTCTGAAAAAGATAAAACAAGGTATTACATTGGAAAAAAAGGATACAGTATACAAAAAAATACGCTCAGCCAATCAGAAATGTATGAATTAAGAAATGAATTAACGGTCAAACCTAACTCAGGTATGCCGGGGTATAGTTGCTCAGTCTCGTATCCAGTTTACCGAGAATCCACAAATAAAATCTATATACCAAGGCATTTCGGAATAGAAAAATATGGCTCTGTTTCTAAAATTAATATTTCACAAGGAGATTCCATAAATATTAATTTTAATGGTTCGTTGTTTGACTATCAAGTAAATATTATTGACAAATATATCAAACATATAGAAACTAGTGGCGGCGGTTTGTTAGACGTTGAACCTGGTAAAGGAAAGACCGTAATGGCATTAAATATTATTTCTAGAATAAAGAAAAAAACACTTGTTATTGTTCACAAGACATTTTTGATGAATCAATGGAAAGAACGTATTCAGCAATTTCTGCCAGATGCAAATGTGGGATTTATACAAGGAAAGACAATAGAAGTTGAAGGAAAAGATATTGTTATTGGTATGCTTCAAACACTATCAACAAAGGATTTTTCAGAAGATATTGTCAACCAATTTGGATTGACTGTTTATGATGAATGTCATCACCTTAGCGCAGAAGTATTTTCACAGGTAATGATTCGCCTTAACACAAATTATATTCTTGGTCTGAGTGGAACCATGACGCGAAAAGATGGTCTTACAAAAGTGTTCAAGTGGTTTATTGGACCGGTCGTTCACAAAGAAAAGAGCGAAAGTCAGGAAGAAGTTCTCATCAAAGCCCTTTACTTTGAAGACCCAGATAATTATGAATACAATAATGTTGAAACTGATTTCAAGGGAAACCCTCAATATAGCAAGATGATATCAAAAATATGTTCCAATGAATCCCGAACAAGTATGATTTTGAATGTTATCCATCACGAATTAAAAGACAATTATGAACAACAAATTATGATACTTGCGCATAACAAAAGTTTAATCGCCGAAATATTTCACAAAGCACAAGTGTTTGAAAAAAGCGTTGGACTATATATTGGTGGAATGAAAGAAGAACAATTAAAAGAAAGTGAAACAAAAAAAATAATTATTGCCACTTATGCAATGGCATCCGAAGGACTTGATATCAAAACCCTTACGACACTTTGTATGGCAACACCTAAAACAGATGTGTGTCAAAGCGTGGGACGAATATTGCGCAGCAAACACAAACGCCCTCTTGTTATTGACATTGTCGACAAACACGATATTTTTCAAAGACAGTTTAATAAACGTAAAACTTATTATAATAAGAAGAAATATAACATTCAAAAATACCAAAATCTCACACAATATATAAACAATGACTTTATTCGTGTACCAGTAAAAACGAAAAAGGAAAAATCACAATGTCTTATTAATATTCCAGAGAGTGCTTTTTAAAAAGACAACCGTCGCATTTTAAGTTATTTATCTTGACAAAAATATTTGGATTTTCTAGTGTACAATCTTTCATCCATATTTTCAAAATACAAAACTTTTTTTTCGGGGACATTGTAATTCCATTTATATTTTCGTAATGACATTGTTCTTTTGTCAATGATTGACCGACTAATCTATAATATACTTCTTTCCATATTTTTTCAACGTCTTTACTTGCGATTTTAAACGAAAAACAACCACCATCCTTATTATTTTCATCTTCCCACATGGGTTTAACATCACATCTCATAACAAATATCATTGATTTTTTTATCAAATCATAATTTATTTCATCATTCAATAATATCGCACTTTCAGCGTCATCAAACTCAAGTATTTTGATGTAACTTTCAAGATTCCACTCGCGGTTGTCATGTAAGTGCAAGTAAAAAGTCCAGCTGCTATTTAACTTTGTAAAAGATTTCATTAACTGGTAATAAATAATATTCAATGAAATCTTTAATTCATTATTTATCTAGTTTTCATTCTTTATCACCGTCATACCCTTTTCCAAATATACTGTAAAGTAGGATCACCATATAAGTATAAAATATCAATGGGAGGAACGCAATAATCCACGACAATAATGATAGTCCGTTCATACATAAAAACTGCAAAAGTAATGTTATCAATAATCCCATCAAGGCTTGTAAAAACGCACCCTTCTTATCACCATCGAATATAGACATCAAAATATGAACGAACGAGAAGACAATATAGACAATTGCTGGCGAGCAAAATGAGCTAATAAGCATTATATATAATACAGAGATAAAGAATAAAAATAATTTATTTATAATAAGTTTAAACAAACCTACAAATAGTTATTATAATGACAGAATCTAAAAAGGAGTTCGTAAGCGTGATCAAAAGACAAACGAATTATTCCGAGGAAACCATTCTAGAAAAGTTGAAAGAGCATGAAAATAATGTGGAAAAAATTATTTTAGAATACAACGGCATTGATAATAGTCCGAAGTGTGAAAATATTACAACCAATCAGAAAATTTTCAAGGCAATACGAGATAATATGAATGAAATATCAACAAAGAGATAACTAGAGAAATAATAATTTCTTGGTTTGTTTTCGGCGTTCAGGATTTATTATTTTGTTGCCATTTGACAGCGGGTAATTGATTACTTCTTCACTCGTGTCACCATACAATCCTTCAAAATGTGTCACATGAACAATATTTTCTTCATCTTTTTCGGAAAATTTGACATTTTTCAATTTAGAAATTCCATCTTTCTCGGCGTAGTTTTTGTCAAACTGTTTTTTCAAAACATTGCGACTCATTAGTTTATTCGTCGCATCACAAAAGTGCAATATTTTATGAGAACCAACTTTGTAAAACTGATCACGATTGATCTCAATGTTGTTTTCAAGTGCGCGCTTATTTATCACATTATCTTCAAATCCCCATTGCCAATAATTTGGGAATCCATCTATTTTTTCAAAATCAGACCCTTTTATTGAAAAAATACCTCCGAGAGCGAAAGTAAAACCAAAAAAATGTTTGATTTTCCCATGTACTGTATCATAATCAAGCAAGTTTTTGCAATATGGTAAAGTATCTATATCATTGAAGACAAGTGTAATATTTGTATAGTTTTTTGGATAAAACTGTTTAATGTAAAGAAATCCTATATTTTTCATCGCACCACGATTAAACGGAAGATCATCGTCTTGTTGGATATACAATATTACATATTTTGACGAGTCGTAATCTTCAAGAATATATTTCATATATCTTTCGAAGAAGTGTTTGTGTTCGTTGCGTTCACGGTATGGTATAATGAAAGCTAACTTTAAATTGCCAGCCAGGTCCATCTAAAATATTGACTCTAAGTCTATATTGACTACATATTATATTTTTCTATAATTGTCTTGGGAATTAAATATTCACTATAATTTTCAAGTTTTTTATAACACTTGTTTATGGTAACTTCGCTTATTTTACTTGTATGATGAATGTCTTTTTTAGAAATATTCAAATTGCAATTTAGAGAAACATAATATATTATTCCTGCTGCGATTGAATGCGGCGTGTTTTCTGGTATGAGATTGCGCTGTTTGACGTTCTGACCAATAAATAAGCATAATTTAGTTAATTCCTGGTTTACGTTGAGTTTACTACAATATCTCTCGATGAAATTACACGGGGTCGTCTTGGTCATAATTGTTTTTTCATGCTCTTCAACTTGCATCTCTAAATCATTTAGAATATTCATTGCGTTTTTACAACCTTTAGTTGCGCTTGTATTATCCAAATTGAATATTGTTGCGATCTCTTTAGGCGTTCTCGGATTCTTATTTTTACTAAAGGAGATGTATATTGAAGCCGCAAGTATGCCGTCGCGATTGAGTCCACGAAATGTTTTTGCTTCGGATAATTTATTATAATAACGGATTGCTTCATCAATCATAATTTTAGGAATACCTGAATTTTTGGCAATTAATGTTATCATTTGAAAGTCGTCGTATTTTGACTTTTCTTTGTATGGCATACTTTGCCACTCTGTATACCTTTTGATTTTTCGCATTTCATAAGAAGAAGACTTGCCGCACATTACTTTACATCCAAACGACGATTCTATTAATAGCGGGTTAATGGGCATACCACAACGTGTTGGGTCAGCCATATTGTTGTCTTCTGCTCCATAATATCTCCATTCAGCGCTAAAATCTATCATGTCTTTGTACAATCGCCCGCATTTATTATTTGAACATAACAAAAACCCTTCACTAAAGTAGAGGGGGTCCTGACAACTTTGACAAATGTTTGTTTCGATTACATTGTCTTTTTCGTAAATTATTTCTATTTTTTCAGAAGAATTTTCTTCTTCGTCGTCAATTATTTTCCATAAATTACTTTTCTTATACTTTTTGTTCTTTTTGGTTTTGACAGTTTTTTTAAGATGTTTTTTGTCGGACATTTTCAAAGATATTTGTTATTCTATAATATGAATATTATTTATTTCAATTTTATTATAAATTCAAAATATAGTATATAATATATAATGGGAAATTCGCTGTCTTATAATATAAGAAATAGAGATAATAATGACAATGATACCAATAATGATAATACCGGTAATATCGGCAATACCGGTAATAATAACGAAAGTTTACTAAAGGTCATTGACGAAATTGCGTCAAACTACATGTTCAAGCAGAATGTTGTGGACATGCTGCGATTTTCTGATAGTGACTATAGAGATAATTTTGTCATTTTAACATGTCGTATTCTTGATGAAAAACTAACAAATTTGGATATAGGTGCTTTGAAAGACCGAATTACGAATACAAATGTTAAACCAAAAAATACTAACCATGGTGAACTTGTTTATTTTTCGGAGCTTGAAAAGATGAAACCGTTGTTGTACAATGAAGATAAGAAAAAAGAGGCTCTTTTGATAATTTCCAAATTCTATGTGAAAATCTTTACATTGTTCAGTAGCATCGTTTCTGTTGTTGACCCACAATATACATACAAAGATGAAAATGGTGAGGATAATTACTTTTACCTCAAAGATTATGATGATTTGAAGATGGTCGACCTCGCTACAAATAAACTAAAGTTATATCATTTAGAAAACCCACTTTCATTAGTGAGGAGACGTCTGTTTATATTAAAAAATAAACTGGAACAGCAAGATGAAAACAGCGATTATATTGTAATGAATCCCGGTGAAGAACTGTGCTCGATGAACATACCAGAAAACAACGAAGGCGATTTTAAATTATCAAATGAGATCGGTATTAAAGAGTTAGACAATTTATATTATGATTTGTACGACGAAGAAACATCAGAATGGTCGGGACGATCAAAAGAGATGGAAGAACAGTACAAGCGCGACGTTGCTTTGTTTTTCCGGATATTTACAGGTAAAAAGAAAAAGCCCGCAAATGTAACATCATTTTCAGACATTGAACTATTAGATTTTCATAATTTGCCACGATGTAAAAATAACGATTATTTTGAAGATTTGTTGGTATCAAAAAATGACGTGTTATTTCAAAAATATATTTCTAAAATCGAGGAAATACAACAAGGGACTAGGTCGTACAAAAAGCAGCTGTTATATATTCTCAAATCAATGTTTATGAAACACGAACAAAGCGGAGAAGATGATGATTCGTTTGAATTAGAATACACAATTCATCCAGAACTAGATATGAAAAAACTGTCTGAGAAACAGAAAATGGCGCAGAGTTGCATTGTTCAAATGTATACTAATTGTGAAAAAAATTTCATAGAAGCATTGTTATTGTATGAAAAAATGTATGAAAACCGTTATGGTGAATTAGTTGAAGCTCAAGTCAAAAGTTTTGCTTTTACTGGAAACAATAAGAATAATGATCTGAATGCCTCCAACAAATATTCAAATAAGCGTGAAAATAATCTTATCTTAAATGGGGATTTGTTGCTCAATGAAAAAATTAAAATGCCAAACATGTCCAGTAATCAGTTTAAGGTTTCAAACAAACCTAGCGCACAAGAATCGTCTACTATCTCCAACGCTGTTCCTGCCAATACATCCAATAATATTGAAACAGTTCCCACATCGCCTATTGAAATGACTTCCCCAGAAAAATCGGTTCAATCTGAAGTGGTGGTACCATCTATGCCAGTTCCAACTGAAAAAACAATACCTCCTCCTATTCCCGAACCATCTCCTATTATTACTGAAACGCCACCACCACCACCACCACCACCATCAACACCAATACCAACACCAATACCAACACCAATACCAACACCAACACCAATACCAACACCAATACCAACACCAACACCAACACCAACACCAACACCAATACCAACACCACCACCAACAACACCACCAACAACACCACTAATGACACCTACTGAAACCAGTAACGTTGGTTTATCTGAAAATACTATCAAATCAGAACAACCAATGGAAATGACCTCACCACAAGTTCCACAAATGAGTTTTGTTCCCAGTCCTTTGTCGTCCGAACCAATACAAGCAGAAGAGAGCCAAGAAGAACCAACTCAACAAGAACCAATACAATCTGAAGAAATACCACAAGCGAACAATAACATAAATCAAACAAATAATAACAATAGCGAGGAAACTGTAAGTACGCAGCAAGAATCTCCCAACGATTTGCAAAAAGAATTTCTTGAAAATGCTCAAAAAAGAGGACAAACCAAAGAAGTAAATAAAATTTCGTTGGGAAATTCTACGACAAACCGTTTGAATAGTAATGTTGACCAAAAAAAAGATAATTCTATTGAAAGTAGGGGGGAAAGATTAAAAAATACTTTTTCTTCGTTTTTCTCGTAAATGACGTGTAAGTTATAATATTTCTTGGATTTTCTTCAAAACGTCTTTATCATAGATAAATTTACCAGATGGTTTGTAGTCACTTTTGGTTGTATTTGCGGTTCTAGATGTTTCTGTTTTTGGAGTATCTATGAGTGTAGTAAAATTTTCAGTTGTCGTTTTATTATCAAGTGTATTTCCAAACTTGTCTATTACTTTCCCAGTTTTATTTTTATATTCATCACGAACATACTTTGGAACAACGTGACGCCAAGATATTAAAATTAGATTTGGATGTATATATTTTGTCAAAAATCCATCACGTTGCAAACACGATATCACGTATAAGAGACACTCTTCAAAATTGTAATTTGGATAACCTATAAGGACCTCTGGCATGACATAATAACAAAATTCATTATCAATTCTTTGTCTAGACGCCACCTTTATTTTATAGTGAATCTTTTCTAATAATTTGTTGAAAATATTCACTTTTTGTAAATCTGATTTTTGTTTTGTTTCATATAGTTCGTCTATATTCAAACGAGGTATATTGTTCATAATTATATATTATAGTATTTTTAATAAATATATGGATATAGACGAAGTATTAGTCAATTTAAAAGTATTAGAGCAAATACAAGTCAATCAAAAGCTAATATCTCGCGGACCATATTTGAATATTGAATATGAAAGCATTGTCCCCGAATTTATAAGAAGATGGCGCCGTCAAGATAATAGAAATGAAACTATAAAGAAAATTAATCTTGTTATAAACTCCGCACTAAAACTAAAAGAAGAAGATGATAAAATGAAAGAGCGTTTAGATACATGTTTAAAAAAAAGTGTCGCCGGGTTAAAAGCATTAAAAGAGACTTATGCCACGTGTTGTCAAACCACGGCACGTGTTGATGTTATTATTAACAAAATACAAACCTCGGCAAGTGATGATGTCATTAACGAAACAATAATAAATCCAGGAGATGATGATTAGACAAATAAAAATTGATTTTGTTTATAGTGTTATGGTAAGATATAACAATATAAAAATGAGTGAACTGATAGGAGAAATTAACTTTTCACTCAATACGAAAACCTTGACTATTGAAGAACTTCAATCTTTAGAAAAAAAATTAATCGAAGAATACAACAATGTTACTCAAGAATATAGACGTTTATTTCAAAGAATCCAAAACGAAAGTCGCAGAAAAAGACAAGAAACAATTATGACCTGTGAACACAATTATATTAGGTACGCAGAATACCACAATGAACGATACTTTGAATGCGACAAATGTGGTCATGAAAAATATTAATTTAAATGATAAACCGAGGACATAAATCTCAACAGCGTCTCGGTTTCTAGTTCGGCGTCAAAAATGTATTTTTTATCATCGCGCTCAAGAATTATGGTGGGGTATTCTTTTACATTATAGATCTTCATTAGGTTTTCATTATTATTGTCATCACCATCTATGTCTACAAAGTTGACGTTGAATCTTAGAAAATTCGTATCTTTTTTCACATTTTCCCAGATTGGTTTTGAGGTTTGACAATGTTTACACCAATCAGCATAGAAAAATAACAGGTTTGCCTTTTTTGTTTGTTTACTATCGTTGAATTCGTTGTTCTCAAGATAGCTTGGTTTTTCTTTTTGAGAGTGTAAATAGACGCGATATGCCAAAAATGACAACCCAATTGCTGTTAATGATACAAGTAAAATGGTATAAATGTATCCCATATATATAATTCATAATATATAATTACCAATAATACGAATGATTGTTAAAAATATAAAAACCGGAAAATACGAAATCATTGAAAATCACCATTCTTATTATTTTGATGTTATCTTTTCAAAATATAACATTAATATTGCGTCACCTATTAGACAGATTCATATACTTATTGAAGAAACCATTGACCGTGTTTATAAATAAAGTTCATCAAATACAATATACGATATAATTTTGCGTTGAAAAAAGTTTCTAAAAATAGTATAATGGCAACTATTAAAAAGCAAAAAAAAGTATTTACAAAAAAAGATTATAAAAGCAAAGACGGAATGTTGACCGCAGTTTGGGGTCCCGGACTATGGCATTCGTTGCACGCTATCAGTTTTAATTATCCGAACAATCCAACAAAAATTCAAAAAAAGAAATATAAAAATTGGGTTCAAAACTTGAAATATGTCTTGCCGTGTAAGTATTGTAGGACCAATTTAGTCCAGAACTTTAAAAAACTTCCGCTTTTGGACAAGTATATGAAAAATAGACATACTTTTTCAAAGTATATTTATGATTTGCATGAACTTATCAATAAAATGCTCGGTAAAAAAAGTGGTCTTACTTACTGTGACGTCAAAGAGAGATATGAGCATTTTAGAGCCAGATGCAACAAAACAATCAAAATTGATATTTTCAAGCCAAAAAAAGAAAATGGGTGTACTGAACCGTTATATGGTGTAAAATCAAAATGCGTTATACAGATTGTTCCACAGGAGACAAAATGTAAAACATTTAACGTTAATCGAAAATGTAAAACTAAACGAATGACTCAAAAGATTAAGAAGAACTTGAAGGGAAAGAACTAAAGTCGTTCAGTACCGGCATGGGCAAGTATTGTTTTGATGATGGCGATTTGTAGTTAATTACTTTCTCACATGTGAACGCTGGCTCAGGACATCTTTCACACGCTGGGCAAGGCGGACATTGACCAGATACATTTTCTGAAGAACTTTCGCGGTCATAAAATGATTGTTGTCGTTTCAGAATTTGATCGGATAAGATATTGGTGTTTCCGACCATATCTTTGTCAGAATTTACATTATTATTTGAATTGGTTTTATCGTCGCTTGACTTGACTTGATTCTCGCGATTGCCATTGTTATTAATTGTAGTATTTTCAACGTTTGTTACACTACTGTATTCTTCATTTGAAGAATTAGATACTTGGGTATCTTGGTTTATTTCAGTAGACGTTTGAATAATGGAATTCCCGTTTTCATCTACCATCCCATCGTATAAATTATTTCCGTGGTCGTGAGCGTTGATCACACTAGGACACGCAGGACAAACCGGTGGAACTACTTGCGTCTTCAAGATATATTTGCTGTCGTAGCTATATGGGTCATAATCAGTAATGACAGTGTCATGGCAACCAGGAACATTCGGCATCCCCGAGCATTTTGGTACTTCAGCTTCTGTATCCATACTTTCTATAATGTCTGAATTATAAGCAACGACCATGTTCTTGTGTACACCAACCCAAGCAAAAATAATGGTGACAATCAATAAAAGTAATATTTCAACCAGATTTGTTTTGAATAACATATATAAATTATGTATATATATATAATTTATATAATAAAATTGATTTATGATAAAGAATATTATATAAATACAAGAAACACATGGCGGAAAAGAGACCAATAATCATTGGCGTCGACGAAGCCGGACGTGGCCCTTTATTTGGTCCAGTTTATACCGGTGCTGTTGTATTGCCCGAAAATGATGAGTTATTTGACAAAAGTGTTCTAAAAGACAGTAAGAAGTTTACATCTGAAAAAAAAATAAATGAAGTAAGTGAATATATTATTCAAAATTGTGAATATTATAGCGTTGATTATTGCGATCATCTAGAAATTGACAAATATAACATATTACAAGCAACGCAGCGAAGCATGCACAAAAGTGTAAATAATGTTATCGATAAAATTATAAATCACCCTCAAAATATAGAACGTGGTGTAGACAATCATTACTTGCTACGAAGTATTGTAATTTTAGTTGACGGTAACTACTTCAAACCATTTACTTATTTATACAATGATAATTTGTATCCTATTCAATATAAGTGTGTCATTAAAGGCGATAGTTTACATAAAGAAATAAGCGCCGCGTCAATCATGGCAAAAGTGTTTAGGGACAAATACATAAAAGGTTTCGTTGAAGAAAATCCAGATTATCAAGAAAAATATGGACTGTTGTCAAATAAAGGATATGGGACAAAGGTACATATTGAAGGTATCAGAGATCACGGTTATTCACCATTCCATAGAAGATCCTTCAAATTAAAAAATATATAAATTATATATTTACATGTTGCGAATTATTTATGATTTGTTAATTGGTCTCGGGGTTGGAATTAGTATGGGCGCAACAGGCGTTGGTGCTGGTATTCTCAGCGTGCCATTGTTAATTCAAACTGGACTTACTTTCAAACAAGCCGTCTCAGTTTCTATGTTAATGCAACTTCTTCCCCAATCAGTATTAGGTGTGAGAAACTATTGGTCTGAAATAAAATGGGGCGTATCGCTAAGAGTGATATTTTCTAGTATAATTGGAATATACATCGGTTCTTTGATTGTGATGAAAAATATTGTTTCTCAAACATTTTTATACAAAATATTAACAATAATTTTATTTTTATCTTCTGCCCATTTTTACATTAATTTTTGGAAGTAATCATTTACGCAGAACACATTTCACACACTTCATCTTCTTGTTGAGTGTGCGAAATATTTTCACTGCTCAAATTGGTTGACATTTGTTTTGTCGGTTCAATTGTAAACTGTTGTGCTTGGTGCTTTGCCTTGCGCCTCAAATAGTAAATTCCTGTTTTTAATCCCGAATTCCAGGCATAAAAGTGCATAGATGTGAGATTTTTATAATTTGGGTCTTCTACCCAGAGATTCATTGATTGACTCTGACAAATGAAAGCACCCCGTTCTTTTGCCATATCAATCAAACGCTTCATTGACATATCCCAAACAATCTTGTACTTGTTTTTAATCTTCGGTGGAATAGAATTTATTTTCTGAATAGAACCCTTTTGCTCAATGATTTCGTTTTTCATGTCAACGCTCCACAATCCGGCGTCCTTTAACTCCTTCATCAAATATTTATTAATCACGACAAACTCACCCGCCAATGTTCGTCTTGAGTAAATATTGCTTGTAAATGGTTCAAAACACTCATTATTTGCCAAAATCTGTGCGGTTGACGCAGTTGGCATTGGCGCGACACATAAGGAATTCCTTACGCCAAACTTAACAATTTCTTTTCGCAGTCCGTCCCAATCATATGTGTCGCTTGGTTCTACTCCCCACAAATCAAATTGGAATTTACCTTCACTCAATGGCGAACCGGCAAATGTGGAGTATGCTCCATTATGCATATTTTGAACAAGTTTGTCTTTCATGGATGGGTCCATATCTTCATATTTGTTAACGTTCGTACCATATTTTTCTTCTTGAGATTTGATGTATTTGTCGATAACATAATAATAATCTGCGCCAAATACTTCGCGAATACATGACTTTGCCGAATGATAGTTTTCTGTTACATGCTCTTCAATGTCAGGATTGCCGCAACTAAAATATTTAAAATCTGGATCATAATAATTATGACGGAATATTTCTACGAACCATTCAAAATATCCAGGGATATTTTTGAACAAATCAAACATAAACTCTTGTTGTAGAATCAAAACACTAGCATTTCTGGAGCGAGACAATTCATTGCTCTTTTTCAACGAAGAATAGTAAATCGTTTCAAATATATTTTTGTTCACTTTTTGAGCCTCATCGCTGTCAAAATCAATATCCATCTTGGCAAACGCATCTGCTAGACCCTGAACGCCAATGCCGATTGGACGATGGTTGAAGTTACTACGTTTTGTTTTTATCGTCGGATAAAAGTTCACATCAATGATTTTATTCAGATTTTCGGTAACAATACTTGTCGCCTTTTCCAATTTTTCATAATCAAACTCTTTTGATGTTTCATCTACCATGGAACTAAGACTAATAGATGCTAAATTACAAACAGCGGTTTCGTCCTTGTCGCTGTATTCAATAATCTCCGTACACAAATTTGAGGATTTGATTACACCAAGATTCTTTTGATTCGATTTCATGTTTGAAGCATCTTTGTACAACATATATGGAGTACCTGTTTCCATTTGGCTGTCCAAAATCTGAAACCATAGCTCACGCGCTTTCATTTTTCTTTCATATTTCTCCTCTTTAACGTAGTTCATATATTTTTCGTCGAATTCTTCACCATAACAATCAGATAGTCCTTTGCACTTATTTGGACACATCAAATACCAATAATCATCTGTCTCTACCATTTTCATGAACAAATCCGGAATCCATAGCGCATAGAAGAGATCGCGAGCACGCATTTCTTCATCTCCATGATTTTTTCGCAATTCAAGAAAATCTTCAATGTCCGCATGCCATGGCTCCAAATACATGGCAAAACTTCCACTTCGTTTGCCACCGCCATTGTGGACAATACCATTGTGAATCATATAGTTATGTTCCTGTTTCATTTGAAGATCATACAACACGCCGTTGTATGTCTCAGTTTCAATTGATTTGATGCGGGTAAATAAATATTTTTCATATTTCAAGAACTTGACGAAAGAATCTTTTGGTTCTTCTATGTTCAACAACTCGCAAATACCTTTTGTTTTTGGCACTCTTAAAACATAAGAGATCTTTTTAGTTGTAATAAATTCTCCGTAACGAATTTCATGGGTCTCTCCTCGCCTATCGCGAATGTATCCAGATGACAATGTTTCCATTTTCATGAGCATGAACCGCATTTGCTCAATCAGAACGCGCGAAGTGCTGTCAAATACGACTTCTTTGTGCAAACATCCATCACTCATCAAAAGTCCCTTCACAATATATTTAACCTTATTTTTAGGTAAGTTAATCATTCGCGTACAAACACTTTTTTCTTTATCAAAGTTGTATATATCACCATACTTGAATGGGAAATCAACACCGCGTGTCCAAATAATCTTTGTTGTGTTGCCATTTTCATTTCCATTATCACTGATGGTATAACGAATAAGTTTATGATCCAAATAACGTTTAAAGAATTCAATTTGCTCTGACTTTGTATGGGTTCCAAATGTAATTGAACACTGACGATTCGAATTACTCAAGTATCCATCTCCCAGCATGAGTCCATAAGCATAACAGTCGTCTTGCGTAATGTGTTCAACATCTACACTGTGTTGTGGAATGCTGTAAGCAATAATAGAATCTTCGTTCAAATTATTTGCTTCGTTGTACTCAATGTGCGCCAAATTTTTAGAAAGCCTGTTCTTAATTACCTTAAACGAAGTTCCCTTTGGTTGATTCAATACTGACAAAACCGGATGTTCTCTTGTGATTTTCATTGGCTCAATAGAGTGCATTGTTGAAATGCTCAAAATATCACCACTGTAAGCATGCTCCAAAACATTGCCCACAACTTCAAGAGCACCTTTTTCATTGTAAATATGGTCAACCCCGGTTTCCAAATATTGAATCTCCTTCGGACCGTTCATCGTATAAATATAAGTTTCTGGAACTATGCATTGATCAACATAGCGCGCCGTGTTATTGAAAACCTTCAGCATTGGTACCAATCCATTTGATGAACCATTTGTTCCTACGATTTTGGAACCTTTTGCGCGAACATCATGAATATGCAACCCAATACCACCAGCCCATTTGCTGATAGATGCACAATCATGTAACGTATTGAAAATGCCATCAATTGAATCATTTTCCATTCCAATCAGATAACACGAACTCAACTGGGGGCGGGTTGTTCCAGAGTTGAATAGAGTTGGCGTCGCATGAATAAATAGTTTGTTTGAAAGTCCGTGGTAACTTTCTTCCACCTTTTCTAAATCTTCGCCATGAATTTGAATTGCTACACGCAACCAAAGATGCTGAATGCGCTCATAAATCTTTCCATCAAACTTCATCAAATATGCGCGCTCCAATGTTTTAAACCCAAAATAGTCAATCAAATAATCATTCTCGTTGTTTATAAATGTTTTGAAATGTTCGCCATGTTTCTCAATAATACGCATAAACTCTGAACTCAAATATCCGCCATCATTGTTATAGATTTTAGTGTAATTCTCGGTAAAATCATCATTTGTTTCTTTTTGATGATTCGAAATACACAAATGACTGGCTAGATTATGATATTCGTAGTCCGTTGACGCAAGAGAGGCACATACTTGACAAAGCAACTCGTCAATCTCAGAAGTGTGAATATGATTATGTAGCTGATCAATAATCTTATTCACAAGTTGCGAATGATTAATGTTATTTTCAAATTTTTCACCAATTTTCTTTGTACGTTCTAAAATTTTCTTGAACGACAGTTTCTCTTGCGAACCATTGCGCTTGATGACGTACATTTCAATATCGTCGTCAGCCATATTTTCTGGGTATTCATGTTATAATCAAGATGAGTTTAAATCAATTTTATCTCTTATGTTGAAAAAAATATTCGGGTTCGGGTTAGCATAAAAATAATATCGGAAAGCATTTATCGTGGTGGTATAAATGAGTAATTGCATATAATCCAACCCACTGGACAAAAACAACATGAACTATTTCGCATAATATTTTATATTTTTTCAAGAAGCGATTGTTCAATAAAAAGACAAATAGAACAAATGATGCGTATTTAAACACAAAAAAGAATTTTAATCCAGAATATATAAAAAAGAACGAATTTGTTGTAATATCTAAAAAATATAGTGAATTATTATTTGGGAAACTATGAAATAAAAAACCGTTCACAGCAATAATGAACATTCCGTGCGAGTTGTAGTAAAATGACAAAACAACATACGGAATGAGTCCACACAGTGAAATAATATTCATCACAATTATAGCCATAACTTTATTAATAACCTTTAAACCACCTCTTCATATAAAAATTCTCGCTTATTTCGGGGTCCATCTCAAAACAGTAGACAACCGAGCCGTTTATTTTAGAAGAGATTGGAATCTGGTAACTGTCGTCAACCTTACCAAGTTGTGTAATTTTACCTAAAAACATGATATCGTTCTCAGAATAACAATGAAAGTTTTTGGGAACGATTGATAACCAAATATTTCTCCCAAACAAATTTGAAACTATATTTGTATTGATCTTATTAGTGTCGTTATACAAATTCCATTTACCGCGCAATATATCTTTATTGCTATAAACACTGGTCCATGTTTTATTATTGAACAATTCTACAATATTTATTTGATTTGTGTGTGTATTCTCTATCATCCAAGTACCAGTTACATTTTCTTGTGTCAAATAGACAAACTTATCAACATCAGTATTATTCATAATTGTAATATTGTGAAATTGTTCAAATAACGGAACAATTGTAAAATTGCTAAGATAACAAGGTGCTTTTTTACCTTCGCAAACGGTTCCGTTGATTTTCAGGGTGTTATTGATTACTTTTCCATAATAATTTTTGTCTTTTATATTAAAATAAAACTCATCTGTTTTTTCCATTATCTCCCACCCACCAACATATTCCGAATACGCCGTAGGATTTATATTAATCGTTTTATATACAGCCCCATGGGGTTGTAAATGTATAACATCTCTTTTGTCTTTTTCATATATTGCCCACGAACCTATAAAGGAATCTTTATGCAACGTACATTTCATATTTAAATCACATTTTCTATTCATCGCAGAATTAAATAAAAAAGACAAGTTTAACAGTTTTAACTTCATTTATTATTAAAACTGTTTTGTGTTTAATTATTTTTACCATTTAACCTAAAACAATAACCTCTGTTTCTTTTTGCTCTTTGGGTTTATTTGAATCTCTCGTTTTTGCCTTGTATTTGAGATAAGATTCTGGAACTTTTCGCTCTTCAATCACCTTCTCCCAAAACTCCCGGATTTTTGGTAAGGCACTTGCAAACCACTTCTTGTTTCGCGGAACATAGACACAAGAAAATGTGTCCAATTTCCAGTAAATATTCTTGAACCATCTGTATCCATTATGTTGTAGTTTAGCATCTTCAAATCCATATTTTTTGTAGACGCTCTCCGTAAATTCTTCCATAAATTCTTCCGAATTATTGAACAATGGCATATATTCATAAACCAATTCAACGTTGTCTTTTATTAATACGATAATCATACCCTTTTCTACTTTATAATTGTCCTTTTTATATTCACTATAAGACTCGTATTCTTTGAATTTCGTCTCGACAAAGTCGCAACTATCCAGCTGACATACTTCCATTTGTAGTTGCATTTGAATATAGTAATCCATTTTAGGTGTTTGTGTTATTTCGCGAGTCGTCGGGTTCTTGATCTCAATCATTCTTCCATTGTTTCTTTTTGATGTCACAATACCATCTGGCGATGCTGCCAGGCAAGGAATTATAGAGTGCTCTATACAACCAAATTCTTCCACTTTCACGTCATTATAGTATTCGTACAAGAGAACTGATAGTGGTTCATATTTATGCCCCCAGTTCATCGGCATTTGATCGTTCAGATTTGGTCGCACTTCAGCGTTTTCGTTTACTGGTAGTTGATGAGCACTTATTTTTTCGTAATACAACTGATTTCGCGTTGATTCTGTGCCAAATATTTTCCACAAATTACTTCCAGTCAAGTGCTCATTGCGAAATGTATGCCATTCTTTTGTTCGTTGCTCCGGTTGTGGACATTGTTTTAGGCGTTCAATTTGAGCTTCATGTTTACTTTCAAAATAATCAAACTTATGCAATTCCGATTTATGGGACCTCCAAACAAGCTCCCCCTTTCCTGTCAACGAATCAATAACTTCGTGATAATGTTTGTCAAATTCTTCATAATTTATGTTTTGAAACGACTGGTACACTTCCGCCTTAAAATTTTCTTCAAACTTATAGTCATGATATTGTAAATTGTCTAAATTATTGACAATATCAACAACAACGTTTTTAATTGACTCAATTAAATTCACTTTATCTTCTTGTGTCTCTATAGATATCTCTGACTCATCCATGTTCATTACTTGAATATAATAAATAGTTATTGTTATATTCAATTTTTATTTAAATTTTCAATATATCGGGTTTATTTTTTGTCACCATTCTGTTTCTTCGTTTTTCGTTGACTTTTCTTATTGACTGCAGACAAGTTTTTGTTCAATGTAAACCGACGCGATTTTCCATTGAATAGCAGCGCGGGAATTTCTTCAATCATCCCGGCTTCTTCATCATAAATGAGTTCGGACGTTTTGACAAGTTTCTTGCGTTCAAGAAGTTTGTTCACAAACGCGTTAAGGATTGATATTTCATCTTCATTGAGTGAATATTCATCAACATAATGGTTCGCAATAAATCCTTCGATTTTTTTCAGACGCTCTGTTTTAGATAGCTTATTCCAGGACTGCTTTTCATTTGCGGTTTGCTCTTCTGAGAGAAATTTGTCTAACTCTTGTTGGCTAGATTCATGATCTATTTTTTTATCAATATCTTTGCCAGTCATGATCATTGTTCGGTATTTTAACGAGTTATATTCTTTACATTCTTTACCTTTCTCAGCATTCATAATCATATATTGTTAATAGTCTTTTAAACATTAATAATCATTGTTATAAATATAAAGAAATGAAGCAAATATGTTTCAATTCAAACAACTTGAAAAATTCAAGTCTCTCTCATGATGACGAATATTTCAATATAGACAACCAGTTACAATACTTACTTCGCTTCGAAAAAAACGAGCTCGGCGATATTTCACTCAACAAGACGATTAAAAGAGAAATTAGCAAAAAGATGTCATCCTATAAATCGCAAGACAAAAAAAATGGAAAGTATGATGACGAGCAGCATATTTCATATCAACAGTTGCTAAACAAACTCACATCATCTGAAATGAAATGTTACTATTGTAATTCAAACCTATTTTTACTGTACCAAAAACGCGGGGAACCTATGCAATGGTCGTTGGAGCGGTTTGACAATAATCTTGGTCACTATGAGTCAAATACATGTATCAGTTGTCTAAAGTGTAATTTACAGCGGCGGACAAGTAATCACGAATATTTCAAATTTTCAAAAAACTTGTCAATAACAAAGATTTAGTTTAGATTTTTACCATTATCCCTTGTGAACGGATGAATCCAAATGGTGTCAGAACATCATTCTGTACACGTTCGTCTGCGATAAAAGAAACGAGTTTATTGTCATTTGAGATATTGCCAACATGATTGATACCTTTCAATAATAACGACTGTTCCACAATTTGTTCATCGTCTTTACTCGCCAGAGCTTCTATAAAGAAAACACTGTTGTCAAATAAAAATGACTTGCAAGAAATTACAATGATTCCCAGCACATTCATTTCTGCGTCAATATTAACAAAAGAGTGCGTCGTGCAAGACAATTCAAATATCTTATTCTTTTCTAATGAATGTCCCAGCAATTTAGATATTTGTTCATTAATATAACTGACTACACTCAAACTTGTATCTTTTTTGAGCAAATCTTTTAATGAGTGAATCATTATTCATAAAGGAAATAAAAACATTTAAATACTTTTGATATAAGTAAAATTATCAATGACCTCAAAAATATATAGTCAAAATGATGTATTATTAAACAAGTTGTTGAACTTTTATTACCAAGATGATAATTTAAATGTGATGCTATCTATCATCAATGGTACGTCCAAAGTTTCCTTGCGTATTGTAGACTGGTTTTCTACAAATTATTCCAAAAAATATTATACCATATACGAAACTCACAATAATCCTAGATTCAAAGTATATGAAGATTACAAGTTGAAACTAAAAGCCTATAGTAAGAAACGATTTGATCCATTTTGTCGATGGGACCGAATTCAAGTTCCAATTACAGAAAACAGCGAATATTGTTTTGAAACCACCATTGGTCAGTTAAATTTTTTCAAATGGGCGTTAGAGAACAGAATTATTGATTATATTCAAAATAACTATATTGACATTGAAACCGATATGAATGAAAATAACAGCATTTCAAAGGCGAAAACTACGAAAAATGAAAAAACTCGCAAAAAACGTGAAGAACTTTCTGTCAATGCGATCAAAACATTCAAAAAAGAAAAGGTAGAAATTACTGTAACTTTCAGTTAAAAAAATAACACCACATATTATTTATGACATGGGAAATATACAAAGTAATACAAAAGTAAATTTTGAATATATGCAAAATTGTATAGAACACCCAGATTCTCAAACTGTTATAAACGTTTTAGATAATGATTCGCAACACTGTTTGATACACACGACTGTTCATGCGAGAGAAGAAGAAGAAACCATCAATTCTCACTTAAAAAGTGACAAAACCAAACCTATTATTATTTATGGACGAAATTGTTGCGATGAAAAAGTTGTCAGAAAGCACAAGCAACTTCTCACTTACGGATTTAAAAATGTAAAAATTTATTTTGGCGGATTATTTGAATGGCTGTGTCTACAGGACATTTATGGAAAGGAACAATTCAAAACAAACGGCGATGAACTAGATATATTGAAATACAAATAAAAAGTTAAAGATAAAAAGTGAGAATACTTATTATGAATTTTCTTCAACAAACAAAACTGACAGAAGAAGAGTGGAAACAATTAGAAGAACCAATTCAAAATGAAAAAGAAATTTTGATTTTGAATATGATTCAAAAAGGATATTTTGAAATAGATGTCAAGTGTCAAACACACATGACGCTGAACCATTACTTGAAGTTAGATAAAAAGTTTGATCTAGAGATATTCGTTGGATTATTGCGAGACATTCTGGGGGCGAGTAATAAGAAGAATATTTTGAATATAGACAATCTCATCAAAGAAAAGTCAAAACCATCCAAAAAAGTGAAAATGACCACTTCTGAAAAAATAAAATTAGAAAACTCTTTCAACCTGTTAAAAGATGGATTCAATGACAATATTGTGGAATACAAATTGTTGAATGAACTTCAAAAGTTCTCAAAACTGTTATACAAGGGAAAGAGCATTCAAAGTGATAAAAAGTGTCTCATTCATTTCATAAATATTTTTGTCTTACAAAGAGAATTCAAAGACAAATTGAACACTCAATTGTTGGAAATTTCCGAGTTTATTGTAGCTAAATTGTTGCCTCAAGTCAATACTCAAATGGTGCTGAAAAATATTTCACTTCTTTATGAACACAACAAAATGTTTGATTATAAAACACTTGAATTGTATCAACATCAAAAGGAGATTTTTAATATTTTCAGACAAAACCGGGATACCCCAAAATTTGTCTTTTATTGTGCTCCGACAAGTTCCGGAAAAACATTAACTCCAATCGCATTATGTCAAGATTACAGGGTCATTTTCATTTGCGCTTCAAAACATATTGGATTAAGTCTGGCAAAAAGCTCTTTTCATATGAAGCGGAAAATTGGGTTTGCCTTTGGTTGCACCGACCAAGAAAATATTCGCCTCAATTACAATGCGGTGCGTTCGTATAGTACAACCAAAAGTGGAAGGAAAATACCGAATCATAAAGATGGAGTAAACGTTGAATTGATGATATGCGACGTTTTGTCTTATGAGAGTGCTATGAACTACATGAAACAGTTTAATGATACCAGTAATATCATTTTGTTTTGGGATGAACCCACAATTGGGCTTGACGTCCGAGAAAGTCATTTGCATAATATCATCAAGAAAAATTGGCAAATCAATACTGTACCGAACATTGTATTTTCGTGTGCAACATTGCCAAAAGAACACCAAATAAAACCGATTATTGAATCCGCAAAAGACAAATTTAAAAGGTTGCAATTTCATTACATTGAAAGTGTAGACCAAATATCAAATATTCGTTTATATGACATTGATGGAAATGTTATTATTCCTCACGAACATTTCGTTGATTACGAAGAGATGTGTGCATTTTTGAATTATCATGGAACCAAATACTACAAGTTTTTTGATTGTAATGAATGTGCCAAGTTTTTGGTATTTCTTGACAAAGAGTTTTCTTGTAATTATGTTGATTCTAACTTTTGTCTTTTGGAAGATATTTCAACCTATAAAATTAAAGAGGTTTATGTTTCTGTTTTATTGGAACTTGGAAGTGATAAATGGAATAAAATCAAGGAATTATATGAAAGAAAAAAGACAAAGTCAAATGCAAACGATCTCAACAAAGAACATGTGGGAATTGATTTAACTACGAAGAATTCGTGTACCTTGACAAATGGACCCACCTTGTTTGTGAGCGACAATGTAGAAAATGTGTGTAAATATTTGCTTATGAAAGCGAACTTGGATAAAAATACGTTGTCTGGTATTGAAAGCAAAATAGACAAGAATCGTAAGATACTGAAAAGTTTGATCCAAATGAAAAATGATTATGAAGACAAGATTGAGTGTTATAAAGATTGTGACAAGATTATGACAGACATGCGATTTCCACCGGAAGTCATTGAGCTGCATAATAAAATAGAAAAGACACAGAGTGAACTCCTCTCGTTGTCTCTTGATAATATTTATAAACCAAATACACGGAGCCATTACAAGAAATGGTGTTTGGAACCAGAATTAACTTACGAAGACAGTGACATATTTTCATCTTCATTGAGCGATGAAGATATCAAGGAAATCATAGAATTGTATAACATCAAGACGCTTTACAAGCTGATGATGATGATGGGCATTGGTGTCTTTTCGAACAGTATCATGAAAGAAACAGAGAATAAAACTGTCCAAGAAGACAACAACAAGTATATAGAGACGATGAAGGGTTTGGCAGAACAAAAGAGTCTTTACCTGATCATTGCAAATAGTGATTACATATATGGCACGAATTATCAATTTAGCCATTGTTACTTGAGTAAAGATATGAAGAACCTTACTCAAGAAAAAATTATACAGTGTATTGGTCGGATAGGAAGACAAGAGAAGAATAAGCATTTTAGTTTTCGGTTCAGGACACAAGAACATATTGATACATTTTATGGCGTGAATGAAAATAGCATTGAGGCGGAAAATATGAATAGGTTGTTTTCTGTTTAACCATAATATATACAACTCATAATAGAAGATTTAATCAGAAATACGACTTGTATGTAAATATTCAAACTCTGGAAAAAAGATCTTTGTCCAGTATCAGGAATATTAAAAATTTTACTTAAAATGCTGACTTATCTGTGAATATTAATTTCCAAATATGTTCTAAAACAAAACCATTTCTATTTTCACTAATCAACCATTCGCGCAAATTAATATAAAATTTTTTTTCATGATTCAAAATAGATTTTTTATGACAAATAAAAAAGGCACATGTTTCAGTAGTATATCGTTTGGGTAAATGAATGCCATGTTTTTCGCAGCATATTTTTATAGAATCTTTTGACGGAAATGTATGTAAATCGTATATACCATTAGTAATTGTTCTTAGAGCAGGACTACCACCTTCCCTCCATGATGATGGATACAATGCAAATTGTTTTTTTTTATTAATAATATTATTGCAAAAATTAATAAATTTATTATAATCACCTATATGATTATTAGTATCATCTTGGATAAAAACCGTGTATTCGGATAAGTTATTATAATTATTTATTATATGATTTAAATAAGTTTCACCTTCTCTGCCTATATTATTTAAACGCTTTTGTGTTGAATTGCTTTTTAGTATTATTTCATAGCCAGATTTATTATAAATCATAACATTATATTTATACAAAAAATTGTTTTCAAACAAATCTAATAAATCTAAGAATTTTTGGTTATTATAATAAGATACTATAATATCGCACGTCATTTCATTTATACAATGCTCATTAATAGGGATAAACCCCTTATTAATGAACATACCCAATGGACACCATTTAGGTTCTTTATTCAAAAAGTATACATTCGAAAAAAAACCTAAATATCCAATTACTGCTGAAAATGAACCGTGAGATAATACAATATTTTTACAAGTACTACCAAATTGAATTGTTTCAATTGGGCTTTTCTGAATGAAAATAACCGATGGATATAAAATTTTTATTTTTTTTATCAAATCGTCATTGAAATTATCAGAACCAATATATATATTATTATATTTTAGTGATTTGATACATTGTATGTAATAGTCTATTCCTACATTCCATTTTTTTGTATCGGTTAGTCTAATATGTAAGAATAGATCATTATTATTTTTGTATCGACCCTTATAAGGATTTTTATCCATAATATTTTCCATGTTATTAGTCAAATGTTTATGTAAAACGGTAGTTATTTCTTCACTTTGAAAATAACTTCTCATAAAATCAAAATTAGCATTATTTTGAATGTTATTATAGAAATAGTTCATATAATTTTCATCATTTATTGGTATAGTTTCATCATAATTTTTATTACCTATAAATAATTCTATTCCTAAGTTATTATTTATATTATCATAATTAGAATATTCCACGTATAAATCATATTTTTCAGCAAGAATACTTAAAGCCAAGTTACGTATAATTTGGTTACACAATCTTCCATTAGAGGTTCCGTTAACATTAATTGTTATGGACATCTGTATCAAAATATAGTCATGTATCTTTAATTTTTTTTTTTAAATTATACTCTAAAAATAAATGATTTACTCACACGTAGACTCTCTACTTGGTTATTGCAAATAGTGATTACATATATGGCACCAATTACCAGTTTAGTCATTGTTACTTGAGTAAAGATATGAAGAACCTTACTCAAGAAAAAATTATACAGTGTATTGGGCGAATTGGAAGACAAGAGAAGAATAAGCATTTTAGTTTTCGGTTTCGAACACAGGAACATATTGATACATTCTACAGCGTGGTTGAAAATAGTATTGAGGCGGAAAATATGAATAGGTTGTTTGTTTAACATATTGACATCTACGCTTTATATAAATTTAAAGATAAAGCATAAATTTATTATATCATGTCTGGAAAAAATATTGGATTTTTTGTAAGGCATTTTACAGAAAGAGGAACCGAAGTTGCTATATATGATTATGCAAACTATAACGAGAAAATGTTCAATAATAGAAGTTTTATAATTTGTTTTACTCCGGAGGCACAAAAGAAAATGAAACTCCCAACGATAAGACATTCATACGAAAAATTTGATTCTAGATTTAAAATTATAGAAATCAATTCTATTGATGACATGAAACATGTAATTATGAAATATAATTTAACATATTTCTATACATTAACTCATGGTGGAAAAGACATCTACAAATTTAATGATAGTAAAATTTGGGGAAAGTGTAAAACAATTAAACATTGCGTTTTTAATACTAAAGTTCAAGATGCCGATATAAACATTTCCATTTCAGAATGGGTCGATCCTAAAGGTAAAATATTGCCACATATGATAGATTTACCAAACCATGTTTTAAATCTTAAAAGGGAATTAAATATTCCAGATAACAAAATAATAATAGGAAACTATGGAGGTCCTACATCCTTTGACAATCCGGAAGTTCATAATGCTATTATAAAGTATTTGTCGAAAAATGATGAAATAATATTTTTGTTTATGAATAATAGTGTTTTCAAATATAAACATAAAAATATAATAAATTTAGAAAGAAATCTAGACTTAAACCACAAAGTGAAATTTATAAATAGTTGTGATGCAATGATACACGGACGAAAACATGGAGAAACATTTGGATTAGCTGTTGGTGAGTTTTCAATAAAAAATAAACCAGTAATAACAAGTAAAACCCATGGTGATAAGCAACACATTGCAAATTTAGAAAACAAAGCCATATTATTTGATTCTGAAAAGAATTTGATTAATATTTTTGCTGATATCAAAAATATAATAAATTCACGTAATGATTGGAACGCATATCATGATTATTCGCCAGATAAGGTTATGGAAAAATTTAATACAATTATCTTTCAATAACAAATATAAACCGATTATTTGTTTTATGTTAATGTGGTTTGTTTTCATCCAACCGATAATTTAATAAACTTTCAAACATTTCAACCGGATTTCTTATGACTGTAAAACAAATATAGACATCATTCAAAATTTCTTGTTTATGACCGTTATTTTGAATATTCAAAATGCCGATATTATTTTAGTTTAAACAAAAAACATTATTATATACCATATGTTCAACCATTTTGCTAAGCTGAAAGATATGGGATATTACCCAGATGCTATATTAGATATAGGCGCAAATCATGGTAATTGGACGAGTGGTATGTTGCATATTTATCCAAAATCAAAATATTACCTATTTGAAGGTATTAATTATGAACAATTAAATAAATTTCAAAATAATCCAAATATATATGTAACAAATGAATTATTAAATGATAAAATAGAAGAAGTTGATTGGTATGAGGAAAGAAACACCGGAGATTCATTCTTCAAAGAAAAGACCCATCATTTTTTGAAAACCAAGCCAATTAAAAGAAAAACAATAGATTTAAACTCAATTATAAATAGAGATAATATTCTAACAAATGAGAAAAATATATTTATTAAGATAGATTGTCAAGGGGCAGAAATACCAATATTAAAAGGTTCTAAAAAAATATTAAGCAGAACAGATTTTATAGTTATAGAAATTCCTTTATTCGGACAATATAATGAAGGTGTTCTGAATTTTTTAGAACATATAAAATTTATGGACAGTATAGGATTTATTGCATTTGATATAGTTGATAAACATTATATCAATGGTTTTAATATGCAGATTGATATGTTATTTATAAGTAAGAATCATGAAATGAATAAAACGGTTCAGACAAAATTATATTAAGTTGGTGTAAAATATCAGAAACATCTTACAAAAATATACAATATTGATATGAAGAACAAAAATAAATTCTTTAAAAATTAGGATTTCTTATGAATTTATATCAGACCTTTGAACATTTGGTGTGACTTTATCTCAGGATATATTTGAAATACATATTGGTTATTAACTATTTTTATGTTGTGTTATGATATATTCATAGAATGAATTCAATAATATTTATTCATATACCAAAAACAGCGGGCTCAGCGATCGGTTATTGCCTTAGAGATATAGGAGCTCTTAAACATGGTTATGGATTTTCTCATGTTATAGCACGAAGAATAGTAAAACAATGTGATAGTAAATGTGTTATAATGGGTGTTGTTAGAAATCCATATGATAGATTATATTCAATATATGAGTTTTATAAGAAAAAAAGAACTGATATAAAAAAAAATGTCACATTTGAAAATTTTATTATGACCTACAAGAATTATGAAAAATATGTATGGGCTGATACTTGCCATAATTATTTGACCAATAAAGATGGGAAGCTAATGACAACTGATATTATCAAATTCGAAAATTTACAATCAGAATACGATATGTTTTGTAAAAAATATAATATAGAAAATAATCTGATTGAGCGCAACAAAAATGATTTAAAATATAATAATGTTCGCTGGGACAAATTATACACCGAGGAAATGCAAAAAGAAGTTAATAGAATATTTAAAAATGACTTTGAAACATTTAATTATAGTTATTCAGAATTTCTTAAGTCAAAAGGGACTTGATAGAACAAAAAGCATCCATTTACATAAGAAAAGCCTAAAATGAAATGATTCCGTTCAATATAAAAAATTATATTGTTCTACAAATACAAATGACAAAAATTATAGATACTTTTACTTTTTACAATGAATTAAAAATGTTAAAATTTCGTTTAACTGAATTGTATGACATCGTGGATTATTTTATCATAGTGGAGTCTACTTATACGCACAGTGGAAAAAAGAAAGACTTATATTTCGAAAAAAATAAAGAATATTTTACACCTAAATTTAATGATAAAATTATTCACATTATCGTAGAAGATATGCCAAATGATGGTAATGCTTGGCATAATGAAAATCATCAAAGAAGATGCATTGATCGTGGAATTAAAAAATTAAATTTAAAGGACGACGACATTATAATCATTACTGATTGCGATGAGATACCAAATGTTAAAACATTATCTAGATTCAAACATAATGGAATGGGTAATGAAATATACAGTTTAAATATGGAAATGTATTATTACAATTTAGAGTGTCGTGGAACAGATTGGAGACACCCAAAAATATTAACACATCAAACATATAAACACTCAAATGACCCTGAGGCTATAAGAATGAGAACTGCGAAACCTATAAATAATGGAGGATGGCATTTCTCTTATTTCGGTGATGTAAATTTTATTAAGAACAAATTACAAAATTTTGCGCATCAAGAATATAACAATGATAAATTTTTAGATGATGAAAAAATAAAAAGGCAAATTGAAAGTTGTGGTGATTTATTCTTTAGAAAGAACAACCCACACGGTTTCAAACGTGTGAAAATAGAAGAAAATAAAAATCTACCAAAAAATTATAAAATGTTACTTTGAAATTAGAGTAGAACGGCTTAAAATACAGATCATCAATATATAACTTAAATATTAATTATAACTTTATATATTGATGATTTACATAATAATCACAACATGCATAAATAACAAATACGGGGTAAGAAATGATATCAATAGACAAAATCGATATATAGAATGTATAAATCAGTTATTAGTTTTAATCAAGAATAATGATAATTTACATCCTATTATTGTTGAAAATAATGGCAAGAGAAACACTTTTTTAAATAATTTAGATTGTGATGTTGTTTACACAGAAAATAATAAATATAAATTTCATCATAAAGGGGGTAATGAGTTATTAGATATAAAAGGTGTAATAAGTAAATATAATATACAAGACGATGATATGATTATAAAATTAACAGGTAGATACAAAATAATAAATTCTAATTTTATTGACCTGATTATAAATAATTGTGATAAAACAGATGCCTTTGTTAAATTTTTTAATGTTTGTACAAAAAAATACCACAATAATAAAGACGATTGTGTATTAGGATTATTCGCTTTAAAATGTAAATATGTAAAAAAATTTGACTATAAATATAAAAAAAGTGCTGAATGTGAGTTCGCCGATTATATTAAAGAAACTATTGATAATAGTAAATTACTATCTATCAGGGATTTATCATTAGAATGCTGTTTTGCTGATGATTTACGAATATTAATTGTTTAGATAATAGGGGTTAAATGTTTTATTCATTAACAGACATAAAGATAAAAATAGAAACATCATAATATGAACGAAACAGATAACGAAACAAATTGTAAATTTGTATCAACAAGAGGTATTGCCAAAAATTGCGATGTTTATCCAAAGCCAATCATTCCTGATACATACAGAATTGATCTTAGAGACTATGCTAAGATTAAAAACAATGATGTTGTTTACGTTATTACAACTACTTTACTACAGTTTGTCAAAATTATATTGCCTCAATTAGAAAACAACAATATAAAAATTAAACTTGTTACCGGTTCATCCGATGTAGGAGCACCTTATGAAATATCGGCTCGTACAAGAACAAATCTTTTGGAGATTTTAACAAAGAGTCATTCCATTATTCACTGGTTTTGTCAGAATTATGACTCAAAAGAAGAAATTCTAAATATTATCCCGATACCTATAGGATTGGATTATCATACTTTATATCAAAATGGGTTAAATCATGAATGGGGTAGTTATGCTACTCCCGTACAACAAGAAACAATATTAGATTCTGTTGAAAATAATTCAAATGATTTTGAAGACAGAATAAACAAATCGTTTTCATTTTTTCATTTTTTTATGTTGAATCGTCATGACAAAGATCGCCATAAAGCAAAGTATGTATTAGATAACAAACAAGAAAACGATTTTATGGAAAAAAAGATGAATCGTACTGAAACATGGAAATTATGTTCGCAATACAAGTACATTATTTCACCCCATGGCAATGGATTAGACTGTCACAGAACTTATGAAGCAATGTGTTTGGGATGTATACCTGTGGTTCGTTCGTCTTCCCTCGATTTATTATACAAAGATATGCCGATTATAATTTTGGATAAGTGGGATGATTTCAATATTGAAGAGCTTAACAAAAGGTCAATCAGTATAAACAAAATATCTAAAGAAAAAATATATCTAAAATACTGGGTAAATTTGATACACTCTTGTAAGTAATATTTATTCAAATATAAATAATTTAAACCTATAGTCGTTAAATAAAATAAGAATGTTACCAAAATGCTGTGTTTGTCTTTGTGTGTACAACAATGAAGAAGGGCTTCCGCGCGTATTAGAGAACGTTGATAAACTAAATGAAATATTTGACTTGAATGTCATTGCGTTCTACGATAAATCACAAGACAAATCTCTAAATATTTTGGGGGAATACAGGAAAAAGAATAAGAGAGTAGATATAATTATAAATGACAAGGAAAAAACTTCATCAAGGACCAAAAACATAGCGATTGCTAGAAATGCCCTGTTAGATGAAATACGACAAAAGTATTTAAATTGCGAATACTTCATTATGATGGATTCTAATGAATATTCTTGTGTTGGTAAAATTAAAATCAATGAAATAAAAGATGTAATGGCACGCACTGATGAGTGGGACAGCATATCTTTTGATAGAATATCTGGTTATTATGATACTTGGGCATTATCATTTGATCCGCACATATACAGTTTTTTTCATTTTGTCAACTGTAGACAAGTAGTGGCAAAAATGAGAGAAGATTTTTCCGAGCTACTAGAGAGATACAAGAGATCAGAACGGGATATGATCCCCGTATATTCCGCCTTCAATGGATTTGCAATTTATAAAACTAGTAAATTCATTGATTGTAGCTATTCGGATAACATTGATATTAGATTATTTCCACATAATAGTATTAAAACTCAAATAATTACGACCAAAAACAACATCATAAAAAAATTCAATGGAGACTGTGAACATCGTCATTTTCATCTAGAAGCGATTGCCAAGCATCAAGCTAAAATAATGATTTCTACGAAGCATATATTTGAAAAGGTCCCTAATCCTCGTCCTGGTTTACGAGGACCCTGTTAAGAAAAACTCATTTATGATATTTTTGATTGATATTGTCTTTTTTACCTTGTCGATATCAATTTGTTTTCTGTAATTCTCAGGATTTTCGCATATATTTCTGATCAATTGGATATCATGGTCAACATTTCCATTCAATTTAATAACTGAATCAGGAAAATAATCATCAATATTTCTACAACCAAGATATATCGGAGTAGATTGCCAAAGCAACGTATTTGTGATTTTTTCGCTAAAATAATGATTGCATTCAAAATTTTCAATTGCAATGTGAAACATATAATGTTCATATGGCTCATTTTTCTGAAACGGACCTTTTAGCCTGACATCGTTCAAATGATTGTAATATGGACAACCGCGACCATAAATGTCTACAGGCAAGTTTTCTTCAAGTATTTTTTGTGATAGAATATGACGATATTTATGTCCCGGCGCAAAACCTTTTTGTGACATCATAATTGACATTGTCTTTGTCTTTTTCACCTTCTCTGGAATATCAACATCACAAGTTGGATTGATGTAACCATACCCTTCAACAAAAGGTTCGGGTAAACCCACCTTGTCTCCAATAAAATACACTTTAATATGTTTTTGAGCATATGGTATAAAATTCTTTAATTTTTCTTCTATCGGAGTATCGTTGATTCCATTCAAAAACTGTATCGGTTCAAAAGCCAAACCAATCACATTTTCTTTGGGAATATGCGAGATATCTGGTATAGGGCAATTTATTAAGATTACGTGAGTATAGTCATCATCATTAGTGAAACAAAATCTTTTGTCATAATCCACATCATTTTTTATGTCAGTATTTTTCAAAAAAATACGAGTCGTGTCCTGACTAACTGAGTGATGGTCTGTAAAAATTCTTATTTTTATCATATATTTGTATATATAACGAATTTTCTAAATTGAAATATATATATATTTGTTATCAATCATAAATTAAATTAAAAAATTCAAACGTTGTAGTATTTTTCTATAATTATATTTAATTTTTTGTTTGTTTTTAATATTTTGAGATGTTCGTCTTTTAATATTTTCGTATAATCTGTATTGCCATTATATTCACTTATGTGCTTTCCATGAAAATGAGTTTTTGTGTCGTACTGTGAAAAGGATTTATATCCATTACTTGAAATTCTATTTTTTACATTCTTAATGTCTAATTTCTCTTTAATTCTATTCCTATCTTCTGTTCTATATTTTTCACCAAAAAAAAGTTCTAACTCATTTAATATATTATCATGGTTATGGACAAAGTTTTCATAAATCAAAACACAATGATTGTCTCCAGTAAAATCATGATTTATAATAGAGTCTCCTCCATTTTCAAAATATTCTTTTATATGCTTTTCAATTGTTTCACAATTTACAGACTCGCCATACCTCAAAATAGACGATATGATTGAGTTATACGGATGTCTTATGGTTATTATATAGTAATTGTTATTGTTTTTAAAATAGGAATGATATTTCAGAGGTTTTTTCCCTAGTTCTAACAAATAATTGTAAATTAACGTGCTACCAGAACGAAGAGGAGAAAATTGTATCAAATTTACAAGAAACACCTTTTTCCATTTACTAGGAAACAAATCACTTAGTTCCTCATTGAGACTCCCTTTTCCCTGACCAAACCATTTACTAGGATAATAGACATTATTGTTTCCTTGATTAAAATAAGCACCCCACCAACTAAACGTGCTGTTTGCGATAATATTATGTTGACACAGTGACATAGCAATCATTTGTTCCCAGTCAGCCATCTTGTGATCAATATCCAGAAACTTTATGTTTTTGAATTTGCTCACTAATTCTTCTTTTATTTTGTATACATCATTTTTGTCTTTTAATTCGTAAAACAAACATACTTTCCAATCATCTTTTTTTGTATCTTTTATTAGTTGAGATAGAGCTGTGCTATAATAATCCACATTCTGGATTGGATGATGTTGTTGAATATGTTTGTAATCGCCAATCCGGAAATGCATGCTTACACAATCGTTGAAAAATCCATTGGGGAACTTTTCCTTCACCGAACTTTGATGCTCGGAAAGCTTAATTAATCTATATATTTTTTCTTGATTTTCTTGAAAATATTTATAGGATTGGAAATACCCATACAACTTGATATTTTCATCTGGAAAGTCTTGTTCGCGGATTTCACTAAACTTGTGAGATTGTTCGCGATAGACTAATTGCTTTAAAGGCGGTTTTACAAAAGACGAAAGTGATTTTAGAAAAGTTTTCCAATAATAAGGACGAGTAGTCATTCCAGGCGTTCTGTCATGTTCGCTCTCTTCAAAATAAAAAGGCATTTTGTATTTGAGAGATACATTTAACGCGGCAAATATTTGAAACAATTGGTTGCCCAAGCCACCCATGACATTTACTGTTACAAACTTCATACCTTTTAGTAAATGAATATATTAGAATATGTTTAAATATATCATTGTGAAAATGCATTTAACTTTGATTATTATTATACATAACTAGAATAAATATAATGAAACTTGCGTTCATAACCGGAATAAGCGGACAAGACGGTTATTATCTCTCAAAACTATTGTTAACTAAAAAATATAAAGTATATGGCATTGTACGCAGAACTTCAGAACTTTATTGTTCTTCTAGAATAAAAAGTATTGAAGAGAACATTATATTGAAATATGGGGATTTGACAGATGCCCTTTCACTAATGTCTGTTGTCAACGATATCATCAAGGATAATCCCGAATTCGAAGTTATGGAAATTTATAACCTGGGCGCTCAGAGTCACGTGAGCATTTCCTTTGAAATACCAAACTACACTACAGAAGTAGATGCCATAGGCACATTGAACATCTTAGAAATAATAAAACAACAACCGGAACATGTCAAAAAAAAAATAAAATTTTATCAAGCGGGTACTAGTGAACTTTACGGAAGAGTATTGGAAACTCCTCAAAAAGAAAGTACACCGTTCAATCCAATTTCACCATATGCTGCCGCAAAACAATATGCGTATCAAATGACAAAAATATACAGACAAGGCTATGGAATATATGCTGTCAATGGGATATTATTCAATCACGAATCCCCCAAAAGAGCCCCCAATTTTGTAACTATGAAAATAATAAATGCCGTGAAAGACATTGAAAAGGGAACAAGGGAATACGTAGAAGTAGGGAATATATACAGTAAAAGAGATTGGGGGCATGCCGAAGACTATGTCAATGGTATGTGGTTAATGATGCAGAACAAAACACCAACGGACTATGTTTTGGCAACTGGTAAAACATATACGGTAAAAGAATTTATTGAAAAAGCATTCCTCTTCAAGAAGTTCAAAATACACTGGGAGAACAGTGGGACTCAAGAAATTGGCATTGATCAAAACGGAATAACGCGAGTGAAAATATCAGAAAAATTCTATAGACCATGTGAAGTTGATTTATTACTGGGAGATTCTAGTAAAGCCAGAACGGAATTAGGATGGTCACTCAAATACAAGAATCTAGATGATCTCATCGAGGATATGTTCGCATAATACTATTTATTAATGCCTAAAAATGATTTTGTTTAAAAAATCTATCACTGTAATCAACCATTTTATTTTCAATATTAGAATATCCTGGCAACTGTCTTGCAAACAATTTATTGTAATAAATAAACTTGCTTTCTGTTTGTAGTTTTTTCCACACTATATCACACGCATTTTCTTGAACAGAACCGCCATTTGTAAGATTATCAATGCTTACCTTGAAATGCTTCATCAGTTGTGGTATGAAATTGTGTTTTACTATGTATCCGCTTGTTGTCTGTGTATCATATATTCGCGCAAACCCTCTTATGTTATACAATTTCTTGAAGTTTTTATCTGTTTTTCCACGTGGTGTTAAAGTGATCACGTCCCAATCTTCAGTTTGGATTGATTTAAATGATTTATAAAAAGAGGCGTAATTTTTATCATTAAATATCTCAAAATCGTCTTCGCATACCAGATAATAAGGTTGTTTATTATTTCCATTGTATAAGGATTCAAGAAGTTTATAATGACTCAATGAGCAACCTAACGCACCATTTTCATTTTCTATTGCTTCAAATCGGTTTAAGTTTACAAGAAGTCTATATTTTCGTCGTTGCTTTTCGAAAAAAGCCCTTCGGTCATCTCTTTTCGACAAATTGATATAATAGCCATGTATATTATACATTTGATTTTGATTATTATTATACATGTTTAGAATAAATATAATTTCTAAACATATGTTCAGTATAAATCCAAATTATGTATTTGTGATCACGTCTTACAACAACGAAGCAAACGTTGATATGAATATTTCAAGTGTTGCGAAACAGTTATACAAGAACTGGAGAATTATCTACGTAAATGATGCTTCGACGGATGACACATCGGACAATCTTCAAAAAGTTATACAAAAATACAAAATTTCCGATAAAATAACCATTATTGAGAATGAAAAAAATATGAAACAGGCTTACTCAAAATATATCGCATATCAGTTAGTTCAAGATGATGAAGTCGTATGTATTTTGGATGGAGATGATTGGTTGCGAAGTGATCGCGTTCTTTCCATTTTGAATCAGTATTACTCGCAAGGAAGATACCACATTGTCACTTCAAAATTTGATATTTACGAGAATAATAAATTGAATAAAATAGAATGTCATAAATACAGCAAGGATGTTATCTTGAACAAGCATTATAGGTATGCGAACTATTCATTTGGACATTTGAAAACGGGATTGGGAATATATTTCAAAAGTATACCAATGAAATATTTGAAAATGAATGATGAATGGCTTGATAGATGTACGGATGTTGCCGAGATGGTTTGTGTTTCTGAATTATGTAAACGCGCTAAATTGATTTCTATACCAGATGTTTTATATGTGTATAACAAAAGTAATTCTATGAAATATTCAAATAGCTGGTTTCATAAAAATAAAGAAACCCATAATGAAACAAAACGCTATATTTGTCAACAACCAAAATGCAAATATGTTTTACCAGAAAGTTATATCATTCATATAAAAGACAAGTTCTCATTAGAAGCTAACATGTATTGTCAAATGGATTTTATAAAACCAAAAAAGTGGACTATTCACGATGCTTGCACTCCCGACAAAATACAAAATATTATCTCAATGGCTGAGAATAGACAACCAATGAGTCCGGTTAATGATTTACACAATAAATTATTCAATTTACCAAAAACTCATTGTACACCTCCTGCACTATCCTTAGTCATGAGCAATATTGAATTATTTCAAAAAATACAGAATGAACAACCAGATCTTGATCATATTGTCGTTTTTGAAGATGACATTTACAGTCTGAAAAGTTATCAAGAACATTTGTTTGTCAATGACAAACTTCTTGAAGATAAAGACATCATTTACTTAGGTTGTCATAACAAAGACTCGCCTATTCCAATCTACAATAAGAACGATTCAAATATATATGTTGACATTCAAAATAATGAGTTTTTGTATTATGGTGCTTATGCACTAATTCTGAGTCGCAAAGCAAGACAATATATTTTGTCATGTGGTATAAATTATTTCATAGAAAATAATCTGTCATATGACATATTTTTGAATTACATAAGACTGATAGAAAGCAATCATTCTCTCACGTTTTACAAATATAAATATCAACTATTTATTCCAGATGTGTTGAAAGATGGAATACAAAAATCAAGAGATATGTCTTTTTACAGACAACGAAGAATCGATACCAAACAATATTATTCAACTACATCCAGCATAACATGATTATAATTTACATCACGATTTTCAATATTACTATAATCAGGTTTCTGTGTCACTGTTCTAGGGTATGAAATATACCAATTGTCTTTTTCTTGTAATTTCATAAGATATGTATCAATTGCAAAGTATCCATTATTTGGTTGTCTGATAAGTTGTTTCAATCCTTCCGAAATATTCTTTATGATCCTATCATAATAGTGTTGTTTTACAATATAACCAGTCAATGCAAAACTTCTTGTGACCTTCAATATTGACTCGTGAACTCTATGTGCACCCCCGCGTAAATTGCCCGCAATCAAATATACATCATAATCTATTTTTTCATCAAAAAAGGTTTTCATTAATTTTTGAAATAATTCGGGGTTTGTGAATTCAATGTCATCTTCCAAAATAACAACATAGGGAAGTTTGTTCTTCTTTGCGTCTTGAATAACCTTCAAATGACTTAGAGAACAGCCAACTCTACCATGCTTATTTTTGATTGCATTAAATCTTGTATAATTATCCCAGCCAACTTTTTTAAATTCATTTTCTACATGTTCCTTTCTATCGCGTCGTTCTTCGAGATTAATATAAAAAATATTTTCCAATTTCATCAATATTTTTGTTTATATTTTGTCTTTATATTGTTGTAAATCATTCGTCTTTTTTGGAACTAGTCTCATCAAGAACATCGTTATCAAATGCTGTGCTAACTTCGCCGAAAATTGGGCATTGAATATTGAGGTTCGGGTTTGTAGCAAGATCAAAATCATCGATGCTAATATCATGAACTGGTGAGAATGAGCATTTGTTTTTAACGTAGTTGTTGCACTTTGGACAAAATGGCGGAGGAATCTCGGTCATAACAAATGGTAGCTGGAATTGTTCATTTTTTAGTTGCCGAATTTTATCAAAGTCGTCGTGAAGCAACTCAATGGCGCGCATGTCCCAAATATTGTTGCCTATTTTACGAACGTTCTGTGGTTGTGTGGTGACGCGAACTGCTTTTACAATCGCGTTCATGATATTCTGGTATGTTTTGATTGTTGAATAGAAGTAATATAATCAACCCAATCAAATCAATTTTTTATGAATTTCAATAATGATGACAACAAGCATTTATAATATGATATAACATTAGTATATTATAAATTCATGAAATTCTTATCTACACTAACACAAAGTCTTATTTTTGAAAACTTATTATACACAAGTCTCAATTTATCACAAGCGGTTTATTGTAATACCACTGGCTGGGAGTGTCTCACTTGTTCTCCGCAAAATATGGTAGAAACCACATACGAAGCTTATGGTGAGAAGACCTTGATTGGATACAACAACCAATTAGATACTTTGTTTGCTTCATTTCGTGGAAGTTCAAATATCCAAAATTGGATTGATGACATTCAAATAGTTCATCATTGCATTGATGAAAGCAACAATATATGTCTGGAAGCCGGATTTTACAAACTATATGAAGATTTATACCCATTTATTTGTAATGAAATAGACAAACTTTCTCAAAAATACCAAACAAATCAATTATTACTCACTGGACACTCAATGGGTTCGAGCATTGCTTCTCTCTTTGCATATAACCTCTCAAAAATCAACTACAATATTACATTGATAACGTTTGGTTCGCCGCGAGTTGGTAATTACGAATTTGTTCAAGATTTCGCCTCAAAAAATATAACCAGTTTTAGAATCACACATTACCATGATATTGTACCACATTTACCACAATACAGACTGAACTATCATCACATTCCAAATGAAATATGGTACAACGAAAACAATACATATTACAAAATATGTAATGATTTAAATTTGGAAGAAGATGAAGAATGTAGCAATAGTTGCTACCCACTCTCATGTACTAGCACAAGCGATCATTTGAAGTATTTGAATATAACTTTTGGAATTGAGGGTAGTTGTTAATATTTACGAACTAGCGCTATCAGCCGCACCTTCAAGATTTTCCTTCGCTTCATTACAATTATCTTCGTCCAAGTATGTCCCAATATGAATGTCGTGACAGTCGCCGAATTTCATTTCCTTACATTCTTTGTCATTTTTCAAACAAAATATCATATCATCAGATGTCATGATTGTTTGTTTATCAATATCATCTGTTTTATATACATAATTTAAAGAACCATCTTCGTCCGCGACAGTATCATACTCAAGAGAACTTTTCCATTCTTGACACTGTTGTAGCGAAGTAAACTCGTTTTGACACGTTTCTCCATTAGAAATTTTCTCACATTCCTTGTCCGCATGACTTTCTCCGTCTACTAAACAATATTTACCAACACTTGTATCATTGTCGCCACTGTCGGTATTATCACCATTATCGCCATCATCGTTCTTATTATCATTCGCAACTAATTGTGGCGCTAAATTGAAAAATATGATTAATGCTAAAATAATAAACATTAAAAAACGGACCATAGAAATATTTTGATCCATATTAGTACGATGTGTTATATATTAATTGTTATATATTATTTTTTACCATTTTCGTCCCACATATTCCAGTCAATATCATTTTTATGTCCGCCGAAATAAGAAACACCCCATTTCTCCAACATGACGTGGTTGATATTTTGACCGTTATATTCTAGTTCCAGCAATAGACGCCCGTATTTGTCAGTTCCTTCATTTTTGGCAACATTCACAATCTTCCCAAAAATCATATTTGTAATATATTCTTTTGCCCAATGAGCAACCTTCTTTTCTTGTGGGTCTTTTGAACGGATTTCGGCGCAGTCATACCCCAACATACGAATGTTAAAACGAACACGCTTTCCATCCATGATAGTCGCAATAGTAACAGTATCCCCATCATAACATTTCACGATTTTACCACGACCGATACTTGGAATAAATTGTTCGCAATTTTTGTAATCACACGATTCAAGTTCGCTCTCTGTTACCATGCTAGATAATATATAGTATAAATATATATTTAAGTATTATAAATATATTAATATAACATGTACTCATGTAAAAAAATCACCATGTTCAAAGAATATTTTATAAGTATACCAAAAAATAAAATTTACCCGACATTTGATAGATTTTCACACATGTTGAATGATGAAGAATTCAAACAGAGTGTCGTAGAAGAGTTAATTGGTGAATTTTCTTCAAGTGGATTTATTGCTTTTTTTACAGTTGTTGGTGGGGGGATTGCTATAACCATTCACCCGGTTGCTGGAAGTATTGTATTAATAATGTCGATCGCATATGGAAGTTTCATAAAGGTTTTTTGTGGAAGATATTATAAACAAAAAAGGTTGCGTAACAAATCGCCCGAGAGAAGTTCAACGCAAAAAAAATTGGAAGAAGGAATTCTCAATGTATTCAAAAAATGGGGTACTTCTTCGTCAATGAAATATTTTCGCACCAACACTGGAAAATATGGTTTTATTAGACTTACTTCTCAACTAAGTTCCAAGAAAAGACGGGTCGCTCCAGTCGTCCAATCTACAAGTGAAATTATAGAAAGTTCAAAATAAAATTTGAAGGCGTCTTTTGATAAATATATTTTTTATTTTTGAAATTACTCACATTATTGGGATAGTATTGCTCAACATATTCACCCATGTTTTGTGTTCCCATTGACCCATTACACTGTGCGCATATTGGCAACAAATTAGTATTATTTGCTTCTCCACCATCTTTTTCTGATACAATGTGTCCATAAACACATGTATTCATTTCTATTTCTCTGTCGCAACAACATATACATAATGCGCGCCGTTTGTCCTTTCCTACAAACTCGTCCCAAACTGAACTTTTCACCGACTTTCTGATGTTTGCCTTTCTTGGTTTCCTAGGTTTAGTAATTCTTTCGCCGGTTTTGATGAAGACGACATCTTTGACCCATTGATACGCATGATCGTACGATTCGTGTGCATACAACCCAAGATATAACTTTTCACGAGCACATTTGCTCATCATTGATTCGGTGATAGATTTGGAATTGGGATATTTGTCTATCGTCCACGCGGATAACTCAATATTTTTAGCTTCTATTATTTCTTTTAATTCATCTGCGGTTTTTATATTAAGCTTTTCCGTTAAAAACCCCAATGCTTCTTGAAAATAATTGAAGTAGATGTGTGGTCTGCGGGCGTTTTTGCTAGTTGACCACATATCTGGGTATTTATTCTTAAAAAATTGTGCGACTTCTTCCGGAATATTTTTGTCGATTGATTCGGGGAACTCGGGGAGTGGTGTATTTTTATTGATGATGTTATAATTATTTATTAATTGCTCCATGCTGTTTACTTGTTCAACTTCCACAAACACTTGAATATTATGTGTATTGGTCAGTTTACGCAACGCCTCAAAACGATGTTGTCCGTCTACCAGAAAACAACGGTTTGTTTCTTGACACTGGTGGATATTGATAACTCCGTGAAAATCGCAATGCCCATTATTCAAGAGTTGTTGTCTTTGGTAATTTACAATTTCATCCACTTTACTCTGATCCCGGATACGTTGAATATTTGGCAGTTCTATACAACAATTGAGCAGTTCCTTGCTCATAATTGAACATATGTATTTCTTGTTAATATTGATATACTTGGTAGAGCGCTTGATGATATTCATTTATTGTTTAAAGACAAATACATTTAATTATGTTTTGTATTTAAACTCGTTATTATATCACTTTTTCATAATAAGAATCCTTGCTCTTTTTATAATTGTATATATTGTATAAATCGCAAATGTGATATTTATTTTCAAAAGAATTCGCGGTATCAAGATAAATCTACCATACATTTCTTCATTCTTGTTTGTATATTCAATGACAATACTATTCAAATATATTCCCAATGAAAGCATTAGAATACCAGATATCAAAAAAAGAATATGTTGTATTGGTGCCTTGTCTTTGTAGTTTTTACTAAACTGAATGATTAAAATAGATGCTGTAATAATTGTCACGATTGTTCCGGTAGTTGCGATAATAAACCACGCCGAATTTTGTTGTTGTTCTTTTGTCATTGACTCACTCCATTTCGCATCCATTATATATATGATTTTAAATAATTTATAGTATAATTTCTCTTATCAATATAATGGAAAACAAACTGAATGACGCCGAGATGAGTAACGCCGAGATGAAAAATATGGACTCTCGCGATGATACTTTAACAAATATTAGTCGCGGAACAAATAATGGTTATATTTCATCTGAAACCGAATTAAGCGATATTTCTTATATTGAGGAACCCGAAGTTCCAACTACACCTCTCGCGCTATTACCAAATATATCATTAGGCGATTTAGTTGCGTATCCAACAGAGTATATAAGAGATGAAATGATTGAAAAAAATAAGCGTCGTTATGGAAAATGGATTCAATGTATAGTAATTGCGTTTAGTACCGATAAAACAAATGCTAATATGATGATTTATGATGGAGATAAGTCTACAATAATAATAGAAGGCAAAGTGGGATATATGAGAAAGGAAGATAGTATAATTGAAGTCGCAAATATGGCATTGCTGGGAGATATTCAAAAAATTAAGGATATAGAGAAACTTCAACGCGCGATGGAACGGATGCATAATGATATATATGATAAAACGAATCGCTATAAGATAGAAAAAAAAGAGAACGAAAGAGTGAATTATTTGAAAGAGGAGAGTTTCAGGAAAGAAAATCTTGCACTTCATGATCGGATACATTTTCTTGAAGAAGAACAGAGTCATAACATAACTACAAACGTAGAAGGTAATATGGAGCAGACGCTTCAAACTATACGCGCCCAGCAACCATATATTGATATACGTTTGCAAATTGATGCATACAGAGAACACAATAATGCCATGAAACAAGACATGAGAGAGCGTTTGATTGTACTTGACCACAAATACGAAACATATACAGATATCATTAATGGCATTCAGATTTCTATCATAGTGTTTGCTGCTACGTCTACATTTATTCAGGCGTCATCCGAAACGATACAAATAACCGACGCCGCCATATCATTCATAACATTATGTGTTACAAGCTATACTAGCTTGCTGCTCGCCATATTGAAATATATGAAGTATGATGAAAGAAAAGAGAATGTCCACAACTTACAGCAACAATTTGCCTCTTTTATTGTAAAATTGGAAACGCGTAATGACCGGTTGAATACTTGGTGTAGTGATAGCTTCTGGGCGGGACACGACGCGGAGGTTAAAAAAAAAGAATGGGTAGAACTGGAAGACGGTCTTAAACAAGAATTCACACCTTTGATTGAAGATAAAGCCAACTTATGTTGTGAATTTGAAAAAGAAATGAATAGCGAAGAACAGAAAAAATTAGCCATCGATGCTAGAGACCGAGCGATCGCGATTAGACAACAGAAGAATGAACTACTTGAGAAAGAGATAGTCGCCATAACTAAATCAAACATTCTCAAAACAAAACTGGCGTCACTTGAAAATAAAAAGGGTAAACTGTCTGGTGGTGGTGGCGGGGGCGGCTATTCCGGACAACCAGTTCTTAGATCAATTCCAATGAACGCAAATACGGCGCCACCAGGACCCGTATCACCTGAAGTGGGCGGCTGTTGTCTATGTGAAAAAGTAATGGCAAAGCCAGGCGAAAGAATGTGTCAAGAATGTCTAGATAAAACCGCAATTACAATTGGAAAAGAAGTCATTGTTACCGGGGATGGTTGCAATAGTAGAGCGCGGGTTGTGAGTATTGATATTGAAGCTGGTAACTGTAATGTTGAATATTTGGAAGAGAAGGGGGTAATGATTCGTCCGACAACCGTGAATGCGAATATGATTCAATTGATTGATTAATGGAGTGCTTTTTTGTGTGATAGTTTTAAAAATATTTAAAGTCAAATTATTTAAATATTTTAAATGTCAAATTACGGGCACTATAATCAACAATATTATGGAAACAAAGTAGATTTTCATCAGGATTCATTTAAAATCGCAGGAATTAGTCATTTTGAAGAAAATGCAAAAATCATAGGCTATGATACAATATTGGAAATGGAACACGAACCTAACAATCCATATGATTCATCCGCGATAAAAATAAAAGAAAAAGACAAAATGATAGGATATGTGCCAAATAATCCACCAAATATTAAAAAACTGTGTTTTGAAAATATTAACGAGAAATTGAAAGTAATTAATATCAAAGATAATCCGCGAGGTGTTCGTGTATTGTTTCAGAGTTTATATAATGAGGATGTGGAAGTTGATGGGGTGTTTGGGGATTGAGTATATTAAAAATTTGAATTACTCTTATATAAAGATATTTGACTTATTTTATGTAGATTAATTATGGTAAGAGACTTGTTGTATGAGCAATTAAACACAATATATGATGACGTGTACGAAAGAAATGGTATAAAATGCAAAAACTTCGACTTGTGTAAAACAATATTACCTCCGACAGAATATGAAGATGGTACTAATTATTTATGTATGACATGTGGAGATTGGTTTAAGATAGGCGGATTTGGATGGAATGAACTAGAATTTCGTGAAAGTGAAGAAGAATGTTGTGTATGTCTACAAACAAATATGAAACAATTAAAATTCCCGACAAACTGCGGTCATTGGTTTTGTATTTCAATTTTTTTATTAATGTGAAAAATCGTCTTTGTTCATTATTATTATTTTTTTTAAATATTAATGAACATATTTAACAATTAACTTATTTTTAAGATACTTTGAATTTTATTGGGAATGGGGGGATATCTTGAGATTTCAGTCTACTTACTAATTCGAGTATGCCAATCCGCCCATACCACTCATAATTCTAAGAACATTGTAGTTTCTGGCGTAGACGCGCACCTTGGCGGTGTTTACGCCCTCAACAGTGGCGTTCGAGAGAACGAGCTGAAGGGTGGCGTTGTCAATGCGCGACATATTGCAGGTGCCCGACGGCTGGTGCTCCTCCGGGCGGAGCGCGAACGAGTAAACGTTGACGCCGGTGTCCGGAGCACGCGAGTGGTGCTGCCACGGTTGAACCTGGTCGAAGTAGGTGCCCTCACGCTCCGAGAAGCGGTCCTGTCCGTTAAGCTGTAACTTGGCAGTAACAACCGGATTCTCGCCCCAGCAGTGCATGTCGAGCGAGGTCTCGGCGAGGACGAAGGTGCCCGCATCCGAAACTCCCGACGAAACACCGGACTGGGTTTGGTTCCATTGGGCATCGAACTCGGTGCCGGCAGCAGTAACATCAGCGGCACCCGCGGTCTCGAAGAGCTCGTTGGTGATGAACGCCTCCTCGCCCATAACACCGGTCGGGCCACCGAACGCCTTAATAGAGTTCGGAAGAGCATCAACGGCATCGGTGTAGTTGAACGGCTGAGCGCCAAGAGCCTTGTAAAGAGTCTCGCCAGCAGTGAGCGAGGCACAGTAGTCAACATTGGCATCCGGTTGGACAACCCAGACAAGCTCCTTACACGGGTGGTTGAAGTTGAGTCTGACCTTGTTAGACGACGAACCAACCGACTCAGCGCCAGTGAACTGAAGCTGCTCGATAAGGTACTCGTGCGGGTTCTGGGCCATGCGGCGTCTCTCGTCAGTGTCAAGGTAGACGTAGTCAACGTAGAGCGAAGCCGAAACGAGCGACTGAGCGTAAGCGCCCGAAACCTTAACATCGCCACTACTTCCTCCATCAAGAGCACTTACAGCGAAAAGGCACTCGTCAATGGCGCGGAGGTCAAGGTTGATCTTGACCTCGTGGTATTGGAGGGCAATGAGCGGAAGCGCAAGACCCGGGTTGGAGCAGAACCAGAATTGAAGCGGAACGTAGAGAGTGGTCTCCGGAAGAGCCTTTCTCGGGGCGCAAACTTGTCTCGGCGCCGACGAATCGCACGGACCGTCAACATCGGCGAACGACGGATCGGTAACGAAGGTGAGTTGGGTGGTGTTACCAACCATCTTGTAGTAACCAGCCTCTTGGTTCTTGTCCATGGTGAGCTGGCACCAGATGTGCATCCAGTCACCGTATTGCTTCTCAATTCTCTGACCACCAATCTCAACCTCAACGTTCTCAATAAGCTGGTGACCCGGGAAGTCAAGCCACCTGGCGTAAACATCACCATCAGTGTTGAGCGATTGTCCAATCTCCGGAAGGGTAACCTGTAAGTAGGTTCTGTAAGCTAAGTCACCATTTCTCGAAACGGTGCATGTAACTCTGCGTCCGAAATCGGCTTGACCGTTGAAAGTCTGCTCAATCGACTCCATAGCGAAGTTAGTGTGTCTCCTGTAGGTCACCTTCCAGAAGGTAATCTGCGGATTACCAGTCAAGTAAACATCCTGCGCGCCGTAAGCTACTAATTGCATTAAACCACCACCCATGATTTTCTGTTATACTATACTAAAAGAAAAAAAAATATTTTTTTTCAATTTAAATTAAAATATTTTGTAATAAATTTGTTCAAAAAATCCTCGGTAAATACTTGTTTCTCTTTACTTTTATGCTTTGAAAATATATAACTATTCTGTTTTTTTTTAACAGTCCAACCATCTTCAATTGCGTTAAAAACGAAAACCATTTTACTGATATCTTTGTTGTTTTTACAATGTTTGCTTAGATCTATCTCATTCATTTGATTATATTTTTTATTTTATATTTAAAAGAAATACACAAAAGTTCTTATATGTCCGAAATTGAATCAAATTATACACTAGACAAATTATTCTCAAATCAAATCAATTCGTTTAAAGAAGAAGAAGCTTTGATTATAGAGAAATCTAGGATGAAAATATTATCCATTGAAAATAAAATAAAAGCCTGTAGCAGAAAAGACAAAATTAAAAAATACAAAGAAAGGATACAAGTTCTGAATAAAAAAATGAGTGTTTCTCATAAAAAAATGAATGAGTATCTACTTTCCAATTCAGAACATTTATTTGATTATTTTGTTACAAAGCAAAATATTGAAAAAAACAATAATCCCAAAAAGGCATTGGATAATTTCTTTAGTAAGTCTAAAAAAGAAGAATTCATTTCACATAGCAAATGTAGTCGGAATATGAAAGAATATCTAAAAGAAAATAATTTTGATGTGTACATTGAAAATTATCATTATCATAACAATACTACCGACGAATGTGACATATGCAGTGTATGCAACGAGGGCGAACTTATAAAATCTATATATGACGGCATATTGATTTGTAATAAATGCTTTTCAACTGATAAATATTTGATTCACAATGACAAACCAGCATATAAAGAACCTCCTAAAGAAATATCATTTTATGCCTATCGGCGCATAAATCACTTCAAAGAGATACTAGCACAATTTCAAGCTAAAGAGTCAACTGATATACCAAACAGTGTTATTGAAGATGTTAAAAATCAAATAAAAAAAGAAAGAATAACGTTACATAAACTCACGAGCAAGCGGACTAAAGAAATTCTTAAAAAACTGGGATATAACAAATATTACGAACATATAACATTTATAAAAGACAAAATGGGAATAAAGCCACCAATTATGAGTCAACAGCTAGAAGAAACGCTGTGTAATTTGTTTATAGATATTCAAGTCCCATATGCTAAATTCTGCCCAAGCGACCGTGTAAACTTCCTCAATTACTATTATACACTATACAAACTATGTGAACTTCTTGATGAACGGAAGTATTTACCACACTTCCCTATGTTGAAAGATCAAAAGAAAATAGAGCAAGATCAAATATGGAAAAATATTTGTCAAGATCTAGGATGGGATTTTATCCCTACTCTTTAAATGCGCAATGTTGTTTAAGATGATGATAATATAACGAATATTCATTATATTATCAATCAATTACGATTTACTTAAAATCCGCCAGGGAATCTTACTAGATTCGCGCCAATACCGAAGCCGGCACCGGTTCTGGCAGTTTCTCCCATCGACGGAATGTAAGTGTCAAGAACCGAGAATGTTGCGGCGGCGGTGAGGGCAATCAGACCAATTTCATCCAACTTAAGTGAAGCCTTCGGAATTGCGTAGCATGCGATAGCTACCATAAGACCCTCTACTAAATATTTAATAACTCTTTTTAAAACCTCTTGAACGTTTAACATCATAATATTATATTATATAAATAGAAAAAAAATATAAATAACTTTATTCTATAATATAGATAATGTCAGAACATATTGATTTGCTAGATGAAGATAAAGCAATCGCCGAACAAAAGTTTGCTTGCTTGTCTTTTGTTTCACCTGAGAAGATACTAAGGGATAAGAATCTTTACTTTTTTGAAAAATTTACCGAGCAATATAATTTCAACAAACAAGCCGAATTGTTAACAAAATTTTCAAATTATATATCTTACAAGTATCAGCTAAATGCGGAAGATATCATGAACGACCTCAAAGAGTTTTCTACAATTGAGAAAGATTCTATGTATGAAAATATTCAAGACGATTACAAAACTTTCATGGACAAGAATGAAGAAAAATACGAGTCGCAGTTCAACAAGGAACACTCGTTTCAGACATCGACGAGAGGCTTGAAGGTGAGGGGTGTATTTCCAACTCAAGAAGAGGCTGAAATGAGGTGCAAGATGTTGCGCCAGGTTGATCCGAATCATGATGTGTATGTTGGTCCGGTCGGAATTTGGATTCCATTTCACCCGGACGCATACAAAACCGGAAGAGTCGAATATCTTGAGAATGAGCTCAACCAACTTATGCATGAAAAGAATCAAAATGAAGAGCAAGCGAAGTTGCAATTTGATAATCGGGTTAAAGAATCTAAACTCAAGGCAATTTCAGAAAATATGGAGAAGGCTAAAAAAAACGGAAATAAGCTAACGCAAACAATTAATGAAGATGGAGAACTTGTTGGAACAGATGAGGGTAACAGTCTAGAGAAGAAGTTGGGCGTAAACGCGTCTATGGACGAAATCAAGAAGGAACTTTTCGAAGGAGACAATATTGTTACTGGTAAAACAGATCATGGTCTCAGCGAACTGACAAAAAATTGATTTCGGTGACCATATTTTTTAACACCGCAAAACATTATCCTCATAATTCAAGATGGAAAAGGAGAAAGAAACAAAACAAGTGACGAAAAAATCAAACAAGTGTAATATTTGCAAAAAGAAAAGTGTAATAAATATAACATGTACAAAATGCGAGAAGATATTTTGTATTAAACATCGATGTCCTGAAAACCATATGTGCGCTCATGATTACAAAAAAGACTTTGAATTATCGGAAAAAATAATATCATCCAAAATAGAGGTCATTTAATTTAGTTCACATTTTATAAAAATAAAAATTATATTCACGTTTTATTTTTATTTTTTACTATTCGTAATATAAATGACAACAAGTGTTGTGTTTGATGATATTGATTATTCTCAAATTGAATACGATGCGAATGCTTCAGTAGATGAAGCTATGTTGACGGATCCGAGTGCGTCTATTATTGCGTTACAGGGCTTGCGTATTCTAAAAACCAGAGAAACCGGCGACGAAGTTGTTGTACCGGATACAATAGGTCGCGCTGAAAACCCAATGACAAACTTCAACGAAACATCTTATGAGCAATATAGAATGCGACGAAAAGCAGAAGTTTTAAAATACAATAAAAATAGTACAATAACCAAGAGAACACATTACTCTGCGTTGACTTCGTCGCGAAGGGGGCAACTTTCAAATACATCTGTTGTATCTTCCAGATGCGAATCGGATATAATACGTGTAAAACCGGCAATAAATTCTGGGGTAAAAGGTGATAATTCATTATTGTTCTATGATCAAAATGTGACATTTATTGAAAAGTTATAGTAATATTACTCATTTCTTTTGGGGGACAAGACATTCGTCGATGCGATTAAAAATATCACCCGATGTACATACATCATCCTTAAATACTTGTATACATTGTCGCATATTGTCGTCATGTCCTATGTAACAATACGTATCGTCCTTGCTTACAAACTGATTTTGCGAATATTTGCTTTTATCAAATCCATTATTTTTAGGTTTTGATTCTTCTTTTTTTGGCTCTTTTTTTTTACTTTCTTTCACAATCTTGTTATCTACAACAATTTCTCCATCTTTTTTAATAGTCATTTTATCCTTCTCTACAAGTTTGTCTTTTTTCTCTGTGACGGTTTTGGTTTCTTTCAACTCTTCATCGTTCTCCTTTATTTTGACAACGTCTTTGGATATAGTCTTTTCCACCCCGAATATTTTATTTAAATATGCCATGATATCTTTTCGGTAATAGTAACAAGCTCCTGCGGTAAGTAACAATATACACAAAAACAGAAAGAAAAGAAGGTTAGAATTAGCGGAAGAATGATTTATATCTTTTATTCGCGAGTTTACATTATTATTATTATTAACACTATTTGTGTTCCTGGGGTAGTCGCCGACAACTTTTTTGGTTTCAGAAACATGCGAGTCAAATAAAGAGGGTGACCAAGAAACTGACGCATTTGACTCAAAATTGTTGACATTGGTATTGTATACTTCCTTTACTGTATTCCGAATGGTATCTTTCATAATTATATTATGCGTATATAATTATGAGATAAAATCTAACAAAAAACGTTAATATCTATCCTTACAAATTCATATAAATATTGTGATATATATCCATCTTAGTATCTTTGCTACTTGTTTCATTTTTCACACTCTTTACTTCATGTTTTTTTATTTGCTCCATGACAACATTTATATTTTCTTCTAAGTTCGTCATTTCATCATTATTTTTCAAAATCGCAATGTCATATTTTAATTCTTTATGTAACACTAATAATTCAATTGTATGACATATTAAACTAATTCTTTTTTTGTTTGTAGACACACAATATCGGACCGTGAATAAACTATATATACTCTCCACTATATTTTTCAAATTTTGAGAACATCTTTCTTTGTTCATAACCGCAAAAAGAGAATCCCACACGATCCATATTATATTGGTTTCTAAAAGTTTTTTCTTATTTTCATATAAACTTCGTGACACACAACCAATTATTTTCTTCTTTTTTCTACATAAAATATCATATTCAATTATCCAATTTAACCAATAAATGATATCAACTTTTTGTTTTGACACTGTAAGATGATATACAAACTCGTTGAATGGGATTAAATACTCGACAGGATCGCCAGGCTTGTATACTAAATCAACGAATGATGTATTTGGTGCCTTTAAATTCTCATATAAAGATTCTATTTTGAATAAAAATTTATTCTGCAAATGATCTAAAATAGTCAACTTATCCGAACATGACAAAACTGTAGTGATAGAACAGAATATGATACGGATTTTTTTGTTGTTCCGCACATTTTGTATTGTATCGTCTTGACCAATGATATCGCGAAATTCAGAATACTTTTTTTCTATGTAAAGTGGCAATTTTGGATTATGAATGTGTATATACTTGCTCATAAGAATAAAAAATGTATCCCATATTTCCAATAACATATTGGAACATAGCATTTCGCACGTCCAAAAAAATGCCTCTTCTCGCTTATTGTAATATATCGAATTCTGCAACTTTTTGCTCAATTCGGTTTTTTTCAAGTTAGAAAAACTTGTTATTTTAAACTTGTCTCGTGTATCTTGTATTACCACCTCATGCGTCATATTTAATAACACATATTATAATGTAAATAGTTAACCGAAAAAATATAAAATAAATATATATTTTATATGAATTTTTCCATATTATTGTTGGTATTAGGTATCATCTATATTTACTTGAACTTTGTACAAAAAGAATGCGAATCGTTTGAAAACAAAGTAAAAAAGGGAACTACCCAAGAAACTATATTTGATGAATTCTATGTATTTTTGCTAGATGACTTATTTTATAATTCTGAATTTTATGAAAGATTCTGCAAAATTATTTTACATTACTCCAATAGTGTCTACAACAATCACCTTTGTATTGGCATTAAACATGGTGGACACATCAACGAAATTCTTAAACACAACATCTCAATGTCAACGATTTCTAAATCAAAGTCAATCATTGATTTATGTAAATACCGTTACAAAAACAATGATTATCAATATATTGACAAATACGAAACAAATTCCTACATATTCAATGAACATGAGTTCACTCATATTTCATTAATCGATAGTGAAATATATTACACAGCGAATCTAAACGGGACTATATACAACATATCAAAATGGCTTAGCAACCGCGGGTATTTATTCATTGATGTATTCCAAAATATTAATAATTTGAAACAACATTTGACAAACAAAGACAACGGGAAATTCATAAAAATAAACTACACATATAGTGACAAAATAAAGGAAATTAGTGATAAACAATTCTATTTTACAGAACACATCAAGATTGATCAAGAAGAAAAAATAAATCGCCACGAACTTACTTACCACTCGAACGAATACTTGAAAAATGTTGCGCAAGAATGTGGATTGTCATTTGTAAAACACTATGATACAATAAGCAATGTTGCTGGTCGCGGAGTAATTGTATTTCAGAAAGTATGAACATCAACGCCATTAACGTTTATACTTGCCAATTGACACAAATGAGTCCAATGTATAAATCACGAATATTCCTAAAAAACAATAAAGCACAATTTCGTCATTCTTCTTATTTGTCTTTATTTCTTTTTCGTCTTCAAATAAATTGATAATATAATTTAATTTATCCAGTAGCTCGTCGCGTGTTTCATTACCTATAATTTTATTGCGCGGATCGCCAGACACCTTGCTCATATTCAAGTTGTTGCTAATCAAATAATCAGTAGACACTCTCTCATTATGATACAGGTCTTGCGACGATTTCACTTTATCTATTTGTTGCTTCACATCAGTTTCTAGTTCACTTGCGTAAAAATCACCAAGTGTCTTTTCATTTTCACTTTTCAAACTTTGCTCTAAATTTTTATGTATACTTTGAATATCGGGAGATGAACCCATTAGTTCTTCTTCATTTTCAGGGCGCCCACTTGTCATTTTTTTCAAAAATTCCGTACTGAGCTTCTTCTGCGCCCCAGTGTTAATTTTATTGGAAAGTTTTTCATTTTTTTCAAAATCAATTGGGCTGGCAGAAAATGCTAGACTACTCATTTACTTAATAAAATAAGAGATTAAATTTTTATCTTTTATCCCTTATTTTATATTGTAATATTATAAGATAATTCAATCATGAAACGAGAGAAAAAGAAACCACATACAAATTTCAATATATTTATAGAGCATTTATATGCCCTCAACAATAGTAAATTTTTTGCGGGAATTATCATGCTGATAATGAACATAGGATCTAAATACATCACTCTTGAACTCAGCAAATCGCAAGAAGACTATGTGAAATATACTCTGGGGCGTCAGATTCTTGTATTTGCGATTTTATGGATGGGGACACGCGACATTGTCGTCGCTCTCATACTTACATGTGTATTTATTGTTTTTGCGGACTATTTATTAAACGATAATAGTAAATACTGTGTAATACCTAACAAATATAAAGACATTGTTTCACAACTGGACGCGGACGGAGATGGGAAAATAAGTCAAAAAGAGATAAACGACGCAATACACATACTCAAAAAGGCGCGGAAAAATAAAAATACAAAAAATAAAAGTCAAGTTGAGGATATGTTCGTAGCAAAAGGGTTATATAAAGAAAACTTTATTTAATTTTATACTCATAGTTTATATGGCAGCAAATTTACGCTCGGATTTTGATACGCCCGGACCAGCAAGAACACCAGCACCAGCAAGAACACCAGCATCAGCAACAGCACAAACGCCAATTGATTTGAAATTACAGTCAAAACGAGATATAAAGATTGTTAAAAATCATTGTGTTTTTTACGATCTGTTGATGGAATCAAAAATAGATGAACTTTTAAAATCAGATGTTAAATCGGGGAAAAAAAAAAAAATATTACAAAGAGTTATTTGACGACAATTACGACGCTCAGGGCAACATGACGAGCGGCGAGATTAATCTTTTTTTTCGTAATAACAATTTAAAAACTACTCAAACATTACTTGAATATTTTATACCTGATACCAATGCCAGTACCAATGCCAGTACCAATGCCAGTACCAATGCCAATGCCAGTGACAACGAGTCCACTATCCGGGAGCGGGAGGCGAAACTCGCCGAAGAACGCAAACGCAACGAAAATACTCTTTTTGTTATACCTGTTTTCTTCGATGATGATAAAAATATATACGAGTCGAGTATTGAACTGTTCAACCCTAGAAAAGATAACAAAATTTTGCGTGATCATAAATTGTACCAAACATTTTACACCAGTCTAAAAGGGAAATCACATGATAATATTTATTACCTCCCATGCCTTCTTCCAACCCCGAAGGCAAAGATCAGTGAAGATGAATATGTGAAAAAAATTAAAAAAGAACTTGTCAAACTTCAAGATTCTTTGAAGGAGGACTTTCTAAAAAAAATGGATGATGGTCAAGACTCGCAAATCTTCAAAAATATAAGCTTCTTCTGTGAACCAGATAGTAAGATTTCATTAAAGTTTTACGAATTTAAAAAAATATCAGCGAAAAATATTGAATATTTAAACAAACATTTGTTCAAGGAATTGCTAAAACTCAGAGAGAATATCCAAGAAGGAAAACAAAAGTTTGTAGAAACCGAAAAAGTACATCAACCTATTGTTTTTAAAAAAACAAAAAAACAAATTGATGAAATGACCAATGGTACAGATAAATTTTTGACATTTCTTGTTCAGGAAGTATTGTCCGGAGAAATTCTATCGGAATTCAAACTTAGCGAAGTGATAGACATTGAAGGAGTTCATAAATTAAAAATAATGTTCAAAACCAAAGTCAAAACCAGTCCGGATGATTTTGATATAAGACTAAAAGACAACTATATATTCACCCGGAAAAGTATAGAAGAGTCAATTTTGCATTTTAAAATTGATGATGGCGAAAAAGATAAAATAGAACAGTACAAAAAAGGTAAAGAGTTATCTAAAATATACTGGAAAATAAATCCAACAGGTAATTCCGACAACAACCCTTTGTCAGTTCTTACGAACGAGGGTGGAATATATTTGAGAGTGACTTCTTTAGAATTTCTAAAAAATGCAACCATCTACAAGAAAAAACGAAACATTTATGAAAGTGTAATGAAAGGAGTTGTTCAGGTCCAACCCACAAAGGACGGATACAAGGAGCTTCAAATTAGTAATTTTTTACGCGACCTGAAACGAAAGAATATCTACTACTTGGAAAATTTCAAGTTCACAATGGAGAGTTTCAAAAAATATCTCGCACAAGTTAACCCTCGGACTTCAACCAATGTAGAATCTCGTAAAAAAAACAAAGGCGATATCAGAAGAGATTTTTTTGATACATTTACAAATAAAAGATCCTTAAATAATTACTTTATGTTTTGTGCGAACGATCGCAAATTTAAAAAGAATATATTGACAAGTTCTTACAATGACGACCCCCCATCTGAAGAACAAACCCGTATTAGGAAAGAAACGATCAAATCGTTATTGAAAGAATTATTCAAAAAAGGATCTATATTTTACAAAAATGTGCAAAATGTGACAAATAGTGACTCTAGTAAAAAAGATGGTACTACTTACAACACTTACCGAATAAAACGCTTCAATGACGACAAAACCCATATCTCATTGTCAGGTGACAATATAGGTACAATTCGCACCCAATTAGCAAACAATGCCGGCGCTCAAGATATAGACAAATTTTTAAAACATGACGCGGATAAAGCAGTAGTTCAGATATATTTAGAGAAAGACGACAAGGACGGATTATTAGATAATAATAATAATACAAATTTTTTAGAATCGATGAAACCTACAAAAGGCAACTGTTCGACGCGGAAAAAACGTGTAAAAAAAAAAGTCGGTCAACTTATTAAAAACGTGACACGTACGGTTAGTATGAAAATGATTGGATTTATCTGAATAAAAAACTAATCATCATAGAACTCCGATGTAACGCCGTTTTGTTGTATGTATTTCAATATCCTCAGTATGTCTACTAACCGAAGGCGAGTGAATATACGCTTCAATTCGTCATGTTGTAATTTACGAGAGTTTGAAAGCATATTATAATCAAGTTGCAATTTGTCACTCCTATTTTTGTCGTATAAAAAGTATTTCAATATGAAATAACTCACCAACTCTAAATCGGTCTCGTGGTCACAAGACAAACTTGCGAGATGAATGCTCCTATAGTTTTTGATTGTCTCATTGACTTGTTTTATTTTACCACTTATGTTATTAGAAAAATATAAATATGAACAAATTTTATTCTGTAATTCGCTAGGTAAATTCTCTATCTGAAATCTCCTTTTCGCATTCATCTTAGTTGTACTTATTCACATATACTAATATAGTCTATACTATTTAATTATATTGCCAGAGATATAGTATTTTTGTCAGAACTTCTTCTCCCCCTTCCACGCTTATTTTCTGAAGATAATGAATTTATTTCATCCATAGAAATTGTACTATTGTTATCAACATTGATGTTTTTATTTTTATCTTTGTTTAAATTTGACAATATATTGTCAATATTGGCTGTTTCAGGACCTTTCATTTCTTGTCGCATTCGTGGACGGGAATCTCTTGGTTGTTGTTGCGGCGACGGAGTAGTCATGTTTTGACTATTTTGACCACCAAAATCATTCATAAAGTTACTTAGACCGGGTTGATTATCTTCCATCGAACTCATTGCAGCCTTTGTAAACTGACTCATCAAATCCGGATTTTGACGCATAATATCATCCATGCCAGGCAAAGCCGATTTAAACATTGTATTGGTCATATGGATCATAATACCAGAAGACGCTAATTGAAATAATAACTTGATTTCGGGCGCCATTTTTGCCTTTGATTTATACTTTTCATGTAATTCCGCAAATATCTCGTCATAATCATCAACATTTTCATTTATTTGCTCTGACCACCCATCTAATTTAATATCAAATGGATCAAATTTGCTATTTAAAAACTCAAGACCCGTGATCATCGTGGTAAGAACTTTACCTTGAAATTTCATAGAATTTGATTTTTCTTTTTCGTTTATCAAGAACTCGTATTCTCCTTTCATCTCGTCCAAATCATTGTCCATAGAATATTTCTTACTTAAATTCGCACCTTTTTCTTCTAATGCCTCTAATTTTCGCAACAATTCAAATTTTCCGCGCAGTAATTCTTGTTCAGTTAACTTTGTAGACTTTTCATTTGAGGTCTCTATATTGATCTGATTGATATCTTTGAAACCGTCCCACGAGTCCATATTTTCATCCATCTTGGACGTCCCCTTTGCTATTTCAACCGCGGGTTTGTTTAAAAAACTATTCTTTGCCTTATAATCACCGCCAGTAGAGTTTGTTGAAAATTCGGGTTCAATGCTTATGGCATTCAATTCATTCAAATCGTTCAGTTCTTGTTCCATTGATTTATTACTTGAGTCGCCGCCGCCATTTTGCGAGTTTTTAACTTTTTCGTTCATGAGCAATTCTATACCGTCTCCGAGACTAGAGCTTACCGGTCTAATATCGTTGTCAATACTTTTGTCTATGCTATACGAATCTCGTGGCGTGTTTGACAGAGCATCCAGATTGATCTCCTGGATATCCAACGAAACTGTCTTGTCATCACTACTCATTTTATTTAATATTTTTATATTAATCTTTAAACTTTAACTAATTTCTTTTATTCTTTTGTTTCTTCATCTATACCTTCATATACTGAAGTTGACAGATGACCGTTTTTGATGGAATAATCCAGGACCTGTAAAAGACAATCAGATAAGTCGTCCTTTTTCTTACTCTTTTGAAAGAAAATCAACCATTCCGGATATTGCTTGCTGCATATTTTATCAGCAATTACCTTACTCAGTTTCTTTCGCTCGGCATATGTCGTCTTCTTCTTACCCAAAAAGTGTTTCAATTTGTTAACCGCGTTGTAATTTATAATTTGTTCGTGTTTGTAGTTTTTAGTTACAAAAAACATAATTAATAAGCTCTGAATTGATTTCATCTTGATGGCGTTTTGACCAATTTGATTCTCTATAATGATTTTGTCAAAGACAAATTTCTCCAACAATTTCGTCATGGCTTCATTCATCCGCATTCCAATCTTAACATTATCAACCTTACACGCGTTTTCATCTTTTTCACATAGTTCCATGATATTCCAATCAATGATAGAAGATTTGCCATCCACCTCTTCTATAGAAATTACTAGATACGCTAAGTTTCGTATTCCGACATCAATCGACAAAAACAACATTATTATTATTTTATAAAACTAAATAGTTATTAAATAATAATATTTATTATATGAATATTTTATCAAACATATTTTTTACTTTTTTATTGTAACTTTCGTATCATTTACTTGAAGAGTATTTGGGACATAAAGATTACTCTGCTTACTATATGCTCGTTGATTACTTTTCATAACTTCAAACGCGGTTTTCGTCATAACTTTGCGATAGTCTTGATTTGTTGGCAGAGCTTTGGATTCCATGTCTATAATGATTCACTATATTTTTATTTATTGTACATCTCCGTCTTCTAATTCTAACGCAATATTTGAGGCACCCTTCAAAATACTGATAATGTCACTTTTGTTCATTGAACTTTTGGCATGAACGCCCTTTCCAGCCAGAACATTTTTTAACTCTTTTACAGTCATTTTTTCATAATTTTCATCTGTTGAATCAATATTTGTTTCGACTTGTTGTTCTTCGGCAATCTGGTTTTCTACACTTTCTGGTTCTTCCACGCTTTCCGGTTCCTCTACACTTTCTGGTTCTTCTGAAGTTTCTTGATGCCCCATAAAAATGTTTTCAGATTGTTCAATATCTTCTTCCTGAACACCTTCGTATTGTTTGCCGTACTCTATTTGTTTAGAGTCTTCCTCTACCGGAACCATATTAATCATGTCTGAAATCGTCTGTTCGTCGGTTTCTGACTCTTCTTCTAATATCGATTCATCGTCGCATTCCGAACCACTTTCTTCATTTGTTGTATCAGAGTCATTATTATCATTATTATCATCGTTGTTTTCGTCGCTACTATTTTGATTCAACTGCGTTAAATCCAATCCACTCATTATATTGTTTGCCCCCATTACAATAGAGTTGCTTTCATTATTTACAGCCATCATATTGTTTTGTTGCGATATCAACGTATATAACGTTTTAGCTTGTTCTGATTGAGAGTATTCAAGATTGTCAATCTTACGTTTGAAATAATAACAAATGAGTGCAATTAATAGTAAATTGATCAAAACGCTTACAAAGAAACCAGTTATATCAAGTAGATTTGATAACATTGTTCTTTTATTTTATAATTTTGATTTATATTTATATGTATTTTTGAACGAAATATTATTTCAATAAATCTTCCGGATATTCTAATTGTTCTAAAATCTGATATCCACCGTTGATATTAGATATACCATTTACTAATTTATAACAATACTCCAGTTTACCATCTTTGTTTTGGTTCACCATCATTTTTTTATTTGTTACATTTTCGTTTTCTTCAAAGTTTTCACATAGATTGATATAGTGTGTGGTCAAAACATAGTCTACATTTGTCTTGTAATTATTCAACCCTTTCAAATATATTGTAGCACATAAAACAGCATCGCTCGGATTTGTCCCGCTATAAATTTCATCAAAAATACAAAAATGTTTTTTATTCTTATTTTTCTCAATAAATAAAATAATTTCCTTACACCTTCTTGCCTCTGCCTGAAACAGACTGTCGCGGTTTGAGGTGTCCGGTATATTCAAATAAGAATGGTAATAATCATACAACGGCATTTGACAGCGAGAGTAACAACCACATCCCAAGCTTTGAGATAAAAATATATTTAAAATGGTAGATTTAATTAGGGTTGTTTTTCCAGACGCATTAGGTCCAGTAATAATCAAATTCTTTCTCAAACCAATATCATTTGAAATATTTGACTCGGCAATGTGAGGAATGTAATACCCCCCCTTTATGATTGGTTTCGTATCTTTTTTGAATTTACAAACATTCAAACGATTCTCTTTCAACAAACTAGACGCATTGTACATGTCGTGATTATAGTTATTTAGATACATTAGAAAACCAACAGTCTCGTCGTATTGAGAATCGTGATATATATCAAAATTACATTTTAACAAAAATCCAATCTTACCATATTTACTCATTTTGTCTTTACACTCGCAAATGTTGTTCAATTGAATCTTCATTTTCGCAATGTTTGCCTTGTGATTTATCATAGCATCATTAAATTGGCGAAACGTCTTCCTTTTCCCAGTGTTCTGATATATTGTATCTATTAACTCTTCGCCTTCATTCAAAAAGTGCTGATATTTCTTGGTAAAACGAATCATAAATTCGGTGTTCTTGTAAAACTGAAAGCAAGAAATGATATTATTATAAACTGACATGAAATAGAAAAATATACTAGTTACCAGATACAAGTTGCTCTGGAGAGAGTTTTTGGTAAAATTCAATACACCCTTAATGATATATTGATTTGTTATTATTTTTTTGACAACGTTTAAATACTGCGAAAATCCCAACCGTAATCCTTTTATATAAAGGACAAAATATGGAATAATCATACCTAAAATTGGAGCTAGTAATGAAAATAGTGGGCTGCAGAAATTGTATAGTGCTAATGCTTGGAGAAAGGGTACAATTGTGTTCAAATATTGAAAACGGTGAAACTGAACATATTGATATTTTGATAAAAAATTCTGTTGTCTTTTAAAGTCAACATATTCTTCTATAAAATCATCCATAGTATTTTCATGATATTTGTATTTTTTCAGAACTTTCTGAGAATCTTTCAAGTATTTTTCATCTAACGAATACAGAGACGACCATTTACCTAACAATAAATTGCATTTACTTTTCTTCTCCGCACTTTGATTATAAATATGATTCAGTATATTATTGCTCGCGTCTGGATTGATCTCCAAATCTTCTTGAACAACGTTTGTTAATGTTCTGTGCTTGCTATATTCAATCGGATGTTTGAACTCATATTTTTGTAAATAGTCTATGTAATTTTGGTCCATTATTAATTTAAGCGCGCATTTATTTTTGAATACTTTAACTTATTTTGATATAAAAATTTCCATATAATAATGATGTATATTCTATGGCTTCGCAAATATTACAATATGAATTCTTTATACAAAAATCTATGGAAATGGACAAAACCGAATGTAAATTGCCAGAATATTCGCAAAAACATTTTGAACAAGTAAAAAAAAAACTCAACATAAGAAAGGAAATCTCAAAAGAGCCGCCTATTAAAGCGACTACACTTGGCAGACAAGAAGAAGTGATCGCAATCTTATTCAAACATTTTAATAAAATTACCGAGAAAAATTACGATAAACTGAGTGATGAAATATTTTCCCTTATTTCACAAAATATTTCAGACAAAGAAAAGGTATGTGCCACATTTTTCAGAGTAATTATAAATAATTCATTTTTTTGTCATTTGTATGCCAAACTCTTCAAGAAGTTTATTGAAATAACGGATGAATTTGTCAGTGTGTTTGAACATCAAATATCAAGTCATGTGAAAGATATTAAAAATATTCTTTATGTGTCTCCAAATGAAGACTATGACAAATATTGCGACTACGTGAAGCAAGTTGAAAGTGTGAAAAATTTTACAAGCTTTCTAATTCAGTGTTCAAATCAGGATATTTTGAAAAGTGCCGACATATTGGAGTTGGCTATCACATTCCAGAATTATTGTTTGTCCGAGATTGACAATATTGATAATTTACTCTTGAATGAAATATATGTTGCAAATATTGCGCTCATCTTCAAAGATGGGAGGAACGCATTTTTCAAGGATAAAAAATGGGATGATTTTATATCTAACCACAAACGCCTCGTGGAATCACAAGGACTTGGAAAAAACAAAAAAATATATTTCAAACTGTTAGATATATCTGAACGTGTTTATAATTAAAATTGATTGATATTGATTTAATATTTTATAATTAGATATATTATATGGATCAAGAATACAAAATACTCTCAAGATTCGACGACTATGTCGAATATATATTTGACGATATGTTGCTAGACGAAGAAGACGAAATGACAGAAAGTGATATTCACCATATTGAGATTTTTGGTAAGCCATATTCAATATCAATGGGCAAGTTGAAAAAAGAAGACGAAAATTTGGGGTACTTCATATGTTACCTTTTATATGGGAAAAAGGTAATTCGTAAGTTGGGTATTTATGAAATAAAAGTCGCCACAAATATAATGGCGACATTGAATCATCGTGAGTTTGATTTTGAAAAAGAGCAACTCATATTATTCGACGAGTATTATGAAGATACTGAAAAATTACAACCATATATGTACAAAAAAGAAGATACTGTTCCAAATAAAACGGTTATTCTTTTGAAAGGAATAGACGCAGAATTTGAAGAAGATGTTCAACAACAGAAAATTCTTCTCAAACGACTACAAGCCCGCGTTGAAAAAAATAAACCTGAGAAGACCCCAAGGGTTTTAGACAAATACGACAGATACATATCTTTTCTGTATTCGTTGGCAAATGAAAAGGTGGATAAAGAAAACATCAAAAAGAATCTGAGAATCAGCTTCAAAAAAAGCAAGGTAGATGGGAAAACGACCTTTATTCCAAATGAAAATTTTCTTCATGAGAATCTGATGAAGTCTGATGTAGCTCTTGATGTGTATAATCTTATCATGTTTGAGTTAATGGCAGAAATAAAGATAATTATAATTGAAAACGAAGATTTTGACTTTCATTTTTTGAAACATAAAGAAAATGCGAACTATGAAAAAATGAATAAACTTGATATTTATAACAGTTTTGATCCAAAAGATGTAATGTTTATTCACAAAACAACTAATGAAGACGAAGAGACGCATTTGAACATGCTACAATACAATGACAAACTATTCAATTCATTTGATGATTTAGCCAATGACAAAATTCTCAAACTCATTGAAGAAAAACTTAATGAAAATTTACAAGAGGCGCAACATCCAACGCGTTTTGCATATTTGAAATCGGCTGCGGCAAAAATACAAGACGATAAAGAAGAACCAGAAGAAGAACCAGAAGAAGAACCAGAAGAAGAACCAGAAGAAGAACCCGAAGAAGAACCAGAAGAAAAACCCGAAGAAGAACACGAAGAAGAGCCAGAAGAACCTCAAAGTCCACAATTTGAGACTAAAGGAAGTGAGTCAGGTGATGATATTCCGACCAATAAAAAAATAACCTTGAACACGAACACCCCACCCAAATTGAAATAGTCATCAAAATAAACATTTCCAATTCGGGAGCAAATATTATTATAATAAAAAATAATTAACTAAATATAAACAAAGCCACTATTATAATAATATATTATTTTTGCTTGACCATGCCGTCCAAAACAAACGACGACGAGTTAAACGTGTTAGCACATCAATTATTTGACAAAATTTGTATTTCCCAGAAGAACATTAATTTATTGGAAAATTACTATGAGGAAACCAAGGATTACAATACCGAATACAAACCGTGCAGGAAAAATTCATCTATCGACGCGGATACCGCGAACTACATTAATTTTTTTACCAATTATATTAAAAAAATATGTTTTGAGTACAAGAATACTATATTTAATATCAATATCTATACGAAAAACTACGAAGACCTTTCCAATCATATTTATATGATAAAAATGGCGATTGTTTGTTGTCTATACGATAAAAAGGGCTTCAAAGACAAAGTATCTCTCAAAATAGATTTGTATCTCACTGGACTCGAAAAAACATTACCATTAGTTCCGGGAACACCAATCAAAAAACAGCACGCGAAGAGCGGATACTCTATTTTCAGCGATAATATTTACATTTGCATTTATCGTAAAGAAGAATGGTTCAAATCTCTGATTCAAGAGCTTTTTTTTGCGTTCACGATAGATTTGGAGGATGACAAAATAAACTTCAGGAATATATTGTCGAACAGTTTTCGCATTGATGACCCATTTCTCATCGGAAATTCTATCGTAGAGTTCTGCGCAAGATTGTTTAACGTAGCGGTGTTTCTTTATTTCGACAAAAATGTCAAAGAGTTAGATTTATTCAAGAAAGAATTCAGAAAGATGACTCATAAAGAGCAAATGTTTTCAGTTTCGCAGGCACATAAAATATTGAGCCATTTTGGATTGAAATACCAAGATATATTACACAAAGAACAAGAAATAAATCCCGAAAAAAATCATGAAAAAAATCAATTACAATTGACGCAAGAAAAATACAAAGACGAGGGTGACTTATTTTGCTACTATATCACAACAAGTTTATTGTTTATCCATCAAACAAGAATGATACAATGGTTCAATTTTGAACAAAACAATTTTTTCAATATTAAAAAAAGTGAACGCGAATTAGTCATTTTTTGCCACTATATTGCACATTGTTCGAAAGATGACATCACTATCAAGGCGTTTGAAAAAAAAGAGGCAAAACAATCAACAGAATCTAACATTTCCAATAATATTCGGTTCTGCTATTATCGCATTTAAGAATGAGTCAACAATTGACCCATTTGTCGCCTTTTATTATATAACATGACTAATATATCGTCTTTCATCGAGTTGATAATATCACTTTCATCTTTATTTTTCAAATACCTCTGGAATGATTGAATAATATGTGGATATGTTTGTTTATATTCATCATACCAATTTTCCAATACAACTTCGTTATAATTATACATGTCATCTACTTGATCCTTTTTATTTTGAATTTGCCAAGAATCGTCCTTGTATACCATCACATATTTACCTTTTATTGATGATATATAAATATTCATATTCTCGGGCTTTTCAATATTAAAATGTACCTTTTCTATCAATGTTTTGATACAATGATTGCAGTCGTTGATGCAACTTATATAATCGCGTTCTGTTAGGTGGCTATAATCAGTGTTATCGTAGTTCAACAAATATACATTATTAACAGCATTATTTACATTGGTAAGATTGTACTGTGTAATATTATGATTGATATTTTGAATTTTTAATTTATTGGTCAACTTGTCAATTTGTTTTTGCATTTTTCGCAATTCTTGATTTTTGTCTTTTATAGTTTCGTTCAATAATCGTGCGAGTTCTTTCAGGTCTTCATCTTTGTTATGTTTACATGAATATTTTATATGCTTGCTCAAGGATGAATGGTGTTTGAACACTTTGTCGCAATATTTACATTCAAACATTTTGGTTGTTGGTAAATTACATTTTACATCCATACAAATTTCCGAACATTTTTTGGATTCTTCGTCTATTTTCATATTGCTAATATCGGCTAATTTTTGGCTAAATTCGGCTAACTTTTTTTTATGTTTCACCGTATTAATGTGTTTCGTGTAACTACTCTTAACTTTCGCATCATAATTACAGCAATTACAGTAATATAAACTCATATATATAACAACTATTTTTTATTATTTAACTACTTTTTGAAACTTTTTGAAACTTTTTGAAACTTTTTGAAACTTTTTGAAACTTTTTGAAACTTTTTGAAACTTTTTGAAACTTTTTGAAACTTTTTGAAACTTTTTGTTCAAAAAATATTTTAGAGCATATTAATGAGAATATATTTTACATATTATAATTATCCTCATCATTTATGGTAATATTTTTAAAAAATCAAAAATGGCTAAAAATGGCTAAATTTCAACGCGTTTTTAAAACGACTCTTTTATGGTAATGAAAATAATTAATCCATAAACAGTTTGTATCTTTTATCGCGTTATTTTAGATTTCAAAAAAATGGCTAAAAATGGCTAACAAAAACTATAATGTTTGGGGTTTGTTATCTTAAAACAGTCAAATGATTTGAAACTTTTTTATTCGGCACATTGGTTTCAGTAAGGTAAAAAAGTGTGAAATTTGAAACTTTTTGAAACTTTTTGAAACTTTTTGAAACTTTTTGAAACTTTTTCATTTACATATATTTTCCTTACAGTATATGATAACATAATTTATATTGTTATTTATTGAATTGTTACCATAACTTGGAAAAAGTTTCAAGTATTTAGGCTACATTTCGGAAATTTTTTATGAGGGGGGGGGAGAGAGATAAACAACTTTCACAGAATTTCAAAAATATTTTTTTTTTATTTTCCATTTTTGTTATATGGTTTTTTTTGTGAAATCAATATTTTTGTTAAATGTATTAAACAAAATATATAATATTGATTATTTATAAAATGATTAGTAAGTTATTAATCGCCGACGTCAATGTGTCTGATGAAATGAAATCCCTTTTGAACAGTTTAAAAGGAGACGATGTTATCATCACTTATTACAACTACAGTCAAGGATTCATTGTAGAGAATAAGAATTTGTTGGTTGATAAATTACTAACATTGATCCGCAGTCACTTGGAAACATCCACTGTCAATTTTGAACACCTATGTTTCGTGAATGTTGAGCAAATGAAAACTCCAGCACATTCTTCAAAATATAATAACGAGAATCACGCGATTTCTGGTATAGAAAGCAAACCAGATGCGCTTGATTCATGGAACTTTATGGGTAAATTGGTCGCCGACATCGCAAAGACGACTGAAATCCGAAATATTGATTTCATCGATATTGACCATTTATGTTTTCCGAAAGAGCACGCAGTTATTTTTGACAAAATTCAAGAAGTAACAAAAGATGTGGAAGACCGCACTATCAACTACTTGAAAGTCGGTGAAGAAGACAAGGAGACCATTTACAAGAGTAACAATTGGCTACACACAATGATGACAACCTTTTATAACGATGAAAATAAAGTCTTACTGGACAAGTATTTCAAGATTAACAATTCAAATATTGGGTTTTTGAATACCAAAATATTAAAACCACGAAATTTTCAAATATACGATAGTCACGTTCCCAGCATTGATTTTGAGAGCGGTACGTTGAATGTTTCCATTATTCCGTTGTATTGTTATGCAAGTGACGCTGACTATGACCTGATGGGAGATTTCATAAAGTCTTTGAATAGCAACACCATTTTGGAATTCATTCATATTACTGATACCATGGCAGAATTCAAATCTAGAATGATTCATATACTCGACAAGTACTGCGGAGAAAATAAAGACAAAATAAATAAGGTGAATGTTGCGGTTTGGTTAAATCCGAATATAAGTAACCAATCATTAATGTTTAGCAACCACATAAGCGCCAATATTGACCAAGAATTAGCAGAAGTTGTCAATCAATTAACGACAAATAATACTGAAAATGTTGACCAACTACAGAATCACTTTGTTGTCCAGGTTAATGAGGCATTTATTGAGTATTTCAATATGAACGTTTATGACAATATGGATGTGAATATTATTAATTTTGAAATATTCAACATTTCGGATACTTACAATACAAATTACAATCTTTTTTGCCATTTCCTACACAATGATTATTATGTATCCACGCTTGTCAATTTCAATCTGACATTTATCACGTCATCAGACATCACCGATAATTTGTTTGAATTAAGCGATAAAATAGTAGATTTTGATGAAGAAGGTAACATAATAGATGTATCACAAAGCCTTTTCAAAGACTCTCAATTAATGACAGATATAAGCAATAACGAAACATACCACGACGACTTGTTTATTTCAAATACAAGTCACATTAACAAAAGTATTCAATACAACAAAGATATAAATTTGGCGACATATTTGTCAAGTGATGGTCCAGAGATAGAAAAATTTATGAAGCAAAATGTCATCACCAATGTCATTTTGTATGACAGAGAATTGCGCGAACATTTGTCGGATGTGAGGGGGTGCCTTTTGCCGAACACATTATTGCTTACTTTTGATAAACAAAATACTTACCAAGATATCAAAGACGGTTTGCTTAGATTAAATGAGTTGAATGGCGTTCAAATTAGTAATATTGCACTGTTCCAAGATAATGATTCCAGAAGCAAAACCTACAATTTTGTCGGCGAGGAAACGAGCATTGTAAAATATCCGATGATGGATGACCCAAGTTTGAATACATGGAGCAAATTCCAAGATTTTGTTTTATTTCTTGACACAGAGATGAATGTCAAATATTTGGACTTGATGATGTGTAAAATATATTCAAATCCAAACTGGAAATATGTCATTGATACTATCTCGTCCAATTTGTCTTCTTTGGTAATCCGATCATCCGAGAATAATACAGGTCACACCATGTTTGAGGGTGACTGGATTTTGGAAAGTCCAGTAGTTGATGTAAACATGATTAATTTGTATTTCAAAGAAAGTATCAAAGAACTAGATATTCAATTGGGTGATATTGGCGAACATGGTGACCAATATTTCAATAAGATTACAATGAGACGACATAGTGCAATTCCAGACGACGACGCCGGGAAACCGGGGCATATGAACGTGGCAGAAATAGAAGTTTGGGTCAATGGTACCAATGTAGCATTGAGTGCCAATGGTGGTGTTACAGCTTCATCTTCTGACTTAGGTAATAATACAAATGCCAATATAAACGATGGGACCTCGAACATATGGCATACCAATCTTGGGAATGTCGGAGAATATGTTTCTATAACAATACCTCAAGACTACTTAATATGGGATATTGAGGCTATTGTTATGTATCATCGCCCAAAAACTCAATATGGTGGCGGTCATCGTGAGAATGGTTGCGCATTAGAGTTATACAAAGACGATGTGCTCGTTAGTACTATTTCAAATCTTTCAAACTTCTCGCCGTCTTGGACGACATTTTACAGATTTGACGGTTACAGTATTAACAATGTCTCTAATTTTTCGAATACATGGGATGGAAATAACATTATAAGTTCGAGTGCGTCAGATTTGACATATGTTGAATATAACGGAGAAACTCCACCAACACCACCACCATCTGAAGAAATTTCAGCCACCGACGATTTCACCACCAAATTTTACAATTATAACAGTGGCGAAGCGCTGGCGTCGACACAAGAGCAAATAGTTATCGGCTCAATTGAACCAAAACTATTGGATTCAAATGGAGATGAATTAACGTATAATACTTACACCGAAAACTCAATAGAATATAAGAGTTATGTTTTCACGAATGTTGGTACAACAAGCGTTTCTTTGAGTCATGATACTCCAGTAGATTTTATGGTTGTTGCGGGTGGTGGTGGTGGTGGCGCTGAAGCGATGGGAGCAGGTGGTGGTGCTGGTGGTGTTGTAATTGGTACACAATATTCGCTTTCTTCCGGTAGTTATAATATAAAAGTGGGCGACGGGGGTAAAAGCAGGGCGCATTACAATAGAGTTCTAAATTCGACAGAAATAGATACTTTCTTCAGAACACCATGGCAACCATATTTAACAACATCTACATACAATAGTATAGCAAGTTGGGGTGAAAACTGGGCAACAGATGGAGAAGAATCTTTCATACAGGGAACAAATGTTAATTTTTCAGCGATTGGCGGTGGTGGTGGAAGAAGGTTTATTAATTCTAGTGGCGGTGGAAGTAGTTCCGGCAGTTATGGTAATGGCGGTGATCATGATTGGCCTGCTACCACACGGTTCAGTAGTGAACCACCTCTAACATTGTCACACAATGCGCTTGGTTACAGTTCAATGGATGATTATTTTATTATTTCAAATGGTTCTTCGAATTATGATAATGATTCTACAACGTATCCTAATGTTATGGTTTATGGTAATATTGGTGGTGGAGGTACGAATTTAGCAAATGGTGGTGGTGGTGGTGCTGGTGGACCCGGTACTAATGGAGGTGAGGGTGATGGAAGGCAAGCCGGTCATGGAGGCGTAGGTATTGAAAGTAATTTTGCTGATGGAACTTCATACTATTATGCGGGTGGTGGTGCGGGTGGCGTTCATAATAGTAATGATATAGGAACAGGTGGATTAGGTGGTGGCGGTAATTCAGAAGTTTCGGGTACTGCAAATACAGGTGGTGGTGGTGGAGGACATGCAACACAAAGTAATTCTCCAGAAGGTGTGTGGGGTTCAGGAATGGCTGGTAATGGTGGCAGCGGTATCGTCGTAATCCGCTTCCCCAAAACTGTCAACGAATATGAAACCAAAACAATAAACGCGTTTACCGAAAGCACGACCTCCTATTTGAATTACGATATTAGTGTGGCGGAAATTAAGGAATATGTGGCGCCCGTTTCAACCGGGGGGAATACATTCGGAGATATTTCAAATGTACCTGAAGACTTTGTCTTTTCTACTACACAAAATGCAGGAACTTTTACACAGGGAACAACAATTTCAATAATAGATACTTTAGAAACTTCAGATGACCCAAACAATAATAAATCTTATACTTTTACATTATCTAGCAATAGTGTTATTACAGAATTAAATTTTACACCAACAAATTATAGCGGTGATTATACGAGTCTTTATTATGTTATACAAGAAAATACAAATACTATTTTAAAACAGACTAACAATACTTTACAAGATGAGAATTTTATTGTATCACGAGTTGATTTTTCAAATGGCACACAGGATTTATTACAAGTTGGAGATACAAAAGTAATCATTGAAAACAATACAAATGAAAACAAAGATTACGTTTTATTATTTTATACATTAGAAGGAACCGGTTCTGCTTTGTTGGATTCTGGTAAATTAAATAGATATTTATATGATGGTTATGGTGGTACAGAATATACAAATATTATTCCGGCCTGGAGCTATTTCAGCACTTTTAATAGTTCTGCATTAGTAACTAATACCGCTATTCCTGATCGTGGTGATTATTACAATTATCTATATGATGGGTATGTTTATTATACAGAAACCACTACCAAACATTTTGGTACAACCGGCGATGACGACACTTTCGTATGGATCGTCGAAGGAGATAAAAAATGGAGCACTGTTGGACACCCACATAGAGCAGGTTATTCATGGATTGTTAACAATATACCGAATGCAACTTTAGTATGTTATCGCGGGGGGCGAGGTGGACCGAATAGTACCTACACTGGTACTATGTTTGGGTCGTATACATTTCAGGCAAATACATTATATACCATACTTATGAAATTTACAGAACACAGTGGTGGTATAAATTTCTCTTTTGGTATAAGTAACAGTAGTTTGAATAATCAAACGAGGAGAACTACAACATTTCCTAGTCAATTTCATGCAACTGTTGGTGCTGGTGGTATAGCACAAGGTTCATCTCTCGAATATAGTATTACAAGTGATTCAATCACACCACCAGTTGTTGACATCTCATCGCAAATCGTGAGTCTAAGCGCAGGCGTTTACAATGTTGTGATAGATAAGCCTGCTGTAAGTGAACCGATATCAACTGACGATTTACAAATGGAATATATTGCGAATACAAATACATCAACAACAACAACTTGGACTTCAACGTATACTGCCGATGGTACATCACATGATATGAATATCCCCAGTTGGCCTTTAACAACTACAAACGATGAATATTATTACACTATAGATAATAAAAACTCTGCATATCCTTACTATCCCACTGCTTCTAAGAATTACCATTATAATGATTTGGATGACTGTACGACTACTGGACAAAAGGGTCTTACCTACGAAGCGTGGATTTATGTTGATTCCTGGCCGGCAGATGGTACAGAACCAGGAACGAGTTCTGCAGATCCAAAAAGAGGTGCTTGGGGATGGTTGATGGGTTTGCATACTGGAAATGCGATGTATTTAATTTTAAATCAGGAAGCAATTGGTGGGATAGGTATGCATCCGCCAGCAAATCGTTCAACTCATGGAACAACATATGAACTGAATAATGGAACAAGTTTAACAAATCCAGGATATATCACAGAGAATACACAACAATTACTACATATTGTAGGATACATGTATCCTACTTCTACAACTGATGTAGAGCGTGGTGTTTACATAAATGGAACACACTATCCACAGTTTTCTCTTTTACAATCTAATAGCGCTATACCAGACATGTTTAATAACCAAACCTATAATTTTACCATAAACAATCTACAAAACGATTGGTTTGGTGCTTGTAAGACAACTCGTTTATATTCATTTCGTGTATGGCATCGTCAACTAACTGAGACAGAAATTAATAGTATTTACAGTATGGGTCCTTATGGAAGCATTCTTTCTCAACCAACTAGCGACATATCCACAAACATCACATTAGACCTCTCCACAAACACAATCACATCAAACGTCGATTTTGAAATAAAATATACGCCAATAGATCTTTCACTTTCGGAACTGACAAAAGACACCACAATTAATCCAGTAAGATCGCAAACAATTCCGTTTGTTAAATCAAATGGAAATCAAGAAGAACGTAGTGTCACTTTACACGGCGACGCAACATACAATCGTTTTGCAAATGAATATTATTTCCCAGGCGATTTGAGCGGGTATGCATCGATTGAAGGACAATTATTCGGCGAACATGCGATGTCCATGTCGTTTATGTATAAGTCGGGGGGCGAGCAACCGGTGTTGGAAGTATTAAATGATGATAATATGAAAATATTTAATTCAAGTGGAACTCTTACACTAACAGAAGATGTGAGCGTTGACATCTTAATTGTTGGTGGTGGTGGTGCAGGTGGTAGAAATATAGGTGGTGGTGGAGGAGCAGGTGGAGTTGTATATACAGTAAATCAGACTATGACAGCTGGAACATATAATATTGTTGTTGGTGATGGAGGTGTTGGAGAAGGTTTAAATATGTCAGCTAATCCATGGTACGCGCACGGTCCTGGTGAAAACGGAGAAGACAGTTATATAACAGATGCTGGTGGAAATATACTGGCTATGAATATGGGAGGTGTCTCTCAAGAATTAAAGGGTCTTGGTGGTGGTGGTGGTGGTAGTAGAAATGAAGATGGTGTCACAAAAGCTGGTAGTGATGGTGGTAGTGGTGGTGGTTTAAGTCAACCAAATGATAATTCTCATTCAGTGACAACTAGTTCATCATTACAACCTAATACATATTGGAACGGTAATAGTTATATACAAGGAGGATATGGTGGAACAGACCGTATTGTTATTGCAAACCAAGATCACTGGGGGCATGGTACTGGAGGAGGAGGATTATCTGGTACAATTTATTACAAATCTGGTTATACAAATGATGAACCACATATCAAAACAAACGGTCAAGAAGGGATTAGCATACCAATTACGAGTCCGCCAACAATTGTTGCTGCAGGAGGGGGCGGAGCTCAATACAAGCATCATGATACACACATGACACCCAACCTTAATTATGGTTTTGGGGGTTTGGGCGAAGATAGTAATTCAGGAAATGGTTCAGTTTATATAACGAGTAATGCTAATTACCGTCTCGACGGACAAGATCAAGCTGGTTACAAAAGACTACAAACTGATGGTGCAGCAAATACTGGTTCTGGTGGTGGAGGGCGTGGTGGTAGTCAAGGAAATGACCCAGGAAATGATCTTGCAGGCTCTGGCGGTAGCGGTATTGTAATTATAAAAATACATCTTGACCCACCTCCACCAGTCAGAAACACAATAACATACATCGGACATCCATACCCAAGTCCGCTCAATCAAAACGCCCACGACACTAATGATTTTGCAATATATTCGTCGCCAAACGACCAAGCATCCATTTTCTATAAAGAAGACGACACAAGTATCAAGGAAGTTCCATCAGCAACATTCGACAACAGTTCAAATTACACGCATATTGCGATCACCATGAACGAAGATTTGACGCTCAATGAAACAAATGGATTTAAAATGTATGTCAATGGTGTCCTTGAAAAGAGTGGCAATTTGTCGGCAAATAATGGCGCACTCATTAGTGGAGTATCTCAACCACTTCAATTGCTCGGTAAAGGCCCGTTGTCAGGTTCAAGTCAATCAAGTGCCTTCAAAGGATACTTGAAGAATGTGCGATTTTACGACAGCGTTCTTTCGCAAAGTCAAGTGTCAACAATTTACACAAACATGATAACAAATGAATACACAGATAACAAAAATTTCGTTTCGCAAGTGGTTCCAAATGTTGTGATTAGTTCAAGCGATATTAGTTCGGGGGAACACACAGAGACGACGAGCATTTCAATGGAGATTACAGCAACAACGGACTCTTCGCTCAATATTGCTTCAAGTGATATCAATGTCACAAATGGAACTATCAGCAATTTTACAAACAATACGACGAATACTTGGAGTTTTGATTTTACGCCAGCAAGTTCAAACGTGGAAAGCACATTATCAATCTCAGAAAATTCGTTATTTGATAACACAATCAATAATATGACTGATAAACCATCTTGGTTTTCTGACTATAACAATCATGCAAGCAATATGTTTAAATTTATGAAAACTGATGTGGAAATGGATTTGATGCCACCATTACAAGATCAAACAATTGCGATGATTACAAGTACAGGATCCCATATCGAAATTCCGGTCACTTTGAATGGAACTGTCACTTACGATGCCTCCAAAAATGAATACGATATTTCCGAAAATGGATATTTGTCTATCGACGAAGATGTAATTCGCGACGGCGATTTAACAATTTCTATGATGTATGCGATGAGAAGTGGAAACCAATACGGTAACGACCAACTGGTTAATTTCAGTGATAGCAATTCGTTGAATACTTCTAGTGATAGCACGGATATTCACATTTTCCGCGATGGCACGACTCCTGGTGCGTGGTTTTATTATGGTTCGCCGGATGATAATGGAATGGCGATTTCGGAGGCGGGTTTGGAGCCGTCGCTTGTAAATACACAGGTTACACAGCAAGGAGAATTTGATTCAGGATTAGCGCCAAAATACACTCACATGGCAATCACAGTAAAAGAGGGACAAGTAAAACGGTTCTACATCAATGGTGAAGTTGTAGATTACGTCAACAAATACAGGTCAAATGCAATTCCAGTTTCGCGCGCAATCGTGGGCGGAAAACGCCAACATCAATTATTTGGTTATGGTTATGCGGCAAACCGAGGATTTTCTGGATTAATGAAAAATATTCGTATTTACAATAAGGCGCTAACATCATATGAAATGCGTCATTTGTATGCGATCAATTCCAATTTCAATGACAATGATTTTTCGAATACGACAGTGATCCCAGTTCCTCGTCCAACGTTGACATTCAGTGCGCCATTACCAGAGTCTAAAATACTTGACAGCAATGGCGCAGAAATGACATTTAATTCTTTTGTCAAAAATGGAAAAGAATACAAGGCTTACAGTTTTACAAATACAGGAACAACTTCAATAACATTAGACCTCGACGCTACAGATGTAGAAATACTTATTGTTGGTGGTGGCGGCGCTGGTGGTTTCTGGGCTGGCGGAGGAGGTGGTGCTGGTGGAGTCGTCTATGCTGTAAATCAGACTCTAACCGCAGGAACATATAATATTGAAGTGGGTGCTGGTGGTGTTGGATGGAGACAAGGTGGTGGTGTTGTTCCAACTAGCATTGGTGGAGATGGAATTTATCATTCTCAATCTGGTTTAGATAGTTATATACATCAAGAAACTGAAACCTATAATGATGCTAGATATGTGAAGTTCGAAACAACAGGTGCAATTACTTCTCCGCGTACAGGCGTAGGATTACAATTTTTTCAAGTAGATGTTATTGCGAGCGGAACAATTACTCCAATAACTAATGCGACAATACATTCTTCGACACGTTTGGGTGCACATGTTCCCGCATCAAACGTATTGGTTGACTATGAAAGCGATGGAACAACTTCGGAGAATAGTAATGGACATACTTATTGGGCGGGTACAGGTGGACAAAATTCATATTTTGTCATGGATTTAGGTCAAGTATATTCATTATTTCAGTATAGGATGAAAAATACAAATAATGGCGTATATGGGGATAGATGGACCGAAGATTTTAAAATAAGTATATCTACAGATGGGGTTAACTTTTTTGATAGGATAAGCAATACTTTACAGAAAAACATAAAAATGACCCAAGCATTTAAGGCGACAAAACCAGCAATTTCTATGAATATGGGAGGAGTATCGCACGAACTAAGAGGTGTTGGTGGTGGTGGCGGCGGTAATATAATAAATCATGATAGTGGTTCCCAGGCTGCAGGAGTAAGTGGTGGTTCAGGCGGCGGTAGTTCTGGACCTTGGAATAATAGTTCAAATAACACCATATATACTGGTGGAACAGCGACACAAGGCAATACATTATATGATATCTCAGCTCAATCGTATGTTGCTGGTGGTAATAATGGTAATACTTTGATCGGCGATGCTCTACAAACAACTAATTACAAGCCAATCATGGGTATGGGCGGCGGTGGTGCAAGTGCTATTATATATAACGATGATGATACTGATACTGGATGGTCGCATGTAAATGGTAAAAATGGTATTGAAATAGACATTGGTGGGAGTACACTAACTGTAGCAGCAGGTGGCGGCGGTTCACAAATGGGATACCACCAAGGGTGGCACGGACCTCCAGTAAAATATAACACAGATATAATTCGTGGTCTAGGTGGGTCTGGCGGCGTTGGAGGAGATGGTATGTTGTGGACATCCGCCAGTGAAAACGGTTGGTACCAGCACCTTATGGGTAAAGATTACCCAGCCCATTATAAGCGATTGGCGAGTGATGGTGCGGATAATACTGGCTCGGGTGGTGGTGGTAGTCAACCGGGCGAAAGCGGGTCTGCGGAAGCTTATTACACATCAGGTTCGGGTGGTAGCGGTATTGTAATCATTCAGTTTCCAAAAGCCGAAGTTGCGTCCGGTTCTTCACTCGACCAATCAACATTAGATTTAACATTGACCGCAAGCGATGATGGTTTGGATGGTAATATCTCATCATCCGACATCATTACCTCAAATGGTACAATTACGGCATTTTCGCAAACTTCGCCAACGACTTGGGATTTGACTTATACATCAGATTACACCAAACAATCTAATGTGGGTTCTTTGTTTATAGAGCAAGATACTATATATAATAGAGATGTAAGTGATGCTTTTGCGCCAGAACCGACAATTAAGTATGTTGTTTTCCAAAGAGTAAGAGTAAATAATGATTCTCCGAGAGAGACTGCTATTGGAGAAATTGAATGTGTTCTTAACGACAATACAAATGTTGCATTAGCATCAAACGGCGCAACCGCAGAAATTTATGAAGATTTTACTATAACGGATAATGTAGCTTCTTGGAGCACGGTGAATACATTCATGGCAAGTTGGACTAATGGTAACTATTGGGCTGACAAGGCAATTAATGGAACAACTACAGGCAATTTTTTGCACATAAATCATGGAACATTGCTTGTATCTACTGTAATTACATTGCAAGATATACATACGCTTGATGCCGTACAATACTTATACGTACATAACCGACATACAGATTATTTAGATAGAATTACAGGACAACGGTTTGTGTTATTAGATGAAGACAAAAATGTTGTGGCAACGACAAATGAAATCACTGTTGGTGAAGTAGAATATACATTCAATTATTCAGAATTAAATCTTCAAGGCGACAGTTTCACCCCTCCATCCTGGTGGACCCGAGAGCACAACAAGGCCAGTAATAAGTTTGAATGGACTGCGCTGAATTCGGGAGCAAGTGACACATCAACAACCCCAACTCGCCCGTCCATCACATTTTCAAGTCTGGATTTGAACCACGGAGAATCACAAAATCTTGGAACAGTTCCAATGACAATATATGTTTCATCAAATAATTTGAATGTGGCGCAAGCCGATTTGTCTTTTTCCAATGGCGTTGTTTCTAATTTTACAAAGGTATCAAATAATTATTATACATTTGATTTCAAATCGGAAAGCGTTTCGCAACCAAGTAGTGTTTACATATTACAAGACACCGTTTCAAACGCAGAAACATCCACAGATTTCAACGAAGCAAGTAATGTATTCGAATGGACGTGGAGTTTCACTGTAACGCCCCCTGAAATCACAATTACCAGTAGCGATGTGACTCATGGTGGAAACTTTGGAGTACAAGAAGTAAATATGTTGTTAGAATTTAGCGGAGAAGTTCTTCATGGAAACAGTATAGAGTCCACTTTCTCCCAGTTTGATGTTTCGGCAGTAAATGGTTATGTGTTTGATATTTCTGTAATCTCTCAAAGTCAAATTGCATTTAAGTTAGGTTCTTCTTCAATTGCTGAATCAACGAGTGTATTTATCCCGCAAAATATAGTATCACGAACATTCAATAATATTTATACAGTAAATACGAATAATGTAAGTAATGTATTTACATGGAAGTATGATTCGGCGGATTTGACAATAAGTTCTCTCATGGTTAATGACGCAAATGGTAATGTTATTAGTGCCGGAGACTATATTAACGAAAATGAATTATGGTTGCAATTTACATTTTCGGAAAGTATTTTCAACTTCAATAAGAGTTATTTCGATACAACAAATTGTAAGATCGCAAATATTTCGTCAGATACAACCTTTACAACTTTTACGGTCAAAGTTGAAACGTTCTTTCCAACAACAGCATCTCTTCAAGTAAAGACTGATAAATTCATTACTAGCGGACGCGGGCTTCAAAAATATGTGACCGGTGCAAACAATTTATCTTTTAACTGGAACTACGACAATACCAAACCACAAATTAGTATGACAAGTTCGCAAGCGTCTGGATTAACAAATAATGTGGCTTTCGTAGATTTGTCTTTTATTTCAACAATAGATACAAGTGATTTTACAGAAAACTCAATCACGGTTACAGGCGATGCGAGTCTATCCAACTTCACAGCAATTTCCGCAACAGAGTATTCAGTAAGGGTAACACCAAACAGCGTATCAAATATAGATATTACAGTCCCTGTAAATGCTTATACCGAGCAATATGGTAATGGCAATGAAAACAGCGTTTCATTCAGTTGGAATTATGATAACGTGCCTCCAACGGTGGAAATCTTTTCACCGGATATAGCAAATGGTGCATCTTCATCGGATCCTTATATTAATATTTATTTCACATTGAGTAAACCGGTGGATGACTTTGTGTTAAACGATGATGTTGATTTGGCAAATGGTAGTTTCGGACCAATGACAAAAACCAACACATTTGTGAATCATACTACTACTTTCAATGTTACTGTTGCAACTAAGACAGCATCTCATCCATATAATGGTAGCGGAAGTTCAGCCGGATATTTCTTGAACGGCGTAGAATCTCCAACAATAGATTTTATTGTAGGTCAAACATATACATTCAATCAATCTGATTCCACCAATTCAACACATCCGTTGAAATTTTATACAACTGCCGAAAAAGATGTGCTTTATACCAGTGGCGTTGTGTATACGGACAGCCAAGGTACAAGCGGAGCAACAACAACGATTACAATTGATGAGAATACACCATCTCCATTATTTTATCAGTGTGCCAATCATGGTTTTATGGGATACAAGGGTGTAGTAAGTAAGAAAGAATCTTATACCGCAAAATTATATCCAATGCAAAATGATACGGTTTCTGTTTATATATTTGCAAATTCAATAACGGATAGTGCAGGTAATCAAAATACGACCGATTCAAATGAGTTTGATTGGATTTTTGATAGTAATGACTTGTTAACAACGTTATCTTCAAGTAATGTTGCAAATAATGGCACATTTTCGAATGATTCAATTACAATATCATTGGCAACCACGGCAGCAATCGTTGATTTCGTGGAGGCTGACATTTCTTACCAAAATGGTACTATAAGCAATGTGGATAGTTCGGCTAAAACGTTCAATATTACAAGTAACACGCAAGGGGTTCCAACAACTGCGTTTATTATTGGTGGAGCGGTTGAAACAACGCAAGGCGAATCAAATATAGAATCTAACACGTTTACATGGACATATAATCCACCAATCCCGAAATTGGTTATAAAGAGTTCTCAAATAAATGAAGGAGATTATACAAACATTTCATCGATAGATTTTACATTAACATTCGACCAAGAAAATGTTATATTTGATCAAAATAGTCTAAGTATATACAATGGCACAATATCATCATTCAGTGGTTCAGGAACAACATATCAAGTTACAGTTGACACTTCAGTGGTGTCGGACGATCTTATTAGACTAACATTACCACAAGGTAACGCGTATGTAGCAGATAACGGCAATCATTACAACGATGTGTCATATAATTTTGAGTGGAATTATGATTCGGTGGCACCATCAATAACAATTGGTTCAAGTTTAGTAACTCAAGACGCATCAAGTACATTGACCAGTTTAGTTTTGACGCTCAATAGCAGTGAACATATTGATGGATTAAGGTTATCTGATTTTGATGTTTCAAATGGCGTTGTTTCTGACTTGACAAATGAAGGTGGATTGGAAGATAGTTCGGGGTCTTCGTACACTCTGACGATTCAGCCGTTGGACGATACGACCGATTGTTCTATCAACATATGTTTGAATGCAAATTCGGTCGTTGATCGTGCGGGAAATACCAATGCGAAATCAAATGATTTTGGTTATTCTTACATTTTCTTTTCGAGAAAACTAGAATCGTCGGCGATTGTAGAGTTGTTTGAAGATGATCCTGAAATTCCGCAAGAAGAGAAGTTGAGTTCATCTGAAATTGATTTGGTAATTTCAGCAGCATTTACAATTCCAGACACGGCGAGTCCATTTGCGGTTGCGGAAAATGAAAGTTCAGACACAGGTGAAAATGATAGTAGCGAACAAACAGATGGAGAGGCTATATTTGTGAAACCCCCGAAGATCACATTTCCTCCAGCAATAAAAATCAAGAATCGTAAGGTATTTACAAAATTGATAGACCAGATTTTTGCAACAGCATCGGAGAGTGTAACAACGTTGACAATTGACAAATCGTCGGTTGCCGTGTCTGCTTCTGCCGAAGCAGAAATTGCGGATGTGGAAGAAGTTGTCATGGTAAAATCAAATCAAACCGAGCCGGTTGATATGAGCGCATTAATTGAAGATCCCACCAAACCATCAGCAACGTATATTCCGTTAGCGAATATTGGAGATTTCGCAATTGTTGCAATTGGTGGCGTTGAATATACAACTGTCGTAGAAGGGGAAGGTATTTTCTTATTAAGTAGCAACAATGGTGGTGTCATAGATAATCCGAATAGCGGTGATGGTAAGTGGCATTCGAATGATGTGTATCAAGCAACAGATATTAATAAAATCATTTTTGGTTCGCAGATTATTTCAACTTCACCGGTTTCACCCGATCCACCAACGCTGACAATCACAAGTGGTCAGGTAAGTGGTGGTGGTACAACGGATATCAGTTATATAGATTTGTCTTTTGTTTTCAGTACAACAGTTGAAATAAGTTTGAATGATATTGAAGCACTTAACGCAAATACAACAATTATATCAAGAACAATAGTGACTGATGGAAGCGATAGTCATATTGCGGTTACGATTGCTCCAGTAGATTTATGCGATAATACGATTGGAGTATTTGTAGATGTGAGTGCGTTTTATGATAGCAATAATATATTCAATGATGTTCAATATACGTATTCATGGAATTATTCGTTAGATGGTGGTAGTAGCGAGAATGGTGGCACAAGTGATTTTATCCCATGTTTCTTAGAAGGAACTAAAATCTTAACAACCAAAGGCTACAAGAATGTTGAGTTACTAAATCCAAAGAAAGACAAACTGTTAGACAAAGACAATAACACTCTAAATTTCTTAGATATACAAAAGTATTCGCAAGAAAACAACGGCAAGCAATACCCATACAAGATACCTCACGGGAGCGCATTGAGTGAAGATTATACATGCAACCGCGATTTGTACCTGACCTATAACCACTGTGTATACTTGCCACATTTGAACAAATTTGCTCCAGTATCTGCGATGAAACATCTAAAAGAAGACAAATCATTAACTCAAAAGAAATTTACATACTATCATGTATTCACTGAAAACTACTTTTCAGATACGCTTATGGCAAATGGAATTCCATGCGAGTCGCACAGTAAATACACATTTGCAAAATTGAGAAACATTGATCCATCGGACAAATTGTTGAGAAGTGTGATAAAGAAGGCGGATATGTTACCAAACTGTATGAGAAATCGCCTGTCAATAAAAGAAATGAAACAAGTTGTTAAGAAGTTTAATAGAAAACAAAACAAGAGAAAAATAAAGACAAAATGATAATCTAAAGTATTTGATATAAAAGATAGAAATAATATTATTCGCCTCGGTAAGGAGATTAATATTATTTATAATTTACAATTTATTTATTTCACAATGTGAATATATTTGTAAGTTTAAGACATTTGTTTGTAATTTACTCGGTCTTGACAAAGTGCGGCTTCATGTATTTCTGAAGATTAAAGTAAGTGACCTCGTCCGACGACTTGCAGTTAAGAAGGGTCATAAGCTTCTTATCCGGAATAATCATGCGACCGTTACTAGGGGCTTGAAGCTTGTGCTCTTTGACGTAAGCGGTGATTAACTTAGTGACATCCGTGCGCGCTATCTTGGTATCCTCCGCTACACCAAGAAACTTAGCAAGATCCTTGGAAATGGCGGTCGGCTTGACGAATCCGCTGGGAGCGCGCGAGCCCTTGCTCTTCTTGCGCTTAGCGTTTACCTTGTCAATGGTGCGAGCCTCCTTAAGAACTTGCTTCTCAAGAACCTTGTAATCGCCCTTGATCTTGGAAAGAAGAGTGGTCATCGATTGGATGCTCTCAGCAAGAACAAGGAGGTTCTCGGTGAGCGAGCTCTCAATGGTGGTGGTGTCCGGTGCAATGGTCGAAACGGACTGAGCGTCCTCAACGACGTTCTTTTCCTCAACTTGCGGTGGGGCTACCTCAGGGGTAGGAGTCTTAGTGGCCTTCTTGGAAGGCTTTGAAGTAGTCTTGGAAGTACTCTTGGAAGGCTTCTTAGTAGTAGGTTTACTCGGTACGCTTACCATGATTGTTTGTTATTATACCAATATAAGTGTGATTGTGTTTAAGTAGTTTTATGGTCTAATTAATATAATTAACAGAAGCATAAAGCCACGGCAGCGAATTGCGTGCGTTCAAAGAGACTAAAGTGAGCGAAGATAGAATATACAACGCGCCGATATTTTTATCCGAATCGTTGAGTGCTCTATATACCATTTTTTCCATAATAGCCAGTCCCATATTTCGTAACGATTCCAAACTGTGAAATTGGTTTGATGTCATATACGCAGTGGCGGGAATACCTTGAAATGGATTACCATTTGGTGGACAAATTTCTGCTTGTCTTTGCTGCGACAATTGTGCGCGGAATGTCCATATTTCAAATAATTCATATAAAAATCGCTTTGTTTGAATTAAATTCAGTTCCATAAACCACGATGGATCGCTGTAGTTTCCCAACTCGTCTATTTTAGTGAACAAATTAGACACTTTGTCTTGAAACGTTAACTCTACCGGTTTGTAGTCATCAAATACCGATGTCTTTCCCAATATTCTGTTATATCTCATGCGCCTATACACAACATCCACAATATCATTGGAAAACTTTTTCCGGTTATATGGATTTTCGGTTTGTCTTTTTTCAAGAAGGCAATAGATTGAAACAATATTAAATGTGTAAACAAAGTCATCATTGTCTTTAAAACTAAAATAATAGTAATAATCAATTTCATCTAGGTCTTCTGCCGTGTAAAAATCGTCAATATTGTTAGACGCTTTTTTGTTCTTGAAACTAGGACCTAGCGTTTTGTTAAACTCGCAAATAAAATGATTTTTCCAACATTTTTGTAGTTTTCTAACTTTACCGTAAATAAATAATGAATTAATACAGTAATATAATAGTTCTGATTTATTTTTGTAGGGTTTGCACGGTATATTGTGCTCTTTTAAAATAGATTTCATTTGAGATATCGTAAAATTGTGTTGATATAATAGATGATAAGTGTCAGGAGTGACATGTTGGTTGCTTTTTGTTTTAGATGGGGTCGGGTAATAATGAATTTTGAAATATTTTTCCATAATTATCACTATAATTCAATTATATAATTATATAATTTGTGTTTATATGAAACTCGTGTTTTATAAAACTCGCACTTTAACACCACGCCGGTGATTGAAAAAAAAATTGATTTAAAGACTCTCCACCAGTATAAGTCAAGCAAGCAAACAACAATCATGTCCGCTATTGTATCCGCTACCGATTTCACTCCTTCCGACGATATGCTCTACACCAAGGTCAAGGTCAACTCTGTTGGCGGCAAGAGCATTGGAATTATTAATTCAAACACCAAGCGTTCGCTAATG